>Ga0055584_100003675_pt1 | contig 15076 bp, 3 predicted proteins | sample OSDHelmetaG_FD_58716 | JGI IMG/M metagenome (GOLD analysis project Ga0055584, IMG submission 58716) | Pelagic marine sediment microbial communities from the LTER site Helgoland, North Sea, for post-phytoplankton bloom and carbon turnover... | ecosystem: Environmental > Aquatic > Marine >... | reverse complement strand
GCGCAACCATTAGGAGTAAACATGCAAAATATACGGCTCTCACGTGATTGCTTCCTGTCGGAACAGTTTCACAGAACATCGCCCCGGGGTGGACTCTTTGACACCCGACAATGCAGTTCTATTCGGAGTCTAACAAGAAACACTGTCCCGATTCGACACGGCCAGTACGGCGACCTCAATGGACACCTGTGAGACGTCGCGTCAATGAAGTCTGCTTACAGCTGCTCCATCAGTCAGACACAGAATCTGCGATATCACAGTCAACGCAATGCGCGGAATAATTTTGACCGCTGTTTCATGTGATTCGTCGACTCGCCTTGGGATCGGTGAGCTCGAAGGACTACGAAGCACCTCGGCCGGATCGGTTGGTTTGGAATCAATCGATCAAGATTGTGTGTGAGTGCCGCGTTCGGAGGTGTGCAGGAACCGAAAGGGTGTTTGTTCCCCCGCTCAGACACACTCGTCCAAGAATGCCGGACGCTCGATCACGTCACTCGAGCGGAAAACTATTAGAGCACGATGAGAAACGCGCGAAATCCGCGACCAGCTTGAGCACTCCCGAGTTTCGGAATCGCGGAAAACAACCGCAATCTTCGTGTGAATTGCCACGCTAAGTCAGGTTCAGCTCTTCCGGTTGTAACGAATGTCTCGATAAACGTTGTGGCTCCGTCTGTAACGGAAGTTGTCGCCCGCATTCCGGTGGGAACAGTGTCACAACTCCGACGATGACGACAAAAGGTTCTGCTCGTCTGGGTGGAAGTTTCATCTCAGAACGCAGAACCGGGCCGCCGTCACGACTTGACGATAACTCTTGCCACCTGTCCGGAATCGCCAGAATGACGTATTCACGCCTCGCCCCTGCTGCTCACTATGCGTGCGCCGCAATGATACTGCTACTCCTCAATTCAGTGTTCATGACTGAAGGGAGTGGAGACGAAGGCGGACCGTCCGTCTTTCGAGTTGCCCAGCCCGAGGCCTCGCAACCTCGCGTTTTGCAGAGTGCCGGTGGCAATCAACAGGAGCCGGTTTGGTTCACGGGTGATCTGGAATCGCACGCGACTGGATCAAGTTCAGAGCATCATTCGGAACACACGATTGAAGTCGCTGGTTACAACGAGGCCATCGGTGATCACGCTGCTGCAGAATCGGAACCACCTTCATTGCTACAGGAAGCGGGTTGTCGAGCCGGTTGCTCGCCCACATGCGAAAGCTGTCTCTGGCGAATTCCGGACATGATGGGCGATCTGTTTCGGCTTGGTGGCCAGAATCAGACAACCTTTCGCCCGCGAGTAGTCAATCCGCCAGCTTCGACAGGAATTGTTGTACTGGACGTGGCCAGCAATCGGCTGGTCTTTGTCGATGGCACGGGCACTATGTTAATTCCGGGGAACGCCAACTTGCTGCCAGTGGGTACGACGTTTGACACATTCCGTGAGCCTGGCGGCGGCGTGCTGACTCCGACAACCAACGCTGGCCTCACCGGACACTTCGGTCTGCAGCGGCAGCAGAATGTTGTCGGCGGCGCAACGACAAACGGGACACCGTTCGACGTGCTTGAACTGGGCACGACTCAGACGATTATTGACCCGATCGGTGGAAGCATGGCGGTTTCGCCGCAGCACACGGCTCACTTTCGCATTACCACCAGCACTCCGGTGAACCCTGGATTCGGAAATGTCGGACTGGTCAAGCAGGCGATGGGTGGCAGCCCTCTGACGCGTGACAAAATCTTCTTCCACTACGACTACTTTGACAATGTCGCATTGGGGCCAGGGGTTAACGTCAATCGGTTCACGCCAGGTTTCGAGAAATTGATCTTCGATGATCTGACATCCTTCGAGCTGCGGGCTCCTTTCGCCACGACGCTGGACTCAGACGTCACGATCAACGGCTCGACCAACACCAGCGAAGTTGAGTTTGGCAACATCACGCTGGCTCTGAAACGAGTCCTCGCTCAGGGCAATGATTGGGTCGTCAGTGCGGGCCTGCAACTATCACTCCCAACAGCCAGCGACCTCAGTTACAGCATCACCGACGGAACGCGGACTGCCGAGTTTCTACGGATTGAAAACGAGTCCGTGCATCTGATGCCTTTCCTGGGTGCCGCGATGACTCCGACAAGTCGGTCATTCATACAGGGGTTTGTTCAAGTCGATGCAGACAGCAACGGACAGCCCGTCCTAACCGCCGTTAACGCTCTTAACGGCGGCTCATTGCAGCAGGCGGGAACGCTCGAAGATGCCACCTTCATTTATGTGGATCTGAACGCCGGCTACTGGCTGAAGCAGGAACCTGCAGACTCTACCGACACGATCACGGGCATCGCGCCCATGTTCGAGCTGCATTACAACGCGTCGATCAGCGATTCCGATCAAGTCACATTCTCACCGCTCGGTTCAATCGGCCAGCGTGGGAGAGACATCGAATTCATGAACGCGACGGTCGGCTGCGTCTTTGAACTGAACCACACGGCGAATTTGACGCTGGGCTATTCGGTGCCCCTGGCCGGCGGGCAGGACGAAGAATACGACGGGCACCTGCGAGTCATGTTTGCTCAACGCTTCGGCGCAAGGTAGCTGGCGATGGATCAGCCGCGAGCCGTTTCTGAATCAATTCGGAAACGCACCTCGCCGGCTTTGTAAGAAAGTCGACCGCTCCAGCGACGCAAAGCTCCAGACAACGCGAATTCGTCAGCGACACAAATTTCAAAAAGACAAAGTCGACAAACTCCGGCAGTTCTGAAGATCAGAACACACGCCGTTTCAAAGGATTGAGGTGAAGCATGAGTTTCAGTCACTGGCTAAACAATCTGAAAAACCGAATCCAGCCACCTGCTCGCAAGCGTAAGCGTCGCCACAATGCTCGACCGAATTCTGCGTCGCTGCAGACAGCTCTGAACTCAGCAACAGAATCACTGGAAGACCGCATTCTGCTGACTACCGATGTCACACTCGCCACAGGTGTGCTCGTAATCGCCGATGTCGATGGTGCGAACACCAACGACCAGCTTGAGATCAGCTACGCTGGCGGTACTTACACAATTACCGATACAGGCGGAGCGATTCTAAACACAGCGATCGCCGGGGCAACTGGCGACGGCACCAGCACCGTTACGGTTCCCGACACGGGTGTAACCAGCGTTGTCTTTGACACGCTGAGCGGTGATGACACTGTCACGGTCAACAGCCTCCAGGCGAGTCTCCCAGCGGGCTTTGCGATTAACAATGGCGCGGGAACCGATATCGCAAACTTCGCCGGTGCGCTTGATATTGGAAACGGCCTCATTGCAGTGACTGCTGAAACGATCAACATTGACGCCGACCTGAGCACCGGCACAGCCGATCAAACCTTCAACGGAGCCGTCGTGCAGGGAGCCACTGTGACGCTGAATGCGGGCAGCGTCACGTTCAACGGAACGCTCGACAGCGATGCGGCGGATACCAATAACCTGACCGTAAATACCAGCGGTGGTGGAGCGACCGAGTTCAACGGCGCCGTCGGGGGCGCGAATCGGCTTAACTTCCTGACGACAAATGCTGATGGCGTGACTCGAATTAACACCTCGACCTTCGCGACGTTCAACGACCAGCGTTTCAACGATGCCGTGGTTCTCGAAACGGACACCACTCTGACAACTATCGGCGGAGCGGCTGAGATCGTCTTTTTCTCGACTCTGAACAGCGATGGCACGCCGCGAAACCTGATCGCTAACTCGCCATCCACTACCAGCATCCGAGGGGTCATTGGCAATGTCTCTCCTCTGGCCTCGCTGACCACCGACGCCGGCGGCACCACGAACATCAGCGGAGGCGTAGTCACGACAACCGGCGGTCAGACTTACAACGACAGCGTGTCTATCTTGTCAATCAATACCACGCTGCTCAGCAACAGTGGCGGAACTGTCGCATTTGCCTCAACCCTTGGCACAGGTGCCAATGACACATCCATCGTCGCTGACGAGATTGATTTTGGTGGCAACGTTTCCGGAACAGGTTCACTGACCCTGGCTCCGAATTCCGCTTCCGCAACAATTGGAGTAGGCGGAGGCGCCGGCACGCTGGATCTTTCCAATGCAGACTTGGCCTTTCTGCAGGATGGATTCAGCTCGATCACGATTGGCGACACAGCCGCCGGATCCGGAGCCGTGGACATCCAGCCTGCTACCTTCAACGACCCTGTCACAATCGCCGGTGGAGACGTAGCGGTAAACGGCGCTCTCGCGAACGCAGTCGACTCCGGCATTAGCCTCCAGGCAAACGGAACACTGACAGTTTCGTCGAGCATCGCAACGACCGGGTCTGGAGCCTTCAGTGGGACAGCAACGCGGAACATCCTCCTGAACAGTGGTTCGAGCATTACGACAGTCAACGGCGGGATCACACTGGATGCGAATTCGGCCGATTCCGGAACAGGTGCGTTCAACGGCATCTCTGTATTGGGTGCGACAATTACTACTGCGACCGGAACAGTTTCGCTGACGGGACGCGGCGGTTCCGGCAGCGGTGGAGACTTCGGTGTGGCCCTGGAGACCGGAGCCAGAATCTCATCAACTGCGGCCGCTGGAGCCGGCGACATTACGCTGACAGGAGTCGGCGGGAGCGATGGCGCAAATCGGGGTGTGAGTGTGACATTTTCGTCCGTGATCGAGACGGTGTCGGCAGACATTTTTCTTGACGGAACCGCGTCGGACATCGGTACGTTGGTCGGACTCGGGGCGACGGTACGCTCAACTGGATCGGCGACGATCAATCTTACCGGCGACTCCGCCGCTTCCGACGACGTGGCTGTGGCTGACGGTTTGATTGATTCCGGTACGAGTGATTTGCTGATTGACGCAAATACGGTCCGACTGAATACCGGTTCGCCACCGACTCGCGGACTGCGAGGCAGCGGAAACCTGGTGATCAAGCCACGAACCGCCGCGACGACCATCGGCCTGGGGGGCGGCTCCGGAACGTTGAATCTGACAGACTCTGAACTTGCCCTCCTGGACGACGGCTTCAGCTCGATCACGATTGGCGATGGGACATCCGGCGACATTGATGTCGACACGGCCACGGTGACCGACCCGCTGACACTCATCACCAACGGCGAGATTCACGATAACGCCGGCACTGACATCAACGCCGGCATGAACACCGTCACCGCCGACGGCACGATTGCTCCTGGGCAGTCACCCGGAATCCTGACGGTCACGGGTAACTTCGCCTTTGCCGACAACAGCACACTCGAAATTGAAATCGGCGGGACGTCTCCGGGTGAAACTGCTACAGACCACGATCAGGTAGATGTCACCGGCTCGGTCACCATCGGTAGCAATGTGGCCCTGTCAACTTCGTCGTTTGGTGGTTTCACGGTCACCTCTGGCGATTCCTTTGTAATCATCAACAATGACGGTGCAGACGCAATCTCCGGAATGTTTGCCGGACTTCCCGAGGGAGCCCTGATTTCTGACTTCGTAGGGGACGGCGTAGACGCGGCTATCACGTACGTCGGCGGAGACGGAAACGACATCGAGCTGATTCCCACGACCACCTTCGTCAGTGTGAGCGGTGGAAACCTCGACCTCACATCTACTGGAGATGCGGACGACAGTCTGACGATCGAGATTGACGGAGCGAACTACCGCATCAGTCGAGTGGGCGGTGGATTGACTGCCGTTGCGGGAGCCACACCCGACGGCAACGATCTTCTCGTCCCGGTCGCCTCGGTCACTGGCGTGATCAATGTCACGACGTCAGACGGCGACGACGATCTCGAAGTGGACTACAACGGCGGCATCATTACGTCGATCATCAACTACGACGGTGGCGGGCAGACATCTGGAGACTCGCTGACCTTCACGGCCGCCACCGCGACCAGCGTGACGCACTCGTTCACGAACGCGAATGACGGATCAGTCGACGTTGTGATCGGCGGGATGACCTCGACGATCAACTACACCGGACTGGAGCCGATCAATGACAATCTGAACGTGGCCGACCGCGTGTTCGAATTCACCGGATCTGACGAGCAGATCATGCTCACCGACGACGGGGACATCGGCGACGGGCAGTCGTTTATCGACTCCGACCTGGGCGAGAGCGTCACGTTCAACAACCCGACCGGCAGCCTGACCATTGACGTCGGTACCAACGGCGGCTCGGGCATGGATCTGATTGACGTTTCAGGCCTGGACTCGATGTTCGACGCAGACCTGACCATCAATGGCGAAAACGACGACCTCGTCACCTTTATCTTCGATCCGACAGATGTTGGAACGGGTAATGTGTTTGCGACTGGAGTCGCAGTCGGTGTGGTCTTTGGCGGATCAATCGCGACCAACGGAGGCTCATTGACCTTCGAAACGACCGAAGAGATTTTCATTGCCGGCGATGTTTCCAGCGGCGGTGGAGACATTATTTTCAACGCTGATACAGATCAGGCTGTCACCCCGGACGGGTCAGTCGTGATCGAAGATGCGATGGTGACATCCGGTGGCGGCCGGATTGTGATTGGTGGGGGAGCTGACCCCACGATGACTCCAACCATCGGCACCGCTGCCGCACCACATCCCGACGGCGTCTACATTCACAACTCGATTTTGAATTCGGGCATCGGTGACATCTCGATCCTTGGTTCTGCGGCCAACGACGAGGACGGCGTCGATATCGGAGGTGCTTCGACACTCATTACCACGACTGGACAAATCACAATCGATGGAACCGGAACGGGACTCGACGACGGTGTCGACCTCCATGGCGCGTCTTCCATCTCAACGACAACCGGTGATATCTCGATTTCAGGGACCGCCAGCGGAGGCGCAGCCGAAGACGGAGTCCTGATCAGCGGCAACGGTGTCGGAATGGAAACAACCGTTTCCACACAGGCAGGCAGCATTACGATTACCGGAACGGGTGCAAACGACGACAGCGGTGTCGAGTTCTCGGGTTTCGTCATTGTTGAATCAACCGGTGCATCGGGTGCCGGAGCAATCACGATTGATGGAACGTCGGACACGCCGGACAGAACGGACAGCGAAGCCGGCACGTCTATCCTCGAGTCCATCGTGCGTTCAGTCAGCGGCGCGATCGACATCGCAGGAACGAGTGCGACGTTTGACGGTCTGGCGTTCGATTTTGGTTCTTCAGTTCAATCATCGGGAACCGGCGCCGGTGCTGCCACCATTACGCTTACAGGTAACGGTGGAGAGTTCGCACTGGTAGTTGCGGACGCCACGGTGTCTTCCGTCGACGGAAACATCATGCTGGATGGTACTGCTGGAACGGATGAAGGGACACTTCTGTTCGGCGGTGTCGTCGAGTCAACCGGAACAACAACCGACGCTGCTACAATCACGATCGACGGTACCAGTACCGGAGGAGACGGAGTCGCCATCGTCGACTCGGGCGGGACCGGGAGCCAGGTCAACAGTGTGGCTGGTGCGATTTCGATTACCGGTGACGCTACGGGTGGAGCGGGCGATGGAGTGTTCCTGGACGATAGTTCAAGAATCAACTCGACTGGCACGGGTCCCACAGCGGCAGGGATAACGATTGACGGGACATCCGGAACGAGTCAGGGAGTGGAACTCGTTGGAGTCATCAATACTGTCGACGGCGCGATCAGCATTACCGGCGATGCCACAAACGGAACAGAGGGCGTCTTCGTCGACAACGCCATTGCGGCCACTGGAACGGGAGCGGTGTCGATCACCGGAACCGGAAACCCGGCCAGTGGAACTCCGACCGGTATCTTTTTCGACGGCACGGTAAACACCGACTCGGGAATGATCACGGCGCAGGCACTGGTCGGGCGAATCGCGATCGACAGTGACGAATTTCTCAGCTCTGAATCCGGGGACATTTCGGTCAGTACAACAGACACGGCGGCGACCGGCGACGATATTGAATTGATCGGTGTTGGTGCGATCAGCAGCGTTTCCGGTCGGATCACTCTGACATCAGGCGACGATGTGATTCAGCCGTCGATGGCAAGTATCATCACCAACGGAAACACGATCGACATTACCGTCGACGCCGGTGACGCCGACCCGAATGTCGGTGGAAACGCTGATTTGATGGGCATTGTGTTTGGTGACTCGCTGATTGGTACTGGTGGCCCCGATAATGATCTGATTCGTCTGCCATCTGGAATGTTCGGTTTCAATGGCGTCGCCACGCTCACCGGAAACGGCGGTGATGACACACTCGTCGGCGGCGATCAGAACGACTCGATCAGCGGAGGTGCGGGGGCTGACTCACTCGACGGCGGCGGTGGGTCTGACACGCTGAGTAGCGGTGCGGGCAACGACATGATCAACGGTAGTGCCGGCGCCGACCTGTTCCAGTGGAGTCCAGGCGACGGCAGTGACACGTTCGACGGTGGAGCAGACGCGGACTCGATTACGATCGGCACGGGAACGGTTACCTCGGTGACCCACAACTTCGTCAATAACTCAGACGGATCGTTTGGGGTCGATGCGGAAACGGTCACCTACACGAATATTGAACCCATCATTGACCAGCTTACGGCGACGACTCGCACGTTCACGTTCACTGGTGGTGCAGAAACAATTTCGCTGACCGACGACGGAGACGCCGGGGATGGCCAGTCGATGATCGACTCAAATCTTGGCGAAGTCGTCACGTTCAACAATCCATCCAGCACGCTGACGATCAACGCTGGATCAGGTAGCGACACCGTCAACCTGACAAGTCTCGACTCAACATTCGACGCCGATCTGCTCGTTCAGGGCGACGGTACCGCGATGGCCGGCTCGGCATCGGTCAATGTCAACGGAAACGTTGATACCGGATCTGGCGGAGTGACCATCGGGACCGGCGGCAATGTCACACAGGTTTCGCTCAACGGTGGCTCGCTGACCACAACCGGTAATGTCTCTTTGCAAACGACAGACGCGATTGTTGATGGCGACGCGAACGTCGACGTCACAGCATCAGGACTCCTGCTGAGCGCGGGAGAGAGTATCGGCAGCACAGCCGATCCCCTGGAAACAGCAATCGCAAACCTTGAAGTTGCCACAACACGCGGTCTGACAGTTACTGAAACTGATGACTTGACGATCGGCGGCGTCGACGGCGGTACGACGGGTGTCACGGCAACATCAACAATTGCGATAACGGCGGCCGGTTTAATTACGGTCGACGAGGATGTGACCACAGACGCCGGAAACGGTGGCGATCTTACGATAACGGGATCGGTTTCTGTCAGTGCGACGGCGACGGTTTCGGCACTTGATGACGATGTCTCGTTGACTGGTAACGATGATGGTGACGACGACATTTCTATCGACGGAACGATTTCAGCCGACATCAACATCGATCTTTCTGCCACGCAGGATATTCTCGTAAATGGCCAGGTCTCCACGGTTGCTTCCATTGGAGAAATCGAATTCAGAGCTGACAGTGAGCGAAACAGTGCAGGTGGAGTGGTCATCGGAGTCTCCGGAGAGATCGCCGCTGCAGGTTCGTTCGTCTCGCGTGGGTCGTCCACTGTCGCCGCTGGCGACGGAAACGGGTTGGCACTTTTCGTGGCCGACGATGGTGCGAATACGCAAGTTTCCGCTGCCGGTGGCATTCGTCTGGTAGGCAACTTCGTCGCGCCCGGCGAGTCGATCACCGTCAACGGTATTACGACGATGACCACGACCAACAGCGGTCTGACGATTCAAGCCAACGACAGCATTAACATTGGCCCCAATGCAGTTCTGACTGCTCAGAGTCGTTTCTTCAGTTTCATCGCTGATGCTGGCAGCGTCACGCTGGCCGACGGGTCTGTTTTGAGTGGCGGTGATTCCTTTGTGTCAATCGACGCCGGTCAGGACGTTTCCGTTTCGAGTATTTCGACAACCAGCGGCGTAGGCATCCTCGCCGGTGGTGCCATCACGGACAGCGGCACCACCGCGGTGAATGTTTCTGCCAGTTCGCTGGCTGTGAGGGCCGGAACCGGCGTCGCGACATTAGCAAATCCGCTTGAGACTCAAGTTGGCAGACTCGCGGCGGAAACCGCAACTGGAGACATCGTAATTTCCAACACCGGTTCGTTGGAGATCGCAGAAACCGGCATTGACGACGGCGGCGGAACCATAAACGGTGTGTCAATCACAGGTGGCGGTGGCACTGGCGAGATTACTGTGACGACGACCGGTGCGTTGACTCTTAGTGCCGCCGTAACAAACGCTTCAGCCGGTGACGTCACTTTGACGGCTGTCGACGCCGCTTCAGCCGGACAGAACCTTGCGATTGGTGCCGTAGCCGTCAGTGCAACGACGGGGGCAGTTACCTTCAATGTGGGAGACAACCTCACCGACGACATGAACTCCAACGTGTCGACCGCCGGCAATATTGTGATCAACATCGACGATGGTGATCAGGATGCGGGGACGGGAGCGACTGCGATTCTGCAGGGAACAATCACCGCAGGCAGCCTTACTATCAATGGTCAGGGCGATGACGATCAAGTCGATCTGTCCGGACTGCAGAACGATCCTGCCGCGACTCTGAATGGCAACGCCGGCAACGACACCCTGACGGGAGCCGACGGCGGTGACCTGATCGTGGGCGGCACCGGTGATGACACAATGTCAGGCGGCGGAGGCGATGACACCGTTACGGCAGCAGGCGGAGACGGCACCGACAGCGTGGACGCGGGAGCTGGCAGTGACGTTCTGCGAGTCACCGATCCCGCCAGCGGTGGTTCCGGAATGATTACATTCAACGGCGGTGCTGACAGCGACCTGATCGAACTGAACGGCAACCCTGTCGACTCTGTGACTCATTCGTTTATCAGCAACTCGGATGGATCGATCAACTCAGTATCCGGAACGACCACTCACGACATCGTCTACACCGGCCTGGAACCGATTAACGACAACCTGTCGGCAACTGACCGAATCTTCGAGTTCACTTCAGCGAACGATGAAACCATCACGATTACGGACGACGCGACAGCCGGGAACGATGTGACAACGATCGACTCGACAGAAGGCGAGATCGTTTCGTTCGTGTCTCCGACGAATTCGATGACGGTCGACGTCAATGCAAACGGTGGTAGCGGTGCGGATACGATCAACGTCCAGGGCGTTGATTCCATGTTCGACGCCGATTTAACGATCAACGGTGGGGATAACGACCCCGTTGCTTTCCAGACGAATGCCACAGACGTTGGGACAGGGAACGTCACCGCACGCGGATCAGCGATCACCGTCCTTAGCCCTGTGACAACTGCCGGTGGCAATCTCAGCTTTGAGGCCACCACAGACGTGTTTGGTCTCGCCCAAATCAGTAGTGGCGGCGGCAACATCATCTTCAACGCAGACACCGACCAGGCGACGGCCCCCGGCGGATCAGTCGTGATCGATAACAGTGCAATGGTGTCTTCCAGCGGCGGTAATATTGTCATTGGTGGAGGAGCCGATCCGTTGACGACGCCCGCGATCGCTCAGGCTGCCGGCGTGATGGTTGGAGTCAATGTGCGTGGTGCTGTACTGGATGCAGGCACTGGCAATATCTCGATTCGCGGGGCCAGCGACATATCTGGTAACGCCGTCGAACTGGACAGCTCGGCCATTACTTCAACCATTGGTTCGATCACGATCATTGGTGAGTCAACAGGCAGTATGGGCATCGCGACCGTGATCCGCCCCGACACCACAATTTCCACAACGACCGGAAATATCTCAGTCACTGGGAACTCTTCCGGGATGGCAATGAGTGGGATTTCCGCCTCTGCAAACACGAATGCGGGAATTATGACGCAGACGGGCGCTATCGATATCGTTGGTACGGCTGGAACAGGAAACAACGGATTCACGACGGGCAACGGTGTTGAGATCAGCGGTCCCTTTGTGATCTCATCCTCAGGAGCGGCTCCGGCTGGTGGAATCACAATCACCGGGACTGCCAGTACGGCCGGTGGCCCGTTCGGCGGTGGGCGAGGCGTTTTCATGAACATCGGCGCCACGGTCACTTCGGCATCGGCACCAATCATCATCAATGGGACGAATCCGGCCGACAGCGGCGTCGTCGTGGGCGCCATGTCAGCAGTCCAGTCGACAGGAACAGGAGCGACTGCAGCCAACATCACGATCACCGGAAACGGAGGACCTGGTGGATTCGGAAATGGCGATGGAATACGCACCGAAGGATTGATCAGCTCGGTCGATGGAGACATCCAACTGACCGGATCGGCGCCGGGTGGTGATAATTGCGTGGAAGTGGGCGCCTCGATTCAAGCAACAGGCGACGGCAACGTCACGCTGACGTCCCCAGACACTGTTGCGGCCGGCGAAGACATTGCGATCGGTGCTGTGACAGTCAGCTCCACCACCGGTAACGTGACGCTTAACAGTGGCGACACCGTCATCATCGACGCGGGAGCAACGGTCTCAGCGGGGATGCTGCTTCAGATCAACGTCGACGCAGGAAACGCGGATCCGGGCGTCGGCGAGACGCTTACATTGCAGGGAACCCTGAGTGGCGGGTCAGGAATCACGGCGACGGGAGATTCCGATGACGATCAACTCGACGCGTCTGCAATCTCTGCGGCGATCACCCTGCAGGGTAATGGTGGCAACGACACATTGATCGGCGGTTCAGGCAACGATTTGCTTGAAGGAGCCGCAGGCGATGACATGCTCACCGGCGGAGCCGGCGATGACACAATCGACGGCGGATCAGGCAATGAACTCATCGTGTGGAACAATGGTGACGGCAGCGACGTTATTGATGGCGGAGCGGATACTGACGAACTCGAAGTGAACGGTTCGACCGTCAGTCCAGCCGGGGACATGATCACGGTTTCGGCGAATGGGGCTCGGTTTGATTTGACTCGTGCGGATGGTGGGGCTGGTCTCGGGCCGTTCTCGCTGGATGTGGGCACGATCGAAACGCTGGACCTCAACACGCTCGATGGTGATGACGATGTGACCGTCAACGATCTGACCGGGGTTTCCGACCTGGCGATTTTGCAGATTGACGCGGGAGCGGGCAATGACACGGTCGACGCGTCGGCTCTGCCGGACCTTGGTCTGACTATCCTGCTGGAAGGCGGCGACGATAATGACACGCTGACGGGGGCAGCCGGGTCGTCGATGATCAACGGGAACATGGGCAACGATACGCTGATTGGCGGAGCTGCAGCTGATACGATCATGGGCGGCGGCGGCGATGATGTCATGAACGGCGGAGCCGGCGGCGACATGCTGTCCGGTCAGGCTGGCGACGACACCATGACCGGCGACCTGGGCGATGACACAATGAACGGTGGCGCGAACACCGACCGCATTGTCGAGTCCCGCGACGCCGACTTCGATCTGGGCGACGCAACGTTGACGATCAGTCCGGCGGAAACCGACTCGCTGGTCGATGTCGAAGAAGCCGACCTCAACGGCGGAGCATCGGCCAACACGATCGACGCGTCTGACTTCTCGGGAACCGCCACGCTGATGGGCGGCGACAATGACGACACGATCACCGGAGCGATGGGTGCTTCGGTCGTCAACGGAAACATGGGCAACGATTCGCTAACCGGGCTCGACGCTGATGACACGCTCATGGGCGGCGGCAACGACGACATCCTGAACGGCGGAGCCGGCGGAGACATGCTGACCGGACAGGCAGGCGACGACACCATGACCGGCGGACTGGGTGATGACACGCTCAACGGCGGAGCGGACACCGACCAGATAATCGAGTCCGGCGACACCGACTTCGATCTGGGCGACACGTCGCTCGTCAGTCCGCTGTTCGGAACAGACGTCTTGACGGACGTTGAAGAAGCGATGCTGACCGGTGGGGCCAGCGCCAACACGATCGACGCGTCCGACTTCTCGGGAGTCACGACGCTGATGGGCGGCGACAGCGACGACACGATCACCGGAGCGATGGGCGCCTCGGCCATCAATGGCAATATGGGCAACGACGACCTTACCGGACTCGGCGCGGCCGACACGATCATGGGCGGCGGCGGTGATGATGTCATGGACGGCGGAGCCGGCGGCGACATGCTGACCGGTCAGGCCGGCGACGACACGATGACCGGCGGACTCGGTGACGACACGCTCAACGGCGGAGCGGACACCGACCAGATCATCGAATCCGGCGACACCGACTTCGATCTGGGCGACACGTCGCTGGTCAGTCCGCTCAACGGAACGGACGTCCTGATAGACGTCGAAGAGGCGGACCTGACCGGTGGAGCATCAGCCAACACGATCGACGCATCTGACTTCACGGGTGTCGCCACGCTGATGGGCGGCAGCGGCAACGACACAATTACCGGTGCAATGGGAGCTTCGGTCATCAACGGGAATGCAGATGACGACTCACTGACGGGGCTCGGATCCTCAGACACGATCATGGGCGGCGGTGGCAACGACAACATCGACGGCGGAGCCGGCAACGACACGCTCACCGGCCAGGCAAACGACGACACGATCATCGGAAACACCGGCGACGATAACATCATGGGCGGCGACGGCGCCGACCTGATCAACGGCTCGCTGGGCAACGACACGATCAGCGGCGACGCCGGCGACGACCGCATCCAGGGCAGCAACCAGACCGACTACCCGGGCACTCCGCTCAGCCCAATTCCCGACCTCAACACGCTCGGCCTGACTGACCAGGACTCCCTGCTGGGCGGAGCCGGCTCTGACACCATCGCCGGAGCCATCGGAGCTGACTTCATCGACGGAGAAGCCGACGCCGACATCATCGACGCCCAAAGCGGCGGAGACACCACCAACGGCATCGACACCATCGTCGGAGATATCGCCGACTTCATCTTCAAAGACCCCGAAGACAACGTACTTTAATGCAGGCCATTCGCGAATCCGAAAATCCTGCAGACAAGAATGCGGCATCAAATCGCGAGGGCTTCTTTGAAGAACTCGACCAAACCATGACTCACTACCGCAACACAGCCTTTTCATTACCTTCCATGCGGTGCAGATGGTCTGAATCCATGTAGAACGTCGTCTGTAACTCCGGCGTCCCGTCTTTCTTGATAATCTGAATTGACGATATCCGATCCGACCGGCATGCTATTTGCCAGTGTCGTTTAATGCGCATTC
>Ga0055584_100003674_pt1 | contig 15084 bp, 19 predicted proteins | sample OSDHelmetaG_FD_58716 | JGI IMG/M metagenome (GOLD analysis project Ga0055584, IMG submission 58716) | Pelagic marine sediment microbial communities from the LTER site Helgoland, North Sea, for post-phytoplankton bloom and carbon turnover... | ecosystem: Environmental > Aquatic > Marine >... | reverse complement strand
ATGGAGGCTTCGTGTGCCCATTGTTCAGTGTGCTCGCCAGAATCGTAGAGAAACTTCTCGAATCGCTCACGATGATAAGGTCCGAGGCGCGACCAGATCATAAGAAAATGCGCGGGGAGCAGAACGTTAACGAAGTCGAGTTGCAGAACAGCAATGGCCGCCATTACGCGGCGAAAATGGCGTACGTCGCTAGGATTTGCCGGGCGCGCCCGATCGAAACCCTGAGCGGCTAAAGCAATCCTTCTTGCCTCCGCGGCGGTAACGCTGACACGTCGGGTCATGCGCTGTTAGTGGCCATTGACACTAGTGGCTATCGACAATGGCATCAGCCTCAATCTCGATGAGCATTCCATCTCCGATCAGGCGCGATACCTCGACCATAGAAGTCGCCGGTGTAATAGCGGCGAAGGCTTCCTGATGCGCCCGCCCGAACTCTTCCCAGAGGGAGATGTCTGTCACGAACATACGTGTACGAACGACGTTTTCGATGCCTGCGCCTGCCTCGTCAAGCGCAGCCGCGATAATCTCGATACATCGTTTGGCCTGACGATAAGGATCACCCGCAGCGAACAGTGCTCCGTTGACATCCACCGGTGCGCTGCCGGATACCGCTATGTGCTGCCCAACGCGAACGGCCCGGCAGTAGCCAACCTGCGGTTCCCATTTCGCCCCCGTGAAAACTAGTTTTTTCTCAGCCATAAAAGGGATCCCAAAATGTAGACGGTTACGATGGACCAGATAAGCGGCGTCATTGTTAAAAGGTTCACGTCCAGTGCCAATAATCCTACAGGCAGGACAACGACGAGCCTGAGTGACTCAAACCGGGCCGCGTATGGCCGGTTTTCGTTTAACAGGCCCAGCGTGTACAACTGAGTCCACAACAGAATGCAAGGAACGAAAATCACCCCTGCTCCACCTGTTGCGAAAGCCTCCGAGATGAGCAGCGCAGTCAATATCACAACACCAAACTGTGTCATCACATAGTTGCGCCGAGCCGGCGAAATGGGCGGATCGTATTTTCTGAATTGTTTCAGATCGACAGGCTGCTTGGGAAACGCAGTGGCCACGTCTGCGGGCCGCCATCCTGTTCGCCGAAACCAAACGCCGAGTTTGTCCCGCCATCGCCGGGTATGCTTCGCGTCGAACAGTAAGTAATCGTAAACCTGGAAATTCGCCCAAATCGGGTTCCAGTTTGCCAACGCTTTGCGAATACCGAAGACCACCGGCTCATCGTCCCTTTCCTCCGCAAACGTTCCGAACAGCCGATCCCAGAGAACGAAAATCCCACCATAGTTCTTGTCGATATACGGTGTATTCTGCGCATGGTGAACGCGGTGATTTGAGGGCGTTACGAAGATTCGATCAAGCACGCCGAGACGGCGAATTTGCTGGGTATGGACCCAAAACTGATAGATCAGATTTATCGCGGCAACAGTGATCAGAACATCGGCAGGAAACCCGATCAGGAACAGTGGGACATAAAAAATCCAGCCAAATATGAAACCACTACTGCTTTGTCGAAGCGCGGTTGAGAGATTGTATTCCTCACTCTGGTGATGCACAGCATGCGCTGCCCAGAGTACGGAGATCTCATGGCCCAGCCGATGATTCCAGTAGTAGCAAAAATCCCACAAAACAGCGGCAAGAATCCAGAGAGCGATGCCGCTTGCAGACGCGTCGAACCAGCCCCGCTGCATCTCGAACAAGGCTAAGTTGCTCAGCACCAGGCCCCAGATCGTATATTGCACTATCTTCGTGAAATACCCCGTCGTCTCACTGAGGATACCGGCACTGAGACTGTTGATCGCATCGTTGCTACGGTAGTATCCAGTCCCCCGCCAGCGGTCGACTGCGAGTTCCATCAGGAGCGCGAGCAGAAAAAAGGGAACGGCCAGGGCGATCAAACTCATACGCATAGTTTAACCTGAAGCTGGACCTTAAGATGATCAATAAGAACGAGATTAAAATTCTTAGCCAGGGCCTCGAAAAACTTGAGTCCGGATTCGCTGATTTGCCCGAGTTCACGCCGGAGTTCGATCCTGTTGAACTTGGCAGGGTCATCGATGAAGTCGCGCTGCGCATGCAGGACAACTACCCGTACTTTCATCCCCAATACGCTGGGCAAATGCTGAAGCCGCCGCATCCTATTGCCCGCATCGCTTACGCGATGTCGCTCTGGGTCAACCCGAACAACCATGCGCTGGATGGCGGGCGGGCCAGTTCGGCAATGGAGAAGGAATGCGTTGTTGAGCTAGCGGCAATGTTCGGTTGGCAAGATACGCTTGGTCATCTGACCGGCGGCGGCACAATGGCTAATCTTGAGGCCTTGTGGGTCGCAGGAAAGCTGCATCCGGGAAAACGCATCATCGGTTCCGAGCAAGCGCACTACACTCACAGCCGTATCAGCGATGTATTGGGTATCCCGTATTCGCCGGTTTCGGTTACGAATGACGGGCGAATGGACATTGAAGATATTGAGTCGCAGTTACGGCAAGGCGACGTCGGCACCGTCGTTGTCACAATGGGAAATACGGGACTCGGTGCCGTTGATCCCCTGTCAGGAATTCTGAAGCTACGTGACAGGTATGATTTTCGAATTCATGCCGACGCCGCTTACGGCGGCTACTTCGTGCTGGCCAGCGAACTCCAAAGCGCTACGATGCAGGCCTATGCCGACATGGGCGGCGTTGACTCGATCGTTATTGATCCGCACAAACACGGCCTGCAGCCCTACGGCTGCGGGTGCATCCTGTTCAAAGACTCTTCGGTAGGAAAAATGTACAAACACGAATCGCCTTTTACCTACTTTAGTTCTGCCGAGCTGCACCTCGGCGAAATCAGTCTCGAGTGCTCTCGTCCTGGCGCGGCCGCTGTCGCACTCTGGGCAACGCAACGTCTCATGCCGCTCGAAAAAAACGGCGAGTTTTCGGCCGGCCTCGATAGCTGCCTGAATGCCGCGCAGGACTTCTATGCAAGACTTGAGAGAAGCGAGAATTTCACCCCACTAATGTCGCCGGAACTGGATATCGTCGTCTACGCCGTGAACGCACCGACAACAAAGACTTCCAGCGAACGGGCACGCAATTTGTTCGAGCGAGCCGCCAGTCAGGGGCTGCATTTGGCGCTCATTGAATTACCGCTCTCGCTAGCCGAACACTGGCTACCCGACATGGACGCCGATTCGGAGACGATCACCTGCCTGCGGTCCGTGCTGATGAAACCGGAACACGAACAGTGGTCGGAGAGAATCGTCGAACTACTGGAAGCCGCTGTCGGCTGATCAGCTGCTTTGCATTTGCAGCAGCATCCGCACGCAGATGACGCCGATGTAGAAACAGGCGAAGCCTCCGATCAGGGTCCCTACGAGATACGAAAACGAATAGAAGATTTCGTTCTTCTGCAACATCGTGTTCAATTCGATGACCATGGACGACAGGGTAGTGAAGCTGCCGCAAAAGCCGATGGCAAAAATCAATCGATACTGGTCAGGAATAATTCCCGCCTCGTTGAACCAGGCTGTGCCCGAAATCAGCTGGGCGATAATGCCCATCACAAGGCAGCCCAGCAAATTGGCCGTCAGGGTACCCCAGGGAAATTCGACATCTCGCTGCAGGAATACGTTGAGCCCGAATCGAGCCATCGCTCCGATCGCGCCACCTGCAGCGACAAATAAATAGGAATAGAGAAGCACTCGCATCAGGACTCGGCCAACTCAGCTAATGACTCTTTGAACTCTCGCTCCATGTTGAGCACGACCTCGCGGGCGGGAAGGATCTCATCGATATCACCGACACCCTGCCCTGCACCCCAGATATCCTTCCATGCTTTCGCGCCGGATTTGCTCGCCTTGGCGAAATCCATGTCCGCTTTCGAGCCATCCGGCAAGTTCTCCGGGTCCATTCCGGCATTCGCGATGCTGCCCTTGAGATAGCTGCCGTGGATTCCGGTGAATAGCGATGAGTAGACGATGTCGCCGGATGCGCTATCTACAATCATCTCCTTGTATTCCGGCGCAGCATTGGCTTCGTCGGTCGCAATGAAACGCGTCCCACTGTAGGCGAGATCAGCACCCATCGCCCGCGCCGCTAGGACGTCTTTACCGCTCGTTATGCAGCCGGACAGAATGAGAGCGCCATCAAATTCTTTACGTATTTCCTTGATCAGGGCGAACGGGCTCAAGGGGCCTGCATGGCCTCCGGCTCCGGCGCATACCGCAATGATGCCGTCGACACCCTGGGAGATCGCCTTGCGGGCGTGCCGCAAACTGATGACATCGTGAAATACGAGTCCACCGTATGAATGCACGGCCGTAACAACATCCTCAGGTGGGCGCAGGCTCGTTATGATGATGGGCACCTGGTGTTCAACACAGGTTTCCACGTCTTCACGCAAGCGCGTATTACTCGCGTGCGCTATCTGATTAACGGCATAGGGAGCGACCGGTTCGTCGGGGTGCTTCTCGGTGTATTCTCCCAGCTCGTATTTGATTCGCTTTAGCCACTCCGACAGCATCGGCTGCGGCCTCGCGTTCAGTGCGGGAAATGAACCAACAATGCCTGCCTGACATTGTGCTATCACAAGTTCCGGTCCGGACACGATAAACATGGGTGCGCCGATCAGTGGAATTCTCAGCTTGCCTTTAAGAGCTTCGGGCAACATCCCTATCAGGAGTCCATAAAGCTGGCTTCGCAATCCGCAACGACCACATCATCGGAAATACGACGCGCTTCACCTTTCAAGACAATGAGACGACCTTTTTCCTTTACGATCCAACCTTTCAAAGCAACCGTTTCGCCAACAAAAAGTGGCTTGCGATATCGAATCTCGCACTTGGCGGTGTGGGCCTTTCGTCCCTGCCAGTACAGGACGTTCGCGGTGACATCATCCAGTGCCGAGTAAATGATTCCGCCGTGAACCGTATTATCCCACCCGACATGGTTATTACCGCCAGTGAATTCACCCGTACACGTATCGCCGTCGACGGTGAATTCGATTTTCAGACCTATCGGATTTTCCATGCCGCAGGCGAAACACATGTTCGCCGCTTCTATTGGCTCCGCCATGCCGAGCTCCGTGTATCCAGAGAGTTTCTAGGGGATTTCCTGATCGATGACCAGGTCGACAGTTTGCCCGCTATTGGCAGTAGTGATCAACGATCCGGACCAATCACCGGGTTGCGCCGCCGGGGATCCTGACAGCGATACGCGGGCGACGACCTCAAGTTCAGCGAATCCTGACAACGGACGTGCTGCAACCATCGAATTGCTGTCATCAAGGTCAACGCGGAGTGGCAACTGTGCAAGCTGATGAGGCGCAACCGCAACAGGTGGAGACGGTTGTTTTGGATCGCGAGCGATGACATAAACTCGCGCATTGGCCGGTAAGGCTGCGGCCGCTTCTTCCGACAAAGAGAGGTTCAGCGAAACGATGGAATCTACCGGCACTGGCGGAGGCTCTGCTGCAGGCACTGGCGGAGGCTCGACTGTCGGCGGCGGCAGTCCCCGCCACTCGTTTACCTGGCGCATGAGCGTCTCACGAACTCCCGGTGGCGCGCCCTGCTGCTCTGCCAGCTTTTCCCAGCGATCGGCGGCCAAAGACTTGTCTCCGCGGCGAGCCGCTGAGTTGCCTGCGTAAAACAGTGCGTTCGGATTATTCGGCTCCAGCGCCAACGCATTCTCAAACAGGCTGGCGGCGCGATCTGTCAGCTCTCCGCCCCGGCTTTCCATCAACGCGATAGCCAAAGAAACCATTGTTTGAGCATTTTTTCCCTGTTCCAGCGCGAGCGCTTTCTCGAATGCGGCGATCGCGTCGTCGTACTGCCGCATGGAAAGATTCGATCGACCCAGCAAGACCCAGCCATCGACATCATCAGGATTGGCTTTCAGGCGATCAGCAAGCGCGGCCACCGCTTGATCAGTCTCCAGCGCAGCATCCGCTGAGGTTCCCGCCCCGGACGGGACACCAGGTCGTCCAATCTCGTGGTAAAGCGCTGCAGCAGAACCGATAGCCAAGACGATAATAGTCGCGATCAGGAGCGTGAGCCGACCGGCGCTCTTGTATAAAGGCAAAACAACAAATGCCAGCGCGACAAGACACAGCACGGCCACTATTATCCAGAAAGTCATCGTATGTCTCCGTTGGCGTCCGGTCCGTCCTCAATCGGCAGTGTCATGCGGTGACGCACAACTCTGACCAATGCAAATCCGCCGAACAGTACCAGCAGGAACGGTGCTATCCACAACGCAAGTGTTTTCCCTTCGAACCGCGGCCTGTACAGCACGAAGTCACCGTATCGCGTCACCAGGAAACTCTTGATTTCCTCATTCGATTTTCCTTCGCCAATCATTCGACGAATTTCACGGCGCAAATCAGACGCGATAAAGGCATTTGAATCCTTGATGTTCTGGTTCTGGCAGGTAACGCAGCGAACCTCCGCGACCAATTTTTCATACCGAGCCTGCAACTCCGGGTCGTCGAATGCCTGCTCCGAATCGATGGCCAATGCAGATGTCGACAACGTCATAAAGGCCAGGGCAGCAATAATTCGAGCCATCATTTCTTAAGCTCCGCAATGCGAGGAACGAATTCCTGTTCCCAAAGCGTCCGATTCAACGGACCGGTAAACCGATAGACAACTGTGCCCTCCTCATTTATCAGGAAGGTCTCGGGCGCACCGTAGGCACCCCAATCAATGCCGACCCGGCCATCCTCATCAAAACCCGATGCGACGTAGGCGTTGCCGAGTTGCTCCAGAAAACTCAGCGCTGCCGGCCGATTATCGCGCCAGTTTATGGCGTAAATCGGAATAGTATTGCTTCTGGCCAACTCCATCAGGAAGGGGTGTTCTGTTCGGCATCCCCCACACCAGGTAGCCCAAATATTGACGAGCGATACCTGCCCCTTCAAATCCTCATTGCTAAATGTTTTCGCCGGATCCGCGAGCGTCGGCAAACTGAATTCCGGTGCAGGCTTGCCGATATACTGCGATGGCAATTCCGATGGATCGCTCTGCAATCCCAGTATGAAAATCGGGATGATTATGAGCACAGCGACGAGTGGTAGTAAGAACCGGTTCATTTGTCAGTCCTCCTGGAACGCCGGCCAGAGATAGCAATAAAGCCGCCAAGTGCCATGACAAATGCGCCAATCCAGATAAACCGAATCATCGGTTTGTACTGAATCCGAACGCTCCAGGCACCGTCACCGAGCTGATCACCTAAAGCGACAAACAGATCCTTGTTCCAGGTCGGGTGGATACCGGCTTCCGTCATCCAGTTCTTCTGTACCAGGTATTGTCGTTTCTGAGGTCGCACATTCGCGACGAATTCACCATCGCGGCGGATCTCGACGACACCTTCTATCGCAGTGAAGTTCGGTCCCTGAACCTGGCGCACATCGCGGAGCTCGAACTCCAGGCCAGCAACATCAAGCGTCTCGCCGACTCGCATGGCCCTGTCGGATTCAACCCCGAACGCCGAAACGATGGTTACGCCGATAACGAACAAGCCCATGCCCAAATGCGCTATCGACATTCCAAGGGCCGACCGTGTAATCGCCGTGGCGCCCTCTTTGCGACGCCATGAGCGAACGGGCTGTATCAATGAGGTGATGACAATCCAGGCGGCAGCGAAACAGCCGACGATCAGCATCAGGCTGACACGGCCATAAAAGAGCAAGGGCAGAATAACGCCTATGAGCAACGCGGCAATCGCAGGGAACTTCAGCAACTTCATCCAGGGGCCAACATTCTGTTGGCGCCAGGCGGTGTGCATGCCCACACCGAGCAGAAGCACCAAAGGAATCATTGGAATAAGAAAGGCAATTTCAAACCAGGGCGGGCCGATCGATATCTTGCCGCCATTGAGCATTTCGACGATCAGCGGCGCCAGCGTACCCAGCAAAACCAGGGTCGTTGCGACCACCAGCAGCACATTGTTCAGGAGCAGGAAGGTCTCACGCGACAAGGCGCTGAATCCTGCCGCCGAATCCAGACCTGGCGCCCGCCAGGCGTACAAAACCAGCGCACCGATGACGACAATAGCGAGAAACGCCAGTATGAAGAATCCACGCGTCGGGTCGGTCGCAAACGCGTGCACCGATACGATGATGCCGGACCGGACCAGGAATGTTCCGAGCAAACTCAGCGAGAAGGCCGAAATTGCTAATAGCAATGTCCAACTCTTGAACAACCCGCGTCTCTCTGTGACTGCCAGAGAATGAATCAATGCAGTACCCATTAACCAGGGCATAAAAGATGCGTTTTCAACAGGGTCCCAGAACCACCAGCCACCCCAGCCCAACTCGTAGTATGCCCACCAACTTCCGAGCGCAATGCCCATCGTGAGAAAGGCCCAGGCAACCACGGTCCAGGGCCGGGTCCATCGCGCCCAGTTTTGATCGAGATCGCCGCTGATCATGGCTGCAATAGCAAAGGCGAAAGCGACGGAAAAGCCGACGTAACCGATGTAAAGCAGCGGTGGGTGAATCGCAAGACCCGGATCCTGCAGCAAGGGATTTAGATCAGCGCCGTCCATCGCTGCCGGCACAAGACGATCGAAAGGATTCGAGGTCAAAAGCGCAAACAGAAGGAAGCCTACCGAAAGCAGCCCCAGTACACCGATTACTCGGGCAATAAGCCTGTCCGGGACCCCCGAACTGAATTTGGCAACAGCCGCCGTCCAGCCAGCCAGTATCAGAATCCACATAAGCAAAGAGCCTTCGTGCGCACTCCAGACGGCGGAAACCTTATAGGGCGTCGGCAGCGCAAGCTGCGAGTGATTGGCGACGTACAGTACCGAGAAATCGTCGTTCAAAAATGCGATGGTCAGACACGCGAAAGATATCGCAACAAAAAAAAGCTGACCGAAGGTTGCAGTGCGGGCAACTGACATCAACGCCGCATCGTTTCGATGTGCCCCGATGAGCGGGAGTACGCCCTGGCAAACCGCGAGGATAAGCGCAAGAATCAGCGCGAATTGTCCAATTTCTGGAATCATTACGCTTCACACTCGACTGTGCGGGCACCCAGCGAGGCAGTTTGATCCTGAACGTGCTTGCCCAGGGATTCAGCAACTTCGGGCGCCATGTAATTCTCGTCGTGCTTGGCGAGGATCTTGTCTGCGACAAAGACATCATTGTCACCCATGCGACCGTGTGCGACCACGCCCTGACCTTCCCTGAACAAGTCCGGCAATACGCCGGAATAGACTACATCCAGCTCACAACGCATATCGGTCACTCGAAAGTGCAAATCAAGCGAGCCATCCTGTCGTTCAACACTATCGGCTACGACCAGGCCGCCGATTCTGAAATTTCTTTCGCTCGGGTACTCGCCCGCGATGACGTCAGATATTTCCACGAAGAACATCATATTGTCTTCGAACGCACGCAGCGTTAGTGCGGCGGCCACGGCAACCCCTGCTACGGCAAGCCCGACGGCCAGCATTCGTTGTTGTCTCGGCTTCATTGATGCTCCTCAAGTGCTTTGATTTGTACTTCTATTTCCCGATATACATGTTTGTGGCGTGCCCGTGCGCGCCACGCGCTCAATACGACGACGATAAGTGTGAGTCCGAAACAACTCCATACGTACGCGCCGTAATTGCCCATCGCTAAAGCGTCCATTACTTGCCTCCTTCTGGGGACAATACCAACTCGCGAACCCAGCGAGTTCGTCTTTCTCTGAACAGCACCTCGGTTCTCAGTCGGCTTACCAGCATCGCGCCAAAAATTAACGAAAATCCGATTAGCATCGCAAAAAGCGGAATTCTCATATCCGCATCCATCGTTCCCTTCTTGAACACCGTCTGCCCCTGATGCAGCGAACTCCACCATTCGACGGAGAAATGGACGATGACCACGTTGACTACACCGACCAGCGCAAGAACTGCACTTGCCTTGTCGGCTTTCGCCGTGTCATCGATAGACGAGCGCAGCGCCATGTAGCCGAAATACAGGAACAGCAAAATCAACTCCGACGTCATACGAGGGTCGCCCCATTCCCACCACGTTCCCCACATCGGGCGGCCCCATATCGAGCCGGTAACCAGGGCGAGAAAGGTAAAAGCTGCGCCAAGCGGCGCCGCGGCGGCGCCAACGGCATGTGCGAGCTTCATACGCCAGATCAGTCCGATCCCTCCGCCGACGGCCATCATCATGTAGGCCATCATGGACAGGTAGGCTGACGGAACGTGCACGTAAATTATCCGGAACGCATCGCCCTGTTGATAATCGGCGGAGACGAGAAATAACCCCGCATAGGCGCCATAAGCGATGAGCAACACGCCAGGGACGGCCAGCCACGGTATGAGCGTAGCGGCCAGGCGGTAAAAGTGCGGCGGTGATGCCAGTTGATGAAAAAATTTCCACATAAGATGATTCTACTCGTTGCTAATTCGTAATGCGGCTGCCGTGGCGTACGGCGCCAGTGAAATTGATCCGACGGCGTATGCACCCAGCGCCCAGATACCGGTGCTGTAGATATCGTTTCCGGCCGCAAGTGAAACAGTGTTTGCGCCAAGCAGCAAGACCGGCATCGCAAGCGGCAAAATCAAGAGGCTAAGCAGGGCCGTTCCACGGTGCAAGCCGACCGTCAAAGCGGCCCCGATAGAGCCCAGCAGACTCAGAGAGATCGTACCCAACAAAAGGGTCAGCATGAGGACGCCCATAATGTCTGACGGCATTCGATACGTTATTGCCAGCAGCGGTGAAATCAGCACAAGCGGAAAGCCACTAATCAACCAGTGGGCCAGCGTCTTGCCCAGAGCGAGCACCGGCAGGGGCTGCGGGCTGACCAGTAATTGATCCAGGCTGCCATCTTCGTGATCTGACATGAACAATGAGTTAAGTGACAGCAATGTCGAAAGCAGAGCCGCAACCCAGAGTACGCCAGGCCCGCTGAAGGTCAACTGTTCCGCGCTCGGACCAACCGCCAGGGGAAACAGGGTGCAGACCATGGCGAAAAAGAACAAGGGATTAAGGACGTCTCCGGGGCGCTTCCACGCAAGCAGCAAGTCTCGTCGGGTAATTGCGAGCAAACCCGCCAGGATTCCAGGCTGTCCCGCCTTTATTGCGCTCATGAAAGGTTTACCCTTATGACCGTCGCGTCGACTTTCACGTCCTGGTGCGCGGCCATAACGCACATTCCGCCGCTGGCGAGATGCTCTTCGGTGAGATCCATGACCAACTGACGGCCTTCCCGGTCAAGATTGGTGAACGGCTCGTCCATCAACCATAAGGGCACGTCTGCCATCATCATGCGGGCAAGTGCCACACGACGCTGTTGTCCGGCCGATAATGACCTGAGCGGCAGGCTTTTCAATCTGGCAATTCCCAGGCGTTCAAAAATAGTTGCCGGGTCAACGTCGGCCTGGCGACGAAGCGCCCCCTCGAAGCGAAGATTTTCAACAAGCGTGAGATCGCCCTTGAGCCCCGTTCGATGCGCAAGCCAGACCAGAGAACCGTGAAATTCCTGCCGCTGATCGCTGACAGGGACATCATTCCAGAATATCTCACCGCTTTCGAGACTCAGCATGCCGGCAATCGCGCGCATCAGGCTGGTCTTGCCGCTGCCGTTCTGCCCTTCGAGCAGAAGCAGTTCTCCGCGACTTAAGGAAAATTCCAACCCCTGAAAAAGGCAACTTTCACCTCGAATCAGGGTGAGCTTTCTGGCTGATAACTTTGCAGTCAATGGCTTATACCCGGGCGCAGTTGGCAGATAGTTGAAGAAACATAGATTTTTCCTTATTTATTCGGTCGTTATGTAATTTTATTGATATCAATTCGAACTAAATTTCGTGCATTTCCGACCAAAATAAGGACGTTCATATTCTTCAGTTTGCAAGAACCCGAGCTAAAACGTAGACTGATTGACCCGGCCAATTTTTACAATAAGAAACTGGCCGGGAGCTGACAATAACATCTTAACGCGACTTAAATGTCTGCGGGTTATTACTTATGGAACTAAGTGCTGCCGGCCTATCAGTACAGCCATTCCCGACCCACGGGAAACCGCTGGCGATTGCATCTTATGCGTCCAAAATATCCGCAATTGAAACGCTGAACAACACGAAAGTCCACCCAACCGGCCTGACCCTGCTGCAGGGGCCGCCACTCTCCGGAAAATCGACCTTAATTCGAAGCTTTGTTCAGTCACTCCCGCTGGACTGCTCTGTCGCCGTAATCGACGGCAAAGGCCTCAATACGACCAATTTCCTGATTTCTGTACTCCGTGAGTTTGGCTACGATCTTGAGCTTAGCTCCAACAACGAGTTGCTCGGCCTTGTCCGGATATTCGCATTACAACAGACCGCATCTCACGAAGCACCCATTCTGATTATTGAGAATGCTCACGAACTCAATCCCAGCGCACTGCGCACGCTGTGTGAACTTGCTGCATTACGAGTTCGCCAATACAGTGCGCTCAAAATAGTGCTGTCCAGCGACCGCTCTCTGGACGCAATCATTACGTCAGAGGCAATGGAAGCGATTGCCCGACGCGTTGTTCACGACTTTCACCTTCGCCCGATGAGCCAGCCTGAAACGCGAGATTTCCTGTACGGCAAGTTAAGCGCGGCCGGAAGCCAAAGCCCTGAGTCTGTTTTTTCGGATGAGGTGTGTCGCACGATCTGGGAAGCATCTGGCGGATGGCCAGGAATCACTGACCGGGTCGCGCTGCTGGCTCTCGCCCGGGCCGAGTCGCTGCCCGTTACCACCGCCGATATTGAGCATCCAACCTTACCAATCGGTACCTGGACGCACCAGGACGCACTGGATATCGAGCCGAGCGACATTGCGCCGCCGGCGCCCCCGAGACTGATCGTGTCAAGCGACGGCAACGTCATAAATGACGTAACGATGGACGAAGCGCGAGCGCTGATTGGCCGGGCCAGGCACAATGATATTGCTATCAGCAGCCGATTTATCAGCCGGCACCATGCGCTACTGCTGCGACATGGCTCGTCTACCCTCCTGATGGATCTCAACAGCAGCAACGGAACTTTCGTGAACTCCAAACGGATTTCGAACCACCTTCTCATGCACGACGACGTCATTACGATCGGCCATCATCGCATCAAGTTCCATGACCCCTCTGCAACTGCAACCAGCAAGGGCGGGCTGGCTGGAGTCGATTTTTCCGACACGGTAATTATGAAATCACTGGCAGACATGCGTACATTGCTAGGACAGGAAACCACCGAATTGCTGCCGGTAACAACAGAACGTCTACCCACTCTCAAGAACTGAAACCCCTAGCGTCTGCCGAAGAACTCTTCTTTGAAGTGCTTTCGACACATTGAAATGTAGCGGTCATTGCCGCCAATTTCGACTTGCGACCCTTCTGTCACAGCATTTCCGTCACCGTCCAACCTCAGCACCATCGTTGCCTTGCTTCCGCAATGACAGATCGCCTTGAGTTCTTTCAGGTTGTCCGACCACGCCAGCAGATATTTGCTGCCCTCAAACGGCTCGCCCTGGAAATCGGTACGCAGGCCATAGGCCAGCACCGGGATATTGAGGCTGTCGGTCACATCGCTCAACTGGAACACCTGGTCACGCGTCAGAAATTGAGCTTCGTCGATGAGGACACAATGCAGCGGCCCGACGCTGCGCTGCTTCTCAACCAGGGCAAACAGATCGTCCTCCTTGCGAAAAACGAGCGCATCGGTCTCGATTCCGATCCTCGAGGTTACCTTCCCGGAACCGTAACGATCGTCCAGCAAGGGCGCCATGACGAGCGTATTCATGCCGCGTTCTTTGTAGTTATAACTGGATTGCAGCAACGCGGTCGATTTGCCCGCGTTCATCGATGAGTAATAAAAATATAGCTTGGCCATCCGCGTATTGTGGCATCGCTCAAGCGGCGATGCACGAGCAAGGGCAGTCCGTTAGCGAACAAGCGTCAGTAATTTTCCCAGTCGATGCCGATAGCCACTTTGCCCCGTATCTTTACTGCGACATTGCAGGCATTCGTTGCTCAACGAGTGCCTTTCTGAGATCACCTGGGGCACGGGTGTGACTTTTCCACGCTGCAGGCAGCAACTGCAGATAACAAGATTGCTGAGGCGATTCAGTAGTCGGTAATCTATATTGTCTTTTGCAATTGGGCCCATAGCGGTCTCCACTGCTTGATGTACAAGTTTGAGCCCGCGAAGTGCCGCTGACCAGCAATCACGGTTTTTTTCTTCAGAATTGTTAACCAATCGTGGTTTCTACTGTGATCTGCGCCCGTAAAAAGGCGATCGGCCAGCCCTCTCCTGCCAGCCGACGCCAAATGCGAAGATGTGAGAAGATCTGCCTCCGCAAGGCAGGGAATCGCTGTTTTACATAAAGAGTTGACACATGAAATCAGTATTTGACGCCTCCAATAACATTGAAGCACACCTCGTTATGCACCAGTTACAACAAGCTGGAATCACTGCAAGAATTGAGGGGGAGTATCTGCAGGGCGGTATTGGTGAATTGGCGGCCGCAGGAAACGTCCGCGTCCTCGTCGACCCAAAGGATGAGACTGAAGCTCGCGCGGTGATCGCTGACTGGGAAGCTGCGGGCGACTAGGACGAAGTCTGTCATCGTCGGCGCTCGTCAACTCCCTGAATTGTTCGCAATGACAAGCCAAGACGCAGTTTCAAATCGTTACTGCGAAAACTGACTTCATCGCTGCTAACCGGGTTATACATTTCCCGCATCACGGCCTTCGCGACGATTGCCCATGTCTCCTGCACGACCGCGTCAACTGCGCTGAAGGCCTGACCTGACAACCGATACTTGTCCGGATTGCACTGTGACAGGAACGAAGTCCGGCAGAATTCATCCCGACCCGCGATATCATCGAATCGATCACTGCCCCAACTGACGCTGATACCCGCGCTCAGCATGGCCGCCGTGAAAGCACGAGATACGGTCTCTGCAGCATGCTCGCACAAGAGAATATCGCCCCGCCCCTGATCGATTAGCCATGGACCTGCGTTGGCTGGTCCATCGGTCGCGGAGGATGAAACTTCTGAGTAAATTGCGCGTGCCAGCATCGCACAGCCGTCGACATTGATCTCTGTCGGTCGTGCTGCCGCATCGCTGGCCACGAAC
>Ga0055584_100003673_pt1 | contig 15084 bp, 12 predicted proteins | sample OSDHelmetaG_FD_58716 | JGI IMG/M metagenome (GOLD analysis project Ga0055584, IMG submission 58716) | Pelagic marine sediment microbial communities from the LTER site Helgoland, North Sea, for post-phytoplankton bloom and carbon turnover... | ecosystem: Environmental > Aquatic > Marine >... | reverse complement strand
AACGATTGCGTCCTTGGGTGCCTTCTTACCGAGTGTCGGGCTGGTGCGACCTATTTTCTTCAACCTCTGCCTGGTGATGCGCATCTTCAGTTGTGCTTGATTGAGGATCTCGTATTCGAAGGTCTTGCCATCGCTCCCAGTTCCCGGAAGACCGTCGGGATACGTGGTGACGAGGAAGCTTCCCTTCTCATAGCAGGCGACCTGCACTCCGACCGGGCCGCCGTCGCTCTTGCCTACGAATTCGCCTTGGTGGCGGAAGTCCGGATATTCGGCGTGGGCCTGCTTGGCGTCGGTGAAGATCTGGGCGTTAGGTTCCGCGGCAGCCATCGCAGAGACGGCGCCAAGGGCGAGCAGTACCATTGAAAGTAAGGTTCTCATTTGCTGAATTCAACGGATGCGTCGTTTTCGATTTTTGCCAGCAGCAGGTCAACGAGTTCTTTGGCGGTGGTGTGGCCTTCGAGGTCGTATTGAAGATTCCCGTTATTCTTGGCGATGCCGCCGTGGGCGGTAAGTTCGAGGATGTAGTGGCGCTTGTCGGCGTCGAGTTTGACGTAAGCAGTGTAGAGGACCGAAGGTTGGCCGATCTCCTCGTCCGGATAGGTTTCATTCGGATCCTGGGTGGCGTTGGCCTCGACGCAGATGATGAATTTTTGGCCTTCTCCAGGGACCAAGTATTTATCCAACGCGAAGCTGTGGGTGTCGGTTGCGCCGCTGACGGCATCGACTTTGCCGTCGCCATCCACGCCTGCGACGGCGGTGTAGCGGCTGCGCCAAATCGGGAGGAGGTGATTGCGCTGGGTGAGCATGCCCTGCCACTTGACCTTGTCGGCGTAGGTGAGTTCAGACGGGAGATGGAGAGTTTCGATCAGGGAGCCGGCGGTGGTTTCGGCCCAGACGGCGACGGCGGGAATCTCTTTCAATTGGCGGCGGAAGCTAAGGTAGAGCGAGAGTTGATGGCTGTTGGTGTTCTCAGTCTGACGGGTGATGAGTTTGCTGTGGATGGAAGGTTCACCAAAGCCGACGAGACTGGAGGAACGAACAATCTCGCGTTGGTGACGGGCTTCGTAGCTCTGGTTCGTCAACCACGTGCTTGGGGGCAGAGCGATGAATGCGGTGGCGACAATGCCTCCCCAGGCGATGACCAAGGTGGCGAGTTTTCCGCGGGAGATGTTCGAGCCTTCCTTGGCGAGTTGTTTCTTGAAATAGGGGAGGCGCCCGATGACGTGTCCGACAACCAGGATGGTGGTCGTCAGGCCGGCAATGATGTGGACACGGGTGGTCGTGATGGAAAACGGCAACACGAACGCCATCACCCCGGTGATGGCCAGGGCGACAAAGGTGAGTAGGAGACCAATGTTTACGACGTGCCGCATTGACCGGGGCGTTCTACCTGACACGAATACGGAAACCCAGAATCATTAACCGCAAAGAGCGCAGAGATCACAAAGATCTGAATCTGTTTATTCTATGCGGTCTTCGCGCTCTCTGCGGTTGATCAAGAGAATCTGTCCACGACATCGGGAAGTTCGCCCGGTGCTTTCGCACAAACAGACGCGCCGGCTGTCATCAGCTCCTCGCTCGATCCGTAACCCCAAAGGACTCCGATTCCACGCACAAGATTGTTGGTCGCTCCGATCATATCGTGTTTTCGGTCGCCGATCATCAGAGCCTCGTCGGGGCTGAGCTGATCGCGTTCGAGAATGTGGCCAATCAGACTGGTCTTGTCGCCGCGTGTGCCATCCATTTCGCTTCCATCGATGGCGCAGAAGAATTTCATCAACTGGAAGTGATCGATGATCTTGCGAGCGAAGACGGTTGGTTTCGAAGTGGCGACACTCAAAGTGTGGCCTTGCCGGGAGAGCGATTGAAGGCAGTCACCTACCCCGGGGTAGATCTCATTCTCGAACAGACCGACAGTACTGAAGCGCTCGCGGTACAATTCCACAGCCTTTGAAGCCAACTGGTCGTCGGTGGAATTCAGCAGGGTCAGGAAGCTGGCGCGAAGCGGTGGACCGATACACCAACCAAGATCCTCAGCTGGCGGGGCGTTGAGGCCCAATCCCTTGAGTGCATGTTGGATGCACGTTGTGATTCCGACAAACGGATCGGTAAGGGTGCCGTCGAGATCGAAAGTAGCCGCACGGAGAAATCGTAGCAGCGGGGGTGAGCGAGTAGAAGGCCACCTTCGTTTCCTCGGCGGAATCCTTATTCCTCGCTCTTGGAACCGGGTTTGGTGCCGGTCTTGATTCGCTTGATCGTCTCCCAGGTTGCCTTCGTTCTCCAGGCGCTGTCACGCAGGCGCGCATCCCAGATGGCCACGCCCACCGAGTCCTCGTTTAGCACCCACTGAAGGTGTTTCGTAACGGAGGAGTTTTGCCACTTGCCTTTGTGGCCGGGCATCCCGAGCAGGATTTTCGAGGCATGGTTGCCGGCGGCGGACTTCACAAAGTCATAAGATCTCCAGCGTTCGGCTCCGGCTCCGGTCTCTGAATAGCCCATCACGATGAGTCCATCGACATGGGGAAGGAGTTCGGGCCACCACGTCTGGTTGGGAGCGTTCCATTTGTAGGCGAAGCTGTCCACGGACAGTTCCTTGCCGGCCGCATGGAGACGGCTTGAGAGTTCCGCCACGAAACGGATGAAGGGCGCCTGCGAGCCGTCGCGTTCTTCCTTTCCCTCGAAGTCGATGTCGATGCCATCCAGCTTCAACCGCAGGGTTTCATCAACCAAAGCCTTCACGAACTTCGTCCGGTTTGTCTCAAAGGCGAATCGCGCCAGATTCCAATCCCAACCTGATGATTTGGCGTTGTACACGCAAAGCATCACGCGGACCCCGTGTTTGGTTCCCCATTTTCGAAACTTCGGTACCGTGGCTTCGCCCTTCAGTCCGAATCGAGTGACGAATTGGAGTCCACCGTTTTTCGTAGGGTTCCAAAACTGAAGGCTCAGATGGGTGATTCCGTCCTTCAATCCGACACCGTCGAAGGATTCGTTCAATCGTTTTTCACAGTCAGCAACCGCGTAGGGAGGCACCCAGGTCATCACCCGACGTCCGGGCGACGGCTCAGTTGCAAGAGTCGTATTGATGCTGAGAACGCTGAGTACCGACACGAGCAGGGAGAGAAGCAGGGGCTTCGAAAGGATCGGCGAATGTCCCGGCTCTTGCGTCATGTCAGGATTGGGACGTTGGTTCAATCTTGTCGATGCGTCTCTGATGACGACCGCCTTCGAATTCGGCGTCGAGCCACGTGTCGACGATTTCGATGGCCTCAGCGGGGGAGACAACGCGGCCACCGAGGGCGATGATGTTGGCGTTGTTGTGTTCCTTGGTTGCCTGCGCGCTCCATTTGTTCCAACAGAGGCCGCAACGGACTCCGGGAACCTTGTTCGCGGCGATGGCTTCACCATTGCCACTGCCCCCGAATACGATCCCGAGATCCGCGTCCCCTTTGGCAACACTCTCAGCGGCCGGCCGGACATAGTCGGGATAATCCACGGACTCTTCCGAGTCGGCGCCGAAGTCAATGACTTCGACAGCGTTGGATTCCAGGTGAGCCTTGATGGCCCCCTTGAGTTGGAAGCCGGCGTGGTCTGTCCCGAGGGCAATTTTCATCATTACACTCTTATTGCCAGTTCGAATTCAAAAACCCGTCGCATTCTTGGCTGCAACCTTGCCATCCTTGAATCCCAGTTCGACGGATTTTCCACTGCCTTTCCCGGCGCTCCATTCTCGAATCGCCGCAACGCCCACACCTTTCATTTCCAGATTGCCCGTTTGTGAGATCTTCCAAGAATTGCCGAGTATTGATTTCACTTCATCAGGAGACATCCCGAGCTTGATCGTTTCATAGTTCGCTTTCGTAACGTTGGCGTTTGGCTCTGGTTCTGCTTCTCCCCTACATCCAACCGACAGAATCATCAATGCGAGCGCGAGCGTGGCCACGAAGGTCTTGTTCATAGAACTCATACTAGAGTGACATCGTGGTGCGGGCGAACACGAACCCATCAACGGCTGTGAGGGCGGCATCGCCGCTGGTACTCACGTGGTCTTCTTCTTTTTCTTCCGCTTGTAGGCCTTGCTGGGGTTGTCGAGGAGTTCCTTGCGGTCGAAGCCGATGAGGTCGCGGAGTTGGCCGATGTGCTCTTTGCCGACTTCGCGCGGGGTGGCTTTGAATTTGTCGCACAGCGCGGCGGCGTAGCCGGTGGCGACGCCCATCTGCGCGCAGGTGTTCATGACGCGGGGGCCGGCGAGGCCGATGTGCGTGCAGCTGAAGCAGCGTCCGGCCATCATCATGTTCGAGATGTCCTTCGAATAAAGGGTGCGGAAGGGGAGGTGGTAGTCGCCGTGGGTGTCGTAGAAAAGAGCCTTGGAAAGGAAGTCGACGGGGTCGCCGGTTTCCTTGCGTTGGTAGTGGGTGTCGACGTCGCGGCGTTCGACGACGACGGCGTCCTTGAACTCGCGTCGTTCGGTGGCGTCGCGCATGGAGTAGACGTGGTCGCCGACGAGACGGCGGGATTCGCGTTTGCCGCCGACGTAGGCGACCCACTTGAGTTTCCAGGTGGCGTTTCTGGGGTGCTGCTTGGCGTTGCTGAAGCAGCCGAAGATGGCGCGCAGGACGTGGTCGCGAATGCGTTCGGCGTCCTTCACCTGGTCGAGCGTGTTGTCCGAATATTCCCAGTACCATTCGCCGGCGGTAGCTTCGTGGTCCTTGGCGACAGGCATGGCCCAGGGGACTTCGGGGAAGTCATGGCGTTCCTTGGTCTGTTCGCCGTTCCAGAGGACGGAGGTGCCCATGACGCGCTGGTCGGCTTTCTTCGGGCTCCAGAGGTCGCCGTGTTTGTCCCAGGATTCGTCGAACTCGGAGGCGGCTTCGCGGCCGGTGCGGAATTCGGCGCCGCCCCAGAAACCGAGCCAGCCGTCACCGGTGGCGTCGATGAAGGTGGGGGCGGTGAAGCGGGTGATGATGCCGGACTGGGCGTTGCGGGCGTCGACGCTGATGATCTGGCCGTCTTTCTTTTGCAGGCCGATGGCGATGTGGCCGGCGAAGAGGTCGACGCCGGAGGCGGCCATGTTGGCTTCGCGTTTATTCTGGTCGACCTTGGCGAGCGCGTCGCCGTTGGGGTAATGGGCGGTGTCGAACTTGGAGATGATGTCAGTGCCGTAGCCGTGAATGCCGAGGGTGTGAACGCGGATCTCCTGGCTGGCGTTGCCGCCAAAGAGCGGGCGGTCCTGGATGAGCGCGACCTTGAGTCCCTGTTCCCGGGCGGCCAAGGCGGCGCCGCAACCGGACATGCCGCCGCCGACGATGACGAGATCGAACTTCTTCTCTTCTATGTTCAGCTTGGCGCGGCCGGTCTGTTGGTCTTTCCAGGCGGCGAGTTGCTTGAGGTTTTTGTTCGGCAGCTTGAGCTTGGTTTCGCGGGTGAGGAAGATGGCGTCGCACCGACCGTCGAAACCGGTGAGGTCTTGCAGGGCGATCGTGGCTTTGCCCTTGGCGAGCTTGATGCTGCCGCCGTTCTGCCAATGCCACTCTTCTTTGCCCTGACCGAAAACCGGCTTCAACGTCTTGCCGTTGACTTGGACATTGAAGCGGCCAGGTGAAGACCAGTCGCCCTTGCACCAGTCGCGGTTACGGACCCAGACGTGCCAAGTGCCAGCTGCGGGAACGTTGACGGTCGTGGAGGCGTTGGCGACGGGTTTGCCCATCCCGTGGGCGAGCAGGTAAACACCGCCCATCTGCTGGTAGTGCTGGGTGTCGAGTTTCCAACCGCCGAGGTCGTCAAAGTTCGCGGTCTCGACAAGAATGCCGTTGGCGGCCTTCGTCGGAACGCCCATGACGTATCCGGGTGCGAGGGCGGAGGTGAGGCCGACACCGCCGACAACGCGGAGGAAACTGCGGCGATTGGTGAGAGTGGGGCGTTCGCTATTCATAGGGAAATTGATGTCTGGCTAATAGAGTGAGGTTATCCGTTTTTTGGACACGGAATGGGAGGGTTTTTTACCGGGCTGCCAGTTTCTGGCCGGAATCCGACCATCGGGAAAAGCAATCGGATTGAATCGCAACCCCTCGCCCGCTGCACCTGCGTTGCTTTCTGAACCCCACATGAGACTACTGTGACTCATTCTTGTTGTTGTTTCGTTCGGCGATGCCGGACAGGCAGCCAATCCCACCACCCGCAAAGGATCGGATGCGTCAAAACGGCCGAACATCCTGTTTATTGCGGCGGACGATCTGCGTCCAGAGTTGGGTTGCTACGGCTCGAAGATTGCGATTTCGCCGCATCTGGATGCCTGACAGCCCAAGGCTTCCTGTTCCAGCGGGCGTATTGTCAGCCGGCAATCTGCATTCCGTCACGGGCCAGCCTGAGGACAGGAGCACGGCCGGACACGATCGGCGTCACCGAGAACTACCCCTACTTCCGGGATCTTAATCCGGACATCATCACTTTGCGGCAGCACTTGCGGACGGACACACCACGGGCAACTGCGGAAAGATCTATCACGGAAAGTACAATGACCCGGAATTCTCGCGGAGTCGGCAGCCCGCGAGAAAGAAGATGCCAAGGGCCTGGCTCGCCCGCGTGGAGTAGGAGACTACGCGCACCCGGAGAACAACCGCCTGAAGAACATGTTCGTCCCGCCACGGGCCGTGATGACGATACCGGAGTGGGCGACGCCGTTCTGGCGGAGGATAGACCGGTTGCCAAAAGTAGTTGCGGGAATCGCCCGAGGCAAAATTGCTTGTGGCAAGGCGCGAGGAAGGAGTGGAGCGAGCTCCAAGACTGGTGAGCAACGCAGCCACCAGGAATTTGGACCGGGCCTCAATCCCCTTCGAGCGCTGCGAGCCAACTCCAACCCTCCTGTTTCCATCCCGATTCCCGCAAGGACTTTTGGCAATCGGCCTAACCGCTGATTTTCCCCAGGGTTGCGTCGGATCCAAGGTCTGCCCGTCGCCCACCGTGCCGTCGGGAAGGATGAAGCAATACTTCAGCTGCCGGTTTGGAAAGTTCGCCCGAGCAATGTCGAAACCGCGCAGATAGATCACGATCGCGTCGTCATACTGCGTTACGCTCGCCGATTCGGTGATGATCGTTTCGGCAACGGCAGCCGCCATTGCGAGCGGCCGGCCCGCTCAAAAGGAAAGCACCGCGATCAGCAACAGCGAACTGATGGGGATCCCATACACAACCTGTATCTGTCTCCCGTCAGCGGCTGAAACGCTGGGTCGGGGACAAGGGCTTTTACCGATCTCCGGAATACGATCGGTCCATGGCCGGATTCTGCCACGTGGAGGAGCGATCCAAGACCAATCGGATCCGGTCGCACGAATGCTCACGGCTTGATTGACTGAGGGAGATGGCGCGTTTTCAATTGGCCCATGCAATCACCCGGCAGTCGTCGTAGTTTCCTGCGATCTTCCACTCTCCTGACCTCCGGCTTCGTGGCCGCACCAGCTCACAACATTCTCGCGCGGCAATACGGCGATGAGTTTGCGAATCATCCCAACGATGTGATCCGCAAAGCCCGGACACTTGCGTTGAGCATTCTCAAACCGACTCCCAGGCAGATCGAACGTGGCCTCGAACTGCATCGTGAATCGGTCGTGTTCGATTCCTACGGTTTCGCGCCCCGCTGCGCCATGGATGGCCAACGTATGAAACGTCTACTCGAACAGAATCCCTCCGAGTCGGAAATCCGGGATCTGCGCGAGGACATGATGATGACGCAATGCGTCGAGAGTGAACGCGAGCGGAAGGAGTTCCAACAGGCGTGGGAGGCGGCCGGGGTGGACTGCATCTTTCAGAACGCCGGCGAGGAGGGCCAGGCCCCCATGCGCCTGATCAAACGGCTCGCGCGCTTCACCTACGTCACCGACATGCTGAAGGACTTCATCGTCAAGGCCGCAACGCCGGACGAAGTTGTGGCCGCCAAGAAGGCCGGCAAGCGCTCCCTGTATCTCACCGGCAATGGCGTGCCGCTCACCCAGGACTGGGTCTCCGTGCCTGACGAGATGCGTTACATCCGCATCTTCTTCCAGCTCGGCATTCGGATGATGCACCTGACCTACAATCGTCGAAACATGATCGGCGACGGTTGTGCGGAACCTGCCAACGCCGGTCTCAGCGACTTTGGACGCTCCGTGGTCAAGGAACTCAACCGCGTCGGTGTCATCGCGGACATTGCGCATTCCGGCTGGCAGACGAGTCTCGAGACCGCACAGCATTCGGACAAACCGATGGTTGCCAGCCATTCCTGCGCCGGCGCCCTCAACCCGCATATCCGCAGCAAACCGGACAACGTGATCAAGGCCATCGCTGATACCGATGGCTATGTCGGCATCGCCTGCATTCCCGCCTTTCTCGGGGGCAACGGTGACATCTCGATCATGCTCAATCACATCGATCACATCCGAAAAAAATTCGGCGCCAAGCACGTCGCCATCGGGACCGACGTCGCCTACACCTCGCGCAATGCCTCCGCCGAAGGGAAAATCGCCGGCCGTGGACCGCGCTTCCGCACCGCGTGGCGCTCGCTCTGGCCCCCCGGATCGCTCACCCCGAAACCGCAGGCCTCCGTCAGCATGTCATGGACAAACTGGCCCTTGTTCACCATCGGCCTCGTACAGCGTGGCTACCAAGATGACGAAATCCGCAACATCATCGGCGGCAACGTCCTGCGCGTTTCCCGCGCTGTACTCAAATAGCCATGAGCGCCAGCGGTCAACACTCACGTGGGGAGAGCGTACTCGCGAGCCCTGATCAGAGCTCCGCAGGGGCGACATTTCCGACGCGTTCGAATCCGGAATCCCGTTGGGATTCTGAAGTGGGCTCGCGAGTACGCTCTCCCCACCTGAGTTTGGATCGCTGGCGCTATTCGTCGATGACGATTGATTGAAGAACTACACCCCGCATCTGACATTTCATTCTGGATACTCATGCCTCTCATATCACCCGCGAACAAGAAAAGAGACTACGATGTCGTGATCGTCGGCTCTGGTGCCGGCGGTGGGCAGATGGCCTATACGCTCACGATGGAAGGTATCAGTGTGCTCGTGCTGGAGGCCGGGCGCATGTTCGATCCGACAAGCGAGACAGCCATGATGCATACGCCGGATATGGCGCCGTTGCGCGGGGTGAAGACACCCGACAAGCAATACGGTTTCTACGACGCCTCGGTCGAATCCGGTTGGAACATACCGGGTGAGCCCTACACGAACGCCTCCAAGGAAAAGAGCCGGCAATTTGCCTGGTGGCGACAGCGGATGATGGGCGGACGCACAAATCACTGGGGCCGGGTCTCACTCCGGAACGGGCCCTATGATTTCAAAACGCGCACCCGCCAGGGTGTCGGTTTCGACTGGCCGATTTCCTACGACGATCTGGCTCCCTACTACGACAAGGCCGAGATGCTGGTGGGCATCTTCGGTGACAGCGAAGGTATTGAGAACTCGCCGGATTCATCACCGGGAGTCCTGCTGCCGCCGCCAAAATTTCGGGCCGGAGAATTGCTGGCCAAGGATCGGGCAAAGAAGAAGCTGGGCATAGATGTGGTGCCCATTCATCGGGCGGTTCTGACAACAACTCAAGATGCCGATCGCGTTCCCAAGAAGCTGCATCCGGGCAACAAGAAGGCGCAGCGTCTGTTGGCCGAGAACATGCGACTGCGTCTGAAGTGCATCTTTGCCACTGATTGCCACCGCGGTTGTTCAATCAAGGCTGCTTTCGATTCCACGTCGGTCTATCTGACGCCGGCACTCAAGAGTGGCAACCTGGACATCATTCCGCATGCGATGGCTCGAGAGATCACGCTGAACAAAGCGGGCAAAGCCAGCGGCGTCACCTTTATCGACAAGACGGACGGCTCCGAACATCACGTCACAGGACGGGTCGTCGTGCTCGCCGCCAGTTCGCAGGAATCCGTCCGGCTGTTGCTCAATTCCAAGTCGAATCAGTTTCCGGACGGACTCGCCAACTCCAGCGGCAAGGTGGGCAAATACATCACCGATTCCGTGGCGAGCAGTTTCAGCGCACAGATCCCGGCGCTGGAGAATCTGCCACTCCACAACGAGGACGGCACAGTCGGACAGCAGGTCTACATCCCTTGGTGGCGGGCCGGCGAACAGCACAAGCTCGACTTCACCGGCGGCTACAAATTCGTGTTGGTCAGTGGCCGCAAGATGCCGAGCATCAATACCGGCAAGGGATTCGACTGGGTTGCCGGTGGTGACGAAATCCTGTTCGGCAAAAAGCTGAAAGAGGATGCCCGCCGCTACCATGGTTCCTTTCAAGGCATCGGCGCCCAAGGCGCGATGGCCGCCAACGACGATTGCTACGCCGAACTTGATCCCCAGGTGAAAGACAAGTGGGGCCTGCCCGTCCTGCGTTTCCATTGGAAATGGTCCGATGACGAACTGAAGCAGGTCGCCGATCAGCAGCGCATGCTGGGAGCGGTGCTCGAATCCATGGGCGGCCGCTTCAGCCGCTCGCCCCACGTCGACGATCCGTTGCGGGCGATCAAACAAGGCGGCGCTATCATCCATGAAGTCGGTGGAGCCATCATGGGCGATGATCGCACGAAGTCCGTCACCGACAAGTGGTGTCAAACCTGGGACGTACCCAATCTGGTAATGGCCGACGGTGCCACCTTCCCCGGCACCGCCGACAAGAACCCGACGCTCACCATCATGGCCCTCGCCTGGCGGGCAGCGGGTCACGTGGTGGACGAATTGAAGAAAGGGCACTTGTGATGAACAACTCGGAAGATCTTCCCCGTATCAATCGCCGCCTCGCTCTGCAATGGGTGACCACAGCAACGGCGTCCATACCGCTCCTCGACGTGGATGTGGAAGGCGCGGAAAGACTCCGCCCAAAATCCCCCGTCGCCAATGGCTACGGACCCGATCCTGACCTGATCCGGCAATACAAACCCGGGGATCTTTGGCCGCTGACCTTCACCGTCGACCAACGGCGATTGGTGATCGTTCTCTGCGACCTCATCATCCCCGCTGACGAAACCTCACCCAGCGCATCGTCCCAAGGAGTCCACGACTTCATCGACGAATGGATAAGCTCCCCTTACCGCGACCAGAAAGCCGATCGCAACAGCATTCTCAAAGGTCTGCCGTGGCTGGACGAAGAAGCCAAACGGAGAGGCGGAACGAATTTCGTTTCCCTTGGCTCCGATGAGCAGCTCGCCATCTGTCACGAGTTGGCCCGACTCGCGAGGAAGAATCGCAACACCCATCCTGGCAGCTTCTTCTACCGCCTCCGCAACCTGGTTGCCGGCGGCTACTACACCACTCCGGCCGGTATGAAAGACATCGGCTACCGCGGCAACGTCGCGATGCCGGAATGGAACGGTCCGCCCCGGGAAGTTCTCGAGCGGCTCGGACTCGATCCTCAATGACAGATTTTGGACGGAAGTTCGTGAGCCACCAAATATCTGGTTTGCATATGCCGCGCACGACGCGATGTAGCAGCGAGCGTGAGCGATTAGATTCCATTACTCACTCTCTTATGCACCGCCACAACGTTATCAACCACGCCGGTATCCAGTTGCCGAATTTGGCAAACTTGGTATCAAGTCGGCATGGCCTCACGCGTATTGTTGTTTACCCTGTTCCTGCTTTCGTTCGCTGCATCCCCGGCATTGGCTGGTGAAAAAGGCTTCGGATCCATCTTCAACAACAAAGACTTCACCGACTGGGACGTGAAGCCGGGTATGTGGGAAGTGCGCAACGGGGAGATCTGGTGCACGGGGAAATCGAAGGAGAAGAACTGGCTGATCTGGCGGAAGGAACAGCCGGCGAATTTTGTCCTGCGGCTGGAGTTTCGTTGGGACAAAGGCAACTCAGGGGTGCAGGTTCGTAGCGATGATCTGGGTGACTGGATGGTCTTTGGTTACCAGGCCGAGGTCGCGGAACAAAAGAAGATGGGCCTCTGGCATCACTCGCTGTTGGAAAAGGAACATCCGCGGAAGAAGGTGCGGCACCTGATGGCCACCGCCGGACAGGCGACCGTTCTCAAGGCCGACGGATCAAAGACGGAGAAACAAGTGACGGATCCGAAGAAGACGCAGAGCAATTTCAAGGAGCACGAATGGAACACGATGGAGATCATCGCCAAGGGACCAAAACTGATCCACAAGGTGAACGGCGTGATGTATGCGACCGTCACCGATCACGATCCCAAGATGAGCCGGAAGAAGGGTTTCATCGCGCTGCAGGATCATGGCAAGGGCTGCATCGTCGCGTTCCGCAACATCCGGCTCAAGAAGCTGCCGTAGCCGGTGTTTTTCGCCGCGCCGATCGTAGTGAACCGTGCGATCGATTTTCGCTGAGACACACCAGCCATCGATGAACGTCACGATTCAGAGCCTTCACAGTTATCCGCTCAAATCTGCCGGCGGTGTCCCGCTGGCGTCCGCCGAAATGGGCATCACCGGTCTGCCCTCAGATCGGCGCTGGATGTTGGTGGACGACGAGGGCCGTTTCGTCAGCCAACGTCGAGTGTCGGAAATGGCGCGCCTGTCGGTAGCCATGGAACTCGAGGGGATGACCGTTCGCCACCCTGATCAAGAGCCGCTGTTCATAGGCACGGACGCAGTTGTGGGCGACGTTTTTGAAGCGAACATGCATCGGGCCGACGAGCACTTGAAAGTTTGCAGTGCCGGCGCGACGGCGGCGGATTGGTTTACGGAATGCTTTCGGGAAACCGGGATTGGCGGACTCCGTCTCGTGAGATTGATTGACCAGTTCGCAAGGCGCATTCCTGATCGCCCCGAAGAAGTCAGACAGCGCATGTTCTTGAGTGACGGATATCCTTTCCTGATCGCGTCCGATGCCTCGCTCGAACTGCTGAACCAACAACTTGGGTCAACGACGAATGGGCAGTTGGAAATGAACCGGTTCCGCCCGAACATCGTCATTGGCGGGCCGGGTCCTTGGATGGAAATGAAGACGGGATTGGTTCTCGAAGACGAGACCGGTGCGATCCGGCTGCGGCTCGTGAAACCCTGCCAACGCTGCACGATTCCACAGGTGAATCCGAACACCGGACAACGCGATGTTCCATCCGATTTGCACCGCCTTCTGAAGCAGCTGGATCACCACCGCGACGTTCCCATCAACTGCTTCGGGCAGAACGCGATCCTTGAGGCCGGTGCCGGCCGGACCCTTTCGGTCGGTCAATCATTGCGCTTGGTCGATGGCTGACAAGAAATGCGCGGCTGGGAAAGGACGGCACATTGACCTTTACCGCGAGCGGAAGATCTCGCTGGTGAGGCTCTTGTTGATGAGGGTGCGGAGGCCGAGATTGTCGGCTTGGACGGCAGTGAGGATTTCATCGATCTCGAATTGATCGAGAGCCTCCATGTGACGGCCGGTGGCGTAAGTCAGAACCTGGGAGATAAGATGGCGGGTGAAGGGGGCGGCGCGGTGGCCGGCGAGAACCTTGCGGAACTCGGCGAAATTTTTGAATCGCTCACCCGAAGGAAGTTCGCCGGAGGCATCGACTTTGAGCTTGGGTGATTTGCTGCTCCGGCGTGGATAGGTACTGCGCCAACGACCGATGGGGTCGAAGTTTTCCAGAGGGAATCCCAAGGGATCGATACGACGATGGCATTCGGCGCAGGTCTTCGATTCACGATGTTTCGCCAGCTGTTCGCGAATGGTTCTGGCACCGCGGGTGTCCGGCGGAATGGCCGGAACTTCGTCAGGTGGTGGCGGAGCCGGTGTGCCGAGGATGTTTTCCGCGATCCAGGCTCCACGAGTGACGGGCGAAGTATCGACTCCGTTGGCACTGACGGTAAGCACACCGGCCATGCCCAGCACTCCTCCACGGGTGGCGTTGCCTTTGAGAGCAACCTTCTTGAATCCGTCGGCGAGCTTCAGTTCTTCGCGTTCGGGCAGGCCGTAGAGTTTGGCAAGCTTCTTGTCAACGAAGGCGTAGTCGGCATCGAGAAAATCGGTGACCGGACCGTTCCGGCGCAGCAGTTCGGTGAAGAACAGGCGGGCTTCCTCCTTCATCGAGGTGGGCAGGTCTTCGGTGTAGTAGGAGCGAGCGGCGCGGCGCGAAGGTGGTTGACTGCCGAGTTCCCGGAGGGCAAGCCAGCTGTCGAGGAAACCCTCGATGAAGCGCTCGGAACGTGGATCGGCAAGGAGGCGATCGACTTGTTCTTGGAGCCCCTTGTCATTGGCGAGCGTTCCATCAGCAGCCGTTTTCAGCAATGCTTCGTCCGGTGGCGCGGACCACAATGCGTACGAGAGGCGCGCAGCCAGATCATGCGGCCGCAGACGGCTTTCTTTCTCCGGTGTGATTTCGCTCAGGTAGAGAAAGGACGGAGAGCAGAGGATCATCTTGATCGCGTCCAAGGCGGCTTGCCGAGGCGTGGCTTTGGCGGCGATCCCTTGTTCGTAGATCTTCTTGATCTGTGCGCTGTCGACCTTCGTGAGCGGACGTCGATAAGCGCGCTCGGCGAAGGCAAGCAGATGTTCCAACGCTCGTTGCTGCTGAAACCCGTCTTTGCCGAAGACGCTGATTTCCTCGAGACCGCCCTGCGGTTCCTTGATCGGACCGCGAACCTTGATCTCGGAGATGCGAATGTGCGGAAGCTTCCCTTTGCGCAGAAGATCGCTACGGCTCACGCTGCTGCGCTTGCTGTCGCGTCCAAGTTCTTTCGCGTAGCGTTTGTTTAGATCGATGACCGAACGGCGGGATTCGTAGGCACCGTTGGGAAAAATGAAACGCGGTGTCTGCCCTTTCTCGAGCCAGACTCGGAACTTCTGCCATTCAGGTTCTTCGTCCGGCACGGGAACGGGATCCGTCAACCGAGGCTCAACTCGCTGCGGATAGTGGATGTGTCCCTTGCGCGCGTCACCGGGAACGACCTGCAGCAGGAAAGGTTCGGAGAAATCCATGCCCAGGATCTTCGGGTCGTAGTGGGTGTCACGATGCATCGCCTGCGCCAGCACCTCGAGATCGTAGAGACCTGAAACCGGAACGCCCTCAAGGAAGTCCTCGATATGGCCATAGCCACCTTGACGGGTGTCGGTGTTCGGCTGTTCGTAAAGGCAGAGGTAGCGA
>Ga0055584_100003672_pt1 | contig 15089 bp, 12 predicted proteins | sample OSDHelmetaG_FD_58716 | JGI IMG/M metagenome (GOLD analysis project Ga0055584, IMG submission 58716) | Pelagic marine sediment microbial communities from the LTER site Helgoland, North Sea, for post-phytoplankton bloom and carbon turnover... | ecosystem: Environmental > Aquatic > Marine >... | reverse complement strand
CCGCTTTCGCGGTTGCTCTGCCCGCGCATCTGGCCGAGATCGACGCGATTGCCAACAATCCCGATGCGCCGTCCTTCGAGAACACGATTGTGGCGCTCGAACGGGCCGGCGAATTGCTGGATCGCGCGGCGAGTATTTTCTGGAACCTGTCGGGCGCCAACACCAACGACACCATTCAGGAACTGGAACGCAAGCTGGCACCTGAAATGTCCCGGCATTCCTCGGCGATCACCATGAACCGTGCCTTGTTCGCGCGCATCGACACGCTCTATCAGGCGCGCGAAACATTGGGGCTCGATGCCGAGGCAGACCGGGTTCTGGAGCTGACTTGGAAGTCATTCGTGCGTGCGGGAGCGCAGCTCGATGATGCCGACCAGACCAAACTCGCCACGATCAATGAGCGTTTGGCCTCGCTGGGGACAGCGTTTTCCCAGAACGTCCTCGCCGAGGAGAGCAGCTATGCGCTGGTTCTTGAAACGGTTGAAGATCTGGCTGGTCTGCCTGACTTTTTGGTCTCCGGCATGGCGGCAGCAGCGGCGGAACGGGGACATCCGGGTAAGCATGCGGTGACGCTCTCTCGCTCGATTATCGAACCCTTTCTGACTTTCTCCGAGCGCCGCGATCTGCGCGAGGAGGCTTTCGGGGCCTGGGTCGCGCGCGGCGCGGGAACGGGAGAGCGCGACAACCGGCCGCTTGTGGCCGAAATGGTCAGGTTGCGCGCCGAGAAGGCCGCGCTGCTGGGCTATGACAGTTTTGCGCATTTCAAGCTCGACAACACGATGGCGAAAACACCCGCCAATGTCCGTGGTCTGCTTTCGACCATGTGGACCAAGGCGCGTCAGCGGGCTGCAGAGGAAGCCGCGGATCTGGCCGAGCTGATCGTCGCGGAGGGGCAGAACCATGCGGTGGCGCCGTGGGACTGGCGCCACTATTCCGAAAAGGTGCGCGCGGCACGGTTCGACTTCAACGAAGCGGAAATCAAGCCCTATCTGCAGCTTGAACGGATGATCGAAGCGGCATTCGCGACGGCGGAGAAGCTCTTCGGGATCACCATTCGCCGGCAGGAGAATGTGGAGACCTATCATCCGGATGTCCGGGTCTTTGAGGTCAGCAATGCCGCGGGGAAACGCATCGCGATTTTCCTCGGGGATTACTTCGCCCGCCCCTCGAAACGGTCGGGCGCATGGATGAGTTCGTTTCAGGATCAGCACCGCATTGCCGGTCCGAATGGCGATGAGGAGCAGATTCCCTTTGTGCTGAATGTGATGAACTTCGCCAAGGCCGCGCCGGGTGAACCGATTCTGATTACCATGGATGATGCCCGGACATTGTTTCACGAATTCGGTCATGCCCTGCACGGCATGCTCTCCAATGTGACCTATCCCTCGATTTCGGGAACCTCGGTCAGTCGGGACTTTGTGGAGCTGCCCTCACAGCTGTTCGAGCACTGGCTGACGGTGCCCGAGGTGTTGCAGGAATATGCCGTGCATCACGAGACCGGCGAACCGATCCCCGCAGCATTGCTGGAGAAGTTGCAGGCGGCGGGCAAGTTCAACAAGGGGTTTGCGAATGTCGAATTCACGTCCTCCGCCCTCGTCGATATGGCGTTTCATGCCCTGAACCCCGAAGAGGCGGCAGATGTGGATCCGGTGGCGTTCGAAGCTGATGTGCTTGCGGATATTGGCATGCCCGACGAGATCGTGATGCGTCATGCCACCCTGCATTTTGCCCATGTCTTCTCGGGCGATGGCTACTCGGCCGGGTACTATTCCTACATGTGGTCCGGGGTACTCGATTCCGATGCCTATCGCGCTTTCGAGGAAGCCGGTGATCCGTTCGATCCGGCCACGGCGGAAAAGCTGCACCGGCATATCTATTCCTCCGGCGGCTCCATGGACCCCGAGGATGCCTATATCGCCTACCGGGGCAAATTGCCGACGGCAGATGCCCTGATCGCCAAGGAAGGTCTGGCCTAACAGTCGATTGACTCCGGCGCTTTCGCGCGGCACCAACATTCCTAGGACAAAATCAAATTGGGGATGCGGGTGATGGGTGACAAACTGGGAATGATCGGCCTGGGCAAGATGGGTCTGGGGCTGGCGCAGCAGATGATGGCCGACGGCCATGCCGTTTGCGGATATGACATTGATCCCGTGCGTATGCAGATGCTGGCGGAGTCCGGCGGCATGCCACTGGCCAATGCCCGCGAGGTGGCGGCCAACAGCGATATCACCTTCTCGATCCTGCTCAAGCCGGAACATATCGAGGAGAATCTGTTTGGGCCCGATGGTATCGACAAGGCGGGCAAGACCGGCCTGATCCATGTGGAGATGAGCACCATGCCACCCGCCTTCAGCAAGGAGCTGGCGACCCGGCTGGCGGGTTCGGGAATCGACATGCTCGATGCACCGATTTCCGGATCCACCCCGCAGGTCGATGCCCGCACCATCACCTTCATGGTGGGGGGCAGTGATGACGCCTTTGCACGGGTGCAGCCGATCATTGCGCCGATCTCGGCGGATGCGACCCATACCGGGCCGTCCGGTACGGGTGGGGTGATGAAGGTCGTCACCAATATGTACGTTAATGCGAGCACGGCCCTGATCGCCGAGATGCTGCTCACCGGAGAGCGTGCCGGGTTGTCGCCGGACGTGATGCGACACTGCCTGCCCAAGGGTTCGGTGCGCGGCGCGATGCTGGATATGAGTCTGGACCCGGTCTTCAACCGGGATTTCGCCGCGCGCGGTGCGGTTGAAATCTTCGTCAAAGACATGGGGATTGCCATCGATCTGGCTAAGGACAATGGCCTTGATCTGCAGGTGGTGCCAGCGGCCCGGGCGATGTTCCAGCGCGCCGAGGCGGCGGGCTGGGGCAAAGACGATGCCATCCGCGTGCTGGAGGTCTACGAAGGCAAGGTAGACTGATATCAGGTCTGAAGATGAGGATAGTGACTCCCTCACAATAGGGTTTTGCGGCTGGTTCTGCGGTATTGGCGGTCTGCTTCGGAACACGAATTTGAGTAACTTGACTGCGTAGACCTGAGAATTTTTACGTTACTGCACAATGACCAGGCTGGCGTCGTTGTGTTTTGGTCACGCCCGCATCACGGGTTCGTGAGGTTGTTCAAATACTACCAATGATGGCTATCATTTTGATATTATTGGAAAAATAAAAATATTAGCCTTTACGAATGTAGTCGGCGCGTATTTTGGAGCAATTCTATGCGACTTGCGAAAATTTATGCACCTGAGGTGAGTGATGGCTAAGAAGAACAAGATCAAAGGCACAAAGTCGGACGACAACCTTAGCGGCACGAGCGAGCGGGACTATATCGACGGACGCGATGGCGATGACATGATCAACGCCGATGCGGGTGATGATCGCGTGAAGGGCGGGCGGGGCAACGACACCATCAATGCCGGCTCTGGCGATGACAGGGTCGAGGGTGGCTCGGGCGATGACTATATTTTCGGCGGACGAGGTGCGGCCGAGGATATCCTGAACGGCGGCTCGGGCAATGACGATTTGCTGGGCGGTACTGGCGACGATTTCCTCACCGGTGGCTTCGGCAATGACCTATTCATCTTTTCCGATGGTCATGGCGATGACACCATCAACGACTTTCAGGCCGGTGTTGGCACCAATGACGCGATTGATATGTCGGGTGTGACCACGGCTGAACTTCATGAGGATGATTTCATCTTCTAGTGGTTCATAAATTTTGATGTGCAAAAGGGCCCTTCTGGGCCCTTTTGTTTGTCCTGTTGCCACCGGTAGGATCGGTGAATTGGGACATTAGAAAAAAGGTGTTGGGCCGATGGCTTCCAGTTATAGGGTTTGCGTATTGCCGGGGGACGGTATTGGCCCGGAAGTGACTGATTGCGGCCGGCGCGTTCTGGATGCGCTGGCAGTGCGGGGCGGTCCCCGATTCACCTATGACGTGCGTCCTGCCGGTTACGACACCTTTCTGGAGTGTGGTCACTCGTTGCCTACGGAATCGCTCGCGGCAGCGAAATTTGCTGATGCCGTGCTGGCGGGAGCGATGGATGTGGCGCAGATACCACCTCATGGTGGAGATCCTCTCGGTGGGTTGCGCATTGGCCTGGAGGTGAGTGCGAGCGTGCGGCCGTCCCGCACCATTCCCGGCATTCCGTCTCCGGCGGCGGATATCGACTGCGTTGTGGTGCGCGAAGTCACCGAAGGCCTCTATTCGCGCGATGAATATATGGGCGATGACGATTCCGCCTATGCCATCCGTGTGGTGACTCGGGAGGCTTCGACGAAAACCGCGCGCATGGCCTTTGCGCAGGCTGTGGCCCGGCAGGAACTTTCCGGGCGACCGGCACGGGTGACTGCTGTCCACAAGGTGGGTGTGCTCAAACTCAGCGACGGGTTGTTCCTGGGGGCCTGTGCCGATGTGGCTCGGGAGTTCCCGGAAATCACCTATGAAACGGCCAATATTGATGCCTGCGCCATGGATATGGTTCGAAATCCCGGTCATTTCGACGTCATTCTCGCGACCAACGCGTTCGGCGATATTCTCTCTGATGTGGCGGCAGGTCTTGCGGCGGGTCTCGGGCTTGCCGCCTCGGCCTGTATCGGGGATCGCTGGGCCTATTTCGAGCCGGTGCACGGCACCGCGCCGGATATCGCTGGCAAGGGGATCGCCAATCCCTGCGCGACCATCCTCACCGTGGCGATGATGCTGCGTCATCTGGGGGAGGATGCGAGCGCGGATACGGTGGAAACGTCCGTCCATGCGGTTCTTGCTGAGGCGGCTGTGCGCACCAGCGATCTTGGTGGCACGGCGACGAGTGCCGAGATGACCGACGCGGTCCTGGCAGCTCTGTCGAGGTCATGACGATGCCCCTAGTTCAGCTGCTGGGTGCTGCGGCGGATATGTGGCTGCCCGTGGCCGTGGTTGTCCTCGGCGGGCTGGCGCTCTGGTTTGCCCGGGCCCGTGAAAATCCGGGGGCCGGGACGATGGTGCTTCTGGCGATTTCTATTGTGGCAGTGTTGCTGCCGTTATTCGGCTACTGGGTGAGCGGGCGCACCCATCCCAATGCGATTGGCGGATTGCTCCCCTGGAACGATGCGGCGGGTTACTACGGCTGTGCCTTGCGGGTACTCGACGGCGAGGGATTGTCGGCGTTCTGTCAGCGTCGTCCCACCTATTCAATTTATCTGGCCGGGTTGTTGCGGATGGCGAGTTCCGAGCTTCAGCTCGCCTTGCTGCTGCAGGGGCTGATGAACGCGGCGGCGATATTCGCGGTGGCTGTGGTCGCATTGCGACGCTGGGGCGCATCGGCGGCCGTGTTTGCCGTGGCGATGCTCGCAGCGTTTGCGGCAACCATGTCGATGGCAACCCTGACCGAAAATGTCGGCTTCGTCCTGGGTGCCTGTGGTCTAGTGCTGTTCGCATCGGGGGCCGAGCGACGTTCTGCCCTTCTTCTGTTTCTGGGCGGGGTCCTGCATCAGGTTGTCCGCAATCGTCTCGGCGATGATCCGGTTGGCCCGGGTTGTCTTGTGAATGATGTCGAAAAACTGCTATCCCGACCGCGACGAAGAAGGCCGAGATGATCGAGCTGACGATCAGGCGAACGGTTTCCAGACTGCCATCACTGGTGATCAGGCGTCCCAGAAAGAAAGGGGAAAACACGACGCCGACAGCCAGAATTGCAATGGCCACAAGGGCTGACAGGGTCTTCTTCGTTTGCACCGTAGGTCTCCCGGGCGGTGCTGTCAGATCGTCGGGATAGCTATTCCACGCCTTCGATAAAGCGCAGGTCGCGGGTTACGGCGCCGTCTAGAGCTTCGAGCGCTTTCGCATAGTCGGGTCCGTCATGGACGGCGAGCGCCGCATCCAGAGACTCGAACTCGATGATCGTTGTGCGTTGCAGAATGCCAGATTCATAGGCTTTCGCAGCCATGCCCCGGGTCAGGAATGTCCCTCCACCCGCTGCAATGGCAGGCCCGGCGAGCTTCAGATAGGCCGCGAATTTGTCCGCGTCGTGAATCTCGTGATAGGCGGCAACCCAGTATCCTTTTGGCATCGTCTTCTCCCGTTGCGTGCGGTCTTCAGATTTTCGTTTCGGCCTTGTCGAGAAACGCCTGAACCAGAGTGTTCCATTTCTCGGGGTGGCGCCGATAGGAGTAATGTCCGCCATCGTCGAAAAACAGGAGTTCCGATCCGGGGATCGCCGCGTTCAGGTCTTCGGCGAAATAATAGGGGATCGTGGCATCATCGACGGTGCCGATCACCAGCGCGGGTTTGTCGATCTGCGCGATCTCGTCTGCGCGATTGTGTGCCAGCATCATGTCGAGGCGCGCTGTCAGAATTTCCACGGGCCCGATCGTGTCCAGCGCCCGGCGTTCCAGTTCCATCACGGCGTCAAAATTGTTCCGGAACTGGTCAGCACCAGAGGTGAACATGCTGGAAACCTTCACATATTCTTCCGGGCCATAGGATTCAGCGATCCGCTTGCGGGTGACAGCGACACGGGTGATGAACTCATCCGCCGTGACCCAGGTGTTGTTGAAGATACAGGCGCGCACCCGGTCCGGATGGTCGAGGGCGAGATTCTGCAGGATGCAGCCGCCGGTCGAAGTGCCGACGATATGTGCTTTCTCGATATCCAGCGTGTCCATCAGGGCGATCACGTCATCCGCGATGGCCCGGGTGGAATAGGCACCGGGTCCGGTCGGCTTGTCGCTGTCGCCGGTGCCGCGATGATCGAAGGTGACGCAGCGGTAGCGCTGGGCGAAGTGATCGAGCTGAAACGACCAGGCGTCGTAGAGCCCCACAAGGCCGGGAACGAAGACGAAGGCCTCGCCATCCCCTTTGTCTGCGCAGTTGAGAGTGATGTGACCGATATCGATGCGTGCCATGTCAGGAGGCCTTGTCGAAAGAGATGCCGCTGGCGATTTCCAGCATGGGTTCTTCAAGGGGAACCCGTAACCCGTCGTTCAGGCGGTTCAGGAGCCCCATGGCGGATGCAACAATGGTCACTTCAACCCGTTCCTGATTGGTTGTGTGGGCGACAAAGGCGTCGATGACATCCGGCTGGATCGCACCGGCATCGATCGTCAGGGCTTCGGCATAGGCCAGGATGGCACGTTCCTTTTCGTCAAATGCCGGGTGCGACCGATAGTCGTGCATATTGTCGATTTTTTCCTGAGATACCCCCTGACTCATCATCACCTTCACCTGATGGGCGGAGCAGTAGAGACAGGCGTTGATATTGGAGACCTTGTGGCGGATCAGCGCCTTCAGGGGTTTTGGTAGATCACCATGATCCCAGACGTCATCGAGAAACTGCCGCATCGTGGCACCCAGTTCGGGCGAATTTGCCATGGCGCGGACATTGTTGGCGGTCATCCCGACACGCTTTGAAACCCGTTCGGCAGATTTTCTGAAGGCAGGCGAGAAGTCCTCATCGGCGACCATGGGCACGAGACTGCCCTGATGGGGGGGGTGCTCGGTGTCGGTCATTCAAATCTCCAGCGGCCCCCTCTGTCGAAAAATCAGAGGGACACCTGTTTCGTGTGTCGATGTGCAACGAATCGTGCCGGCTGCCGTCTGGGGCAACCGGCGCGTATATTCCCTTGCAAAGGCGAGGTGACTATTCCGCGGCTTTCGGCATATCGAGAGCTTCGGCAACCTTCGGAGGTGAAATGGGAAGGTCGTTGAACCGAATGCCGATGGCGTCATAGATCGCGTTGCGCACGGCCGAGAGGCCGGGAACGAGCGGAACTTCACCCACCCCGCGAACACCCTGAGGATGCTTTGGATTGGGCACCTCGATGATGTGGGTGTCGAGCATGGGAAGATCCGATGCGATGGGCATCCGGTAGTCGAGGAAGCCCGGATTGTCCACGCGGCCATCTTCGGTATAAATGTATTCCTCGTTCAGCGCCCAGCCGATGGCCTGAGCGGCACCGCCCTGCATTTGGCCTTCCACATAGCTCGGATGGACGGCACGGCCGACATCCTGAAGCACTGTATAGCGGACGACCCGCGCTGTGCCGAGATCAGGATCGATCTCCACATCGCAGATATGGGTTCCGAAACCACCCTCGGCGCCGGTTGTGTTGATCTGGGTGCTTTCCCCGATCGGGCCGCCTGATTCGTTGGCCCGTGCGGCCAGTTCTTTCAGGGTGAGAGGCGGGAACTGCCCGGCATTGGCCCCTGCGGGGCGCGCTTCGCCGTTCTCCCAGGTGACCGCATCCGGATCGATGTCCCAGATCTTGGCCGCCAGATCGCACAGGGTGCGAATGATCTTGTTGGTCGATTCCGTGACTACGATCGAGGACGCGAAAAGCACGCGGCTGCCGCCGGTCAGGTTCGAAAATCCGATCGTTGCCGTGTCGCCAATCAGAACGGAGACACGTTTGTAGTCGATCCCCAGAATCTCGGCGCAGATATTGGCGATACCGGCGCGGGAGCCACCAATATCGGGATGGCCCGTGGTCACGACCACATTGCCATCCTCGGTGACATTCACCTGCGCAGAGGATTCACCACCGGCATTGAACCAGAAGCCGCTCGCCACGCCGCGGCCCTGATTGGGGCCGAGCGGTGCGTTGTAGTGCTCATGGACTTTCGCGGCTTCGAGGGATTCTACATAGCCCATTAGCGGGTAGGTGGGTCCGTGGACAGCCTTGGTACCTTCCTTGGCGGCATTCTTGAGCCGCAGGTCGAGGGGATCCATGCCGAGCTGTTCGGCAATCTCATCGAGCACACATTCGACACCGAACGCGCCCAGCGGGGCGCCGGGTGCGCGGTAGGCAGCAACCTTGGAGCGGTTGCACACCACGTCGTAACCGAGCGTGTGACCGTTGGGGATATCATAGGGTGCAAGGGCACAGCCGACAGCGCCACGAACGGGCGCACCGGGAAGTCCGCCGGCCTGCAGCCAGAAAGTGCCGTCCGCGGCGGTGATCGTGCCGTCCTTCTTGACGCCAATCTTCACCGTGCTCTTCGATCCGGAGGTCGGACCGGAGGCACGCATGACTTCTTCACGGCTCATCACCATCTTGACCGGGCGTCCGGATTTCTTGGACAGGATCGTGGCTAGGGGCTCGAGATAGACAATCGTCTTGCCACCGAAACCACCGCCGATTTCGGCGGGAATGGCGCGAATGTTGCTCTGCGGGATCCCGGTGAGCAATCCGGTCATGGCACGGACCATGAACTGGCCCTGGCTCGAACTCCAGATGGTCGCCTTGCCGTCGGCGGCAACGCTGACCAGACAGGCATGGGGCTCGATATAGCCCTGATGCACCGGCCGGGTCGTGAAGTCGCGTTCGATGATCAGGTCTGCTTCGGCAAAGCCGGCCTCGATGTCACCCTTGGTGTGTTCGATGGTGCCGGCAATATTGGACGGCTTGCCCTCGAACTCGATGAAGTCATGAAGGATCGGGGCATCATCCGCGATCGCGTCATCGATCTCGATGACATGAGGCAGGACTTCGTAATCGACCTCGATCAGCTTGCAGGCCTCTGCGGCAATGGCTTCCGACAGCGCGGCCACGGTGGCGACGGGGTGGCCATGAAAGAGCGCTTTCTCCCGCGCCATCACATTGCGGCACATCCAGCGCATGTCCTGAATGCCCAGCGGGTACGGTGTATCGACGGGGAAGTCGACAATATCGGCCGCCGTCACAACGGCTTTCACGCCGGGATGGGCCTCGGCCTTTGAGGTGTCGATGGATTTGATCCGGGCATGGGCATGGGGGCTGCGCAGCACCGAACCCCAGATCATGCCGGGCATGGTGGTGTCAGCAGCAAAGCCGGCGCTGCCGGTGACTTTCTCTGCACCATCGGGACGGATGGTGCGCTGGCCAATCCATTTGTTCGTAGTGTCGGTCATCAGGCTGCCCCCCGCATTTCCGCAGCTGTGTCCATCACGGCGCGGATGATTTTGTCATAACCGGTGCACCGGCAGAGATTTCCGGCGAGCCAGTAGCGCACCTCGGTCTCGGTCGGGTCCGGGTTTTCCTCCAGCAGCGATTTGGCTGCGATCAGCATGCCCGGCGTGCAGATGCCGCATTGCAGGGCGGCCATCTCGAGAAACTTCTGCTGCAACGGGTGCAGGTTCTCGCCATCGGCCATGCCTTCGATGGTTTCGATTTCAGCACCGGCGGCTTCGACGCCGAGCATCAGGCAGGAACAGACCAGTCGTCCGTTCAGGGTGATGCTGCAGGCGCCACAATCGCCCGAGCCGCAACCTTCCTTGGAACCGGTCAGGTTGAGCTCGTTGCGCAGGACATCGAGCATGGTGTCATTCGGCTCGCAGAGAAAATCCGTCGGCTCGCCGTTGATGGTGGTGGTGATGTGTTGTTTGGCCATGGTCTCAAACCCCTTTGGCGCGGTCGGCGGCGATCATGGCACTGCGCTTGAGCAGTACGCCGGCAACCTTTGTGCGGTAGGCAATGGTGCCTCGTTTGTCATCGATCGGATTGCAGGCGGCGCTGCAGGCAGCCGCGGCGGCGTCCAGAGCGGCTTCGTCCAGGGTTGAGCCGATCAGGGCCCTGGCGGCATCCTCAACCAGCAGAACCGTCGGTGCCACGGCACCCAGTCCGACCCGGGCGGCGGTGCAGGTTCCGTTGTCCATCGTCAGGCTGATCCCGACCCCGACCACGGCAATGTCCATTTCGGTACGCGGGATCATCCGCAGATAGGCATCGCTTGATCCTGCAGGACGTGGTGGCAGGGTGAAGCTGACAAGAATTTCGCCGGCTTCCAGAGATGTACGCCCTGGTCCGGTGGGGACATCGGCCACAGCCATCTCCCGGCGCCCGCTCGGTCCCTGAATGGTGACCGTCGCGTCGGCCGCGACCATCGCCGGGACGGCGTCGGCTGCCGGGGAACCGTTGCACAGATTGCCGCCGGCGGAGGCCCGTCCCTGAACCTGTGTGGAGCCGATCAGGTTCAGTCCTTCCAGAACGCCGGGCCAGACCTTGCCGAATGTCGGATGCTCAGCCAGTGCGGCACCGGAAACAGCAGCGCCCACGACAAATCCGCCATCGGCGGTTTCGGTCACGCTGTTGAGTTCGTCGATCTTCTTGATGTCGACAATCAGCCCGGGCTGAACCATGCTGGCATCCATTTGCACCAGAAGGTCCGTGCCGCCGGCCAGAATGCGGGCAGTGTCGCCGCCGGCTACATAGGCACTCACGGCCTCATCAAGCGTCTGCGGTGCCACGTAGTGAGTCTCAGTCATGATTTTCTCCCCCCTGCCTGCCCCACCGTTGGTTCGGTGCTGCGCAATGTGATTTCAGGGGGTCGAAGTTACACGCGGAGAATGCCAAGGAACAGCCCCTAGAGCACCGTGCCTGTGCAAAATCTCTGCTTACACCATTGCAGGTTGCAGGAGCGGATTGCCGAGGATCATGTCGGCGGCTTTCTCGGCGATCATGATCGTGGCTGCATTGGTATTCGCAGAATGGGAAGTTGGGATGACGGATGCATCCACCACGCGAAGAGATTCGATGCCGTGCACCTTCAATTCGTCACTGACGACCGCGTTCGGGTCGTGTTCGGGGCCCATTTTGCAACTTCCCATCAGGTGAAAAATGGTGGTGCCATGCGCGCGGGCATAGTCGAGCAATTCATCTTCACTCTGCACTGCGGCACCGGGGGTTGTTTCCCGATCGTACCAGTTCGAAAGTGCAGGGGTCTGGAGCATCCTGCGCGCCAGTCGCGTGCTTTCCACAATCAGTCGGCGGTCGGCCTCGGCCTCGAGGTAATTGGGCTGGATGGCAGGGGCGTCCCGGGGATCGGAACTTCGCACGCGCACATAGCCGCGACTCTCCGGACGCATGGGCCATGAACCGATGGTCATGCCCGGAAAATCATCGAGCTGATAGGCGGCGTCTTCCTTGTAGCTTGCCGGGGCAAAGATAACCTGCAAGTCCGGTTGGTCGAGGCTGGGGCGCGATTTGCACAGCGCCAGCGCGACACCGGGGGATTGGGCCAGGACGCCTTTGCGCAGGAGCAGGTATTTTGCGACTTCGCCGGCAAGTGCCAGCCCGCGTGTACGCTCATTGATGGTCCGGGCATTCCGTACCCGGGCTGCGAGCCGTACACCGTAGTGATCCGAGAGATTTTCGCCAACGCCGGCAAGCGCATGGGTCACCGGGACATTGATGTCCCGCAGCAAAGCGGGATTGCCGATTCCGGAAACCTGAAGGATTTGGGGAGAGGCAATCGCGCCGCCGCAAAGGAGAACTTCGCGTCTCGCGCTGACATCCTGCACCGCGCCGTTTCTGGTGTAGCGAACACCGCTCGCCCGTTTTCCGTCGAACAGAATACGGGAAACACTGGCTTCGGTGCGGATGTCGAGATTGGGACGGCCCCGTGCCGGAGCGAGAAACGCCCGCGCGGCGCTCATCCGCCGGCCCTTGTGGATAGTGCGCTGGAAATAGCCAACACCTTCCTGCACGGCACCGTTGTAGTCGGCGCTGCGCGGGATGCCCAGGCTCGCAACCCCTTCGATAAAAGCGTCACAGATCGGGTCGGGCCTGTCGGTATCGGTCACGACCAACTCACCATCGCGCCCGCGATAGGCATCGTCACCGTCGCCGATTCGCCGCTCGCTGCGCTGGAAATAGGGCAGCACATCCGCAAAGCTCCAGCCTCGATTTCCCATCTGCGCCCAGGTGTCGAAATCGAGCCGTTGCCCGCGATTGTAGATATGCCCGTTGATCGAGCTTGATCCGCCCAGCGTCTTGCCGCGCGGTGTTGCAATCGGACGTCCGGCAGTGCCTTCGCCGGGTTCGGTCTGAAACAGCCAGTTCACGCGGGGATTGGTGAGGGTCTTGATGAAGCCGGCGGGAATATGGATGAACGGGTTGCGATCGCGTGGCCCGGCTTCGAGAAGGCAGACTGTGGCATCGGCTGCGGTCAGTCGATTGGCGAGCACTGAACCGGCCGAACCGGCACCGATGATGATGTAGTCGAATTCGTCCATCACTGCTGCTTTGCCTCATGACGCGGAAAATCCGAGAATACAGCGCAATTTCCGATTTCCATAGATTTCCGCTTGCGGCGTGGCGACTACATGCGGCCTTGATAATTGAAAGTGGGTTCCATTGTGAGAATGTCCTTGTTCAGCTCGGCGCTGGTGGCGGTCCTGGTGGGATTAGGCGGCAGCGTCGCCATTGTCCTGTCCGGTGCCCAGACTCTGGGGGCCACGCCGGCACAGACTGCATCGTGAGTCAGTGCCATGTGCCTTGCCGTGGCGGTGACGAGTGCCACGCTGTCCTTCTTTCATCGCATACCAGTGGTGACCGCCTGGTCGACACCGGGGGCGGCCTTGATTGCGGCAACGGCGGTGGCGGGGGTGCCGGGCTACAGCATGGAGGTTGCGGTTGGTGCGTTCATGCTGGCCGCTCTTCTGATTCTGTTCAGCGCTGCCCTGAAACCCCTGACGGAGCTGATCGCCCGAATCCCGGGCGCCATCGCTGCAGCGATGCTGGCCGGTGTGCTGATCGGGTTCTCGATTGCCGTGTTCGATGAAGCGACGGCTGATCCGTTGCTGGTGCTGCCACTGCTCGCTGCCTTTCTGCTGGTGCGTCTGGTCAGTGCCACCTGGGCGGTGATCGCGGTTCTGGTTGCAGGCGTAGGCTGGGCGGCTGTTCTCGGCAAGAATGCCGGCAGCGTGTCGATCACCCAGTGGGAGTTTGTGCCTCCCGTTTTTGATCCTGCCGCATTGCTTGGTCTGGGTATGCCGCTGTTTCTGGTGTCCATGGCCTCGCAGAATTTGCCTGGATTCGCCGTGCTTCGAACCGTCGGGTATGTGCCCCCGGTGCGGTCAGCTCTGGCTGCGACGGGGCTGGCCTCGTTCGTGACAGCCTTGTTCGGATCCCACACCACGACAATGGCTGCCATCACGGCGGCTCTGTGCACCGGACCGGAGACCCATCCCGATCCTGCCAAACGCTGGATGGCCGGCGTGCTCTATGGGGGTATCTATCTGGTGCTCGCGGCGATCGGTGTGTCCGTTGTGGCCGGGTTTGCCGCGCTTCCGGCAGGGGTGATCATCACCGTCGCGGGTCTGGCCCTGATAGGTCCCTTGATGGGGGCGCTGAGTGCGGCGCTCGGTCCCGAGGCGACACGCTTTCCCGCGGTGCTGACAATCACGGCGACGGCATCCGGTCTTTCCTTGTTTGGGGTCGGTTCGGCATTCTGGGGGCTGGTGCTGGGTTTGCTGGCGCTGGGTGGCGACAGGGTGGTACGTCATCTGAAGAAGGCGTAAGGCCAATTTTTTAAGGTGAGTTGCATTACTGCAGCAGAAAGTCAGGTATCCGATGAGCAAGGCAACCGACGGCCGCTGGCCGCATATTCTCTCTCCGTTCGCGCTGGGAGCGCTCGAACTGCCGAACCGGACTGTGGTCGCGCCAATGACCCGGATCAGCGCCGATCCCGAAGGTGTGCCGACTGCCCAGATGGCTGCGCATTACAGCGAGTTTGCGCGCGGCGGGTTCGGACTGATCATCACCGAAGGCACCTATACGGATCTGGCGCAAAGCCAGGGATATCGCGATCAGCCGGGCATCGTGACGCCGGCACAGGTCGAGGGCTGGCGACAGGTTGTCGAGAGTGTGCACGACGCAGGCGGGCGGATTGTCCTGCAACTCATGCATGCGGGTGCACTGGTTCAGGACAATCGTTTTACCGACGAAACAATCGCGCCGTCTGCCGTTCAGCCGGCAGGTGAAATGGCGGCCCGTTATTACGGGAAGGGGCCGTTCCGGATGCCGCGGGAAATGTCGCGGGACGAAATCAAAGCGGTGGTGGCGTCTCACGAAACGGCGGCGGCCCATGCCATTGAGGCCGGATTTGATGGGGTCGAAATCCACGGCGCCAATGGCTATCTGCCCGTGCAGTTCCTGACACCGGAAACGAACACCCGGACTGACGAATATGGCGGTTCGCTGGAGAATCGCCTGCGGTTCCATCTTGAGGTCATGGCGGCGGTGGTGCGTGGCGTGGCTGGCCGTGGTCTGGCCGGGATGCGTCTGTCGCAGAGCCGCTCGAGTGATTTCAATCACAAATGGAGCGGCGGGATTGAGGATGCCCGCAC
>Ga0055584_100003671_pt1 | contig 15090 bp, 15 predicted proteins | sample OSDHelmetaG_FD_58716 | JGI IMG/M metagenome (GOLD analysis project Ga0055584, IMG submission 58716) | Pelagic marine sediment microbial communities from the LTER site Helgoland, North Sea, for post-phytoplankton bloom and carbon turnover... | ecosystem: Environmental > Aquatic > Marine >... | reverse complement strand
TGGCCGCCATCAAATTGCACCTGGTGGATCATGCCATCGCCGTCAAACATGTGGTACAGGGTTTCATCGGGCACGTAATAGGGGTTTGGCCCAATGCGCAGGAACGAGCCCTTCAAGTCGGCCGGAATTTCGCCGATGACCTCAAGGTTTTCAGCGGTGTGTTCTTCCCGCATGGGCGCGAAATTACCTGAAAGGAAATAGTTGGTTGGCTGGCTCGACATGGCATGCTCCGTTAATAATTTACGACGTATGTTAGGGGGCAATGCGTTGGGACGGCAAGGCTATTCGGCAGGAACGGTGGGAGGCAGCGTGCGGCCCCTATGATAATGGCATGGCCTCATCCAATTGCTCGCGGGCGCCCCAGGCGTCTAAATCGCGCAGCATGGTCAGGGTTAGGCTGGCGGCGATTTTTGGTTCTACCGTATCGGCCACGTGGCCCTGCAGGCAGGCCGTCAGGTCGGTGCGGTGGTGGGCGGGCATATTGGGTTGGTCTGCAAGGCGGGCAAAGCACAGAAAGGCGTGGGCCTCCAGCGTCTCGGCCTCCAGAAGGTGCTGCATCATATCATTAAGCCAGGCGGCGACATCAGCCTTGTTGCTGTGTGGCCAGCGCAGGAAATAGCCAATGAGTTCCGGGCCGGGGTTAAAGCGCAAGGTCTTGGCGGTGTCGGAGGAGTCTGCGGTAGCCGGTTCGTCGCCCTGGTGCCACCACGGCGCATGGGGGTGGTCGTTCACGCTGGCAGGGGCGCTGTGCCACACACCAAACGTGCTATCGCGGGCCTTGGCGAGGTAATCTAACGCGCCCACCACCAGCGGGGCATCGGCCCACACTTTAAGGTCCGCCAGAATTTGCAGGGCAATAGAGGTCGCCATGGGCGACGATTCTGGCAACAAAAAATCAGGCTCCAACCCATGGCCAAACCCGCCATCTGCATTGGCATAGGAGCGCAAGGCATCCAGCACGGCGGCCAAAGGCGTCTCACCAAAATAATACCCCGCCAGCGCCCGGTCGAGATCACGACCATGGGTGTCGATAAAATGCAGGGCGTGTTCTATGCGGCTGAGTGGGAGGGTGTTCATGGGGCTGATGGTGCCATAATCGGTGCCTCGTCGCAAATTGGCGGGCAGACTCCTCTCAATTAGGCTAGGGTTTGGCCCCGTTTATTTGGCACATGTTAAGGGAGGGAAGAATGACATCATACGAACGGGCGAGCCTGTTTATGTCTTTGGTGGATAGCACGGCGGGCGTCATGATGGACTTTGTGTCTGTACTGTTCGGGTTTCTGGTGGCGGGCTATCTGGTGGCACCGCATATCAACCGGGTGATGTCGGGCATTGTTATTGGCCTGTTCGGTGTGTTTTCAGTGTTCATGATATTCACGGCAAACCGCAATCTGGAAACGCTCGCCAGCCTGGCAGATGAAATGCGAAGCAGTGCTGCGGCGGGCAATACGGCGTTGGCCTGGCACCCCGTTATTGCAGAAGCAACCAATATGCCCGCACTGGCATTACCCGTGATGATGGGCCTGTTAATCATTGCCAGCATCAGCGGGATTATCTTCTACATCTACGCAAGCCGACGCGAACCAACCAGCCTTCTGCCGTCGCTGCCATAAAGAATGAAGGACAGCGAGAAATGGGGTTAGAACGCCTGGTTTTCAGGGTGAAGCATCCATTGATTTCAGAATGATGAAGCGCATTCTCAAAGCCATATTACCAATGCCTTTGCGGCTTGCGTTGCGGGAGGTGTGGCTGAAGGGGCATCAGGCAATATTTGGGCAGGATGCACGGTATAAAGGCAAAACCAATGCCGCCGTGTTTGATGACGGTTACGCCGCTGGCATTTGGGGAAAAGATGCCGCGGGCGCGCCTGTCAGCGGGATGGGGTCGCATGAAAGTGACGCGACCCAGCCTTATATTGACGTGGTCAAGAAGCTGCTTGAAGAGAAAGCCCCCGAGGTGATTGTCGACCTGGGATGCGGCGACTTTAACGTCGGCAGGCATTTTGTTGGCGATTGCAGCCGCTATATGGCGTGCGACGTGTCGGCGCTTATACTGGAACAGAACAGGCAGAAATACGCCTTTTCAAATGTCGAGTTCAGAGGGCTGGATCTGTCCCATGACGACCTGCCGGGCGGCGATATGGCCTTCGTGCGCCAAGTTTTGCAGCACCTGTCGAACGCCGATATTGCAAATTTCGTACACAAGCTGAACGAGACCAAGCCGTATAAACACCTATTGGTTACAGAGCATTTACCGGCAACGGCAAGCTTCGAAGCCAACCTCGACAAGCCCTCTGGGCCGGGGATCCGTTTCCCCATGGCCAGCGGGGTCGAGCTGCATAAGCCACCCTTTAATCTGCGCGCAAAGCGCCAATCTGTGGTGCATGACGTATTGCAAGGTAAAGGCAAGACAGCGTCCATCATCAGAACAACGCTGTATGAATTTTAAGGCGTTTGCCCCTAATCCGGCTCGGCTGTACTGGTGCATTGCGGGATGGTCTCAAAAAAGCCATCTGGCACCCACTTTGCGTTGGCTACATCATCGTGGACGCCGGGCTTGCCGGGGATGATATTGTTGAATTCCATAACCACGCGCCCATCTGGGGCCACTTCCAACGCCTGCCCCTGGGCGGGGATAGTGATGAGCCGGTTGCCGTTGGGCAGCAATTGATGCTTGCCGCGAAACATGTTTGTGAAGGGGGCTGTAAAGGCGGGCAGGGCATCCGTTACTACGCCCGATTTCGGGTCGATCAGCAGGATGGAAGAACGGGGCCTGACTTCGCCATTATTGTATATTGCGATGCGCCCACCGGGTTCAAAGTCTGGGTCATGTTGCTTTAGCCAGGGGCCTTGGCGATACCATTTGATTTCGCCTGCCTGTGACATGATCAGCACCATATCTAGCTGACGGAACGACAGCATCAGGTCGCCAGCTGCAAATTGCGGAAAGGCGGCGGCCAGCTCTGGCATTAGTTCTTCCACATCATTGGGGTGGAAATGGTCGTGTGGAGATTGGTCGCCAGGCGTAAACGGGAAATCCGTGAACATTGAAAAGACCATGGCATTTTCTGGCGACTTTTTAATCACGTCTTCGGTCAGGCTGATGCGCAGCATGTCTTCGCCGGTCAGCGGGTCGAACTTCAGAATATCCTGGATTTGCCCAAAGGCCGTGCCATCCCCCTGCCATGTCCACACCCCGCCATCTGACGCGGGCGAAAATGAATGGTGATAAGACATGGGGTTAGACCAGATTGCATCGCCGCACGGGTTCAGTCGTGTAACCAGCTTCAGCCCATCAAAACTCACGAGAACAGACCCATCAGGCAGCAGTTCCATGGCGTGGGGTACATAGTCGGTATGGTCGGCATCGTCGGTAAGCACCGACGTATCCACCGGCCATGTGTGCGCGCGTGCGCCAGAGGCATCGTAAAGAAACACCACGTATGAACCGTGGGCGTTGTCCCATGCCAGCAGGGCATAGTGCCCCGACCCCATGCTGGCAGCGGCATCATGCACCGTGGCAGCAGCGGGCGACGCGTCTTTGGGGGCAATCCTCCTGCGGTCCAACGGAATGACTTCGCCATGCTGTATAAATGACAGCACGATTTGCTTTGCCTCAATAATTATTTTGTAAGGCCAAAGCTCTCGGTGGGCGACCCAAAACCCCGTTGCCCCAATAACCAGAGAAAACAGAACTAAGCCAGACACAGCCGACACAATGAGGGGAAGTTTCTTGGTCATAGAGCCCTGTCTAAACCGGTTGCCCCCTAAAATATAGGTTCAAATTGAGGGGCTTGATCATCGACCATTGGCGCATGGTCCATTTCAGGTTACCGTCCCCCCTTCATTTTAGGGGAGGGATACGACAATGGAATTATGGACAACAACAGTGGGGCTGCCACAGGATGTCGCGCAAGCAGCCGCCAAGGCCGAGGCCGATGGCTGGACGGGCATTGCCGTGCCCTACGCACCCACCATGGCACCAGACCTGTTTGTTTGCATGGCGGCGGCTGCTGCCGCGACAACGACACTGCAGGTGGGGTCGTGGGTGGCGACCCCGGCGTCGCACACCCCGGCATCGGCGGCCGGTGGTATTAAAACCGTGCAGGCGGCCTCTGGCGGGCGAGCACATTTTGCCATTGGGCGCGGCGATTCTGCCTTGGCTTATTTGGGCATGGCCCCCGCGCCCCTGCCGTTTTTTTGAAGATTACGTCGCCCGGCTGCGGCACTATTTGCAGGAAGAACCGCAACCTTTTAATCTGGACCTTGATGGCGGCAACCATTTCCCGCCGGTTAAAAGCCTTAGCCTGGCGCAAGAGCCTGAAGCCGCCATTATGGGCCTGTACATGCAGGGCATCGACAGCGTGCCGCTTGATATGGTGGGCACCGGGCCAAAAGTGCTGGCTATTGCCGGTCGCCATGCCGACCGCGTTTCAACCGCCGTGGGGGCGGACCCTGAACGGGTCGCCTGGGCCATTTGCGTCGCCAAAGAGGCCCGCGAAGCCGCCGGAGTCGACAGGCCGATGAAATTTGGCTCATGGGTGCCCCTGGTGGTGACGGACGACATCGCCGAAGGCCGCCGCATGCTCAGCGGGTCTGTGGCGTCGATGGCGCGGTTTACCGCCATGCACGGCAAGGCCCCCGACGCCGTGGGCGACAATGACCGCAAGGTCTATGAACGGGTGCACGATGCCTACCAGATGCAGGGCCACTTCCGCGAAGGCTCGCCACAATCCAAAGAAGTGCCGGACGAATTCTTCGACCGCTTCGCCGTTATTGGCCCGGCAGACTATTGCATAGACCGCCTGGGGCAACTTGCCGAGCTGGGCGTAGACCGCTTCGTCATCTCCAGCCCCTCAGCCGAAACCACCCCGGAAATGGCCGCCGAAGCCAACCAACGCTTCGTCGAAGACGTGATGCCCGCAGTGAAGGGCTGATGCGTGGGTGAGGGGGGTTAAAATGGGCCGGTGTCGTTTGTTCAAATGTGGGGGATAGCAGTGACTCTGACCCCATTGATCAAAAGGAGAAAAACTTGCGTAAGCGCATTCCAGAAGATCAAGTGCCGCTGTACTCGCTTGAAACATACAGGATGCTGACCTCCTGTTATCCAGTGAAAGTTGACCCCGACGACTACTTCTCTTTACTGCGAATTTTGGGGGAATGGGCTTCCGAAGAAGGAGTTGGAAACATTATGATGGAGTGTGGGTTTGCAGAGCACCCCGCTTATGTACATCATGATTTGATTAATGCGATGAACAGCTCTTCAAAGGCACCGGCGGAGGATGGCCAAAGAGTCATGGATAAGCTGAAGTTGCACGGCTATGACAAATTTATCGAAGAGGCCAGAAGGTGGTGAGGGCATTACCACACGATCAGGGATGTCAGAGAAACTTGATTTATCCTCTCTATGCCGTTCCCCCAAAACCGGTGACAGTAATCAATGGGGACAGTAATCAATGGGGTCAGCGTAAATTGATGTTTTTTCTACTTGGCGGTGCGACAGTCTTGGCGTTCTTGCTTATCAGCCTCGTTCCAAAGATGCCTCTGTGGGGGGCATATGTGTTCAGCGCATTATCTCCCGTCTTAACGCTAATTGTCGCTGATTGGCTAAATACTGGAGTTTTGGATCCATTTTTCCGAATAGCCGGGTTTGTCGGGATACTTTTTTGCGTTGGAGCGATTGTAGCTTTTGATGTGGTGTTCAATGTCCTGATAAGGCGGACACGGAAGTTTGAGGAGGTTCTTGTTGCGGGGCTTTTGGGTGCTGTTGTCAGCGTATCCCCTGCGTTTGTATTGATGATAGTCTGACGCTCAGAGCTCAAAATTCAATGAGCTCAAAGAAAATGATTTCAAAAATAGAGGAGATTCAAACCCAGTATCTATTACCCCATAGATGGCGCTATTCTGCTCCCGAAGCGTTTAGGCCTGTTGGGAAGCGATAGAATGAACCTGTTTGTTTTTGGCACATTGTTGATTGATGAGATTGTGTTGGGCCTGTTGAACACCGTGCCAGAACGGCGCGCGGCAACGCTGCAGGGCTATCGGCGTGGCAATATTGAGATCCCTGGCCGGGTAGGCAAAGGGCCTGCCATTGTTGCCTCTCAGCACGACCACGTGAAGGGTGATGTGTTGGTGGGGTTAACAGAGGGGCAAGTGAAGATCCTCGACCTTTTTGAGTCTGTATCGCCCGGTTACCAGCGGATTGAGGGGCATGTAGAGACAGTCTCTGGCGGCCTCTGCGCGGCGTCTTTCTATGCATCCACCAGCGAGATTGCTGAATTTGTCTCCGCAACAGACTGGTTAATCGACACGTTCACACGGGATTACCTTGATGACTATGTCACGCAACGCATCCCGAATTTGATGGCGGGCTGGAAATCACAAGGGCTGATTGGTTAGGGCGCAGAAGAGGGTGCCAAATCGAGGGGGCAGCGTGAATTGCCCCCCTTAACCCCCTACCAGGAATAGACGACGCCGACTTTCCCGCCAACTTCACTTGCGTCGCGGACATCGAAGCCAACGCCGCCAACGATTGCGACATTATCGTTTACTCGACCCGAGATGCTGAAGCCCATGGCGCCTTCATCTGCATAGTGGCCGTACATTGCGGAAATGGCGAATTTCTGCCCCTTTGGCGGCACGAATACTTGTATTGCGTTTGAAATTGCAATGCCTTTGAAGGCCCTGTTTTCCAGATGATTGAGCGCATTCTCCAAGCCGGCATTCGCCGTCATGAATTGGCCCATATTCACGGCATCACTCGCGTTAATACCGGGTGCGACATTGGTGATACGGCGTTGGCGGTCGGCACTCCCCACAGACACTATGTTGGCTTCGCTGGCAATTGACCCGGCACCAAGGGCGACCGAATAGTCACCCGTAGCCTGGGCGCTTTCGCCAATGGCGACTGAGTTGGTGCCTGTGGCAACCGAATTGTCACCAAGTGCTGTGCCACCATTGCCGGCATAGGCATTTGTTCCAATGGCTATGGAACCGGTGGCCGTTGCGCCCTGGCCAATGGCAATGGCACCATTTGCGGCGCTCGCATTATGCCCAACAGCGACACCTTGTTCACCCGAACTTGCATTTGTGCCTACTGCTGTTCCCTGATGGGCAGCAGTTGAATTTTGCCCCCATGCCAAGCCACCACCACTGGTCATGTCTCCTTCCCAAGCTTCAAGACTGGCCAGGCGGTCATTGTGAACCGAAATATTGGTTGCATTGGTATCGATGGAGGCAGCGTTTGCAGCGATTTCATCCATATTCGTCATGATAGCGTCTGTATTCTCGGCCGCCTTGGTTTCCACCGCCGTGATGGTGCCAGTGTTGGTCGCGATATCAGCAGTGTTCGTTGCAATATCGTCGATATTTTTGTCTGCCTTGGCTCTTACCGAACCAATGTGGGTGTTGTTCAACGAGATATTATCTGCGTTTTCAGCAATGTCGTTTGTATTGCCCGCGATACTGCCTGTGTTGGTCCCTATATCGGCAGCATTTTGGTCAATATTTGCCATATTTGTATTCGCTTTAGACGTGTTCGCAGCGATGTTAGCCGTGTTACTCGCGACGCCAGCAGTGTTGCTGCCGATATTGGCCGTGTTAGCTGAAATGCTCGCCATATTGGTGGCGATGTTGCCTGTGTTGGTCGATATGTCGCTTGTATTGGCGTTGATAGCCACCGTGTTGGCGATGACATGGGCCACCTCTCCTGATCCGGCGTTACTGAGTACATTGTTGATGGTGGTAATATCAGCCGTATTATCAGCAATGTTCGACGCGTTATTGCCGATATTGGCGGTGTTTGCGGCAATGTCTCCGCTATGGGTTGCGATGGCGCCACTATTCGTTGCGATGCTGCCGCTATTGGAGGTGATATCGGCCGAATTGGTGGCGATCGCAGACACATTGGCATTTGCTGTGGTTGTGAGCGTAACGATGTCAGCCGTGTTGGTGTCGATATCACCCGCATTCGTGGCGATATCGTTTGCGTTGGCATTGATGGCCAAGGTGTTGGCGATAACGTGGGCCGCTTCCCCGGATCCGGCGTTGTCGAGCACTGTGTTGATGGCATCGATGTCCGCTGTGTTGGCCGCAATACTTGATGTATTGGTGCCAATGTTTGAGGTGTTGGTGCCGATGTTTGAGGTGTTGGTGCCAACATTCGTGGCGTTAGTGCCGATATTCGATGCATTGGTCGCGATATCGCCCGCGTGCGTATTAATGCTGTTCGTATTGCTGGTGACATCCCCATCCAGTTCACTAATGGCATCCTGAACGTTGGTGGCAGCAATCGTGCCTGTGGGCACATTGGCAACCTGGCTGGCCGTATAGTCACCACTCGCTGCCGTTACATCGCCGGTACGACCGAATACTGAGCTGACCGGCGATGAGGCGCTCTCCATTGTTGCCCAGGCCCCACCATTTTCGCTGACCATGAACTGATTAGTGGTGGCATCAAAATACAGGCTGCCGCTGCCGCTGGCCGAAACCTCTGGCGCGTTTGTCGTCGAGATGCCAACAAGGTTAAACGCGCCATCCCCAGTAATGGACGCCCGTGTGTTCAGGCCGTTTGCCGCGCTGCCTGTGAGGCCGCTGGACGCTGTCTGGAATAGAATATCACCACCAGTGCCAGCACCAGTGCTCATGCCACCGGCAATGGCAATAGACCCGCCGTCAACATCGGTGCCAGATGCCCCAGTGCCGTGCAAGGTGTACAGGCCTGGGGTGCTGCTCGTGATGCCCCGCCCAAAATACACATCGCTGATGGGCGCAAAGTCTGACCCTGCGACAAAAGCACTGTCTTGGCTGGCAACAGACCCCGAGCCTACAGCAATTGAACGATAGCCCGACGCGTCTGCATTTGCCCCTAATGCGGTTGAATTGTCGCCGGTTGCGGTGCTCAGATAACCAACCGCAGTAGACTGGGTAGCGCCCGCGTTGGAGAAGTAACCCAAGGCCGTCGAACCTGTGCCCGAAGCACTCGAGAAGTTCCCAACGGCAATATCGTAATCATTGGCGGCAGTCGCCGAATGGCCAACAGCCACGGATTCAGAACCAGCGGCACTTGCACCTTGCCCAACTGCCGTAGAATCGTCGCCATCTGCCGTTGCATCCGCCCCCAGCGACGTCGCGTTTTCCTTGGAGGCCCAAGCGGAACGACCAATGGCGGTGGAATTGTCGCCGTCAGCATTGGCTGAGCGACCCAGGGCAGTCGCGTCGTCTCCCAAACCAACGGCATTGGCACCGATCGCGGTCGAAAATTCGCCCTGCGCTGTTGCAGAGGTGCCAATTGCTGTTGCCCCCTTGCCAGTTGATGTTGCCTGTGCGCCAAAAGCGGCTGCGCCCAACCCAGAGGCGTTGGCAGCGTATCCAGCAGCGGTTGCATCGGCCCCACTTGCTTGTGTGCCTGCCCCCAAGGCCGTTGAATAATCTTCAGTGGCGGCCGCGCCCTTGCCGAGGGAAACTGATTCCGCACCTGCAGCGCTCGTTGACATGCCGACTGCGGTTGCATCTACTCCAGTCGCTTCAGCGTTCGCCCCCAGCGCCGTTGAGTTTTCCTCAGCTGCACTTGCGTCTCTGCCCAGGGAGACTGATTTTGTACCGGCAGCGCTGGATGCCGAGCCGACCGAAGTGGACCCTTGTGCTGTCGCCTCGGCGTCAGCGCCGAGGGCTGTTGAGTTTTTCTCGGCAGCATTGGCCTCTTTACCGACAGCTGTCGCACTTTCGCCAGCTGAACTGGCCAACCTGCCCAGCGCGGTTGAGTCTTCACCGGTCGCATCGGCGTTTTGGCCCAGTGCTGTCGAACTATCTGCGGATGCCAGCGCTGCCTCGCCCACTGCGGTTGAGTTTTCCCCCCAAGCATATGCGTTGGCCCCGATTGCGGACGCGTTTTCATCCCTGGTCCAGGAAGACTGGCCAATAGCAACCGAGTTTTCATCTGATACGTGCGCCTTATATCCTATGGCGGTCGATTCCAGACCGGAGGCTTGTGCCTCGGCACCAAGGGCTGTCGCTTTGTCGTTGGAGGCTTCTGCGCCGGCACCAAGGGCGGTCGCATTGTCTTTGGAGGCTGTCGCATCATCGCCAACGGCCGTTGCGCTTTCACCAGAGGCGCTTGACTGGTTGCCCAGGGCCGTTGCGTTGTTTTGCGTGGCCGCGGCAAAATGGCCCAGGGCGGTCGAGCTTTCCTGTGAGGCTACAGTTGACTTGCCCACAGCGGTTGATCCATTTTTCGACGCACTGGCCTGGTAACCAATGGCTATTGAGTTTGTCCCGGATGCATCTGCCGAGTAACCCAACGCAGTCGCGTATTCTTCTGATGCCGACGCGCCGGCACCTACGGCAGTTGACGCGTCTTCTGATGCCTTGGCTGAGCGACCAAGGGCGGTACTATAGTCTCCATCTGCATCTGCATATTGACCAATAGCGGTTGCATCACCCCCAAGAGCGGTCGCCCGGCCCTCTGATCCATCACCACCACCGGCGACTGATCCGTCACCAATATCTTCAAGGCTGAGTTCATTTGAAAGATACTGTGCACTTGCTTTACCCTGACCTACCAACAGCGGCCCAAGCAAAATGGCAAAGCAGACCAGAAGAGGGATTGGTAAGGACCATGTTGTCGACTTTTGCGGAAAGTGGACCTCACAAAATTCAGCCGCAAAACGAATGCAGAAACGGACCATGGTTCTAACTCCTAAACATACAAAAAATGTGATCTTGTCGAGGAATCACCTCTGACGTTCGGATGGTAGATTAGGTTGGAGAAATCGTAGAGTTGTAATATCGGGCCATCAGCATCGCGATGGGTTACCGTTGCATTGTTTGTGGGTCAGGCTCTCGATATGACAAAGACTGTTCAGTGCAAAAGGTAGGCGCACAATAATGAAACTGTATCTCTGGGAAAAGGGCCGGGCCTGCACCCAATTGTTGGCAACAGCCATGGTGCTTTCAGTTCTGTTCGCTGCAAGCCAGGCATCTGCACAGGGGAACCAGCAGACCAGTCAATTCAAGTCAGAAGGCTGGGTTGGCGGGGCATATAACAGCACCATTACGCGAGAGTTTTCCTATTGCGTTGCATCAACAAAATACGACACAGGCACACAGCTGGCTTTTGTTTTGTATGGCACGAATGTTTTGCAATTGATGCTTGCCAATTCAGACTGGGATTTAGAAGGCATTCCCGAATACGATATCAATATTCAGGTAGATGACGGGCATCTAGGCAAATTTAACGCGCGCACCACGCAAGGTGACACCTTGCTGATACAAATTGGTGACAAGGCCGATCACTGGGACGTATTCAGGTCGGGAAGTTACCTTGTCGTCAATCCTGGCCCCGATGCTCTGGTGTTCAAACTGACAGGAGCCAAACGGGCGCTCGATCAGCTTGGGTCATGTGTGCAACGGGAAATGGCCCCACCGACGTCTCGAAACCCGTTCTCAGGCGCTGGGCGAACCAATCCTTTTGCGCCACATCAATAGCGTGGTGGCCCGCAGCAGGCGAACTTTTCACCAACCCTAATGTTTCTCTCATTCTGGCACCTTTGCTAAGGCGTTAGGGGCGACAATGAGCCCCCGAACTCGGAATTCCCAACAGCACAGCCATAAAACTGAGACTTTTTCTAGTCAATGCCGAAGCGATTATGCAAAGCTTCTGCACCAGTCCAACTAATCAATAAGGCACCGCTGGCAAGAGCAGCGCGATGACCAAAGCAAACGAAAGGCGTCCCCCCATGACAAAAGAACTGAGATTTGATGGCCGAACAGCAATTATTACCGGCGCAGGCCGGGGCTTGGGCGCCGCCTATGCACTATTGCTGGCAAGCCGTGGCGCAAATGTTGTTGTTAATGACCTGGGCGACGATGCCGACGCCGTTGTGGCGGAAATCACCAGTGCTGGCGGCAAAGCCGTGGCCGCCAAAGTGTCTGTGGCCTCGGAAGAGGGCGTAGAGCAGATTTACAACACAGCCATCGACGCCTTTGGCCAGATTGATATTCTGGTGAACAATGCGGGCATCCTGCGGGATCGCTCGCTGAAGAAAATGACCTTGCAGGAATTTGACGACGTGCTGGCCGTGCATCTGCGAGGCTCCTTCATGTTGTCGCAGAAGGTTTTTGCCCACATGTCGGAACAGAAATATGGCCGTATTGTCATGACGACATCTGTTGCGGGCCTGTATGGCAATTTTGGGCAGGCTAATTATTCCTCCGCCAAAATGGGCCTCGTTGGCCTGGCCCGCACCTTGGGGCAGGAAGGCAACCGCTACGGCATCAATGTGAATGTTATCTCACCGGGCGCGCTAACGGCGATGACCGAAAGCATGATGGATGCAAACTCAGAAAGCGTGCCCGACAAGGTCGCCCCGATGGTTGGCTATCTATGCCATGAAGATTGCCAGGAAAGCGGCGCGATCTATTCGTCTTCCGGGGGCCGCCTGTCGAAAGTCTTCGTCGGCCAAACCCAGGGCGTAACCCTGGGCGAACACACCATTGAAGATGTCGTGCAGCACCTACCCGAAATCAGCGACCAAACCGGCTACAAACTCCCCGCGCATGCATTTGATACGTAGGGCTTGAGGGGGGGCTTACTAATCCTCCCCTTGAAGCCTCCCCATGGGGGCAGAGCAAATTGAATAGACAAAGCATAATTCTTGAAGGGATATGACGAACAATGTCTTCTAGACTTTTTGTATTAGCTTTTTTGGTTTTAGTTGGTGGCTGCGCCACGGACATGGGGCGGGCAAATTCGGGCGCTGACCTGCCTTCGGAGCGTCATAGCTATATTGTCTTTGGTGTCGAGCCTGAGTTCACTCAAGTTTCAATGTTCGCAGGGAAAATAAAAAACGGCTCGTTCCGTCAGGGATGGGCGCCTGCTGTATTTGCCGGTCAACCTGAAGACGGCTTTTTCGTAACACGAGCCCGCGCCGACAAAGTGTTGGGGGTAACTTATGTAGTTATGTTCAATAAAAAGTTTAACGTGTTCAATGGCCTGTGGGTCCCGTGCGGAGATACGAAAACGCCCGTGATCAGGGTGCCTGCAGGAAAGGTTATTTATGTCGGTAGCGTAGAGTTCGAGCATGTCGCCAATGGCGTTCTGCCGACTTACAACACCGACTTCGAAGCGGCAAAAGCTTTCCTGGAGAAGCGCTATCCTGGCCTTGCTGGAAACATGGAATATGCCCCGTTCGACCTTATGCCGGTGAGTAATGGCGACGGCTGCAGGCGGTGACACGGCTTAACCACTGAGGACGCCCCCAATTCCCCATGCACCCAACCAGTTCGACGACAATAACGTCGGCCGTCCTTGAGTCTCATTGGCGTCGGGCTGGATAGCGCGTATGGTGGTGCTACAGTCTTGGTTTAATGGGGGCCCAAAACATCTAATGGCTACTGACGTTGTCTTATTGATCATCTTTGTCCTGGTGGCGCTGGTTTTCTCTTTCATCTGCTCGATCGCTGAAGCCGTGCTGCTGAGCATCACCCCCTCACATATCGAAAACCTGCGCGGCACCCAGCCGGAACGCGCGGCCATGCTGAAGAAGCTGCGGCAGGATAATGTCGACCGGTCGCTTGCGGCCATCCTGACCGTGAACACCATTTCCCATACAGTGGGGGCCATTCTGGCCGGGGCCCAGGCCACGGTGGTGTTTGGCAATGCCTGGATCGGGCTGTTTTCGGGCGCCATGACGCTGGCCATTCTGTTCCTGTCAGAGATCATCCCCAAAACTATCGGTGCCGTCTATTGGCCCAGCCTGGTGGGTGTAACGGCCGTGTTTATCCGGGGGTCTATCACCGTTCTGTACCCGTTGATCTGGGTGTCAGAGAAGCTGACCCAGTTCATTTCCCGGGGCAAGGCCGTGCACGTGTTCAGCCGCGATGAACTTGTCGCCATGACCAATATTGGCGAGCGTAGCGGCCTGATTGAAGAGCATGAATCGCGCATCATCCGTAACCTGATGCGCTTCAATTCGTTCCGTGCCGCCGATATCATGACGCCGCGCACTGTTATCACCGCGCTCGATGCCGACAGCACGGTTGCACAAACAATGGCGGTGGCCCTCGATGCGACTTTTTCTCGCCTGCCCATTTACAATGGCAGCCTCGACGATATCACCGGCTTTGTTCTGAAAGACGATATCCTGGCGCAAGACGCCCAAGAAAACAGCGACATCCCCCTCAGCGACTTAAGACGCGATATTCCGCGCGTGCCCGAAAGCACCTCGCTGCCAGACCTGCTGGAGCAGTTCCTCGATAGCCGGCAGCACATCGCCGTGGTTGTCGACACCTATGGCGGCACCGCCGGGCTTGCCACGCTTGAAGATGTTATCGAGGCGCTGCTGGGTATGGAAATCGTCGATGAAGTCGACAATGTTGAAGACATGCAACAACTGGCCCGCAAGCAATGGCACAGCCGCGCCGAAAAACTGGGCGTAGACCCCGACCTGGCGCAAGCCGCAAACGACCCCACAGAGAAAAGAGAATAGCAAATGGCATCATCAGAACGCCAAACATTCAACGAGCAGATCATCGAAGAAGCCCGGGCCAACAAGGGCCGGGTTGAGAACTTCCCCGGCATGCCGGTTATTATCCTGCACACCATTGGTCGCACGTCGGGCGACACCCATTTGGTGCCCCTGATCCTGATTATTAATGAAGACAACGACATGCTGTTGTTCGCCTCAGCCGCCGGTGCCATGGATCACCCATCCTGGGCCCTAAACCTGCGCGCCAACCCCAACATCACCGTTGAAGTAGAAGGCGAAACCTTTGATGTGCGGGTGGAAGAGCTGAGCGGCGATGAACTGGAACAGAAAACCCAAACCCAAATGAAACTAATGAAGCCCTTCGCAAAATACGTAGAACTAGCCGCCCCCCGAACCATCCCAATCTTCAGCCTGCACCGGGTTTAGGGGGGGGAGGGGTATTGCTTTCTTAGGGCAACAATCCAATCCGTCATTCCTACGCCTCGGCTTGCGCGTAACACCATCCAATACCGTCCAATACCGTTCGTGCTGAGTGAATTTTCGGCTTGACCTGTTCCCCGTAATTCCCTCCAGTTTAAGGTAGAGTCCGTTGCCAATCAGGAGAC
>Ga0055584_100003669_pt1 | contig 15096 bp, 13 predicted proteins | sample OSDHelmetaG_FD_58716 | JGI IMG/M metagenome (GOLD analysis project Ga0055584, IMG submission 58716) | Pelagic marine sediment microbial communities from the LTER site Helgoland, North Sea, for post-phytoplankton bloom and carbon turnover... | ecosystem: Environmental > Aquatic > Marine >... | reverse complement strand
GTCAAACTCAATCTATGATGACGTTGCGCCATTAAAGACGGTGCGATCATTCGGCTGATGACAGTCTACAGGCCCGAGTCGTGGCGTACAAATATATGATGCAGGGTGTACTCTAATCAGCTTGAACTGTCATACGCCCTTTCACCGCTAAGGAAACGAAATGCACAGCAAAAGGTTCCATCTCGCCTTATTTTTTTACGGAATAGTGGCATTAATCACGCAAAACGTGGCTGCTCAGGGGGGTGCCGGTGCCGACCCTGATCCTACAAGTGTCATGTCGCGCATGACATTGGTGGTTAAAGGCGCGGACAAGGCCAAACGCTTTTATACCTATGCGTTAGGTTACGACGTGCTGGCGGATCGAGTCATCGATCGTGAGATCGTCAAAATTCAGATGGGTGTTGCGATGGACCAAACCCTTCGTTTTGTCATTTTAAAGAGCAGTCACGAGATTTTAGGTAAAAAACGAGACGGGGCAGGCCTTGGGCTTATTCAAATTGGTAATCCTGCGCCACCCATTATGAACCGGCCTAACGATGCGGATTTAGCCTCTGGCGAAGCCATGATGGCGGTGCGAACATCTGACATTGAAACGGTGTATGCACGGCTAAAGGAACTTGATGCAAAATTTTTGCTGCATCCCATGAAGTCACCGGATGGCACCCAAACCGAATTGGTTGTGCATGACCCTGACGGCGTCCGCATTCATGTGGTTGAACGGCCAGATACTACATTCGATTAGTGTTTAGCCAACAACCTTGCCAGGGTTCATGGTGCGCTTCGGGTCTAGAGCCGCTTTTAGGGTTTTCATGAGATCCAACTCTACGGGGTCTTTGTAGTGCTCCATCTCTTCGACTTTGAGTAGGCCGATCCCGTGTTCTGCTGAGATTGAGCCGTTCATTTCCATAACCAAGTCATGGACGATGCGATTCATCGTTTCCCATTCAGCCAGATAAGTTTCTTTGTCCATCTCTTCGGGTTGGCTGACGTTGAAGTGGACGTTGCCATCTCCCACGTGACCGAATGGGCAAGGACGAACGCCTGGGTAGACGTCTTGCACCAACGCTATGCCACGGGTGATAAATTCTGGGACAAGCGAGACCGGCACGGAGACATCGTGCTTAATGCTGCCGCCTTCAAACTTCTGCGCTTCTGGAAGAGATTCTCTGATGCGCCAGAGGTTTTCCGCTTGGGCTTGGCTTTCTGCAATCACTGCGTCGACAATGATGCCATCTTCAAACGCGGCCTCAAGCAACCCTTCGAACCCTGCGCGAAGGTCTGAGTTGGGGCGAGAGGTCGAAAATTCGATAAGGGTATACCAATCGTGGGGTTCACTGAGCGGGTCGGAAATCCCATCCATATGACGTGCGCAAATTTCCAAACCAAATCGTGGCACCAATTCAAATGCCGTGACTGCATCACCAGATAATGCGCGTGCGCGATTCAGTAAGCGGGTGACGTCGTCCAACGAACTCAGTGCGCAGAAGGCGGTTTCCGTTTCTCTCGGTTTCGGGAAAAGTTTCAAGACCGCCGCTGTGATAATGCCCAGCGTCCCTTCTGATCCTACGAACAATTGTTTAAGGGCGTATCCCGTGTTGTCTTTGCCGAGGGCGCGGAGACCGCTCCATATGCGGCCATCAGGAAGCACGACCTCCAAACCAAGAACAAGGTCTCGTGTATTGCCATAGCGCAGGACGTTAATGCCGCCAGCGTTGGTCGCCAGGTTCCCACCGATTTGGCAGCTGCCTTCGGCACCGAGGCTGAGTGGAAAAAGGCAATCGACGTCATCGGCCTTGTTTTGGATTTCTGCGAGGATGCAGCCGGCTTCAACGGTCATCGTGAAGTTTGTTGCGTCGACATCTCTCACTGTGTTCATGCGTCCAAGGGCGAGAATAATCTCAGACCCGTTTTCCGCAGGCACGCCGCCACCGCAAAGTCCTGTGTTTCCACCTTGAGGAACAATTCCAATACCGGCAGCCGCGCAAAGCTTAACAATAGCTGCGACTTCTGCCGTGGATCCGGGCCGAACCACCAAACTGGTTGCGCCGTGGTAGAGACCGCGCTCCTCTTCCAGGTACGGCGCAATGTCTGAGGCCTCGGTTAGGCAGGCGCCGTTACCGACGATTTCAATGATGGTGTCGAGAAATGTTTGGTCCAGGGGCACGGCGCAACGCTTCTTCTTGTGAGTGAAAAACCTGAGATGGTTGTTGTGCGTTATTCTTAGCGACCTCTAGCGGCTCGCCGCAAGCGATCATTAATCGCGCGCCCAATACCCTCGTTGGGAATCGGCGCAACAGCAAGCCCCGTGTATCGAGCAGGATCGTCCAATTGTCTCAGGGCCCGGAAAAGGTTGGTCGCCGCTTCAGTGAGGTCACCCGCCGGGCTGAGGTCAAATGTTGCGCCCTCGGCGTTTCCAAACGTTAAGAATGCTTCGCCCTCTCGTGCCACGTCAGCATTCAACCGAACCGGCAAACTGGGTGCATAATGTTTATCCAGTTGCCCAGGGGACAGCACAGCACCGTTTTGTTCGCCGTGATCTTCAACGTCACCAATCAGTGTCTTCAATGCACCGGCTGATATAACGCCTGGGCGCAATATACGGGCTGTGTCGGTAGTCAAATCGAGAACTGTGGATTCTAATCCTGCCCTGCAGGGGCCGCCATCTAGGATGATATCGAGGTTTGAGCCGAAATCAGAGTCGACATGCTCCGCCGTTGTTGGGCTGACGTGGCCAGATAGGTTGGCGCTCGGGGCAGCCAAGGGGCGTGCTACGGCATTCAACAAGGCTGCCGCGACGGGGTGGTCGGGCTGGCGGACGGCGATTGTATTTAAGTTTGCGCTGACCTGAGTTGAAATCGCGCTGTCTGGCCGTCTTGGCAAAACAAGCGTCAAAGGGCCGGGCCAGAACGTGCGTGTCAGAGCGTCAACGCGATCATCCAATTGTACAAGATCACTGAGCCAGCCGGGGTTGGCCACGTGGACGATCAAAGGATTGAAGTTCGGCCGGCCTTTGAGTGCGAACACTTTTGCAACGGCGTCGTCTTGTGTGGCGTCGGCTCCGAGGCCGTAGACCGTTTCCGTCGGGAAAGCGACAACCTCGCCGTTTTTTAGGTGAGCAGCAGCGTCAGCGATTCCTGCTTCATCTGCAACTCGAATGGTCACGGCGTGTTGGTTGCTAAGAACGTACCGTTTCTATAATTCTCAGTGTCTTTCTTGTATGACATGTCATCACCGTCGAACGTTTTTACACTGCCGCCTGCCGCATTAAGAACCGCATGCCCTGCCGCGATGTCCCATTCGCAGGTCGGCCCAAAGCGGGGGTACATGTCGGCCTTACCTTCTGCTACGAGACAGAATTTCAGAGACGATCCAATAGCAATCATCTCGTGCACGTTGTGGGCTTCTAAAAAGGCGTCCATGGCATCTTTAACCTGATGTGACGCACTTCCAACAATTGTCAGGCCTTGTTCTGGTGTCGGCCGTACTGCGATCTCGGAGCGCACACCCTCTCGCACAGCTTCCGCCGAACTATCTCCAGTCGTCGGGCAGGTCGTTCCACGATAAAGCACGTCGCGGGCTGGCGCATAAACCAAACCCAGTGCTGGTGTGCCATCAATGATCAGGCCGATGTTGACTGTAAAAGACCCGCGCTTGTGAACGAATTCTTTAGTGCCGTCCAAGGCGTCCACACACCAGAAGGTCGTGCCCTCAAATTCAGGAAACCCCTCTGCGGCGCACTGCTCTTCTGCAACGATTGGGATGTCCGGTGCAATCTCAGAAAGCGCTTTTAAAATGATTGCTTCCGAGGCTCCGTCGGCGGCTGTCACAGGAGAGTTGTCAGATTTGATCTCGACGTCGAAGTCGGTCTCGTAGATTTCCATGATCACGTCACCGCACGCGCGGACCGTATCTTCAAGATGATCTGCGTACGCCGTGAGTGTCGCCAGATCTAGGGTTCCATGCGCCAATGATTCGTCTTTCTTGTCGTGTTTCTTACGCGGCTTTAGTCGCCGCGCGTTGAATGGCATGCCAAATCTTTAGGGGAGTCATTGGCATTTCGATATCGCTGACCCCAAGCGGTGAGAGGGCATCAATCACGGCATTTGCAACGGCTGGCGTTGAGCCAATCGTTCCTGCTTCACCTGCGCCTTTAGCGCCAAGCCTGTTGCTGGGTGAGGGCACTTCTGTGTAGTGAAAATCGAAGGCAGGCACGTTGTCAGCGCGCGGCATGGTGTAATCCATGAAAGACCCGTTCACCAGCTGCCCGCTTTCATCGTAGACGGACTCTTCATACAACGCTTGGCCAAGGCCTTGGCCAGCACCGCCGAGAATTTGCCCCTCTAGCATCAATGGGTTGAGGATGACCCCGATGTCGTCTTCGATGACGTACTTGATAAATTCAATTTCGCCGGTTGCCGGATCGATTTCTATTTCACAGAGATGACACCCATTAGGGAATGTTGGCGCAACAGGAGGCTGCTCAACAACAGTGACGAGACCGGGTTCAACATCATCCGGGCGGAGGTTGTCATCAAACGAGGCTTTCGCGACGTCCGCGAGCGATGCTGACCTATCCGTGCCTGCGATGCGGAATGTTCCATCGGCAAATTCGATATCCACTTCCGCGGCTTCTAACAAATTGGCCGTTACCTTTTTGCCGTTCTCAATGAGCGCCTCTGCAGTCGTGACAACGGCGCTGCCCCCGGCGGAAAGGGCGCGGCTCCCGCCAGTGCCCATGCCTTGCTCAATGTCATCTGTGTCACCCATGCGCACTTCGATGTCGTCCATCTCGATGCCCAGGGTTTCAGCTGTGAGCTGAGAGAAGGTTGTTTCTTGGCCTTGGCCATTGTTTTGACTGCCGCTTCGAACAGTGACCTTGCCTGACCCATCGACGGATAGTCTTGCGTACTCGGTCGGGCCGCCACCGCAGGCTTCAATGTAATAGCTCATGCCAAGTCCGCGCAGTTTACCGCTTGCGGCGGATTCTTTTCTTCGATCTTCAAACCCGGCCCAATTCGCCCTGTTCATGGCAAGGTCCATGAGTTTGGCGTACTCGCCAGAATCGTATGGCATGCCGAGCGGAGTTTTGTATGGGAATGCTTCTGGTTTAACGAAATTACGACGACGAATTTCATCGGCTGGGATGCCCATTTCCCTGGCCGCCTTGTCGACCAAACGTTCGACCACGTAAGCGGACTCAGGTCGTCCTGCGCCGCGATAGGCATCCACGGGCGTTGTGTTGGTCATCGTGACCTTAACGTCCACATGAGCGGCCTCTAAGTCGTAGCAGCCGCACAACATGCCGCAGCCAGCCATAGTTGGGATCATGGCGCCGAATTGTGAGACGTACGCGCCGACGTTACCCATGGACGATACGCGGATGGCTAGAAAGCGACCGTCATTGGTTACGGCGAGGTCAGCGTGATTAATTTGGTCTCGACCGTGGGTGTCATTCAGGAAACTCTCAGTGCGATCACCGGTCCACTTCACGGGGCGCCCAATCACTTTAGTTGCGAACAACGCGGCAAGGGGTTCGTTAAACAAGAAGTTTTTCATGCCGAAGCCACCACCCACGTCGGGGCAGATCACGCGTAAATTCTCGACAGGAATATCAGCTGCTTTTTTGCCGTTCTTACCGGTGATCCATTGCTTCAGCTTGTGCGAGCCCTGTGAGCCTGTGGTCAGGGTGTAGCGATTGCTTTCGCTGTCGTACTCAGCGAGGGCGCCACGCGGCTCGATTGCCGTTGGCGCTATGCGGTTGTTAATGAGGTCAATGCTGATGACTTTGTCTGCTTTGGCAAAAGCTGCTTCGGTGGCGTCTTTGTCCCCCATAGACCAGTGAACCAGCAGGTTGCCTTTTACGCCGTCAAACAATTGTGGCGCGCCTTCGGCTAAAGCAGACGGCATATCGGCGACAGCGGGGCGTTCGTCATACTCGACTTCAATGAGCTCTGATGCGTCGCGCGCTTGTCCCATGGTTTCGGCAACCACCACAGCCACTGGCTCGCCGACGTACCGCACAACACCTTTTGCCAAGATCGGGCGGCCTGGAACGTGCGGGACTTGTCCGTCCGGTCCGGGTGGGACCGAGTCGAAGGGCATACCTGTGAATCCAGCGGCTTCTAGGTCTTCGTTAACGAAGACACCGAGCACGCCGTCGGCGCTTTTGGCAGCCGAGGTATCAATGGATTTCACATCAGCATGGGCATGCGGTGATCGCAATACAGCCAGCCACGTCTGATTGGGGAGATTAACGTCGTCCGTATATTGTCCGGTGCCGGTCACGAAGCGTTGATCTTCGATCCGTCGGATCGACTGACCCATTCCAAACTTGCCCATACTGATAGTCTCCTACTCGTCTCAAAAACATCGCCTCTGGGAGGCTTTGAGCACACCATAGCCGCAGGAAACGGCCTGTCCAGTGGAACCAAAGGCGCGCGCACCAGCCGCTTCCCCTTGTTCCCAGGCGAGGCGGACCCTAGGGTAGAGATACGTTTAGATTTAAAGGATTCATCATGAAAATATCGTTCGCGAAATTGTCCCGTCCGGCCTCTGGAGCTGTTGCTGTTGGCGTCGCCGATGGCGGGAAGCTCGGCAAAACAGGGCAGATTATTGACCGGGCGACAGGTGGGGCTTTATCTGCAGCTATGAAGGCGGCCAAGCACACTGGGCAATCGGGTACGACACTCTCTGTTTATGCGCCGCCGCGATCGAAATTGACCACGGTTGTTGTGGTCGGCTTGGGTAAAGCCAAGGACATGACGGCTCAATCCATCGAAGAAGCTGGCGCAAAGCTCTACGATACGCTGTCGCAAGAGCCCCGGGTCACAATCGTTCTCGACGATATAAAGAATGCAGCCGTAGACGGTGGGGAGGTGGCCGCCGCTCTTGTGTCTGGTGCCGTACTCAAGTCTTACCGGTTCGACAAATATAGAACGACCGAGAAAGCGTCCGCTAAGCCGAAGTTGAATTCCATTGCGGTTGCCTCCAATGCCTTCGCTGAGGCCCGTGCGGCTTATAAAGTGCGTGAGGCTGTCAATGCAGGCGTGTTGCTGACGCGTGATTTGGTGAGCGAGCCGCCTAACGTTTTGAACCCGGTTACTTTTGCGGAGCGAGCCAAGGCGCTCGCCGGTGACGGTCTAAAAGTCAAAGTTATCGGCCGTAAGGACATGGAGAAAATGGGCATGGGCGCGTTGCTCGGCGTCTCCCTGGGCTCGATCACTGAACCCAAGATGGTCGTGTTTGAATGGAATGGCGCAGGCAAAGATGACCCGACAGTGGCGTTTGTCGGCAAGGGCGTAACGTTTGATTCCGGTGGGATCAGCCTCAAGCCTGGCGCGGGCATGTGGGATATGAAATGGGATATGGGTGGCGCAGGTGTTGTCACGGGATTGTTCAAGGCGCTGGCTGGGCGAAAGGCCAAAGTGAACGCGGTTGGTATTCTAGGCTTAGTCGAGAATATGCCTGACGCTAAAGCGCAGCGTCCGGGGGATGTTGTCACGTCAGCCGATGGTCAGACGATTGAAGTATTAAACACGGATGCCGAAGGCCGTCTCGTCCTCGCGGATGCGCTTTGGTACGTCCAGGAGCATCACAAGCCAGACACCATTGTTGATCTTGCCACGCTGACTGGGGCCATCATTGCCGCGCTTGGCCCGCATTACGCAGGTCTGTTTTCAAATGATGATGACCTTTCGTCCCAATTGCAGGCGGCTGGTCAAGGGGTCAATGAACGGTTGTGGCGTATGCCGGTTGGTCCCGAGTACGACAAGATGATCAACTCGCCGATCGCTGACATGAAAAACCTCGGTGGCAAATATGCCGGGGCGACCACTGCAGCACAATTCCTTCAGCGCTTTATTCGCAAAGGAACGGCATGGGCGCACTTGGATATCGCGGGTGTGACGTGGGGTGAAGGACCGACGGCCTTAGCGCCTAAGGGTGGCACCGGCTATGGCGTGCGTTTGCTGGATCGTTTTGTGGCGGATCAATACGAAAAGTAAAAATCGCGCTGGATTTAACGGTTCGGGCGCGTGTGCTTGTCTATCTTGAAGGCATACACACACACTGCGTCGTCTTTAATGCCAGAGTCACCTTTGGCGCCGAGATCGGTAAAGAACTCGGCGATTTCGGCTGATCGAATTTCTGATTCGGCAGTCCGCATCAGACCTTTATCGCCGTTCTTGATCTTATGGTACTTGTTCAGTTCCATCTTCGGATTGATAGATGTTGAAACGTACCACTCTTTATAGTTACCGCCGTGCTTGCCCATAAAGGCTTGAAAGTCATCAAGAATATCGGATTTCGATTTTGCCATTTTTGTCTCGTTCTCGGTACAGTATTTAGGACTCGCTACTACAGGCTCAGGGTTAGGTCAAACAACAGTTGTAAGGCCCTAGATCAGTTACACCTTTTCGGACGTAGTCTGTGTAGGGACATTAAAAATCGACAGATTCTCGAATCATGCACCTGTCAAAAACCATTGTTCGCCCTTGCCTGATCTTCGAACGCCCCTTCATGACGTAAAGTTGCAAATAAAGTCTAAATATTTGTTGGGGACGGTTGCGCCGTGCGGGGGGCAACGGTAAACGAGCCACACCTAATCCGCTCAACCTGAAAGTTTAGCAATGACCGAGCTCGTCCGTCCCTTTAAAGCCTTACGACCCCGTCCAGATCAGGCTGATGCCGTTGCCGCACCGCCTTACGATGTTCTGAACACAGAAGAGGCTCGGGTCCGGGCAGACGGTCGCCCAAATAGCTTTCTACATATTTCAAAGCCTGAAATTGACCTGCCCGAAGGCACGAATGTTTATGCGCAAGAGGTCTATGGCAAAGGTGCTGAAAACCTGAACCGGCTGGTCGCCGAGGGAATTCTTATTCGGGAAGACAAACCCTGTTACTACGCCTATCGCTTGACCATGGGTGACCATGTTCAGACGGGCGTTGCCATGGCGGCCTCGGCATCGGCGTACGATGCCAACGACATTCGCAGGCATGAATTTACACGCCCAAAGAAAGAAGACGACCGGGTCAACCAGATCACTGCGCTCAATGCGCAAACTGGTCCAGTCTTGTTGGCCTACAAATCCTCTGCAGCGGTGAAGGCTGTGCTGGATGCCGTGACCGCAGCCGATCCAACTTATGACGTGACAGCGGATGACGGTGTCGGCCACGCCATTTGGGTAATCAATGACGACGCGCGTATTGCAGCGCTGACGGCTGCCTTTAACAGCATGCCAGCCCTATACATTGCTGATGGTCACCACCGCTCCGCTGCAGGATCCCGTGTTGCGAAGACCAAGCCGGATACAGAAAGCGCGCAGTTTTTTCTCACGGTGGCCTATGCCGATGATGAAATGAGTATTCTCGATTACAATCGGGTGATCAAAGATCTCAACGGGCATTCGGCCGAAGACCTGCTGGCAAAAATCGGTGAGCGATTTGATGTTGTCCGTGCAGACGCGCAAGCCAAACCGTCAAAGCCAACGCAGTTCGGGATGTATCTTGATGGTGCGTGGTACGAACTTAATCTTCATGAGGACTATGTGCCGAGTGATGACCCTGTTGGGCGACTAGACGTCAGCCTGTTGCATGCCAACCTGATCGAGCCTCTGCTCGGCATAGCAGACCCGCGCACAGATGAGCGCATCGATTTCGTTGGCGGCATTCGTGGTTTGGATGGGCTGGAAAAACGCGTGAACTCCGGCGAGATGGCCGTGGCTTTCGCGTTGTTTGCAACCAGCATGGCTGACCTCATGGCCGTCGCAGATGCCGGCGAAGTCATGCCACCCAAGTCCACCTGGTTTGAACCCAAATTGGCTGACGGTTTGTTGAGCCACGTGTTGGATTAGTTGTTTGTGTATACCTCGGGGCATCTGCCATCAGTTTCATAACCGATAAACTGATAGGCCTTACGTTTTAGGACGTTGCTTTGTTTCTCTTGGACGCAAGCGAACCCATTAGTTCTATAACCAAAGACAACTTCACGCCCAGATGTGGTTCTGACACCATTGTCAAATTCTACTACTAATCTGTTTCCTTCGGAGGTGATTCGATCATAAATCACGGGTGGTTGAAGTCCGACGACCTTGACTTTGTATATTACACCATCGGAGAAGCGTTCCGATTTCAAGAGGGCGCTAAACAAGACTATCGAGACCATCAAGAATAATAGCCAGCCACGGCGGCATATGTTTCTCAGAGTTATTGCAATATCGGACTTCCAATGCATATGCCGCAGTGCGCGTCCAAAACTGTTCGCTCTAACCGTGCGTTCGTCCTGTGTCGTCTGATGTTCTGCTTTTTTGTACACGAACCCTGCCTAGTCTATGGTCCCTGATCACCGAAGAATAACTACAACATACCCTAGCACGTTAGTTTATTCACGCATGGCAGATCACAACCTTAACGTCCTCGTCATTGCTGGTCCGACTGCCAGCGGTAAATCCGGGTTGGCATTGCGCCTGGCAGAAGAGCTGGGTGGTGTCGTGATCAACGCGGACAGCATGCAGGTCTATTCTGATCTGCGTGTTCTTACGGCACGTCCTAGCATCGAAGATGAAGCGCGGGTTCCTCATAAACTGTATGGATATCTTGATGGCGCAGAGGTTTGCACTGCTGCTGCTTGGGCAGCTCGGGCCGCGGAAGAAATCACGACCGCACGTAACAACAATCAGGTGCCTATCGTTGTCGGTGGCACTGGCCTCTATTTAAAAGCGCTGATCGAAGGTTTGTCGGATATTCCCGAGGTACCCTTAGAGGTGCGGCAAACCGCTCGTCGTTTGCGTTTAGAGCAAGGTAATGACGCGCTCTACCAAAGCCTGCTGGATAAAGATCCCGAAGGGGCTGCGCGTCTCAAACCGAAAGATCGCCAACGCGTTCTGCGTGCTTGGGAAGTCCTCGAGGCCACTGGCACACCTCTTCACGTTTGGCAGGCCAAGTCACAGCCCAAACCGTTGATCGATGGTCCGTTCCATACCGTCCTGTTCCAGCCGCTGCGCGAAAATCTCTATGCCGCCTGCAATGGCCGGTTTGAGGTGATGTTGGAATGCGGCGCTCTGGCCGAAGTGGAGGCTCTGATGGCGCGGGGGTTGGATTTAACCCTGCCGGTGATGAAAGCCCTCGGTGTGCCGGACCTGGCAGCATTCGTGAGGGGTGAAATGAGCCTCGAAGACGCTGTAACCAAGGCTCAGCAACACACACGGAACTATGCCAAGCGCCAAACCACGTGGTTTAAAGGTCAATTTAGTGCGTCTGAAACACTAGATGCGCAATATTCGGAAAGTTTATTTAAAGAAATCTTTCCTAAAATTCGCCAATACCTGTTGACCTAGCGGGAGGGGCTTGATAGTTACCCTCGCTTCCCGCCCCCCATTGGAGGCGGTTTGTCTTTTTATGGAATAGAAAAGCGTCGAAACCCCAGAGTGAGAGAGGGTTGGCGCGCTTAGGAACGGATTACGATGCCACGGGATACAATAGACGGCCGGCAGATGCTCGGCGCCCGCATTATTCTTAAAGCCCTCGAAGAGCAGGGCGTTGAGGTCGTGTTTGGGTATCCAGGTGGCGCGGTCCTTCCCATCTATGACGAGATCTTTAAGCAAAACCGTATTCGCCACATCTTGGTGCGGCACGAGCAAGGTGCTGTCCATGCGGCAGAGGGCTATGCACGGTCCACCGGTAAAGTTGGCGTTGTTCTGGTGACCTCAGGTCCTGGCGCGACCAATGCTGTGACCGGCTTGACCGACGCGTTGATGGATTCCATTCCGGTGGTGTGTCTGACCGGTCAGGTGCCGACGCACTTGATTGGCAATGATGCCTTTCAAGAAGCAGATACAATTGGCATCACCCGGCCTTGTACCAAGCATAATTACTTGGTGAAGGACCCGAATGATTTGGCCAAAACCGTACACGAGGCATTTTATGTCGCGCGGTCAGGACGGCCTGGCCCGGTTGTTGTCGATCTGCCTAAAGACGTGATGATGGCCAAGGGCGCGTATGTGACGGCGCCGCGCGGCATCAAACGCCAGCAGCACAAAACCTACCGTCCGGCACACACCCCAGATCCAGCGTCCATCGAAGCTGTTGTTGATTTGATGGTCAATGCGGAACGCCCCCTGTTTTATACGGGCGGTGGTGTGATTAATGCTGGCCCCGGTGCGTCTAAAACACTAACGGCTTTGGTTAAGGAGACGGGCTTCCCGATTACATCGACTTTGATGGGTCTTGGGGCTTATCCAGCGTCCGGTCCCAATTGGCTCGGTATGGTTGGCATGCATGGAACTTACGAAGCTAACTTGGCGATGCACGACTGTGACGTGATGATCAATATTGGCGCGCGCTTCGATGATCGTGTGACCGGCAACCTGAATTTCTTCTCACCCAACTCGAAGAAGATTCATATCGATATCGATCAGTCATCAATCAATAAGAATGTCATCGTTGATATTCCTGTTGTCGGTGATGCGGGTGTTGCCTTGTCTGCGATCACCAAAGCTTGGAAAGCGCGGAAGACTCGCCCTAAGCCGAAAGCGATGAAAGCTTGGTGGGCTGATATCAAGAAATGGATGGCCAAGGATTGCTTGGACTACACACAGGCGGGGTCGGTGATTAAGCCGCAGTACGCGATCCAACGACTGTTTGAATTGACCAAAAACCGTGAGACTTACATCTCGACCGAGGTTGGCCAGCATCAGATGTGGGCCGCGCAATTTTGCCGTTTTGATAAGCCGAACCGCTGGCTGACGTCTGGTGGTTTAGGCACCATGGGATACGGCTTGCCCGCGGCCATTGGCGCTCAATTGGGTAACCCGAAGGGCCTCTGTGTCGATATCGCTGGTGAAGCGTCGATCCTGATGAATATTCAGGAGTTGTCGACGGCCGTTCAATATCGTCTGCCGGTGAAGGTGTTTATTATCAACAACCAATACATGGGGATGGTTCGCCAGTGGCAAGAACTTCTTCATGGTGGTCGTTACTCAGAGAGCTATACGGACTCCTTGCCGGATTTCGTGAAGCTGGCCGAGGCATATGGTTTGGCCGGTCTGCGCGTTGAAGATCCAGCCAAAGTGGATGACACCATCAAAGAGATGATGGCTATTGATGGCCCGGTGATTGTCGACGTTCGCGTTGACCAGAAGGAAAACTGTTACCCGATGATTCCGTCGGGTGCAGCCCATAACCACATGATTCTCGGTCCTGAAGACGAAGACGAAAAAGCGATCACAGGAGATGGGTTGGCTCTCGTTTAGAGTTCGCCCCAATTGGAGAGACTGCCGTGAGCAGCAATTTATATGAAGGCTCAGTACCGACGTCGGTGCTGAAAGACACACTTGTTTACCGCCATACGATCGCGGTTCTGGTCGACAACGAGGCCGGCGTGCTTGCGCGTGTCATCGGTTTGTTTTCCGGCCGTGGGTACAACATCGAAAGCCTGACCGTTTCTGTCGTTGATGACGACGCGCAACTGTCGCGGATCAATCTCGTCACGTCAGGCACGCGGCAGATCGTTGAGCAAATCAAAGCCCAGCTTGGTCGCTTGGTGCCCGTCCATACTGTGAAGGACCTAACCGACGAAGGGCCGTCGGTCGGCCGTGACCTGGCTTTGGTCAAGGTTGATGGTGTTGGTGAGGAGCGGGTTGAGGCGCTGCGTATCGGAGATATTTTCCGTTGCAATGTTGTCGACTCAACAAACGGTTCTTTCGTCTTCGAAGTCGTGGGGACGTCGGAGAAAGTGGATGCCTTTATTGACCTGATGAAACCCCTGGGCTTGGTCGAAGTGTCTCGCACTGGCGTGGCCGCAATTGCGCGTGGGGCCGGCGGGATGGTTGATGAGGTTTTACTGAAGCCATCGCCCAAACCTAAGGCTTCAACTCGGCCAAAGAAGAAATCAACATCCAAGAGGAAGACGGCAGCGAAGAAAATTGCCAAGAAATCCTCGCCTAAACGTAAAACCGCCGCTAAGAAGGCGCGAACATCTTCAAAGAAAAAGCGTTAAGCAGAACGCGAATACCTCGAAAGGACGAAATCATGCGCGTGTATTATGACCGCGACGCCGACGTGAACATCATCAAGGGCAAGAAAGTTGCCGTCATTGGCTATGGCTCTCAGGGCCATGCTCACATTCTCAACATGCGTGATTCCGGCGTTGCCGACGTCTGTGTTGGCTTGAGGGAAGACTCCAGCAGCCGTGCAAAGGCTGAGGGTGAAGGTCTCAAGGTCATGAACCCAGCCGAAGCGTCTGCTTGGGCTGATGTGGTTATGATGCTGACTCCTGATGAATTGCAGGGTGATATTTACCGCGCCGACATCGAGCCAAACCTCAAAGAAGGTGGTGCGCTCGCATTTGCGCATGGTCTCAACATCCACTTCAATCTGATCGAAGCCCGCAAGGATCTCGATATCTTCATGGTTGCCCCTAAGGGCCCGGGTCATACGGTCCGGTCTGAATATGATCGCGGTGCTGGTGTGCCGTGTCTCGTTGCTGTGGCGCAGGATGCCTCAGGCAATGCCATGGATATCGCGCTGTCCTACGCCTCTGCCATTGGTGGCGGCCGGGCCGGGATTATCGAAACTACATTCCGTGAAGAGTGCGAAACAGACCTGTTCGGTGAACAGGCTGTGCTTTGTGGTGGGTTGTCTCACCTCATCCGTGCTGGGTACGAAACACTGGTTGAAGCCGGATATGCGCCGGAAATGGCCTATTTCGAATGCCTTCACGAAGTTAAATTGATCGTCGACTTGATGTACGAAGGCGGTATGGCCGACATGCGTTACTCGGTGTCCAATACAGCTGAGTACGGCGACTATGTCTCTGGTCCTCGGGTTATTACGGATGAGACCAAGGCTGAGATGAAGAAGATCCTCACGGATATTCAAGATGGCCGCTTCGTCCGCGACTGGATGAGCGAATGCCAGGCTGGTCAGCCAAGCTTTAAAGCTACCCGTCGGAACTGGTCCGAGCACGGCATTGAAGAGGTTGGTGAAAGACTTCGCGCCATGATGCCATGGATTGGCGGTGACAAGGCCCTTGTGGATAAGAGCCGAAATTAGCCTTTTAAGCTCCGAGAAAAGGAAAAGGGGCCTCAGGGCTCCTTTTTT
>Ga0055584_100003667_pt1 | contig 15099 bp, 11 predicted proteins | sample OSDHelmetaG_FD_58716 | JGI IMG/M metagenome (GOLD analysis project Ga0055584, IMG submission 58716) | Pelagic marine sediment microbial communities from the LTER site Helgoland, North Sea, for post-phytoplankton bloom and carbon turnover... | ecosystem: Environmental > Aquatic > Marine >... | reverse complement strand
GGCAAGCCAGAAGTGAGTGTCTGTTGTCACATTCTGGGTAAAGCCGGTGTTTCGTTCTTCGACAACGACTTCGCCACCCTTGATGCTGCTGGACTCAATGGTAACGGATTGGTCGGCGCCGACATATCTGCCGGCCCAGGCCGCAATGGTCTGGGCAACGTATTCAGCATCAGGCTGTTTTGACAATAAATGGTCTGCATTGTCCAGGCTGATAAAACTCTTCGGATGTTTTGCGGCCTTGTAAATTTGCTCGGCCTGGTTGATTGATACCGTGGTATCGGTGGGAGAGTGCAACACCAGCAGGGCTTTGTTGAGATGGCCCAGGTGTTCCATGGACTGTGCCGCAATATCCTCGAGGAATTGTTTTTTGATGGTGAATGGCCGGCCAGCGAGATTGACTTCGGCAACTCCGGTTTTTTCGATTGCATCGATATCACAGGCGAACTGTTTGACGACATGACTGGCATCCGCCGGTGCGCCGATGGTGACAACGGCGGTTGATTCGGCAATTAATTCTGCAGCCTTTAACACTGCGGTTCCACCAAGACTATGACCGATCAGTAATTTAGGCGCCTGCCAGTTTGATCTGAGGTAGTCTGCCGCGGCCAGCAGATCCTGGACATTGGAAGAAAAATTGGTATTGGCAAAATCACCATCGCTACCGCCTATGCCGGTAAAGTCAAAACGTAACACGGCATAACCTCGGGCCACAAGTGCCCGGGAAACCCGGGATGCCGATGCGATATCCTTGCCGCAGGTAAAGCAGTGAGCAAACAGTACGAAGGCAGAGGGTTTGGTATCCGGTTGCTCCAGTAGTCCGATTAACTGAACGCCATCACTGCCGCTAAACTCAACTTTTAGTTTTTTCATTTGCGTTTCGACCCTGTGTTTGTCCTGAGGTTGCATTCAGGCTTCTGAGACAGCTCCGAAGCCTGATCCAGGAGCGCTATGAAAGGAAAGACTTCAGATATTTGCCGGTATGGGATGCCTTTACCTTAACAATATCCTCCGGTGTTCCTGTGGCCACAACTTCACCGCCTCCATCACCGCCTTCCGGGCCTATATCAATAATCCAGTCTGCGGTTTTTATCACGTCCAGATTGTGTTCGATCACAATAATGGTATTTCCATGATCGCGCAGACGGTGTAATACCGCGAGCAACTGGCGAATATCATGAAAGTGCAGTCCGGTGGTCGGTTCATCCAGCACATATAACGTCCTGCCGGTATCGCGTTTTGATAACTCTCTGGCCAGTTTAATTCGCTGTGCCTCACCGCCGGATAAGGTAATTGCGCTTTGCCCCAGTGTGATATATCCCAGCCCCACATCCAGCAGGGTATCCAGCTTTTTCTTAATGGCTGGCACCGCACTGAAAAATTCTGCCGCCTCTTCGATGGTCATATGCAACACTTCGCTGATATTTTTTCTCTTGAATTTAACGTCGAGTGTTTCGCGGTTATAGCGCTCACCTTTACATACGTCACAGCAAACGTAGACATCCGGCAGGAAGTGCATTTCAACCCTGATAAGACCATCACCCTGACAGGCTTCACACCGACCGCCTTTGACATTAAAGGAAAATCGACCGGGTTTATAACCCCGCGCCCGGGCTTCCTGGGTGTTGGTAAAAATATCGCGTATATGAGTGAATAGACCGGTATAGGTCGCGGGGTTGGAACGCGGTGTACGGCCGATCGGACTCTGATCAATCATGATGATTTTATCAAAATGATCGAGACCGGAAATATCAGTGAACGGCATCGGGCTCGCTCTTACCAGATTGAGCTGATGGGCGACGGCGGGATACAGCGTGCCATTTACCAGTGTTGATTTTCCTGACCCTGAAACGCCGGTTACGCAGGTAAGCAGACCTACCGGTATTTCGGCAGTAATTGACTTAAGGTTGTTACCCGTCGCACCTTCAACCTTCAAACATCTGTCGGCATCACGGACCGTACGTTTTTTCGGTAGTGATATCACCTCAGTACCATTAAGAAACCTGGCGGTTAAAGAGGTTTTACTCTTCAGCAGCTGCTGTGGCGTACCTTCGGCAACGATGGTGCCACCGTGTTTACCCGCGCCAGGTCCGATGTCGACCACATGATCGGCGTTGCGAATGGCGTCTTCATCGTGCTCCACCACGATAACGGTGTTGCCAAGGTCACGCAGGTGAAACAATGTCTTCAGCAGTCGTGCATTATCACGCTGGTGCAGGCCGATGGAGGGCTCATCCAGCACATACATCACCCCTACCAGCCCGGAACCAATTTGTGAAGCCAGCCTGATCCGCTGGGCCTCTCCACCGGAAAGGGTTTCTGCGGCTCTGGACAATGACAGATAATTCAAACCTACATTTATCAGGAAGCCCAGCCGGGCATTAATCTCCTGCACAATCTTCGCGGCAATTTCAGCACGCCAGCCTTTGAGTTTCAGTGAGGTGAAGAAGTCCAGAGATTTATTAACCGGCAACTGCGCCAGTGCCTGGATTGTCTGTCCTTCGACAAAAACGTGACGTGCTGCCCGTCGCAGACGGCTGCCTTCACAGCTTCTGCATACCCGCGTATTCATACATTTGGCTAACTCTTCACGGGCAGCGGATGATTCGGTCTCACGGTAGCGGCGTTCATAATTATTAATCACGCCTTCAAAAACATGCTTTTTCTCAAACTTTCGTCCTGGTCGCACATAAACAAAGCGGATTTCTTCCTTTCCACTGCCATAAAGCACCAATTCCTGTTGTTTTTTGGTTAACGATTCAAAAGGCTGGTCGACACTGAAGCCATAGTGTGTAGCAAGACAGGATAACTGCGAAAAATAATAGGCGCTGCGGCGGTCCCATCCGCGGATGGCCCCTGCGGAAAGAGATACTCCGGGATCCTGGACGATTCTGGACTCATCGAAGAATTGATTGACCCCCAGTCCATCACACTCCGAACAAGCTCCCGCCGGGTTGTTAAAGGAAAATAATCTCGGCTCAAGTTCATTGAGGCTGTAGCCGCAAATGGTGCAGGCAAATTTGCTGGAAAACACCATGGTATCTGTCACATTCCGGTGTTCATCCAGAATCGCCACCCGCGCATTACCATCGGTAAGCGCAAGCGCAGTTTCGAATGACTCTGCCAGTCGCTGCTGATTGTCCGGTTTCACCACCACCCGATCAACGATGACTTCAATACTATGCTTATAACGTTTATCAAGCTTTGGTGGATCTTCCAGTTCAACGGTTTGACCATCGATCTGTGCACGGATATAACCCTGCGAGTGAAGCTCGCCCAGCAGTTGCTGAAATTCTCCTTTGCGGTCATTCACCACCGGCGCCAGCAGCATCAGCCGTGTACCCTCGGGCAGGGCCATTACCAGGTCCACCATCTGACTCACAGTTTGTGCTTCGAGTTTGATATCGTGATCGGGACACCTGGGCTCACCGATTCTGGCAAACAGTAATCTCAGGTAGTCATAAATCTCTGTTACCGTGCCCACTGTTGAACGTGGATTATGAGACGAAGATTTCTGTTCAATACTGATGGCCGGAGAGAGCCCCTCGATCAGATCAACCTCCGGTTTTTCCATCATCGACAGGAACTGCCGCGCATAAGTTGACAACGATTCGACGTATCGACGCTGTCCCTCAGCATAAATGGTATCGAACGCCAGGGATGACTTTCCTGAGCCAGACAGTCCGGTGATCACGATCAATTTGTCTCTGGGAAGGTCCAGATTGACACCCTTGAGATTATGGGTGCGGGCCCCCCGGATAAGAATTTTTTCAGTGCTCACTTACAGCTTCGTTACAAAAAGTAAACCTGATACTATACTCGTCCTTCGAAGTTCCTACCAAGTAAATTTGTCTTACAGAGCGCATTCCAGCGGAATGAATCAGATCGAACGCCGTGCTGTTTTCTCTTTGGCAGGAATATTCGGCTTGCGCATGTTTGGTCTATTCATGTTGCTGCCGGTGCTGGCAATTCACACTGCCGGCATGCCCGGCAGCACGCCATTAAAGGTTGGTATTGCCCTTGGCGCTTACGGGCTGACCCAGGCGCTACTGCAGATACCTTTTGGTCTGCTGTCAGATCGGCTGGGGCGTAAGAAACTGATTACCACAGGGCTGCTCATCTTTATCCTCGGCAGCATCGTTGCAGCCGCTGCCAGCTCTATCGAATGGATTATTGCAGGGCGGGCGATCCAGGGGGCTGGTGCGATATCTTCAGTGATCCTGGCATTGACTGCTGATTTAACCCGGGAAGAGCAACGTACCAAGGCCATGGCGATCATCGGAATGAGTATCGGCGTCGTCTTCCTGCTGTCCATCACCCTGGCACCACCCCTCGCGGAAGGGATAGGTGTCCAGGGACTATTCATACTGACTGGAATACTCGCCGTACTGGCAATTATCGTGCTGCATACCGTAGTGCCGTCACCTGATAGTAATTTTTTACACAGGGATGTGGTCCCGGTCTGGAGTCAGATTTCTGTGATCGCCAGGAATCCGCAGTTGTTGCAGCTGGATTTCGGGATTTTTGTATTACACCTGGTGCTCACCGCTCTGTTTGTCGTGATCCCGGGGCAATTAGTCACCGCTTTCGATATTGCCCTTGCCGAGCACTGGAAGATTTATCTGCCGATCATTGTGCTGTCGGTGGCCGGCATGGTACCTCTGATCATGATCAGTTCACGCAAGGGCAGGGCAATATCTGCTTTTCGATTCGCTATCGCCATTTTGTCAGTTGGTCTGGCGGCATTAGCACTGTCAGTGGTTCGGACGGAGGGTGGCTTACCTGTTCTACTGGTATCGCTATGGTTGTTCTTTGTTGGCTTTAATGCGCTGGAAGCGATGCTGCCGTCACTGGTCTCCCGGGTCGCGCCGGCGGCAGCCAAAGGCACCGCTATCGGCATCTATAACAGTTGTCAGTTTGCCGGGGTGTTCGCCGGTGGCATGATGGCTGGTTTTATCACCGAACACTTTGGCACCGATATTGTTTTCTGGCTGTGCGGGCTGTTGTGCCTCTGCTGGCTGCTGCTGGCGGTGATTTCCGGCGGATTTCAGCTGTTCTCTTCCCGGGTTTTATATATTGGGGAGCAATCTTTGCTGCAGACTGAAGCGCTGGTTGATAGAATACGACAGGTCAGGGGCGTCAAGGAGGTAACCATCGTTCGTGGAGAATCGCTGGCTTATCTCAAGGTCGATGACAAGGAGTTGGACACCGCTGCGCTTCATCAACTTAAGCAGACCTAAGGAGGTCAAAAATTATGGCAAGAGGTATCAATAAGGTTATCCTGGTGGGCAACCTGGGACGTGACCCGGAAATGCGTTACACCCCAAGCGGCTCCGCTATAGCGAATCTCGCTGTGGCAACCAGTGAATCATGGAAAGATAAACAAACCGGAGAAAATCAGGAACGTACCGAATGGCATCGTGTAGTTATGTTTAATCGCCTTGGCGAGATTGCCGGCGAGTATTTGAAAAAAGGTTCCAAGGTCTATATCGAAGGCAAGTTACAGACCAGAAAATGGCAGGACAAGGAAGGTCAGGATCGTTACACCACTGAAATAGTAGCGAATGAGATGCAGATGCTGGACAGCCGTGGCGGCGGTGGTGGTATGGGAGGAATGGGCGACTATGACCAGTCCGCTGCACCCCAGCAACAGTCGCGACCTCAGGCACCCCAGGGGGCTGCACCGGCAGCGGCCGCGCCAGCCAAAGGTGCATTCGATGATTTTGATGATGACATTCCGTTTTAGCTGAAAACGTGACCTGAGCTTTCGGCCGGTGCCCAGGCTTTATGAGCTTTATCTGATGGTACTGATTCTCTGTAGCGCCATCATTTTCAGACCGTGGCCGACGCCAATCGGCGTCGGCCAGTTTGTTCTTACACTGGCCGTTATCTTTCTGCTGCAGACGTTAGTCAGGGATCTGTATTTATACCGTCAGCTCAAAGCCTCCGGGTCAAATCCGCCAAAGGGTGTCGAATCCCGGTGTTTTTGTCTGGAGTCAGGCATTGGCATGATTGCGGTAATCGCAGGGCTGCTTTTGTTTACTGGCAGCTTCGGCGGACGCATCGAACTCAGCACAATGCAGTGGATCCTGGCAGTTGTGGTTTTACTGGTTTCCAACTTTTTGCTCAAAGACTTTGTCTTCAGCTGGAACCCATGGCGTATTTATCGTGATCCGGATCATTTGAATATCATTCCCAGGCTGATGGTTTAACAGCGCCGGATACCACGCTGCCGTTTGCTAGTAGTTATATTGGTTCCACTGAATTACGGGTTCTTCAAACCCTCCCTGGCCCTGGGCATAGAAATAACCGATGGTGCCGACGGCAATAGCGCCGGCAATCACCGCAAGACCTATCTTGATCACACTCCAGGGACGGTCTCCCTGCACCTCTCCGCTACGGCCGTTGACGATGAACTGATAGGTCTTGTTACCAAAGCGAAAGCCGGCAATCCAGAATGGCAGAAGGATGTGCTTGAATCTGATGCCGCTATAGCGTGTATCGGCGTTTGAGATACGTTGCTGGTCGCCGCCAATGTCGTAACGGATATCCTGCCTGATGACTGGATGCATTCTCTGCTTGGCATAGTCAAAACCCTGATCCAGTTCGACCTTGTAGACCTCGCTCTGAAAGCCGCTTAAAAATTCTTCCTGATAAGGCGTCAACGCATTCAGGTCCCACGGTGCGAGCTCCCGCGCCATCTCTCTTGGCAATGAGTCAGTGGCGTATACCATGACATCATCAAACCCTCGTCGCACGACTCCGGACACAGGGGTCCAGCGAATTTTATTCACCAGCCTGGTCTGGGTTGTCATACGGCCGTTGACCCGCACCCGGACCTGCTGTCTGACCTGGTAGATATCACCACGTTGACCGCTGTAATGCGTTTCAGTGGCGCAATCGTAGGTCCAGTAAGGCACATAGACGCCATTGAGGTCGCGTTCCTTGCGCGCATATTTTTTCAATTTACTGGGCGCGAACCAGAGTCGTTTCAACCAGGCTTGATAGGCATCACTGGCTTTCTTTGCGTTTACATTGAATGGCAGCAATGCCTTAGGTTGAATGACGCGATGCTGTTCGGCATTTACCACAATACGAGTACCACAAAATGGACATTCGTCGGCATGCAGGTTCTGGTCAAACTCAAACTCCGCTGCACAGGCGCTACACTTAACCGTAAGCGCTACGGTGTCAGGGGCACCCCCCGGCAATTGTTGCAGGGTAGAGTGAAAATCGTATTCAACAATGGGATCCCTTGAAAGCGATATGCGGTGTTGATGACCGCAGTGGTCACATCTCAGCTGCCCGGTACCCTCAAGATACTGCAACTGCGCACCGCATTGCTCGCAGGGAAAAGCGTGCTGGCGCGAAAGGGGATCTGCGACTTCCACAGTCTCTTTACAAAAGTACTAAAAAGATAAAACAGGGCGCTGAGCACAGGCGCCCGGTTTGTCAATCTTCATGCCGGAATCAAACGTCCGGCACCGCGGGCGGAATGTGGCTCAGGATTTCATCGATCTCTTCCAGTTCTGCCGCTCGGCGCCATTTACGCATACCGCCACGCCACACCAGCGTATTCCTGGTAAGGGAACCGTTTTCGGCGTGTTCCTCGAGTTCGCTGGGATCATAAGGTCCGGCGCGTTTTCCGTCCACCACCAGGTAGTACTGTGGTTCGGCAGGGATCGGTGGCGGCCCTGAATCCCCGCTGACAGGCGGTGGTGACAAGGCTTCCCCGAGTTTGTTGGCCATGGCAAACCCCATACCCATTGCGATGCCTGCTCCTCCGGAACCCGGGTTATCAGCGGCTCTGGTGATGGCGTCTGCGGTCTGGAACTGAGTATATTTGCTCAGATCGCCGACCATTCCCATGGAGGTACGCTTGTCCAGCGCCTTTTCGACTTCGCTTGGTAACGAAATATTCTCCACCAGCAGCTTGGTAAGGTCGAGTCCATAGGATTGAAACTCAGGGTTGATACGGTTGGTAAGGAACTCTCCCAGATCATCATAATTAGCAGCAAGATCAAGCACCGGTATTTCAGATTTCGCAGTGATTTCTGCAAAGCGGGAGACAATCAGATTACGCAACTGGTCAGTTATTTCATCAGTGGTGAAATAGTCATCGGTACCGGCGACCTCCTTAAGAAACTTCGCAGGATCGGTAATGCGCATCGAATAGGTTCCAAACCCTCGCAATCGCACTGCACCAAATTCACTGTCCCGCATCATAATGGGATTCTTGGTTCCCCACTTCAGATCAACAAACTGTTTGCTTGAAAGAAAATAGATCTCTGCCTTGAAAGGACTTTTAAAACCGTGTGGCCATGACTGCAGGGTAGTGAGAATCGGCAGGTTTGCGGTTTCCAGCTGATAGAGGCCGGGAGGAAATACATCGGCTATCTGGCCTTCATTGACAAATACCGCAATTTGCGATTCGCGCACGGTCAGCATTGCACCGTACTTGATCTCATTGTCGTAGCGGTCAAATCGCTTGACCATCACATCTTCAGCATCGCTCATCCATTCGATGACGTCGATGAACTGACTGGTAATAATATCCCACAAACCCATGATCAGGCCTCTTGTGACGTGCCAGCCTGAGCGCTCGCCGGCGTAGCAGTTTTAGCATGAGCGGCGGTCAGGGCCGTGCGCAGTTCGCGTTCACATTGCTCAAGCTGGACCACAGCTTCCGCGCGTTGTCGCTTGCCTTCATCAGCAATACGCAAGCTTTCCTCGATGGTTTCGATAAGCTTGCGGTTGGCGGTTTTTACGGTTTCGAGATCAAATACGCCGCGTTCGATCTGCTCGCGGACTTCTCGATTTGCCTGCTGCAGATTCTCTGCATTTTTCTCAAGCAGCTCGTTGGTCAGGTCGGTGGCGGCCTTGACCGTACCCGCCGCCTGCTGTGAACGATAAATGGTTACGGCCTGTGCCAGCTGCTGTCGCCACAGCGGAACCGTATTGGCGACGGTGGATTGAATCTTGCGAATCAGTCCTTTATCGTTTTCCTGCACCAGACGAATACTTGGAAGCGCCTGCATGGTCACTGTGCGGGTGAGTCGCAAATCGTGCACACGTCGCTCAAGATCATCTCTGGAAGTCCGCATATCTCGCAGTTCCTGGGCTTTCAATACGTCATCACTCTGCTCGGCAATGGATTTCATTTCAGGAATCACAACGTTATCAATTTCTTCCAGTTTCTGCTCTCCGGCATGAATATAATTTTCAAGATCACCGAAATAATCAAGGCTCGCATCATACAACCGGTCAAGTGAAGCAATATCGGTCAGCAGTGTAGTTTTATGGCCTTCCAGTTTGTCGGTAACGACATCAATCTGTTTGCGAATGCTCTCATATTCCTGCAAAAACTTTACCACTGGCTTGGCGCCCTTGAACCAGCGTGCAAACCAGCCAGGGTTCACCGCGAGATCTTCAGCACCAAATCCGCGCAGGGTGGCAACCATTTCGCTCAGTGAATCTGCTGCAGGCCCGATATCCTTGTTACGAACACCTTCCAGCATATTGTCAGAAATTGTAGTGAGTTGCTGCTGGGCCTTGGTACCGAAAAAAATAATCGAATTACTGTCCGACATATCAATTTCACTGACCATGCCACCGATTGTGCTCTTATCCTCATCGGTAAGTGCCACTGCATCTTTAATCTGTTCCCCGACTACCGGCAGCAGTTTCTCTGTTACCGCCAATACCTCGTTTTCCGAGGCGATGGTTTGTGTTGTTTCGTTCATTGTTGTCTCCATTGTATTTCCCTGGTTGGATTGAGTTCAGGGAATATTGGTTAGATGATGCCTTCATGCTTCAGCTGAGCTTCCAGCACTTCTATTTTTACGTCCAGATCCAGTGCATTATTTTCCAGTAACTTGCTGTGTTGTTCTTCGATCACGCTCTCAATGCTGGTGAGCACATTTCGAAAATTCTGCTCAAGTACGGCGTTGTCCTGATGTTTGTGGGTGCTGGCATACTGCTTGGTCACATTCCTGGCGCCAGTGAGATATACCTTGAGAAATTTCCTTGCCCGCCGTAAGTCTTTGGGGTCTTCTTCTATCAGGGACAACACACCGCGGGTCTTGTCGACAATGCGACCAAGCCTTAATTTAAGCTCGTTATTACCAATCGTCTTCGCTGATGCTTCTATTTGCGACAGATTGGCCTCGGCTTCATCGAGGGCTTCGACAATCTCTTCTGTGGTGACCCCCAGTCTTGATACTTCCTGATTACGGTCATACTGCGGGTCGAATCCATAGGTCATTACGATGCCGGCGAATGCTGCCAGCCCCGCTGCAATACCCACCAGAAGATTATGACCAACCAGTATGGAGGTGATGATAAAGGCGGCTATGCCGCAGAAAACAGCGGCGGAAAATCGCCATGGCACCCTTGTAGGTCGTGCCCATTTTCGCCGTCTGGATTCCCACTGGTAACGTGATCCCTGCTGCAGGAACCAGGCCGCCAGCCAGGTCAGACCAAGCGCGATGGCGCTTGATAGCAGGGTCACGAAACGACCTTGCACCATTGAAGTTATAACGACTAACAGCAGTGGTAGTGGCAGGATGTAAAGCAGCACGGGGCCGACTCCCGGGCCCTTTTGCTTTATCTTGTTGCGGTAGAGGGTTGGCATTAGATTCTTGTACCCTTAAAACAGGTTCTGCAGCGCTGCCTGGCAACTTGGCAGCAGTAAACTGAGAATCAACAGGGAAACCCCAAGTACCCTGCGCCAGATTCCTGGCATAGTGCTATTATTATTATTTTCCATAGTCTGTGGAAGAAGCTACTGAACCGCTGATTTTATACCAGAAATGATGAACACTGCCTGACTAACCTTTGTTCTTCAGGTATTCGCTTAATCCGCCAGTCTCTCGACCGAGCAGCCGGTATCCCAGCCAACGGAATAATCCAGCCTCATCTATTGGAATCGAGGCAAATTCTGGAATGAAATTTTCATCAGTATGTTCCTGTTCAGCAAATATAAACCGAAAGAAGTAGAACGGCTCAATGCCCATCCTTAAGTCACTGGCGATCACCTGGTGATCGCGTCGGGACAGGGCATAGTAATCGTGATTGAAGCGGCTGAATTCCTGAAAACCGATGCCAGGCGGAATTTGCTGCTTTAAAACGAGGTTTCGTGGAAAACTGGTGAGTCTCGGTTGGCTGTTGTTTTCCAGGAAATGGTAGAAGCCTTCATGATACTGGTCGTCATCCAGTGCGATAATCCGCCACAATACCGAATTGAAAGGGCTTGGGGTCGCTATCAGTTTGGTATAAGACAGTCCTTGCTGCTGCAATGCTGTGCTTGCCCGGGCTTCGACATGCTGCTGGGCAAGCTGACCCCATCCAAGATAAGCACAACTCAGTAGCAGTCCGCTCATCATAAAGCGGATCGCTCGCTTCGACTGCGCGCTTTTCCAGCTCATTACCAACGCAACCAGCAACGGCAGGGTATAAAGCGGGTCAATAATAAAAATACTGCCGCCCATCACCGGCGTTCGATCAAGTGGCCAGAATAATCCAGTGCCATAAATGGTAAATGCATCAAGTGCTGCATGGGTAAATAACACCAGAAAGGTGGCAAGCCACCATGTCAGATAGCGGTAAGTCTTATCCAGCCTGTAGAGCGCCGCGGCAATCACCGGTGCAGCAAAAACATGGACAATCCAGGAATGCGACCAGGTACGGTGTCTGACGATGGTCTCGACATCATTATCAAAGGGCTGCAGTACATCAAGGTCGGGCAGGGTGGCAATAATGGCTCCGTAGACGATCGCCCTGCGTGGCATTTTCCCCCGGGTGGCAATCACTGCTACGGCGCTTCCAAGTAATGCCTGGCTTAAACTGTCCAACGACGATGCTCCATCATAATTGTGGTTGAATATTGATCATGCTGGTGTAAGATAATTTTCCAGTGAAGCAGAAACAGCCGTTTGTTAATAACTTAATAATGACCAAAATAGATATTGCCGCGCTCAGAAATAATTACTCTGACGCAGGTATCGATGCCGATACACTCCCGGAAGAACCGTTTACAATGTTTTCAAACTGGTTCCATCAGGCCCTTGAAGCCGAGATTGCCGAGCCTAATGGGATGGTGATCGCCACTGCCTCAGATCTCGGCTGTATCAGCCAGCGAACTGTTTTGATGAAATTTTTCGATCATAGCGGTTTTTTCTTTTATACCAATTATGGTAGCCGAAAAGCCAGCCAACTTAACGCTAATCCAGCGATCAGCTGTCTGTTTCCCTGGTATTCGTTACATCGACAGGTGGCTTTTCAGGGGGTGGTATCCAAGGCGACCCGCGAAAACTCGGAGCAATACTTCAGTTCAAGGCCCCGTGGGAGCCAGATTGGTGCATGGGCATCAATTCAGAGCGCTCCGCTGGATCATCGCGAGGTCCTTGAACAGAGGGTAACGCAATTATCCGATGAATACCGAAATAAAGAGATTCCGAAACCGCCATTCTGGGGTGGATATCATGTCCAGCCATTGAGGGTGGAATTCTGGCAGGGGCGGACCAGTCGCTTACATGATCGAATTGTCTACAGCCGGGAAAATATCGATAGTGAAGACTGGCGTATTGAGCGTTTGTATCCTTAGAAAGATCGGCTGAAAACAGGGCTGCTTCCTTAATCAAGGTTTGGCCCCTAGAATTTTCAAATTATCTGCAGCAACTCTGTCTCCCTGTACCGCAGCCTTTCGCAACCAGGAAATTGCCTTTGAACGGTCATAGTCAACGCCGTCGCCCTGGGCATATAAAACGCCCAGATTGGTTTGCGCCCCTGCATAGCCCTGATCAGCGGCTTTCTTATACCAGTAGGCAGCGCGTTCATAATCCTGTTGTAATGAAATCCCAAACTCGTACGAGGTGCCGAGATCGGTTTGCGCCCACGGCTCACCAAGCTGTGCCTGCCGCAGTAACTGGGGCAGGGCGGCAGTAAACCATTTCTCAGCAAGATCAAGGTTTTGTGACACACTTCTACCAAAGCGGTACATGATACCGATGCGAAACTGCGCCCGTGGCACACCTTCCTGGGCAAGGGGAAACAGTAATTCAAATGAGCGATTATAGTCGCCGTTGTAATATGCCTGTATGCCCTCGGCCAGGGTGTTATCTGCAGCTTTCGCTTTCACAGGTTCAGGCTTTTTGTCGGGGGTTCCTATGGTACCCGAGGCGACGATAGAGGCCGGTTTGGTATCTTGGGTCAGGTCGATTTTCGGCTCAACCCTGGCGGTTGTGGTGGTTGCCGTGCTCGCCGTGCGTGTCTCCTGCTGGATCTTCTGATTCTGACGCTGCTGCGTCGCCAGTTGCTGCTGTTGTACTTGGGCTTGCTCCTGCCGTTGCTTCTGCTCCTCCAATTGCTTCTGCTTCTGCTCCTGCTCCTGCCGTTGCCGTTGTTCCTCCCGTTGCTTCTGCTCCAATGCCAGCTGTTGTTGCTTGAGGCTGGCATCAAGGGCAAGGTTCAGACTGCTGATTCGTTTGTTACCCGAGGAAATCGAACTGGCCTGGTCCATCGCCTTTCTGGCCTGGTCCAGGTCACCTTGCTGGAGAAATACCTCGGCGTCGTCCAGCTTAAGATCAGATAGCGCCAGAAGACCTGTTTTTGCCAATAAATTATCTTTATCTAATTCAAGAACTCTATCATATAAATCATTGATTATATTGTAATTAACAGGTGTTTTTTTCTCTTCAGCTGCCGCCTGATCCAGGGCGGTCTGAATTTTTGCGCGGAGCGCTTCGGCTTCCTCCTGAGCCAGCTTTCTTGCCGCTTCTGCGGCAATTAACTGGCTGATCTCTTGCCTGAGTTCAGACTGTATGTCGTTGTCAGGCTGCACCTGATCGAGTTGAACCAGCCAGTTTTCCGCCTGGGGATACTCGCCCTGATCGATGGCCTGTTCGGCATTGGCAATCAGTCTGGATTTGATTTTGGTCAAACCAGAGAGAGCAACGCTTTCAGCAGGTTCTATAGCCAGAATTGCCTGGTAATCCTCCCAGGCATTGGCACCAGCCGGGGTAACATACTGTTCATTTTCAAAGTGTACATCCGCTGCATCTAATAGCGGTAGAATTTTCTGCTCCACCGCTTCATACTCCAGATACTCCTTGGCCCGGTTTTCATCATCTTCCCGGGTAATGGCCATTTCCGCGGCTTTCTGCGCTGCCGACGCTGCAATTTCCTCTGCCTGTGCGGACGCCGCCTCCGGTGAAAGTTTCTTAACCGCCTGCTGGGGAACGGTATTAGTGGATTTGTCGGTATATATTGACAACCAGACATAGCCCACCAGCAGTAACAGCAGGGTAATTGCCAGCCATACAAACGGGTGTCCAAGAGAGAACTTACTCGTCAGGCCGGTAAGATTTTGCTTTGGTGTTTCTGCTAACACGGTGAAAATTTCTGTGATTGAGCGTGAATACTGCTGGCCTTGTAATAGTTCTACCCCTATCAGCGCATTATGGAGCAACGAACCTTGCTGTCAACACTAACTTTCAATCGATTATCGGCGCTGTTAAAGCTAGTTTGTCATGCACCAGCCTTGCTATACTCCGGCCGCGCGGAGAGGTGTCTGAGTGGTTGAAAGAGCACGCCTGGAAAGTGTGTATACGTTTATAGCGTATCGGGGGTTCGAATCCCCCTCTCTCCGCCAAATAATTCCTATAAACACCTGATTAATAAAGATAAATATCTGATTTTTGTTCTGTAGCAGGCCATTCAATAGGCCACAACAACATTAAACGCCTACTTTCAAATCCATTTTGTCTTTCGGCACTATTTCCTTATTCAATTCCAGAAGCCTTCCAATACTGCTGTATGTGTTCATACTCGATCTGATATCAACAAATTTTGGGTGCGATATAGTCTGACACTGGCTGTAGAATACTCTTAACGGTTATTGAGTTTTTTTTGAATGACTATTTTTCGCTAACTAGACACGAAACTCTTCACCAATTTGTAAACACTTAGATGATGCCCGATCGAGTAACCGACAGCGCATCAATTCTGTGTACCCCGTCAGCCCCAGCTGGACATTTTAAGATTAGAGAGTTTGCGTTCATCGTTAACCCAACAGGAAACGATGATGACTAATACTAAATTAAA
>Ga0055584_100003666_pt1 | contig 15100 bp, 11 predicted proteins | sample OSDHelmetaG_FD_58716 | JGI IMG/M metagenome (GOLD analysis project Ga0055584, IMG submission 58716) | Pelagic marine sediment microbial communities from the LTER site Helgoland, North Sea, for post-phytoplankton bloom and carbon turnover... | ecosystem: Environmental > Aquatic > Marine >... | reverse complement strand
CACCTCCCAACCCATCCCGCAAACAACAGAACAATCACACGCCAGTGCTCAAACCCAAGAGACAAAAACAGAAGCTAATTACGACAGCGACGGCGACGGGCTTAGCGATGCCGACGAAAAACTAGTCTATTTTACAAACCCCGTCATGGTCGACAGCGACGGCGACGGACTCAGCGACCGCGAAGAAATCGAAATCTACGGCACGGACCCCAACCACCTCGACAGCGATAGCGGCGGCCTGCGCGACGGTGCCGAGGTCCGCCGCGGCGCCAACCCGTTAGATCCCGGCGACGATTTTGTGCCCGAGCAGATACTCGAAGAAGAGGCCGAGCCCAGCGCCGAATTGGTCTATGAATTGCCCGTCATCTACTTTCCGACGGGCAATCTAACGCTAGTTGCCGAGGCCCGTGAAAGCCTCGATCACACGGTGGTCTATATGCGCATGCAGCCGCAAACACATATTGAACTTCGCGGCCATTCCGACAGCATGGGGTCGCGAGCTATTAATCTACAGCTTTCGCGACGGCGCGCCGAGGCCGTCAAGGCATACCTCGTAGAAAAGGGCGTTAAACCTGACCGCCTACGGGTGCGCGCATACGGAGAATCCAAACCCGTCACATCTAATGCCACAGAAAATGGGCGTTTAAAAAACCGGCGCGTAGAATTGGTTCCCGTTCGTTAACAGGCGCGATAAACCATAGCTGGCTCACGCGGCAGCACGAGGACCCCTTCTATATAGCGCGAGCAAAAGGACAGAACGGGCAGACATACCCCGCGGGCGCGTGGTTGCAGCTCTATATTTTCTCTTTTATTAATACGGAAAACTGGGCAACACTGTCTTCCAAATCTATACCGTAAACTTGGCGATTGCTCTTAACGACTCGATCAAAGAGCTCTGTCGGAAAATAGTCGGCTCCACTGAGGGCTCCTAACAGCGTTCCCGCAATACCGGCATAACAATCGATATCGGCATAACGCCGCCACGAACCATCCTCCATTAAATCGCCTTGATTGGCAGCGACCGCTAGCGCCGTAAGGGGTTCATCCGCATGATTGAGCAACACGGCGAAGGCGATAGATAAAGCCCTATAAGGATCAAAGACACTAAAATGGCGCAATTCAAAGGTGAGAAATTCGGCCAGGTCCCTCGCCTTTTTACCCTCCGCTTTTTTTAGTAAATGCGGCATATTTTCAACGACAAACGGACGGCCGAAATACCCCCCGAGCTGTAAGGGGTCAAGCGCCAAAACCTGCTCGACCAGCAGCGCCGGGGCTACCCCAACCAATGCGAGACTCTGCGCTGCGGCCAAGAGCGCCGTAGCCTCGCGCGCGTAGGCCAGATCAAAATAGGCCGCCTCATACGCGGCACAATAGGCTCCTGCGGGGTCACCGGGAAATAACAAACCAACAAAGGGCAATGCCAACATGCCCGCCATGGTCGGATAGTTAAGCCCCACGCTGCGCGTAGCCAAGAGCGCAGGTGACACACCGGGATAGAGCGACGACTCTGCACCGACAAACCCACGGCTAACGCCTTCCCACATTTCAAACTGTTGTCGCGCCAGGTCTTCAAAATCTGGAAAAAAATCGCCCGGGCGCTCGTGTACATCGAGTAGACGCCGCGCCAACTCCTGCCCCTTTGGCATTCGCCCCAACTCTACGGCCAATGCCATAAAAAGCCATCCGTAGCGCACGTCGTCCGTACCCGTGCCGATGGGGGCGGGAGAAACCCACGGCCCATGCGGCCCAGCCTTACCCGTAAAAGCGTGAAGTTCGTCGAGCCAATCCTTGCCCGTTTGCCGCTCGACGGCACCACTTTCAGCAAATTCAAAAGGAGCGCCCAACGCATCACCAACAGCTTGTAGCAGCACCGCACCGCGCACGCGGTCGACGAGATCTTCCCATAAAACGGCTGACACTGCTCGCACCTCCCACAAAGAGTGATACAATCAAAAAATGCCGGTAGATATCTAGTTCCCAATCCTCACCTTATCAATACGTGCTCGTGCGACCGAGCGGCAAGGACGCGACGAGCATATCTCGCCAGAGTGAGAAATTGGTTTATATAGGTTTAGAGCACGGAGAAATCGGCAAAGGCAACGTAGACCAATAGCACTAGGACCAGCAGCCCGACACTCACGGAGCGACTATGTTTCCACGGCGCCAATTCCACATCGCCCGAATGCTGCTGTTGCCACGCTTCAGCGCGCGGCTGCAGTTGACCGATGATCAGCATAATGGCAATTAGGGATACAAAGACGGCGCCCAAAAAGTGGAACTCGTGCATGCGATCTACCATTTCGGCCAACGCCGGTACAAAATATCCCAGCGCAATACTGACAAAACCCGCAACCAGCGCAATTTTGGCAGCAATGGCCGGAACGCGGCGAAAAATCATGCCGACGACGACGACGGAAAAAATGGGAATAAAATAAAGGCCATTCATCTTCTGCAGATAGCCAAAAATACTCGCCTGACCAATGAGCAGGGGCGCAACACTCATCGACACTATAGCGATGAGCCAGCCGAAGATCTTGCCCGACTTCACGACCTGCTCCTCGTTGGCCTCCTTATTGATCATCGTTTTGTAGATGCCCAAACTAAATAGCGTCGTCGTGCTGTTTAAAGCCGAATTGTAGGAACTCAGAATGGCACCGACCATAACGGCGGCAAAGAAACCCGTCAGTGGCCCCGGCAGCACGTCGCGCACCAACTGGCCATAGGCCATATCCGCCTTGATCGCCGCATTGTCGCCATAGAGATGGAAGGCCATCATGCCGGGCAAGACCAGATAGAGTGGCCCCAGCAACTTTAGCGCGCCGCAGAGCAGCACCCCCTTCTGCCCTTCGCGCAAATTGCGGGCGCCAAAAGTGCGTTGAATAATCTGTTGGTTCGTCGTCCAATAGAACATGCCGAGCAGCAATACTCCAGTAAAAAGTGTCGGAAAAGGCACGGACTGCTCGGAGCTACCGATCGAATTGAACTTCTCTGGATGGGCAGCTTGCATCTGCTCCAACCCCGCCAATACACCCTGGCCACCGCTGACGGCCTGCAAACCAAAATAGGCGATCAGCAGTCCACCCGTCAGCAGACCGATGCCATTCAGCGTATCCGAAACGGCCACGGTGCGCAGCCCCCCAAAAATAGCGTAGGTCGTGCCGATGATTCCCACTAACCACACGGTAAAAATGATAATGCCCTGCTCTGATTGGATACCGGTCAGCGCCGCCATATCGAGCATGCCGTTGAGACCGCGCGCTCCCGTATAGAGCACGATGGGCAAAAGAATCGCCGCATAAGCAACGAGAAAAATAAAGGTCGTTATACTCCTTGTTCCCGCGTCGAAACGCTCCTCTAAAAACTGCGGCACCGTGGCGATACCACTCTTGAGAAAGCGCGGCAAAAAGAACAGCGCCATCGCCACGAGCGCGACAACGGCAAGCACTTCCCAAGCCATTACGGAGAAACCATCGTTAAACGCCGCACCGTTGAGACCGACCATCTGCTCGGTGGACAGATTGGTCAAGAGCAGAGAACCCGCAATGATCGGCCCCGTCAGACGCCGCCCGGCCAGAAAGTAGCCGTCCGAACTATCGTGGTCATCGTTGCGCGTTAGCATATAGGTGACGACAGCGATAAAGCCGGTAAATAGGACAAACGAAAGCAATATCATATATCAGTTCCTCTCGCATTGGGTAGAGTGGACTAACAGCAAAGCATAACAACGCGTCCAATTATACGCAGGGTGAAAAAAAATGTGCGTTTTATTTATAAAATCATCAGGTACTCGACATGCTTTAACCGTCGAGACAAAGGAAATTACTCATAGCCGTATTCACGCACCTGCTCTTCGTCCAAGCCCATAAAATGTGCTATTTCGTGTACTAACGTGATCTCAATTTCTGCAACCAATTCTTCCATGTCGGGGAAGTCTTCGACTAAGGGCTGCAGATAAATCTCGATCATCGGCGGCAGGTCACCGCTGTCTTCTACGCGTTGTTCGGGCAGCGGCGTGCCGCTGAAGAGACCGTAGATCAACTCGTTGCGATCGCCCGTGATTTCTTCGACAATATCGGGGTCGGGCCGATCCTCGACGATAATAACCACATTGTGCATGGCGCGGCGAAAAGGCGCTGGAATTTGCTCCAGCGCCCTTTCGACCAAGCGTTCAAATTCTGCGCGCTGCACGGCCTCTACCAATCGGCGACGCTGCCGTCGCTTTCGTAGAAGTGCTCACCGCCCAACTCTTCGCTATACTCCGTTTGTTTTGCCACTTCGACCTCGTCAACCTCGAAACCCAACCCCGGTTTATCCGGTAGTACGATATGACCATCTACCACTTCCCACGCCGAGCTAAGCACGTCGAATAGGTGTTTGGGCCCGATCTGTTCCTGCACTAAAAAATTCGGCACGGCCATATCCACGTGCATACAAGCGGCCAGCGCGACGGGGCCAATGGCACAGTGCGGCATAATATGCACATAGTAGGTCTCTGCCATATTGGCAATACGCATGAGTTCGCTGATCCCCCCTGCATGTGAACCATCGGGCTGGATATAGGATACAGCGCCCGTTTCTAGCACTTCGCGGAATTCCCAACGCGACAGTAGGCGCTCGCCCGTGGCAATCGGGAACGGCACTTTCTCCGAGACTAGCTTTAACGCCCCAACATTTTCCTGCGGCACCGGTTCTTCCACAAACATCGGTCGCATCCCCTTCAACTCCTGACAAATTTCGACCGCGAGTCCCGGCGTCATTTTACCGTGAAAATCGAAACACAGCTCAATCTCGTCGCCCACCCACTCGCGCATCAGATAGGCCTTCTTGACGAAATCGTCGATCACGGCAGGCGGCTCATGCGCTCGCCATTTGCCCCCGGGCCCCGACTTAAAGGCCGTATAGCCGTGCTTTAACAGCGAGTCGAGGCGTTCGCGCGAGGCGCGTAACCCCTCATCGCTGTCATCGCGAATACCCCAATGCGCATAGACCCGCACGCGGTCGCGCACCGCACCGCCGCCCAGCAGCTTGTAGACCGGCACGCCGTAGTGTTTACCCGATATATCCCATAGCGCCTGGTCGATACCGGAGAGCGCCGACATGACCACGCTGCCGCCGCGAAAAAAAGACGAGCGGTATATATGCTGCCAATGATGCTCTATGCGCAGCGGATCTTTGCCGACTAAGTAGTCGGCCATTTCGTCGATCGCCGCACAGGTGCTCTTGGGACGCCCCTCCAGCGTCGACTCGCCCCAGCCGACAATGCCATTATCGGTCGTTATCTTTACTAGGCGCATGCGGTTGCGCGGAAAAAACTGCTCTACTTTAGCTATTTTCACCGGAAGCTCTCCCGACTATAGAGTAATGTTTAATGCGACTCTCTTTTAACGACAGATCCCGACTTGCCCACCAGAAAATCGAAGTCGACTCCTCGATCTGCCTGTAGTACATGCCCAGTATACAAGCTGACATACCCGCGCGTGTCGTGCGGCTCTGGCGCCTGCCAAGCCTGCCGTCTTCTCTCCAACTCCTCGTCACTGACGTCTAGGTGCAACCGCCGCGCCGCCACATCGAGCTCGATCATATCGCCTTCTTCGACCAATGCGAGACAACCGCCGACGGCCGCTTCCGGCGCCACGTGCAGCACGACCGTGCCAAAAGCCGTACCACTCATGCGCCCATCGGAAATGCGCACCATATCGCGCACCCCCTTTTCCAGCACCTTCGTCGGCAGTCCCATATTGCCGACCTCGGCCATACCAGGATAACCTACTGGGCCGACGTTTTTAAGCACCATAATACAGGTTTCGTCGATATCTAGGTCTGGATCGTCAATGCGCTCATGGTATTCTTCTATCGTCTCAAAAACCACGGCCCGCCCGCGATGCTGCATAAGCTCAGGCGAAGCGGCCGACGGTTTTATTATGCCCCCTCCGGGACACAAATTGCCGCGCAGTATAGCGATGCCCGACTCTTTGATCAACGGCTGATCAAACGCATAGATTACGTCCCTATTATAGCAGGGCGCGTCGGCGTTATTCTCGCCCAAACTATGGCCGTTAACCGTCAGCGCATCGCCGTGCAGGTGCCCTTTGAGCTCGCGAATTACCGCCGGTAAACCACCGGCATAATAGAAGTCTTCCATCAGGTATTTGCCCGAGGGCATGAGATTGACCAAGAGCGGTAAATGGCTACCCAGCTTGTCGAAGTCGTCCAATTCCAGCTCGACCCCTACGCGACCGGCAATGGCCAATAGGTGCACGATAAAATTAGTCGAACCACCGATGGCAGCGTTGACTACGATCGAATTCTCAAACGCTTCGCGCGTCAACACTTTGTAGATATCAAGGCCTTCTTTTACCATTTCGACAATGCGCCGCCCCGACATATGGGCCAGCACTTTGCGGCGCGAGTCAGGCGCGGGAATAGCCGCCGCCCCCGGCAGCGTCATGCCCAATGCTTCGGCCATGCTCGCCATCGTAGAAGCCGTGCCCATCGTCATGCAATGGCCGGCACTGCGGGTCATACCGGCCTCGGCCATACTGTATTCTTCGCTTGTCATCTGGCCAGCGCGATGCTCGTCGGTAAACTTCCACACATCCGTCCCCGAACCGATATCGGTGCCCTGGTACTTGCCGTTGAGCATCGGGCCACCCGGCACCACGATGGTAGGTAGGCCAACGCTAGCGGCACCCATAAGCGTTGCCGGCGTAGTCTTGTCGCAACCCGTCAGCAGCACGACACCATCGAGCGGATTCGCGCGCAGAGATTCTTCTACGTCCATACTGGCCAAGTTGCGAAAGAGCATCGTCGTCGGACGCATCAGCGGCTCGCCCAGCGAAGTGACGGGGAATTCCACCGGAAAACCACCCGCCTCATAAACGCCGATGCGTACGGATTCGGCAATCTCGCGAAAATGGGCATTGCACGGCGTCAGTTCCGACCAAGTATTGCATATCCCGATGACCGGTCGGCCGTCAAATTCGTGGTCGGGAATACCGCGCTTCATCCAGCTGCGGTGTATAAAACCGCTCTGGTCATTCCGACCAAACCAGTCTTCGCTTCTCAATTTATCATCGGCCATACGAGTCTCCTATCCCCTCGACACAGAATCTCTCTATGTGCTGCTAAGCTTAAAATTTGCCCATATAGTACGCTAGCTACAGACCGCCATCAAGGCGGGGGCACTTGCCTGTCAGCAAGGCCCCCATTATACTAGAAAAATCCTTTTTCCCGTCGCCAAGTCATTATAAGACATGAACTTCGATACAATTGCGGTCATGGGGGCCGGTACGATGGGCAGCGGCATTGCCCAACTCCTAGCGCAGCACAATTACAGTACGCTGCTCTACGATGCACACGCAGAGGCCCTAACGCGCGGCTTAGATGGCATTCACAAGCGCCTACAACGGCAAGTGCAGAAAGGCCGTTTGAGCCAGATAGAATCCGACAAAACCATCCATTCACTAACGCCGACCACCGACTTAACTGCCCTGCAAACGGCCAATTTATTGATCGAGGCCGTGCCCGAACGCCTCGACCTAAAAAAGGAGATCTTTACTCAGCTAGACCACATCGCCCGACAAGAGGCCGTGCTCGCCAGCAACACTTCGGGGCTCGACATCGACCAACTAGCTGCGGCGACACAGCGCCCAGCACAGGTCGTAGGCCTGCATTTTTTTAACCCGCCGCCGCTGATGCCGCTTATTGAGATTGCACGCGGCTCCGCTACCAGCGATAGCACTTTTACCGCCGTACATACGCTAGCCCTGAGCCTGGGAAAAACACCTATCGCCGTGGCCAATAGTCCCGGCTTTGCCGTCAACCGCATACTCTTTCCCATGATCAACGAAGCCATTTACGCTTTGGCTGAAGGCGTGGCCAAAGCCGAGGATATAGACCGAGCCATGCAGCTTGGAGCGAGTCATCCGCTAGGCCCATTGGCACTGGCAGACTTCGTGGGTCTGGATGTGACGCTCGATATTCTCAACGCCCTAGAGCGCGACTTAACCGACCCCAAATACAGAGCATGCCCCTTGCTCTGTGAAAAGGTTGAGCGCGGTGAGTTAGGGCGCAAAACGGGTCGGGGATTCTTCACGTATTCCTGAATTTGGCCGTGTGGCGACTCCTTCTCATTAGCGCGGCGGGCCTACTTTTTTTCCAGGCCTGCGCGTCGGTGCAACCTGCACCGCGCTATACGCACTCGACCAATGCATCCGTCGTGCGCGAATTGGAAGCCCGCCAACGAGGCGGCACCACGCGCCTACGCCAAGTAGTCGATAGCTATATCGGCGTACCGTATAAATGGGGCGGCACCACGCGCAAAGGCATGGACTGTTCTGCCTTCACCCGCGCGACCTTCCGCGAGACCTATGGTATAGAACTGCCGCGCACCTCAAAGCAAATGTACCAATTGGGCAGCATAATTTCTCGCCAGCAGGGGCTGCGCCCTGGCGATCTGGTCTTTTTCAAAAACACCTATTCGGGAGCCGGCATTTCGCACGTCGGCATTTATTTGGGCAGCGGCCAATTCGCCCACGCTAGCTCTAGCCGTGGAGTTACGATCACCCCCTTGGACAACCCCTATTTCTCTAAGCGCTATGCCGGAGGGCGCCGCGTTGGGCGCTAATCACCCCCCTGCCAACCGACTGGTGGCGGCACCACCGCTCCTGCTGTTTTTAGGCATAGAGATAGCCCTCATTTATATCGTCTCCTTAGGCGATCTGCGCGGGCAAATAATTCATTTTTGGTATGGCGCTGGCGCAGCCTTTCTACTCTACAGCGGTGCCGCCCTATGGGTTTTGCGACGCCGCGAGGGCTCGACGCGCTTTATACTATTGGCCGCGCTGCTCTTCCGCCTTACCATGTGGAATAGCCCGGCGACCTTGTCCGACGATATCTATCGCTATATATGGGATGGCCGCGTGCAATTACATGGCATCAATCCCTATCGCCACGCCCCAGATGCCCCACAGTTGACCCCTCTGCGCAATGAACTGCACGCGCAAATCAATCACCGCGAAATACCTACGATCTATCCCCCCTTAGCCCAGCTATTCTTTTTGGCCGCTGCCGCCATACGCCAAGACCCCGCGACGATTAAGTTGGGCTTATTGGCCTTCGATCTAGCCCTCTGTCTATTATTAGTGCGTTTACTCGCACTGCGCCAGCAAGACCCACGCCGGGTCTTGCTCTATGCTTGGCATCCACTGCCCCTCGTAGAAATCGCCGGCAGCGGCCATATTGACGCGCTCGGCACTTTCTTTCTCATGCTCGCCCTCTACGCACTAGTCGCAACGCGCAAAAAGGCAGCGGCCTGTGCGCTGGCCGCCGCCTTTTTAGCCAAACTCGTGCCGGCTCTGCTCTTGCCCACCTTCTGGAAGGCGAGCGGCAGTGCACGCTATAAACCGCCGCGCGATTTACTGAGTATAGACGGGCGTCTGCCTCTACTTTGTTTCCCCCTGCTCTGTCTCTTCGGCCTTTTGCCCTATCTCGGCGTCGGTTCCGATATAGTCGCGGGGCTCAGCACCTATTTACAACACTGGCATTTCAACGATTTGATCTACTCGACCCTGCGTGACCTATTAAAAACAATAGACCCTGCCGCAGCCCTGCACGCGCGTTGGCTCTGCACCGCACTGCTCCTGTCCACCGTCTACTACGCCATAAAAAACACAGCCGATCCCATACGTGCCGCATTCTGGTTAATGGGGGCCTACACCTTGCTATCCCCCACGCTGCACCCCTGGTACCTACTCTGGGTCTTGCCCTTCATGCCCTTTTTCTGTCGTTGGTCTTGGATCCTTCTCGCCGCACTCGTCCTCCTTGCATACGAAGTATTGATTGACTATAGTTTGACCGGTATTTGGAGTGAGAAAACCTGGGTAAAGTGGGCACAATACGCCCCTTTTTACCTGCTCCTCGCTGCCGAGACCTTAAAATCCTATCAAAAAAGCAACCCCGAACAGCCCAGAAGCGTCTAATACAAGACCGCGCATAACTCGCGCAGTTTACGCGTGCAATCGAGCTAGCGATCTCGCTTTATCTGCTGAAGTAATTAGCAGTCCATCGGCACTTTCTCTACCTCTGTTTTACCGCGCAACACAGCGCACTCGACATTTGACACCTGCGTCCCATAGCATTGGTGCGTAGACGAACCAACTCCAACAAAGAGAGATGACCATCGCATCCTCGTGCAAATATGTGGTATTCACATGTTTCCTACGTATATTCTTAGGGTCGATATTGCACACAACACTCGTTTTGGCTTAGCGCCATAAGGAAGAGTACTATTGAGAAGCTTTGCGTTCCCTCTGAGCTTGATGCTCCTTTTTTGCAGCGGCTGTTTAGAATTGGTGCGCCGACCTCAAGCCAAAGCTGTGGGCACCTACTCGGCGCAGACAACCAGTAGTGACAGTAGCGAAGTTCGTCCAGTATTAGGGAACCTTGCCCATGCGACAGATGTCCAAACACACACACCTACCGCTACCGTCCTTATGCACTCCAAACGCAGTAGCCAGCAACGCAGCGCGATAAAGCAGGTCAACGAATATGCCCTTTGGTGCATCAACAACAGCATGTGGAACGAGGCGCGCTCACACATGGAACGCGCGATCGCCTCAGACAGTCTCGCGGCCAGCTTGCATAATAATCTCGGTATTGTTTACGAACGCCTAGGCCAAACGGACAAGGCAACGACCTACTATCGGAGAGCATTCGCACTCAACCCTGACAAAGAGGCGTACCAAGCCAACCTAAAAAAAATGCAGACAAGGCAAGAAGCTTTTCAAGACACTTCTAATGATTTTGATATTTTTCGCGTAGCGCCGACTGAGCGACGGCGCCGTGGCGCGGGCGACGAGGGTGGCCAAATGCCCACGCTCATAGGAGAATAACGGTGCGGAAAAAAATGGACAGGCGCTGGACGTGGTTGGGGGTTGCTTCCATTTTACTGGCGCTCGGTGTGCAAGGAGTGGCCGCACAAGACATCCTAACGATGCAGCTACAGCAGGGATTTGGCAAAAACAAAGTCCGCTACAAGGATTTTCAGTGGGAAGTACTGGAGAGCGAACATTTGGAGTTGCACTTTGAGGCCGAGTTCCACGATCTAGCGGTGCGCGCTGTCGGCTACCTAGAAGAAGCCTACGATCATATCAGTGAAACGCTCCACCACGAACTCTCACACCACCCCCCCATCGTCATTTACCAATCCCACTACGAGTTCCAACAAACGAATATAATTCACGAGTTTTTGCCGCCTGGAGTTGCCGGTTTCGCCGAGCCACTGCGCTATCGCATGGTCATCCCCTTCGACGGCGACCTCGACGAATTCCGCAACGTGCTCGTGCACGAACTAGCGCATATCTTTCAGTACGATATCGTTTATAAAGGCCCCATAAAACGCATCTCAAACCCGCTGAGTTCACCGCCGACCTGGATTATGGAAGGGTTGGCCGAATACACCACGCCGGGGCGCAACACCATTGATGAGATGGTGCTGCGCGATGCCGTACTGACGGATGGCCTGATTCCCCTAGAAACCATGAACGCCTATTGGGGTTCGGGAAACGTCTTTCTCGGCTACAAACAGAGTCACTCCATTATGGAGTATATAGCTGCCAATTACGGCCCGGAAAAAATTAGCCGCATCCTGCGCTTATGGGACAGCCAAAAGGATACGGACAAGCTATTAGAGCGCCTAATCGATATGGATATGCAGACGCTCGACGAGCGTTGGTCCGCCCACATGCGCAAAAAGTATTGGCCTCTCTTACAGACGCGTGACTATACATCGGAGATAGCCGACAAAATCGGTGATGACGATGATATCTACCAAAGGTTCTCGAGTCCGCGCTGGTCGCTCAGCGGCGACATGCTCGCCGTGCTCTCTTCCGACGGCATTGAGCAACACGTCGATATCATTCGCCTAAAAGATGCCTCTTTAGTAGAGCGCATTACCCGCAGTATGCGCGCCTCGCGCTTCGACCATCTCGCCTCTGGTCGCGGCACCGTCGCTTGGGCTCCAGACGGCCACACCATAGCCTTTGTCGCCAAAGATGGCCCACGCGACCGCATTTTGCTCTGGGACCTCTACGACAAAGAACTCATAAAGACGCTACGCGTGCCGGACATCGAAACGGTTGAATCACTCGCCTGGGCTCCCAATAGTCATCACCTAGCGCTCGTCGGCACCGGTTATGGGCAGAGCGACCTCTATATACTCGATGTCAAGAACGACGCGCTGCGCCAACTGACGGGCACGCCACAACGCGAAGACCACCCAGCGTTTTCGCCAGATGGGCGTAGCATTGCCTATAGCAGTAAACAACAGAACCAGTTTGATATAAAGATTTACGATTTAGAGACGGGCGAATCGAAGACCGCGATCTCTAGCCCAACAGACGACCTGTGGCCACAGTGGCTACCCGAGGGCAACAAGATTCTATTTGTCTCCACGCGCGACAAAATAAACGATCTCTTCGTATACCATTTAGAAGAGCAACGCGAGTATCGCCTGACCCGCACGCTGAGCGGCATTATGAATCCGGCGTTGTCGCCGGACGGACGCCAGATCGTCTTTAATACGTATTTCAAGGGGCGCAGCGAAATCTATCTGATGGACATGCCCGACTGGCCCGCACTCAAACGTCTCGACACAGAGCTCTTGGCCCGCGCCGGCGATTTACAGACCAACCCCGCGCCCCAAAGCACGGTAGCTGACACCGCCGCGACAGATGATGACAGTACGGGCGTCAGCATCGTCGCCGTCGAAACACCCCATACACTCCAGCCTCAATCGCCCGTTCAGGATGTTGCAGCACTGACCGAGCAGGGCGGGCGTCCAAACCCAAGCCAAGCATCGCAGTTGGCAGAATCTGCGCTTTCTTCTAGCGCAGTATTATTGGCCAATACGGCCAGCGCTGCCATCGGTGCCCCCAAACCCGAAGACGACGCACCTACGCAGTTGCCGATTGCAGAAGCAACCGATGCAAGCATAGACATAGATGCCGAAGATGGAGATGCCCCCCTAGGACGACGGCGCTATACGCCCAAACTAGAGTTTGACGGCATCTCGGTGCAAATGGGTTATTTTGACGGATTTTTCTCGTCCATCGCCCAGTTGAGCATGAGCGATTTATTGGGAAATCACTCGCTGTCCTTAGCTACGGACTATGTGGCCTCGCAGGAAATCAGCAACGATTTCAATTTTGCCATGAGTTATGAATACTACGGCAAACGCCCCACCTATCGCATGTCTATCTTCAATTGGAACCAATACTTCAACAACAACCGCACTTTTATATACCGGGGGACACTCGTATCGGGCATCAGTCGCGTCCAGCAGCGCGGTATGCTCGCCGATGCGAGTTACCCGCTCGACCTCTACCGCCGCCTAGATTTCAGCTACACCTACGTCGGCGAACAGGAAGAACTTATCTGGCCACTAGAAGAAATCGGAGCGACCACCAGTACTCACCTCGTCAAGTCGGCCTACGTCCACGATTCTATCACCTACGGCTTGTTGGGACCGACCGCTGGTAAACGCTATTTCCTATCGGTCGGACGCACGCTAGATTTCGGCGGTGCCACGCGCTCGTTTTCCCATGTAGAACTCGACTACCGTAACTATGTGCGTTTGGGGCGCTGGTCCGTGCTCGGGTTACGAGGCTACGGCGTCGGTTCGCTCGGCAGCGATGCCCTCTCTTATAACTTGGGTGGCCCGACCTGGTTTCTTCCCTTCTATACGGGATTTAACCTCAATACGGGCCCGCTGCGAGGCTACGAATTTTCGGAGTTCACCGGCAGTCGCGTCCTCTTGGCCAATGCCGAATTGCGCGTACCTTTTGTGCGCGGCATCTTATTCGGCTGGCCGAGCACCTTCCTCATTCCAGCCATCGACGGCAGTCTGTTCTTTGATGTCGGCACGGCCTGGAACGAAGGTGACAAGCTCGATCTCTGGCCCTTCTTGAACCCCGATGCCGACCCAGCCCAACAACAGTTGGCGGCAGAACGGCGTCTACAAGCGGGCTTACGACCTGTGAACCCCTTGCGGGCCAGCATCGGATTTGGCTTATTGGTCTATTTTGTCCTGCCCATGAACTTCGAGTTTGCCAAACAAACGGATTTGCAGGGGCACTACTCCGATTACCAGTTTCACTTCAGCTTTGGTAAGAGCTTTTGAAGCATATCTACCCCGTTGGTCTAAGTCTGCTATTACTTATTGTCGTTGGCTGCGCCGGTACGAGCGGGCGCTTCAAACCCGTCGAGTTCCGCGCACCCTCGAGCCCCGACCCTGCGCTCGCGCCCTATCTCAAAGAAGTCGACCGCATGGGCGTTATATGCGTGACGAATATCGAACCCTTTCGCGAGCTCGATGTTGAGAAGGTTATGGCTTTGTTGGCCAACGCCACGGTCCGCGGCCTAAGCCGACTGCCCGAAACCACTATAGTGCCCCAAGACGAGATCATCTGGAAACTAAAAGACGTGGTTTTTGATTCGACCAGCGTCTATACAGATAGTGTGCGCGCAACTCTGCGCGAACGCATGGAACTCGATGCTATTGTATTTGTAGAGCTGCGTCATCTGCAGGCGCGCATGATGCCGATGACACCTACCGCTTATGGCATGAGCCCAAATCCGGGGATGGATATGAGCGTAGATCTACAGGTCAGCCTGATCAACCTCAACACGAACCAGGTCTGGAAGCAGGGCGGCGAAGAGCGCAACTTCGAACCCGTGCGCCTGCAAATGCCCGGCGGCAACAACCAGAGCGAGCGCCAACTACTCATGGCCTTGGCCCACCCCATGCAGCGTTTTTTAGGACGCGTAGCTCCACCCCCTCGGCGGCAGACTCGTCACTTCGAAGTCGGTGGCGACTAAAAACCAACAACCGAACGAACACAAAAAAGCGGCTGCCCAACGAGGCAGCCGCTTTTTTGTATATGCTATGATTAATCCGCTAACGCCGTTTCTTTGTCGGCTTAGCGCTGGCTTTCGTGCTCGTCGTCTTAGAAGCGGCCGGTGGTGATGAAGGCGAATAAGAACTCGGCTTTGAAGACGAGGAGGCAGAAGACGAAGAAGGCGAAGAACTTATCGAACTAGT
>Ga0055584_100003665_pt1 | contig 15100 bp, 10 predicted proteins | sample OSDHelmetaG_FD_58716 | JGI IMG/M metagenome (GOLD analysis project Ga0055584, IMG submission 58716) | Pelagic marine sediment microbial communities from the LTER site Helgoland, North Sea, for post-phytoplankton bloom and carbon turnover... | ecosystem: Environmental > Aquatic > Marine >... | reverse complement strand
ACATTTTGCTTTCTCGCGGCGACGCCGCCACGACCCAGACAGGATTAGCGCGCCAGCTGACGGCGCCGTGTTACATCTGGGCAGGCGCGGCTACTTACCCTTACAGGCAGCGCAATTTTGCCGCCGACAACCGTGCGTTACTCAAATCAATCGCAGGTGCTTTGGCTGATCGAAAATCAGCATCGCTGAAATGCACGCTTGAGATCTGATCACGCGGCTCCGCGCACCTTAGTTGACGATGGCACAATATCGCCAATTTCAGATCCCCTAAGCTTTAGAAGGTTTACCCAATATGTTCATCGATGGTGAGTGGCGCGCGGCGCGCGCTGGCGGCACGTTCAAGGTAAGCAACCCAGCAAGCGGTGAGGTCATTCAAGCGGTACCCGATGGCGGCCACGAGGACACTCTTGATGCCATCGACGCGGCCAGCCGCGCATTTCCGGCGTGGGCGGCAAAGACTGCATTTGAACGCTCGGAAATTCTGCACAAGGCCTACACCATTATGGTCGAGCGCAAAGAAGCGCTCGCGACCACAATGACCACCGAGCAGGGCAAGCCACTTCGCGCCGCGCGCTTTGAAGTGCAATACGCCGCCGATTTTCTGCGCTGGTTCGCGGAAGAGGCAAAACGTGTGTCCGGGCAGATATTGCCTGCGCCACGCAAAGAACAGCGCTTTATGGTGCTACGCCAACCGGTCGGCGTGGTCGGTGCGGTGACGCCGTGGAATTACCCGATTTCGATGCTCACCAGAAAAATGGGGCCGGCGTTGGCGGCGGGCTGTACCGTGGTTTTGAAACCAGCAGAAGCAACCCCGCTATCCGCGATTGAGACATTCAAAGTCTTTATTGATGCGGGTGTCCCGGCAGGTGTTATCAATTTGGTTACCGCGCTGGACCCAGCGCCGGTGGGTAAGCTGTTTGTTGAAGACCGCCGTGTTCGCAAGCTCACTTTCACCGGTTCTACTGCAGTTGGGCGCAAACTTGCAGCCGGCGCAGGTGAACACATGAAGCGCATTTCGCTCGAGCTGGGTGGGCATGCGCCGTTTATTGTGTTCAAGGATGCAGATCCAGTACATGCCGCAAAAGGCGCCGCGGCGGTCAAGTTTCTAAATTCAGGCCAAGCGTGCATTAGCCCGAATCGCATGTTCGTTCATGTCGATGCGTTGGCGCCGTTTTGCGATGAATTGGTCTCACGCGTCAACCGCATGCGTGCTGGCAATGGCCTCGAAGACGGCGTTGCCATCGGCCCGCTAGTCAATGAGCGCGGCATTGCCAAGGTCGATAATCAAGTAAAAGACGCGGTAAGCCGGGGTGCGGAGCTGCTGTGCGGCGGCCATAGACTGATGGATAACGGCCTCGATCGCGGCACCTTCTACGCGCCGACGGTGTTGCGCGGTGTGACCCAAGAGATGCTGATTTACCGAGAAGAGACCTTTGGTCCGGTTGCCGCCGTGGTGCCCTACACGGACGAAGACGACATCATAGCGATGGCCAATGACACCAGCTACGGGCTCGCCTCCTACGTTTATACCAACAACTTGTCGACAGCCATGCGTGCATTTGAAGCACTGAATTTCGGCATTGTTGGAATCAATGACATTAACCCCACTGCGGCAGCGGCGCCCTTTGGCGGAGTTAAAGACAGTGGCCTTGGCCGTGAAGGCGGCGCCCAGGGAATTGACGAATACCTCGACGTAAAGCTTGGCGGATTCGCGATTTAGCGTACAGTCTTGGGCACCCAGCGAAGCTAACGCATAATCGAGAGCATAGCCATGAACAGCAATCCGTCTGGTATCTACCCGATGCTGTATGCGTTCTACTCAGCCGACGGGGCTCTCGACCGTGACGCCATGCGCCGCCAAACCGAGTGCTGCATAGACGCCGGGGCACATGGCATTGCGGTGTTGGGCTTGATGACTGAAGTCGCTCAACTATCGGTGGCGGAGCGATTGCAGCTAATCGAGTGGACTGCCGAGGACATCAACGGGCGCGTGCCGCTGTCAACGACCATCGCCGGAGAAACCGCGGCAGAGCAGCTGCAGCTTGCCCGCCAAGCCGAGGCGCTCGGTTCCAACTGGCTGGTATTACAACCGCCGAAGAGCCACAAACCCAACGAGGCTGAGCTGATGCGCTTCTTCGGTACGGTCATGGATGGCGTTGGCATACCCACCGGCATCCAGAATTTCCCGGAGGTGCTCGGTGTTGGTTTGACCCCCAAAGGGGTGGGTGAACTGCATCGCCAACATGATAACTTCACGGTTATGAAAGGTGAAGGGCCGGTCTATCAAATCCGCCAGTATATGGACGCGTCAAATGGCGGGATCCACATATTCAACGGCCGCGGCGGCATCGAGTTGCCGGACAATTTGTATGCCGGTTGTGCCGGGATAATCCCTGCGCCGGATTGCGTTGATGTGCAGGTAGAAATGTTCAATGCCTTTGTGCGTGGCGATATCGACCGCGTCGATCAGCTCTATGCCTTGACCTTACCTTACGTCATCTTTGTAATGCAGTCGGTCGACTTTGCCTTGACCTATGGCAAACGCCTGACCGCTAGGCGTATTGGGTTGAACGACAACATCAGTGTGCGAAATCGGCAAATTAACGATGACGAATTTGGCCTTGCGCGCTTAGACAAGCACGCCAATTTCCTCGGTCCGTTCGGCAGCTGGGCCGAATGAGCACTGCCGGAGCACCACCGCAGCACAAGTGAGCGACATTTTGCTGCGCGCAAATATTGTTTCAGGAGACACGATGACCAGAGAACCTGCAGTAGATGTGATGGCGCGCTTTGGCAAAGCGTTCTTTAAAAAAGATCGAGAGATGCTCGCGAGTGTCCTCACCGAAGACGCGCAGTGGCATTTTGCAATTGGACCCGATGCGCCACATGGGCGTGTACGCGTTGGCGTAGACGGCTTCTTGCAGGGCATCGCAGAGAACGAACAGCTGTTCTCACGCTTGAAATTCAATGATGTTGATTGTCAGTGGACCGAGCGCGATCAACTCGTCATGACCTACACGCTCGATGGCCAATATCGAGATGGGGAATCATTTCAACTACGCGGCATTGAATTGGTCACGGTGCGTGACGGACGTGTAGCCAAAAAAGACGTGTTTTGGAAACAACTCAGCGACTAAGCGCGCCAGCGGCGGCCTAGTCCAAGCTGTAGACATCAATCTCGCGACTTACGCCGCGTAACGAAAAACGCCCGAGCGCTGTGCACAAGGTAGGCTGCGCGAGATGGCGCACCACGGTGTCCGAAAGAACCACATCATGCCCGGTTTGCTTACATAGGCCTTCAATGCGCGCTGTCTCGTTCACGGCCGCGCCTATTACCGAAAACTCTAGGCGCTGCTGCGTGCCGATGTTGCCATACAGAACCTCGCCGCGATGTAAGCCAATGCCGCAGCTGAAATTCGCAAGCTGCGCGTGCGATCGCTGTACGTTAGATTCGATCACTCGCGCGCGTGCCGACGCGGCTGCAGCCAATGCACGCGCGCACACTGGCGCAATTGAATCTGCGGCTGCGATCGGGAAAACCGCCAGCGATGCATCTCCAATGAAACGCAGTACCTCTCCGCCGTGCATCAATACGGCGCCAGCGGTGGCTTCGAAGTACGCGTTCAATAGCTCCAGAAAGCGCTCGTGCCCAAGTGTTTCCGCCAGCAAAGTGGATTCGCGTAGGTCTGAGAACCACACCACAGCGTCTATGCGATCGCCATCACCACGCTTAATCTGGCCGTTGAGCACGCGCGCACCAGACAATGGGCCGAGATAGGTATCGAGTAGGTTGGCAGCGAGACCACGGTTGGCAAGATTCTCCATCGACAACGCGAACAGATGCAAAATACCCTCGACTTCTTCGATGTCGTGGTCGCTAAAGCCATTTGTAGCGCGCGTCGCAAGAGAAACACCGTTGCGCGCGCCAGTCGAAAATACCAATTCGACCATCACGTAGTCGCTGTAGCCGTCGTCGCGCAATTCTTCCAAGACCGGATAGTCGATGGGGCAGTCTGCGCGGTGCATTGGGCGGCGCACCACGCGGGTACCCTGATAAATATCCGCCACCGGACTGTGCTGGTAGGCGTCGCTGTCGAAGTCGCTGTGTTCGCCATAAAAGCGGTGTGTATGACCGTTCTCCCAGGCTAAGAGATAGCCGAAGTATTGCGGGTGCAAGGTCGAGATAAACACTTGCACGCGATCTATTGGCATACCTGCGGCTTTCACCCGATCGCACATTTCACCCAACAATACTTCTGGGTCACTGATATGACGACCTTTGTGCAAAACCCAATCGACGACTGGCCGAACCGACCACAATGGCATACTGTTTCGCTCCCGAGCTAAGGACCAAAGCTGCACTGTGGCCGTAATTTGCCTGCGCCTCAACTGGTAGCGGCGCAGGCGCTTAAGTTCGGATGTTAAAGTTATCTGGCCAAAGCTGCTGCGGAGCCAAACATGGAAAAGCGCCAACATTCATCGCACTGGGGTGCGTTCACAAGTCTCATCGAAGACGGCCGCCTCGTCGGCGTCGAACCATTTGCACATGATCCGCATCCATCACCGATTATTGATTCGGTGCCTGGCGCAGTTTATGCGGACAATCGCGTGCATGCGCCGATGGTACGCAAGAGTTGGCTTGAGGGCGGGCCGGGACACGCAACTGAGCGCCGCGGAGCTGACGCTTTTGTCGAGGTGAGCTGGGAACGCGCGCTGGATCTGGTGGCGGGAGAACTACGTCGGGTCAAAGATGCGCACGGTAATGCGTCAATATTTGGCGGCTCGTATGGCTGGTCGAGTGCTGGCCGCTTTCATCACGCCAAAGGCCAGTTGCAACGCTTCTTGGGTCAGTTCGGTGGTTTCACCAATCAAATTTTTTCTTATAGCAACGCTGCTGGGCACGCGATACTGCCGTACTTATTTGGTGAAAAAGGCATCGGGCGCGGCCCCTTTACGAGCTGGCAAAGCGTCCATGATCACTGCGATCTGTTTGTCTCGTTTGGCGGTATCGGGCTTAAAAACACCCAAGTTGAGCCGGGTGGAATGGGCGAGCATGGCACCCACAAATGGCTGCCGAAACTGCGCGCCGGCAAAACCGAGTTCGTCTCGATTACGCCGCTAAAGGACGATACCGCAGATTATTTGGACGCGCAGTGGCTCGCGCCGCGACCGAATACAGATGTCGCGCTGATGTTGGGTTTAGCGCACACATTGGTGCAAGAAGACCTGCTCGACCGGCGCTTCCTCGCGACCCATTGCAAAGGCTACGAGCAGTTCGAGCCCTACTTGCAAGGCAATGAAGATGGCACGCCCAAAACTCCCGAGTGGGCGGCGGAAATCTGTGGCATCGACGCACACACCATTCGCAATTTGGCCCGGCGCATGGCCGCGGGTCGCACCATGATCGGGGTTGCCTACGCATTGCAACGAGCCGAACACGGTGAGCAAACATTCTGGATGACGACCACACTCGCGGCGATGCTGGGGCAAATTGGCAGCCCCGGCGGCGGCTGCGGTTTTGGCTACGGCAGCATGAACGGCTACGGTGTGCCAGTCCCCAATTTCTCTACGCCGTCGATGCCCTCAGCAACTAACCCGGCGAACAGCGCCATTCCGGTTGCGCGCATCAGCGACATGCTGCTCAATCCGGGCGCGCCCTATCAGTTTAACGGCCAAGACCTGACCTACCCGGACATCCGCATGGTGTATTGGTGTGGTGGCAATCCCTTTCACCACCATCAAGATCTGAACCGACTGGTTGAAGCATGGCGCAAGCCGGAGACTATTGTCGTCAACGAGATTTGGTGGACGGCGACGGCCAAGCACGCAGACATTGTGCTGCCAGCTACTTCGACGCTTGAGCGCAACGACATCGGCGCCAGCTCGCGCGATCGCTTTGTGCTGGCCATGCAGCAAGCGATAGAGCCGGTTGGGCAAGCTCGCAATGACTTCGATATCTTTGCTGATCTGGCCGAGCGCTGCGGCTTTCGCGAACAATTCACCGAAGGCCGGGATGAAGAACAATGGTTACGGCACATCTACGATGTGGCACGCCAACAAAGTGCGCGCGAGCAGCTCGAAATGCCCGACTTTGACGAGTTTTGGGCGGCTGGCCATATCGAATTCCCCGAGCCCGAAAAGGCGTTTGTGCAATTCGGAGATTTTTATCTGGACCCGGCGAGTAATCCACTCAAAACGCCGTCCGGCAAGGTTGAGATCTTTTCCGACACCATCGCCAGCTACAACTATGCCGATTGCCCAGGGCATGCTACCTGGCTAAGCCCGCAGGAATGGCTTGGCGGTGAGCGCGCCAAGCAGTTCCCGCTGCACATGATCTCGAATCAGCCGGCAGGTAAATTGCATTCGCAAATGGACGGCGCCAAGACCAGCCAAGACACTAAGATAAATGGCCGCGAGCCGGTTGAAATGAATGTTGCTGATGCCGCCAGCCGCGGCATCAAAGATGGAGATATTGTACGCGTGTTCAATGATCGTGGCGCCTTGCTAGCCTGCGCGATGGTATCTGAGCGCGTGCGTGAATCAGTGATTCGCTTATCTACCGGTGCGTGGTACGACCCGGTCACCCCAGGTGAGCCCGGCGCATTGGAGAAACACGGCAATCCCAACGTGCTAACACCGGATCGAGGCACCTCGCGTTTGGCGCAAGGGCCGATCGCGCATAGCGCGCTGGTCGAGATTGGGCTGTACACACAGGCTGCGCCAGAGGTCACTGCCTATGCGCTGCCGCAGTTCGTGACCGCCTAGTTACGCGTGCGCGTAAACTTATGGGTTGTTTGCACATGGTTTTGTTTATGTAGGGCTCTGTTTACACAGGACTCTCGCTAAGCGAGCCACCTGACACCGAAGCGGATTGCTCGGTGCCAGGCCAAGACTTGGCAAGCTGCAAGCTTGGTTTCAGCTCTGTTTAAGCGAGCAAGGCTGCCGCGATGCGATCACGCGTTAGCGGCATGTCTCTTAGCCGCACACCGAGTGCGTGGGCGACGGCATTAGCGATCGCCGCGGCAGTAGGACCGATGGTGCATTCACCAACACCCAGGGTGCGCTCGTTCGACGCATCAACCAGCTCCGCGTGAATCAGCGGCACCTCGCTAAAGCGCAAGATTGGGTAGGTGTCCCAGTTGAGCGAGGCAACCGCACCCTCGTCCAATTTAACCTCCTCCTTCAGCGCCCAGCTGGTGCCTTGCACAATGCCACCTTCAAGCTGATTGCGCGCACCGTCAGGATTGACTACCAAGCCGGCATCGGCAACACACCAGACTTGCGTGACGCGCACCACCTCATCGATATCAACCGCCGCGACGACGGCAGCATAGGCAGCACTATTCTTGTAGCGGGCTAATCCCAAGCCTAAGCCTTGACCACTGCCGCCGGCGCCGCGCGATCGCCAATTGGCGCGATCTGCGACCTGCGTCAAGATATTGCGAGCCCGCGGATCTGACAATAATGCCAGCCGATAATCGATCGGATCGGCACCGGCGCGCTCGGCCAATTCGTCGATCATGGATTCAATCGCAAACACATTCGGCAAGGCACCCAAACCGCGCAGCGCGGAGGTGCGCACCGGCACGTCGAGCACCAGGTGATGATCAATGCGATGCGCGCGCAGATCATAGAGCGGTACGGCGTTGCGTGTGCCACCACCGCCACGCACCTCGGGTGGATCAACTAAGTCCAATGCTGGCAGGTCATCGCGCAGTGCTGATTCCGCCAGCAAATAACCGCCGGAGCGGCCCGGTCTTTGCACATGTACACCGCTCCAGATCTCGGTTGTCCAATCTGTTGGCTGGCCGGCGTGATCAACTTCAACGCTTAAATTGACTTGCATTGCGGTACCAAAAGGTTCGAATGCAAACTCCTCCTCGCGTCGCCATTGCACGCGAATGCAGTGATCAGGGATCTCAATGGCAATAATTGCAGCATCCAGGGCCGCGTCGTCAGCGCCATTGTGGCCATAACAACCCGGGCCTTGGACGTGGTGCGTAGTGATCTGCGAGATATCTAGGCCGAGCGCGGCTGACAAAGATTTTTGCAGCGGGTGCATACCTTGGCCATGCGACCAGACGGTCAGATGGCCGTCGCGCATTTCTGCCAATGCGCACGATGGCCCCATCGCCGCGTGTGCGACGTGCGGTCGCGAATAACTCGATGTCACTGTGACATTGCCTGAGGCGCTGGACACTGGCGCACCTAGACGCTGGCGCTTGGAGCGGCGACCGTTGAGCCAACTCGCGTGTTGCGCATTGTCATCAATGAGCGTCTCGCCAGACCAGCACGCATGCGCAGGCGCGGCGGCTGCGCCACGCTGGACTGCAGCCTCATCAGCACTGACCAGTGCCACAAAATTGCCGCGTCTGATACAGCGCAGCTCGCCCTTGCTTGCACGCACAATAGCCGCTTCGTCCAAGGCTTCGAGACGTGCAGCTGAACCCGGCTGACGTAATACTCGCGCGTGCAATAGATTGGCACGCGACATGTCATGCACAAACGCAGCGCCGCTTACCTTTGCGGGAAGATCAATGCGCGCGACGCTGGTGCCAACGACCGTATAGGTATCTGGTGATTTGACCGCTGGTGCCGCGCTCATCGGTGAGACTAGGTCAACCTCAGGCGCAATACGCCAGTAGTCGAATCCGGTGGGTTTGCCGTCCAGCAGAAATTCACCCGCAGCAACTGACAGCAGGTCACGGTTACAGTTCAGCCGCTGCGCGACGCGATCCAACATACGCGCGCGCACTTCGGCACAAACCAAGCGCACCGATCCGCCGGAGACATCAACCGACAGGCTCGAAGTGGTGTACATCTCATCAGGGCCATGCACGCTACTGCCGGACAACATACTGACCGCATCCAAACTGATGTCCAGCTCTTCAGCCGCAATTTGGGCAATAGCGGTGACGATTCCTTGGCCAATTTCAACTTTGCCGGTGGCGATACGCACCGATTTATCGACATCAAAATTGATCCATCGATCCAAATCTGGATTTGTGACCAAGCTCGGAGTGGCTTGCGTAAAAGTCATGCCTTTGCCTCCGCTTGCAGCATCACCGCGGCGCGCTCGACCGCGCGAATCATGCGCGATTGCGCCCCGCATCGACATAGGTGCGGCTCCAGAGCCTGCACAATTTCTGCTCGAGTAGGACTGTGCTTAGCCTTCAGGAGTGCGACGCTCGACATGATGATGCCGGACAAACAATAGCCACACTGACCCGCTTGCTGTTCTAGAAACGCAGCCTGCACTGGATGCATCAGACCATCTTGGCTTAAGCCTTCGATAGTCGTCACGGCGTGGTTTGCAAGTGCCGCGATTGGCATTGTGCAGGCGAAGCTTGGTTTGTCGTCAACCAACACCATACAACTGCCGCATTCCTCCAGCCCGCAGCCATAGCGCGTACCTTTAAGATCAAGGTGATTGCGCAATACGTGCAACAAAGTGTCATCAGAGTTAGCGGTAACGGTCGCGACGCGACCATTAATCTTAAAACTCGTGTCCGGCATAGTTCCCTCGGCAATCGTTGGGCAGGCGAAGATAAAACAACGCGGTTAAATCAGAGTATGTCACGCAAATGCGCATCAATTTGCAAGGCAAGATACTTCGAATAGATACGGCACTGTGATAGTGAACCGGCGGTGAACCATAGTCCTGTCTGTCCAGTTGGTGTCCACATGTTGTTCAGTTCTCGGCTGGTCGCGTGCATTCCCCAAACCGGTCCCACTTTGTCCGCCACTTCGTTACCGAATAACTTGCCGACTAGATAATCCTGGCCTTGGTATCCGGTTGCTAAGACCACCAGATCGGCGGCAACGCTTGTGCCTGAATTAAGCACAAAACCGCCGGCTGTGAATGCTTCAATATCAGCATACTGGGCAAGCTTTATGGCGCCGTTAACAATTAAATCTGAACAACCCGCATTAAAATAATAGCCGCCGCCACGACTGCGATATTTTAGCGGCCAACCACTATCATCCTCGCCAAACTCAAGTTGAAAACCGGCAGCTTCAAGACCCGTCAGTAGCTCGGCATCGATTTCACGCACTTTGCGGGTAACGATCTGATGCGCTTGTTTGACTACTGGAAACGGGATCGAAGAATTTATTAGATCGCGCTCGGCAAGCGCTGGCCCGTCTCCTAGATACAGTGCATCGTAGAGCTGCGCGCTCGGTTCAATATTCAAGATCATGGTGGGGCTGCGTTGCACCATGGTCACATGCGCACCATTCGCGTGCAGGTTTTGCGCAACATCATGCGCACTGGTGCCGGTGCCCATGACAATCGCGTTGCGACCACGCCAATGCGCGCCGTTGGAAAATTCGCTGGAATGTAACAGTGTCCCAGCAAACGCATCTAGGCTTGGGATCTCGGGCATTTTCGGGGTGCCGCTGACACTCGTCGCCATGATGATGTGACGCGGATGCAGCGTACGTTGTTCACCATCAGCACAAGTTAAGGTTGCGTCCCAAACGCGCTTGTGCGCGTCGTAGCGCGCATGCTCAAAGCGCGTCTCGGTCCAGAAATTGATCTCCATCGCATCCACATAGAACTCGATCCAATTGGCGAGCTTGTCTTTAGGGATGTAATCAGGAAACGTAGCCGGAAATGGCATCAACGGAAAGTGATTGATGGGCGTGCGGTTGTGTAACTTCAGGCTGTGATAACGCAAGCGCCAATTGTCGCCAATGCGGCTTTCTTGATCGACAACCAAGGCCGCTATTCCGAGTTGACCAAGCTCTGCGGCTGCGGTGACGCCAGCGTGGCCACCGCCGATAATCAGAACATCCGGATCGCGATCGCTGAACTTGGCGGTGGCATGGCGTATATCAAGCCAATTTGGCGCATGGATATCCACTGCCAGCTCGGGCTGCGCCAGCTCGCGCGATACGTGTGCATGCAAGCTCGAGAGCGCAGTCATTAAGGTCCAAGCGCGATAACTGCCGTCATCGCTGGCCCTTAGGCGTATGACTGCCTCACCGCTGCCGGCGCGGGTTTCAAAGCGCGCAAAAAACTCGATGCACTGCACGCCGGCACGCTCAACTTGTTGGGCCGGACTGCGCCGTGAATCGAATCGCAGGGCTTGCATTTGCTCATCGCGCACGGCTGCGTGCAAGGCCGGAGCAAGCACAGTTGCGCAACTCGTGGTGTGTAAACTCCAGGTCAAGGCAACGATGTCACGCCAATGACAATCGGGCGCCAACAGCTGCTCCAGCACATCGGCTTGGGTGGCTTCCAAAGCGGCATTGAACTGCGCTAGCCACAAACCGGCTGCACGCTGCGCCTGGCTTGTCGTCGCTGCGTCAAGGCTTGGCTTACTGGGATCCAACTGGTCTTGGCGCAACGCGCCCGACTTGGACTGGGCGGCATCGGCCTCGGTTGCTCCAATCTCTACATCTAACATGAACTCACGCGGTCCTATGGTGACGAAAACTAATTTGGGTTCGGTCTAGCGCCTGCGAATTGGGGAGGCTGAATCGCAAGCTCAGTAGACCAATTTAGACGACTAAGGATACAAGAGCACGCGCCCGGATCCAGGCGCTTTGGCTTTGCGTATCCGTGAGCGCTGCGCTTAGGTGGCCACTAACGAGTGTTGCTGATGGGTGAGAAATTACAGCGCGTTCACGCTTGTGGCGCATTCCAGCTTAGGATGTGGGCTCTTGGCCGTGCGCTTTTTGCTAAGCGCTCGCTTAAGCCAAGGCCGCGATCGACTCTCAATAAAACGCGCTCCGTCACTGTGCGCAAGCACCGAGGAACAGGTAGATGAATGCAACTAAATTAATCAAGACTTTGAAAAATGGTGGCCACGTGTTCGGCTGCATGTTGTCGGCCATGGCATCGACGCGCTTTGGCCCGGTGCTTGCTGGCAGCACACTCGATTATGCCGTTATTGACTCTGAGCATAGTTCGCGTGACCGCGCCGAAATTCAGCAGCTGGCGGGGATGCTGCGCCAAGCAGACATCACACCGATCGTGCGCGTGCCAGTACCCAAGGCAGAATGGGTAGCGATGGCCTTGGATGCCGGTGCAGCGGGCGTATTGGTACCGTATTGTGAAACCGTTGAAGAAGTCCGGGCAGTTGTCGCCACCACCAAATGGCACCCACTTAAAGGTGAATATCTACGCCGTGCGGTGGAAGACGGTGTATTACCCAGTACCGCTTCCAAACGCTATCTACGCAACCGGCGCAAGGAGTCGTTTGTAATCATCGGCATTGAATCTGAGCCCGCCTACGAGAATTTGGACGCGCTTTTAGATGTTGGCGATATTGATGGCGTCTTCATTGGCCCGAACGATATGTCGACCTCGCTCGGCGCGCCGGACGACTACGAAAACCCGCGCTATTTAGCGGTCATCGCAGACATTATTAAACGCGCAGAAAAACGCGGCATTCCAGTGATGGTGCACCAACAAACGGTGCCTACATCGAGCAAAGCGATCGAGCTAGGCGCGCGTTTTGTATTGCATTGCACCGATGCGCGATTACTGCAGCGTGTGCTACAAGAAGACATGCAAGCCTTGCGCGCAAAAGCCGGCGCCGCCGCCGCTAAGACATCGGATACACTCGAAGCGGTTTGAGCCCTGTGGTGGCGCATGGGCAGTGGCGATCTTGGCGCTACGATTTAGACGGTATAAAAATGGACAATGCAGCTCTTAAGACACTTCTTCCAGTGGCCGGTTGGTCTACAGATCGACTGCAAGACGTCGAGTTTCGAGGCTCATTAGATCCGCTACTGCCGACCTCTTTTAAGATCGCCGAGACAAGCGCGGCGACTCTGGCAGCGCTCGGCTTAGCTGTATCCGATCTATGGGCGCTGCGCACAGGCAAGCGCCAGACGCTATCAATTGATACGCGCCACGCAACCGCGTCGCTGCGCAGCACCAAGTATTTGCGCTTGGATGCGGCCAAGGTCGTGACTGACCGAAACCCGGTGATGGGTATGTATCCAACCAAAGACGGCCGCTGGAGCTATCTACACTGCAATTTTCCTAATCACCGCGCGGCTGCACTTAAAGTTTTGGGTGTTGCCGAAGAGCGTGACGCGGTGACCGCGGCTGTTGCAAAGTGGAACGCCTTGGAACTTGAAGAAGCCATCATCGCAGCGGGCGGCGCGGGCGGCATGGTACGTAGCGCGCAAGAGTGGGCCGCGCATCCGCAAGGGCGCGCCGTTGCAGCGTTGCCTTTGATGGAGATCGTCAAGATTGGTGACAGCCCGCCGGAGCCATTGTCTGACGGCGAGCGACCGTTGTCAGGGCTTCGAGTACTTGACCTAACGCGGGTGCTCGCCGGCCCGACCTGTGCGCGCACCTTAGCTGAGCAAGGCGCGGACGTAATGAAAATCAGCGCAGCGCACCTGCCTTATATTCCTTACCAAGAATACGATACCGGGCACGGGAAGCTTTCTGCACATTTGGATTTGCGCGAGCCACACGATCTAGATGTATTGCGCGAACTGGCACGTAGCGCGGACGTGTTCTCGCAAGGCTACCGCCCCGGCAGTTTGGCCAATCGGGGATTATCACCGCACGAACTCGCACAATTACGGCCGGGCATTGTGTGTGTATCGATGGGCGCATTCGGCCATACCGGGCCGTGGTCAACGCGCCGCGGTTTCGATACCGCCGTGCAAGTGGTCAGTGGTATTGCCGCGCGCCAAGGCGAGTTGTTTCCTACGCAAGGTAGCGGGCCACAGTTCTATCCAGTCTCGGCAATCGATTACCTCACCGGCTATTTGATGGCGTTCGGGACCCTGGTTGCGCTCAAACGCCGCGCGCAGCAAGGCGGCTCGTGGTTGGTGCGGACCTCGCTTGCGCAGGTCGGGCACTGGCTGACGCAACGCGGTGAAATTCCGGCGGCGCAGCGCCATGACATTGCACCTGAATTCAGTCCCGAGGAAATTGACAGTTGGTCGATTTCGAGCGATACCCCAATGGGCCGGCTCGATCATCTCGGCCCAGTGGTGCAATACTCTGATACGCCAGCGCGCTGGGCGCGTCCGTCGATACCGCTTGGTCATAGTGCCGCCAAGTGGCCTGAGCGCTAACTGGCGCTATGTGCGCCAGCGGTGCGTTTACAAGACAAACTTATGCGTTTGCGCTTGGAATCTACATCTAAGACTGTGACCGAGACAATATCGCCAACGCTGACCACATCCGACGGGTCTTTGACAAAGTGATCGGCTAGCTGCGAGATGTGCACCAAGCCGTCTTGATGCACGCCAATGTCTACGAACGCGCCGAAGTGAGTTACGTTGGTCACCACACCCTCTAAGCGCAGTCCTTGGACTAGATCGCCCACGCTATTTATTTCATCGGAGAAGGTGGCGACGCGAAACTCTTGGCGTGGGTCACGCCCGGGTGAGCCGAGCTCGGCAACAATATCCCTGAGCGTGTAGTCACCAGCCGCCTCTTGCACAAAGTCTTGCACCTGAATGCGCGCAACTGCCTGTGTATTGCCCACTAACTCGCGTGTGGATAGACCTAAGTGCTTTGCCATTTTGCTGACAACTGCATAGCTCTCCGGATGTACTGCGGAATTATCCAGTGGCTCTGAACCATCACGTATGCGCAGAAAGCCTGCGCATTGTTCGAACGCTTTAGCACCAAGTTTTGGCACTTGCAGCAGGTCTTTGCGGCTCGTAAATGGACCTTGAGCGTCTCGATACTCCACTATACGAGCCGCCAAACTCGGGCCAATCCCAGCCACATGCGACAGTAACGCGGCGCTGGAGGTATTCAGATCGACACCAACTGTGTTGACGCAAGATTCCACCACCGCCTCAAGCGACTTCTTCAGCGCCGGCTGATTCACATCATGCTGGTACTGGCCGACCCCGACCGCTTTCGGTTCAACCTTCACCAGTTCAGCTAAGGGGTCTTGCAAGCGATGCGCGATACTGATGGCGCCGCGCACGGTGACATCAAGCTGGGGATATTCTGTGATCGCCAACTCACTGGCCGAATACACTGACGCGCCAGCCTCACTGACAATGACTTGCATGACGCTCGGCAGATGCTCAGCTAGCGCGTCGCGCACGAAGGCCTGCGTTTCGCGTGACGCGGTGCCGTTGCCAATTGCGACCAGCGTGACGG
>Ga0055584_100003664_pt1 | contig 15105 bp, 14 predicted proteins | sample OSDHelmetaG_FD_58716 | JGI IMG/M metagenome (GOLD analysis project Ga0055584, IMG submission 58716) | Pelagic marine sediment microbial communities from the LTER site Helgoland, North Sea, for post-phytoplankton bloom and carbon turnover... | ecosystem: Environmental > Aquatic > Marine >... | reverse complement strand
GCTTTTGCCTTGGGCTTGGCTTTTGCCTTAGTGGCTGACTTAGCCTTGCTGCCTTTCCAACCCTTCGGGGTAATGAGAATGCAACCAACCTTATCAATCAGCCCCTCGCAATCGGCGAGAATAACTGTAGTTGAATCGAATTCAGTTATAACGGCTGGGCCTGGAATCTTATTACCGGCCTTAAGCTTGGCGCGATCATAAATCTTGGCTTTGTGGCTTTTACCGTCAGACCAAATGGTGTGCTTGTTGTCGATGACAGCAGCATTGGCATTCGCTGTGCCCTTGCCAGCTTTAACCGCTTTCACGTTTGGCGCATCACCCATAACAACTGCACGTAGGTTAACAATTTCGTGCTCGGCGTCGAGCGCGAACGTAAACATACGTGTGTGGCTTGCATCGAAAGATTTCGCTGCTTGGGCAAGACCATTCTTTTCAAACCCTGCCACCTTACATGGAACCGTCAGGGAGAAGCCTTGCCCCGTATACCGGAGATCAACTTCCCAAACGATTTGGTGTTCCTTCTTAGGAATACCTTCCTTGATCAGAGACTGAGCTGCCGTCTTGGTCAGCGCGTTAAAAATCTTCAACACGTCTTTATCTGTTGTTTCTGAGAAACGGCGGACAAAGGTCTGAGATGCTTCGTTACGAACACGCGTGGTTGCATCGCCGTACGCACACAACACACCTGGGCCCGGTGGAATGATAACTGGCCATGAACCAGTCAACTTACCAAGAGCGTTGGCATGCAGTGGGCCAGCGCCACCAAAGCCGATAAGAGAGAAGTCACGTGGATCGTAACCCTGCTCAATGGAAACCAAGCGCAACGCGCCGAACATGTTTTCGTTGACGATTTTCATCACGCCTTCAGCAGCGTCTTCGATGGAAATCTTCAGTGGGTCAGCGACAGCCTTCTTAATGGCTGCACGGGACGCCTTAACGTCCAACTTCATTTCGCCACCAATGAGAGATGGCGGTAGGTGACCGAGAACAACGTTGGCATCTGTCACAGCAGGCTCTGTACCGCCTTTACCATAACAAGCCGGGCCTGGATCAGCACCAGCACTTTCTGGGCCAACACGCAGAGCACCAGTCAACTCGGGAACCCGAGCCAAAGACCCGCCGCCAGCACCAACGGTACGCACATCTAATGAGGACGAACGAACCGTGACGTCACCAACGCGCGTTTCGCGGCGAAGCTGAGGTTCGCTATTTTCAATCAACGCAACGTCAGTTGAGGTGCCGCCCATATCAAACGTCAGCAGGTTCTTAAAGCCGGCTTGCTTGGCGACCCAGAGGGCTCCAGCAACACCGCCAGCAGGACCGGACATCATAAGGGAGACCGGACGGTCAGACGCGTTACCAAACGCCATCAAACCACCATCTGAGCGAAGCACCTTATATTGGCAATCGCCGGTTTTCTTCTTGAGCGCTTTTTCTAGATTGCCGAGATACTTGGAAACCGTCGGACGAACGTAGGAGTTCGCGACCGCTGTGAGGGTCCGCTCATACTCGTACATTTCTGGAAGCACTTCGTGACTGAGACTGACTGGAACACCAGGCATCTCTTTTTCAACGATAGCGCGGATCTTCTTCTCGTGATCGCCGTTGGCGAAGGAGTTCATAAGTGAAACCGTGACAGCTTCAACTTTTCGCGTCTTGAGTATCTTACAAGCAGCAATGACAGAGTCTGCTTCAAGCTTGCGCACCACTTCACCGCGAGCGCCAATACGCTCTTTAACTTCAACAGTGTTTTCGAGCAGTGCCAATGGGGTCGGCTTCGGCCAAATCAGCCAGCCAGCAAGTCCACCTGGAACATAGGAACGGCCAATCTGCAGAACCTGGCGATAACCGTCAGTTACGATGAGGCCAACGTTTGCACCCTTGCCTTCCAGGATGGCGTTGGTTGCAACGGTCGTGCCGTGCATCAACTCACTGATTTCGGTTGGCTTAATCCCGGCATCTGCACAGATGCGGGTAATACCGTTCATCACACCTATGGATTGGTCGGCTGGTGTAGAAGGCGTTTTGCCTCTGAAAGTTTCACCAGTTTTCTCATTGATCAGGAGTAAATCCGTAAAGGTACCCCCGACATCACACCCCAGTACGTAAGACATTGTGCAGTTACGTCCCTTTATTTGAATTATTCTAATTTGGCTGCTTCAGCGCAAACCGCTTAACAACCGCTCGTCTCCCAACGAAACCGAAAGAGAAGCGGTTTCGCAAACCTAGCGCAGCACTCTGGCTAAATCGACTCTAGACGTCTCATCACCAGACTGCGGCGCTCAACTAACGCAAAATAAGGGCGATGACCAGCCCAAACCGCCCGTTTAGGCTGCGTTTGCCACATCTGGGAACACCCCAGCCTTACCCAACATCGCCGGAACAGGCCCGCCGAGTCGGTCTGCGATCCACTCTGCGTTGGCAATCACCTTGTTAATATCCAGCCCTGTTTCCACGCCCATACGATTGAGCATGTAGATCAGGTCTTCTAAGGGGATATTGCCTGTAGCCCGCGGTGCGAAAGGACATCCGCCGATTCCGCCAGTGGACGCATCCATAAAATCTACGCCCGCTTCGACCGCGGCGTACGCATTGGCCAGGCCTGTATTGCGGGTGTTGTGAAGATGCACGCGGATCGGCATGCCCGGCACGGCCTCTTTCACCTTGCCGATCAGCTCCGTTACCCGAATTGGGTCCGCGCAGCCGATGGTATCAGCCAAGGCGATCTCGACCGGTTCGGATTCGGCACACCGTTTGGCCATATCTGCCACATGGTCTGGCGAAACCTCTCCTTCAAAGGGGCAGCCAAAAGAGGCCCCAATGGTCACACCGGCTTTTACGCCTTCGGATTTGGCCAAGCGGCCAACCGTATTCCAGGCATCCACCGTTTCAGCTGAGGTCATTCCCTGATTCTTGGTTGCGAAGGTGTCGGTCGCGACGACCGCGTAGCCAACTTCATCAACTCCAGCATCGCGGGCACGCTCGTAGCCCTTCATATTCAGGATCAGACCAATAAAGGAGCACCCTGTGCCCTTTGGCAGGCCGGCAAGCACCTCAACCGCGTCTGCCATCTGAGGCACGCGCTTGGGGTTCACAAAGCTGGTGACTTCGATCCGCTTGGTCCCCGCATCGATCGCGCGGGTAATGAATTCGATTTTGTCTTCTGTAGACAGGATGGTCGGTTCGGCCTGAATCCCGTCTCGGGGGCCAACTTCGACCAAAGTGACTGCGCGCGCCATGGCTTGAGTCTCACTCTTGTTGAAAGTTTTTATTTTAGACGTAGCCGAACCCATAGGTTTCGACCGTTATATGAGATATTAGTCCGGACAGAAGCCTTTGCAAGGTTGGGTGCTTGAATCGTCGCGTGACGGTCGCTAAACACGCGCCTAGAGTTGTTCACCCCTTGATCTAGGGTCTTATCCGTTATCAGCATTTGATGCGGGTCCCTTATGAGTGAGGTGGCTGAACACGCAGCTAAAGAGATTTAAACGAGGCCCGCAAAATTGGGCCGCTTGGGAAAAGAGGACGCACATCATGTCGCAGGAAGCCACCGGACCACTTAAAGGACTCCGTCTAATCGAAATGGGCCAGCTGCTGGCTGGACCGTTCTGCGGCCAACTGATGGGCGACTTCGGCGCCGAGGTCATCAAGATTGAGCAACCGACAGTCGGCGACCCGATGCGCGACTGGGGCCGCGAAAAAATTAACGGCAAATCTCTGTGGTGGCCGATCCTGGCACGGAACAAAAAATGCATCACCCTCAATGCTCGCGTCCCTGAAGGTCAGGAAATCATCAAGGAACTGGCAAAGAAATCTGACTTCCTGCTTGAGAATTTCCGTCCCGGCACACTAGAACGCTGGAACCTGGGCTACGACGTCCTCTCAGCCCTTAATGAAGCCCTAATTATGATCAGAGTCTCTGGCTACGGCCAGACAGGCCCCTACTCGCACCGAGCTGGCTATGCCGCCGTTGGCGAAGCCATGGGCGGCCTCCGCTATGTCATCGGGGACCCATCAACACCGCCAAGCCGGGCCGGCATTTCCATCGGCGACACCCTTGCCGCAACATACGGTTGCTTGGGTGGCTTGATGGCCCTGCATAACCGGCATGTTACCGGCAAAGGCCAAGTGGTTGATTCTGCGATTTACGAAGCTGTCTTCGCGATGATGGAAAGCCTCGTCAGCGAGTTTGATAAAGTGGGCCACGTCAGAGAACGGACCGGCTCGATCCTCCCGCAAGTCGCGCCGTCAAATATCTACAAAGCAAGCGATGGCGATTTCTTAATTGCCGCCAACCAAGACACCGTATTCTCGCGCCTCTGTGAAGCCATGGGTCAACCTGAGCTTTTCGAGAACGAACGCTATTCAAACCATACTGCACGCGGCGAGAATCAAACCGAGCTCGATGACATCATCAACGCCTGGACACAAACCAAGACCGTGAAAGAGCTTGAAGAACTCATGGACAAAGCCGGTGTCCCATCGGGTCTCATCTATCGCGCGCCGGAAATGCTTGAAGATGCCCACTTCAAAGCCCGCGACGCCATTATTGATGTAGCTGACAAACACATCGGCTCGATCAAAATGCAGAACACGTTCCCGAAATTCTCGCGCACGCCAGGCAACGTGCGTTGGACCGGACCAGATCACGGCGAGCACAACGAAGAAATTTACAAAGACCTGCTCGGCATGACGGACGGTCAGATCGGTGATTACAAAGAAAAGGGCATCATCTGATTTCGATGCTCATACAAAAGGAACGTCACAATGGCTGAAGACAAAAACCTTGATCAGGACTACGACAAAGCCGGCTTCGGTGGTGCGTTGGACTTCGGGAAGAAGCCTGCACTGCTTCTGATCGATTTTGCCAAGGCCTACATCACCAAAGACTGTGGCCTCTATGCTGGCGTTGAAGACTCCGCTGAAGCCGCGCGCAAACTTTTGGCTGCCGCTCGCGAAGCCGGGATCATGATTGTGTATACCCGGGTCGAGTTCACCCCAGGCGGTGCGGACGGCGGCGTGTTCTATCGCAAAGTGCCCGCGCTAAAGAATTTTGACAGGGGCAGCCCCATGGCCGAATTCGTTGACGGCCTGGAACCAAAAGATGATGAAGTCGTCATCACCAAACAGTACGCCAGCGCCTTCTTCGGGACGAACCTGGCCTCAACCCTAGCAGCTGATGGTGTTGATACATTGCTGATTACTGGCTGGAGCACATCAGGCTGCGTCCGCGCCTCTACACTGGATGCGTGCCAATCTGGCTTCATTCCCATCGTCGTGCGCGAAGCTGTTGGTGACCGGGACGTTCGGCCTCACGAATCCAATCTGTTCGATCTACAGGCGAAATACGCCGAAGTTAAAGGGATGGACGACGTCTTGGGGTATCTTAAAAGCCTCTAACGACCCTTTCTGCTGATTCGAACACCCCTCGGGAGTTTTCTTGGACTCCCAGAGCAACGTGCTACCATCCCCGAGTACAATCAGGGGATGGCGACCATGGTACAGCAGCAAAAACAGCACGATTTTCTAATCACTGGAACGCATGACGAAGCCAACCGTCAGGCCTATACGGCTAATCTTCGCATGCACGTTCTTGCAAAAATCGGCGACGGCCTGAAAGACGTTTACGACCACAAGGCTGCACCAGCGTTTGAAAAAGCCAATGGTCGAGCGCCCAAAGATGGTCGCGAGGCTATGAAGGCTATTCTCGACGACAATTATGGCAAGACATGGTCGTCCATGATCCATACCTGCCAAGAGATGATATGGGATTCCGTTCGACCCGCTGTCGAGCGAGCCCAACCCGACTTTAACGAAAAAGTGCGTGGCTTGAACGCACAGCATGGATCGCTCACGCTCGACCCTGACGTCGAAGTTCCCCGTTACGTTTCGGCCTCAGACATCCACTTGATGCCAGGCAACTATCACACTGAGCACGATACAAACGACAGCACTCAAGGTGCATTGTTTGATCGTGGCCTGTACCTTTACCAGGGTGGTTTCGCTGGCCCGCTCTGCGACAACAATGGTCGCAGTCAAGCTGAGGTCATAAAACGCCGTTGGCCTGATTTTAAACCGCAAAAAATTCTGGATATTGGCTGTACTGTTGGCAACAACACGCTGCCCTATGCAGACGTCTTTCCGGATGCTGAATTGCACGCCGTTGACGTCGCAGCACCATGCCTACGATACGGCCATGCGCGGGCCGAGGCCCTAGGTGTGCCATGTCATTTCCATCAAATGAATGCGGAAGACACAGCGTTCGAAGACGAGAGCTTTGATCTCATCGTCTCATGCATCTTGTTCCACGAAACATCACGCACAGGGCTGGCGAAAATCCTAAAAGAATGCCGCCGCCTGCTAAAGCCAGGTGGGATGATGCTACATATGGAAGTGCCGCGCACGGAGGGACTAGACCCCTACAGCGCGTTCCGTTTGGACTGGGACACGTACTACAACAACGAACCATTTCTCTCGACTTGGATGCGAACAAACGTCAACGACGCCTGCGTATACGCTGGATTCGACGCCGAAAAATATATCCACATCGCAGCCCCTGATCTCGGAAGCGTCCCAGACGAAGAGTTCGAGCGATATGCGACTGCGGAAGAAAGCGCGTCAAGCACCCACGGCCATTGGGGCGAGTTGGTTCTGTGGAACATGTACGGCGCCTGGAAATAAGAAAGAGTACGGCGACCATGCCTCTTCAACACGAGCACGAATTTCTAGTCACCGGCTCACATGACGAAATGAACCGGCAGCACTATGTGTCCCGTCTTCGCATGCACATACTGAACCAAATTGGCGGTGGTATGCGGGGCGTCTACGAAAACCGCGTCAAACCGGAATTCGAACAAGCCAACGGCCGTGCGCCAAAGAACGAACATGAAATCCGCAAGGCAATGCTTGCTGATTCTTATGGCCAAACCTGGTCAACCATGATGGTAAATTGCCAAGACATGGTTTGGGATTCAGTCCGTCCTGCCATTGAGCGCGCTCAACCAGACCTCAACGAAAAAGTAAGCCGTGTAAAAGCAACGCATGGGTCAGTCGCTTTGAATCCGGACGTTAAAGTCCCGCGTTACCTCGCAGGCGCCGACATTCATCGCATGCCTGGCAATTACCACACGGAACGCGCCGCTGATGACGTGACACAAGGCGCCCTCTATGACCGTGGCCGATTTGTATACAACGGTGGCGCGGCCGGGCCATTTGCAGATGGTATTCCACGCACTATGGCCGCCTACATCAAAGCGCGTTGGCCCGATTTCAAGCCAAAGAAAATTCTAGAACTGGGGTGTACGATTGGAACGTCCACAGTGCCGTTCGTGGATGCATTTCCAGACGCCGAGGTCCACGCAATCGATGTTAGCGCGCCCTCTCTACGATACGGTCACGCGCGCGCAGAAGCCTTGGGTAAGCCGATTCATTTTCACCAGATGGATGCAGAGGCGTTGGACTTTGAGGACGAGTCATTTGATCTCGTGTATTCGTGCATCATCTTCCATGAAACTTCCCGCAAGGCCTACCCGAACATTCTAGAAGAGTGCAAACGCATTCTGAAACCGGGGGGGCAAATGATTCACACAGAACTCACCCCTGTCGCCAACATGGATGATTTTGATGCGTTCTACATTGATTGGGACGCCTATTATAACAACGAGCCCTTCTACCAAACGTACACCAGCCTAGACCCCGAAGAATGGGTTGCCAAAGCTGGCTTCGAGCCAAGTAAATTTTTCCAGGTTTCAATTCCCGATCTTGATCGGTCTCCGCCCGACGTCTTTGCGGACTCCGTCAGCAATCCAACAGTCGCGAATCGCAAGGCCGCCCGCGTTGGTGAAAGCGCCAAGTGGTATACCTACGGCGCATGGAAATAACACTCAATCGCATTCCCGGATGCGGCGCCGACCACTGACCGGATTAGCAAACGCAAGCGGATTGAGACATCACTACGAATGCGCGCATGGTGCAGAATAATTCTGTAAGACTGTTCTGCTAAGGATCGCCCCCCATGAAAGATACACGCATAGCTGTGATTGGCGCCGGCATGGCTGGCCTAACCACCGCGCTTTCGCTGCAAAAGAACGGGTTTAAGCCCGTGGTTTATGAATCAGCGCCTGAGCTAGGAGAGGTCGGAGCCGGCCTAACCATTAGCCCAAACTCGACGCACGGGCTTGAATACGTTGGATTGGCCGATGAATTAGCCAAGAAAGCCAACGTGACGCAAACCCAAGCAATTATGCATTATCAAACTGGCGAAGTTCTCGCGACCAGCGAACGTGGTGATATTCCGCGACAAAAATACGGCGCCAATTACTACCAAATTCACCGTGCTGACCTGCATGAAATGCTGTGCCATGCAGCCGAGAAAAATGACCCCGGGTGCCTTGTCTTAGGCCATGCCTTTCAAAGCTACACAGAACACGATGATGGAATCGAAATAACGTTTGCCAATGGCAATACAGTGACGTGCGATGTCGTGATCGGCGCTGACGGCGTGAGGTCTGCCGTGCGCGGAGCAATGTTTGGACCAGAAGATCCGAAATTCACGGGCAACGTTGCTTATCGCGGACTCGTCGATAAAGGCAATTTGCCAGACGAACTCTTTACGCCATCCTCCGGTGTTGCAATCGCGCCCCGCAAAGCCTTTACGCGATATCTCGTGCGCGACGGTAGCGTGATCAACTTTGTCGCCTTTGTGCGTCGTGATGGCTGGAATGAAGAGGGTTGGTCCATACCCGTCACTCAAGAAGAATTGATGGAAGAATTCGGTGACTGGCACCCTCGGATCAGTGACCTCATCAAAGCCGCGCCGAAAGACAAAGTATTCAAGTGGGCCCTCTATGACCGCGACCCATTGGACCAATGGACCAAAGGCCGCGTCACGCTCACGGGCGACGCTGCTCACCCCATGCTGCCATTTATGGGGATGGGCGCAGCCATGGGCATTGAAGATGGTGTCGTTCTTGGGCGCGCCTTTGGGGCCTCCTCTACTATCGATGAAGCCCTCACACGATACGAAGATGCTCGCAAAGAACGAGCAAACTATGTCCTGGTCATGTCACGCAAAGCCCGCGAGCGCCTACAGAGTGATAATCCGGAGCAGTACGACGACTCCAAGCATAAGAACGAAGAAAGCTTGGGCTTGTTTGAATACAATCCCGGCACAGTTGCTGTTTAAGGTGAGAGTCATGCGCCTTTTAGTTTCAGTATTTTTGGCCTGCGCTCTGAATGTCAGCGGCGGTGTATCAGCACAAGAACCAGAAGATATGAGCATGGCCGACTACCGGCGGCCTACAATGCCGGTGGCTGACCTCGAGGCCTCTGCCAAGTTCTTTATCGATGTGCTGAACATGAAAGAGGGCGGCCGTGCTGTCTATAACAGCCCGGTTTTGCGCCTCGCAATCGGAGCGCCTGACGGTGTAGACATTACTGTCCTAAGCCTCAACGACCGCAATCAGGTCGGCGCCATAGTGCTGGTCAATGCGCGGGGGATGACCATTGATGCAATGGCCAATGCCACAAACGCAACCACGCTGGCATTCTCGGTCGACGATGTTAACGCGGTCTATGAGCGCGCCCTGGCAGGTGGCTACACGGTGTTGATGTCACCGGAAGACGCTGCAAAAGCGGAAAACTACCCACCAGAGAAAGAGATGATCCTCTTAGAGCCAGGAGGCCACCGCCTGATCGTGGTTCAACCTCCACCCACTGCCCCTTCAGACTGACCGACTCTGGACTCAGGTTTGAGGCCTCTCTGACTTAGATGACGCCCTCACACGCAAGGCGAGGAAGCACTTAGCGCGCAACATTCCTGAGCAATATCGCGATTCCAAGCACCAAAACGAAGAAAGCCCAGGCTTATTCGATTGCAACCCTGGCAATGCCCTGGCCTCCTCAAAGGCTCGTTTGCCACACACACGCGGTCGGGCATCGAACAGAAATTGTAAGACCCCCTTGGTTGGCGCCCCTCTGAAGTCTACGATCATGAGTGATTTGTTGGCGAATCTCCTCAGCGACGCTGTAGAATTGGGAGAAGCGCGAACGGTGTAACTCGCAATCAGAGGCATAGACCAATGGCTCCTCAGGCGCATCACGATTTGATGGTGGACACAACGCATGATGAACATGCGCTGCAGTCCTACGTTTCGAACCTACGCATGTATATCCTCAATGAAATCGGCGGCGGCCTTTCAAGCGTCTACGAGGGGCGCGTCAAACCTGCATTCGAGAAACGCGTGGGGCATGCACCCAAAGATGAGCATGACGTGCGTCACGCCATGATGGCTGATCCCTACTGTCGTACGTGGTCAAGCATGATGCGATCGTGTCAGGAGATGATTTGGGATTCCATCATTCCCTCTATTGAGCGCGCTCAACCAGACCTCAATATGCGAGCAACACAGTTGGCTGAACAGCCAAAGGGATCCATGACCCTCGATCCCAACGTTAAAATCCCACGCTACGTGTCAGCCAGTGACATTCACCTCATGCCAGGGAATTACCATTCAGAACGCGGCGCCAACGACGTATCACAAGGCGCGCTATACGATCGCGGTGTTTATGTGTATGCCGCCGGAAACGGCGGACCTTACGGCGATTCGATCGGTCGGTCCCTCGCGCAACATTTGAAAATTCGGTTCCCCGACTTCCAACCAGAAAAAATACTAGATGTAGGTTGCACGGTCGGACACAACGTCATGCCGTTCGTCGATGTCTATCCAGACTCGAACGTCCACGCGATTGATGTCAGCGCGCCCGTGATTCGTTATGCCCATGGCCGCGCGGAATCTTTCGGAAAACCGATGCATCTTCATCAAATGAATGGAGAACGGATGACATTTGAAGACGAGAGCTTCGACCTGGTCATGTCTGTTGTCACATTTCACGAAACATCCCGCACCGCGATGAGAAATATTATCGCTGAATGTCGGCGTGTCCTCAAACCAGGCGGGTTGATGATTCATATGGAATTGCCGCGCACTGCAGAAATGGACCCGTTTGATGCATTCTATATCGACTGGGACTCCTATTATAACAACGAGCCATTTTATCAGGCGTTTACATCGACTGACCTAAAAGCGGCTTATGTGGATGCCGGATTCAAAGAAGAACATTATATGGAAGTCATGACGCCCGACATTTATGCGGCGCCGTTTGACACATTCGAGGCTGCCGCCTCAGGCCCCGAAACCAAAGCCGAGCGATATGGACGGTTGGGCGAATCGATTCATTGGACCGGTTGGGGCGCGTGGAAAGAAGGATAAGAATACCATGAGCGACAAAATCAAAATTACGCCAGTTAATCGCGGCAAGCGGCCTGCCTTCTTTGACGACCCAGCTATCGATCAGCTAATGGCCATTGTAATGTCCATGTCTGCGGAAATGTCAGTCTTGTATGATCGTGTCGACACGATAGAACGCCTTTTGGACAAAAAGGGCACGCTCAGTCGGGACGATATAGAGGCTTTCCGGCCAGACCAAGGCACCGAGGACGAGCGAAACGTTCGGCGCAACGACTACATCGCTCGTTTGTTCCGCATTATCCATGAAGAACGAGAATCTCTTGTCTCTCACGACAAAATGGACGAATACAATTCCTTGATGGATGAACTGGCAAAATCCTGAGGCCAATCAAAAAACGAGTAAAAAATGACCCAAAACGCAGAACCAAAAGTAACACTACCGAGAGACGCAAAAGGAAAGCGATCCGTTTTCTTTGATGACCCCGCCATTGATCAAATCATGACGTTCATTCTCGAATTGTCTGCCGAAGTCTCAGTTGTCTATGACCGCATGGACACAGTAGAGCGTCTCCTCGACGAGAAAGGCACCATCAGCCGCGACGACATTGAGGCGTATAGGCCCAACGAAGATGTCGAGGCCGCGCGCAACGGCAGACGTGAAGCTTACTTGAAACGGGTTTTCCGTATGCACCCGGAATCTGGCCCAAAAGACTGAAAAATTAATGGATTCATCTAGCAATCCAGTCGACGCGATGGTCGCCCATGTTATGGGCACCAGCTATTCTGACTTGCCGACCGATGCCGTTGAAGCGGCGAAAAATTTTATCCTCGACACGTTTGCGTGCGCCCTTGCGGGTTCAACGGGCCCCTCGTCTGACGACGCTCTAAGCGCAGCAAAACTGTGGGGCACCGGAGACGGCGCACGCGTATGGGCGCGGTCAGATCGCCTCCCCCCAAGCAGCGCTGCCGTCGTCAACGCCTATCAAATTCATTGCCTTGAGTTTGACTGCGTCCATGAAGGTGGCGTGCTCCACCCCATGTCGACTCTTATGGCCGCGACCATGGCTGAGGTGGATCGCCAAGCGAGTGAAGGCAAGAAAATCAGCGGCAAAGATCTAGTACAAGCCATTGCCATGGGCATTGATGTGTCTTGCTCTATCGCCACGACATCGAATGCGCCCATGCGATTTTTCCGGCCAGCGTTAACGGGAGGGTTCGGCGCTACTACCACCGTGTCATTGCTGCGCGGTTTTGATGGCCCAAAACTTCACAACGCTCTCGGCCTTTATTACGGCCAAGCCGGTGGCAACATGCAGGCTCACATTGAAGGATCGAGGCTGCTAGGCCTACAGGTCGGCTTTGGGGCTCGCAACGCCATCGTCGCTTGCGATCTCGCAGATAGCGGCATTGAAGGCCCGAAGGACTTCCTCACCGGTATGTATGGTTACCTCGTCCTCATGGAGGGCGATTACACTCTGGAGCCCGTTTGGTCTGAATGGGGAAAAGTGTTTCGACTGAATGAAGTTGGCCATAAGCCGTTTCCGTCTGGCCGCCTCACCCATTATGCGATTGATGCTCTGCAGCGCATGATGAAAGAGCACGCGTTCACGGCGACAGATGTAGCTGGCGTGCGATGCGATGTTCCGCCTCTGCCTATGCGTTTGGTTGGCCGACCCGATGTTCCCGACCCCCAGCCAAATTACGCAAAGCTTTGTCTCGGCTATATCTGCGCAACCACGTTGTTGAACGGTACCATCACACAACACGACTTTCAGCCTGATGCGCTAGGTCGGGCAGATGTTCACGACCTGGCCTCACGTGTCGACGTCGTCGATGATGGCAATCCAGACCTCAACGCCTTTGGGCCACAGACCATAACGGTGACTCTCAAGGATGGCGCACAGCATGCGCTGACGATTACGCACGCGATTGGGGATCCAATGAATCCCCTCCCCCGTGACCGGCAATTGGAGAAATTCTGGGCGTGCTGGGACTCAGCTCAATCGGCCATGCCCCGAGAGCAAGGTCAAACCCTCATAGACCTTATCGACCGGCTGGAGACACTAGACGACACGTCAGTGCTGGTGGACCACATTTGCCCATAGCCTGGTTGGGGTTGCTTGACGAAGGTCAATGCGCCATCTGACCATTTCCTTTGAATTGGACGTTAGCCTGACCGACAGATGATCGCCCCAAGCGGAGGACTCGCCTCCGTGGCAGACCCCGATAAGGTGCGCGTCAATATTTAACGCCCGCAGTGGAGAGTTCCATGATCCCTCTTTCAGACCACGACATGTTGGCCCAACGGAACCACGACGAAGAATCACGCCAATCCTTCGTCAATGACTTCCGCATTCATTTGGCCAGCAACGTCTTTCCTGGCAATTTCCCGACCTATTACAATCGGGTGCTGCCTAATTTCATTAAGGAAAAGGGCCGCGAACCAGAAACGCGTCATGAAGTGCGCAAAGTAATGACACACGATCCGTACTATTCCTTCTGGAGTGCCATGCAGCGCAACAGCCAGGAAATGATTTGGGACTCAGTCATCGACTCCGTCGAGCGACAACTCCCAGAACTGATCGAGAAGTCTCGCAAAGCCGGCGACAAAGGATCCCTGACACTAGACCCTGATTTAGAAACGCCGAAATACCATGTGGCAGCAGATATCCACTTGCAGCCAGGTGCCTACCACTCCGACCAGATCGAAGACGACGTCGCCGCAGGGGCGATGTACGACTGGGGCACCTACATCTACTCAATGGGCGGACTCGGCACAGGCAACAATGCGCTGGGCCAAATCACCAATGGTTTCTTTAAGAATGAATACCCAGACAAGAAGCCTCTGCGCATTCTAGACATGGGCTGCACAATCGGTGGATCAATCACCTACTGGGCTCAACAACACCCTGACACTGAATGCTATGCCATTGATGTTGGCGCACCCGTGCTTCGGTATGGCCATGCGCGCGCCGAAGCGCTTGGTGCAGCCGTTCATTTTAGCCAGCAGAACGCAGAACATACAGACTTCGAGGATGAAAGCTTTGACATTGTGATGTCACACATCCTGTTGCACGAGACATCCAGAACTGCGATTCAAAATGTGTTTGATGAATCCTATCGCCTTTTAAAGCCGGGCGGCATCATGATGCATATGGATCTCCCACAAGCCCATGGGCAGCAGCCGCTTGAAGGCTTCTTGTTCGAATGGGAAATCTACAACAACAATGAACACTTCTTTGCCCAACTCCGCGATATGGACATGGCCGAGCTGTGCCGCAAGGCTGGCTTCAAAGATGAAAACATTCATCCGAAATCCGCAGGGTCTTTTTGGATGGATGACCAAACACCGTACGCGGATGATGGATTCGAATTCCCCATCACAATCGGCATCAAATAAAAATTAATTAGACCTGACACCACAGGGAAGGATGGGACCTACCATGTCCAAAGACGATCAAAAGAAAATCAAACTCCCGCGGACGGCCAAAGGTAAAAAGCCGCAGTACTTCAATGACCCAACGGTCGATAAACTTTTGTCCATGGTCTTAACGCTTATGGGAGAACTTTCGGTCACGCGCGATCGTCTCGACACCGTCGAGCGCCTCGTCGAGAAAAATGGCCTCTTTAAGATTGACGACATTGAGCACTACGAGATTCCCGATGACGTTAATCAAATCCGTTCAGAACGTCGTAGCGCCTATATCGCCCGCGTCCTCAAAAGCGTTCAAGACGAACTGGACGCGCTTGAGCAAAAGGGCGACGGCAAGAACACAGAACTCGCCGACTAATCAGCCCCCCTGCCTATCCTAGTGATATGGCAGGGGTCGGCAACGCCGCGGCCTAAATTCCGAAG
>Ga0055584_100003663_pt1 | contig 15109 bp, 10 predicted proteins | sample OSDHelmetaG_FD_58716 | JGI IMG/M metagenome (GOLD analysis project Ga0055584, IMG submission 58716) | Pelagic marine sediment microbial communities from the LTER site Helgoland, North Sea, for post-phytoplankton bloom and carbon turnover... | ecosystem: Environmental > Aquatic > Marine >... | reverse complement strand
GGTTCCCATTTACCGGATGTGTGTATGTACAAACCGGTATTTTTTGAAGACGAACTGGTTTTTTGGGTTGTCAGCAAAGGTCACATGGTGGATGTAGGTGGACCTGTGCCAGGAAGTTATAACCCTGATGCCAAAGAAATTTACGCCGAAGGCTTGCGTATTCCGCCTATCAGGTTAGTGGACAAGGGCGTGATGAGAGAAGACATTCTCAATATGATTCTAACCAACTTTCGTTCACGCAAGATGCAGGCGGGCGACATGAATGCGCAAATGGGTGCGATTAGTGTCGGTGAGAAACGTCTACTTGATATCTTACAACGTCATGGTCTACAAACTGTTAAGGCCTGTATTGAAGAGTTGCTGAATTCTGCCGAGAGACATATGCGCGAAAAGATTCGTGCATTGCCTGACGGTACTTATCCATCTACTGTCCTGGCGGAAGACACCGGGCATGGTCGCGGCCATCAAACCCTTGAAGCGGATATCATCGTCAGTGGTGAGTCGATCAAAATAGCACTTAATTCTCCTCCCCAACTGGATTTTTTCACCAATTCTTATCGCTCAAACACTTTGTCGGGTGTCTACTGCGGTCTGTTAATGTGGGCTCAGGTACAACCACCCTTTAATGAAGGTCTATATCGCCCGATTGAAGTTGATTTTGGACCACCCGCAACGATGATGAATGCGCAAGAACCGGCGCCGCATGTCAATTGTACTGGCGGTCCGCAGGAGACCATCTGTGATCTGATTCGCACAGGTTTGAACAAGGCAGATGCACGCCATGCTATGGCCGGCTGGAACCACACCTGGGCATTCAATATTACTGGAGTCCGTCCGGAAAACGGGGAGCCTTATCTTGACCTGTTAATTTCGTCTCTGATTGGTGGTGCAGGTGCGGTAAATAATGTTGCTGATGGCTGGCATTGTATTGGTGCACAGGCCGGACTTGGTGGAGCGCAAATCGGTGATACAGAAGTCGTAGAGATGTTGGCTCCTGTGATCGTGACGCGCCTTGAGTTGTCTCAGGATTCCGGTATTCCGGGTAAGTGGCGTGGTGGCTGCGGCCTGATTACTGAGATAGAACCAATCGATCACGAGATGACCGTTATTGCCTGGGGAGAGGGTGCTTTTCAGCCACCACCCAGCGTCGACGGAGCCCGTTACCACGAAGATTTTTACACGTCCAAATTAGCCCGTGGCTATCATCTACGCGACGATGAAGTTCTCAAAGAAGTCGATAGTAATCAAATCCTCAAAGTCTTACCGGGAGAGCGTTACCGTAGTCAGACCTCCGGTGGCGGTGGTGCAGGTGATCCTTTTACACGCGATCCACAGGCCGTGCAGGATGATGTCTTAAACAAAAAAGTCTCTTTGCAGGCGGCCAGATCTGAATACGGTGTCGTACTAGATGCCAAGAGTTTAACAGTGGATGTTAAAGCGACTGATGCGCTGAGAAAGAGTGCACAATGAGTTATCGTATTGGCATCGACGCTGGCGGCACCTTTACCGATTTTGTTGCTATCGGTATAGATAATTCACTGACTGTCTATAAGACACCTTCAAATCCGGGTGATCCTGTTGATGCACTCCTTGCTGGTCTTGCCGGACTGGCCGACTCTCTCGGTATGACACGCGGAGATTTTATTAGTCAAATAGACGTACTAGTACACGGTAGTACAGTAGCCCTGAACACATTGATCCAACGACGCGGTGCCAGGACCGCCTTGCTAGTCACTGCCGGTCATGAAGATTCACTGGAGTTGCGACTTGGCCATAAAGAAGATGGTCATCGTTGGGATTTTCATTATCCTGCAGCGGATATTATTGTGCCCGCTCATCGACGACTGGGTATTAATGAACGAGTTTTGTCCGGTGGTCGCGTACATGAAACACTTGATTTGACGCAATTGGATAAGCAACTAAATACAATCGAAGAGCTTGATGTAGAAGCGATTGCCATTTCATGTTTGTGGTCCTTCGCCAACCCTGATCATGAAAATACAATCATGGAAGCGGTACAGCAGAGATTTCCAGATTGTTTTATTTCTTCTTCCCTCGATATCTTGCCTCGTGTTGGAGAATACTCGCGCACCAGCACAACCGCGGCCAATGCCTATATTGGTCCGGCAATGGATCGATATTTGTCGACCATAGAAAATGCCCTGCTTGATAATGGCTTTACCGGGCGACTTTATATAATGCAATCCAATGGTGGTGTAGCTTCGACGGAAGTACTGCGAAGACGCCCAGTTGCGGCTTTAAACTCCGGGCCTGCTGGCGGACCGGTGGCAGCCCTATGGTACGGCGCTATGTTAAAGCAGAAAAATGTGATCTCCATCGATATGGGTGGCACCAGTTTTGATATCTGTTTAGCCCGCGACGGCTCACCGGATATTGTCGATACTGCGGATATCGCCCGGGTCAGGATTGGTTTACCGATGGTGAATGTCATCAGCATTGGAGCAGGTGGAGGTAGTATTGCCCGTATTGATGAAAGGAATCTTTTAAAAGTTGGACCGGAAAGCGCGGAAGCAAATCCGGGACCGGCCTGTTACCAGCGTGGTGGCAGCTTACCAACCGTGACAGATGCCCTGGTTGTCGCAGGCTACCTGCCGGATACGGGTTTACTTGGTGGTGAGATGCCTATTGATAAATCTCTGGCTGAAGAAGCCATTCAAAAACATATCGCCGAACCTGCGGGACTATCCTTACTTGAGGCAAGCAGTGGCATTATTAAAATAACCACGCAGAATATGGTTGAGGGAATTCGTATCGCTTCAATCGAACGCGGTCATGATCCACGAGACTACCTGCTCGTTGCTGGTGGTGGCGCAGGCCCGGCCTTTGCGGCTTCGTTGGCGAGGGAATTAGGTATTGAACAGGTATTGATACCCACTATCGCCGGAACGCTTTGCGCACTTGGAGAAGCAAGCGCAGATTTACGTTATGACAGCATTCGTGCCTGCCCTACAGCTTTGACTAAGCTAAATGTCAAAAAGGTGAATTCGCTTTTCAAGGAGATGGAACAGGAAGGACGCGTTGCACTAGATGCCGCAAGCAAGGACACCAATCAAGTTCAAATTGAACAATACGCCGAGATGAAATATGTGGATCAAATTCACAATTGCGATGTGCGTATACCTGATGGGCAAATGACAGAAGACAAACGCGAGCAATTACGACAACGTTTTCATGAGCGACATAAGGAGCTGTTTACTTATTGTGAACTGGATAACGAGCCGGAGCTGGTATCAATACGACTCAGTGTCATTATTAAAAATCAGAGCAGCGAAAGCCATGGACACCAGACTGTAAAAACACTGCAAAGCAAAGGTACTCGTCGGGATACGCTCTTGCATGGCAATGGCGAATTAACAGAGACGCCAGTCTACATGGGCAATGAGATGGAAGCTGGTCAGTGCATTCAGGGTCCGGCAATTATTCAGGAATTTACGACTACCATTGTCATTCCGGCGACTGACAGTGTCACTTTCTACCCTGAGGGTTATTACTTGCTACAGTTGGGTTAATACTTATTTATGCAAATAGCTAAAGACGACCATTACTGCTACTGCAGTGACATACTGGTAACAGTTGATCCCGCTACCGCTCTCAATATTATTGGCACTGGTGAGAACCACAGACGCTGGGCTTCGAGCATGAAGCGCGAAGACAGTCCGGGTGTCTGGGTAGGCACCTCCTATTTTACCGGTGAAGAATACATTCGTATTCGCTTTGATGTCGATCACAAGGATCACTTCGTCGATTTTATGATCGGTACGCCGGAAGACAGTAATGATGATCTGAAACTGATGACATGGGCACGTGTGCTACCGGGTGGACAACTTGGGTATGAAGAAGGCACGTCGCTTGTCGCCTTGTATCAACCACGCTTTGCGGATCAGTCTCTTGAAGTTTTTATGCGGGATCGTTTTTTGCACGCATCTGAAATGTATCGTATCAAAGAGCTGGCGGAGCAGAGCGCTGCTGTGCCCGCGGACGCACTACCAAGCGGGGAATATCTCGCTACTGCAAGCGAAGTGATTCTCACTTCAAGGGAAACACTATTCGATTTTATTTCAGACGGTATGGAATACGGTAAGTGGACCTGGGGACGTTCAGCGCGGAGCGAAATCGACACCAATACATTTCAGTGCAAGCAGGATTTCGGCGGTCCCGATCTTCTAGTACGACTGGAAATTGATCGCGAGCGCAAGACGGTCGATTATTATGTTGGCGATAAACCGGAGACGATGTTACTGCAGCAAAGCGCGCGCGTATTTGAGGGTTCTCTATTCGGCTACGAACAAAACACAGCTCTGCTGACATTGACACGTTGGCGGGCAAGCGGCGCCTCTAGCTTCGAATGGGACCGTGCAGTTCTGAGCCAGTTAATCGAGATGAAAATGACCAAAGCCATAATGGAGCGTAGCTGATGGTGAGCACTCCCTCGAAGGCGATGAATAAAAACAAGATCGTCCGTGTCGACATGGACTCGGGTAATCTAGATGTGAACGATTATCCTGAGCAGTGGAAATTGCTCGGTGGTCGCGCACTACTCAGTCGGATCCTGCTTGAGGAATGCAAACCAGATTGCGACCCACTGGGTAGTGACAACCTGTTGGTGATTGCGCCCGGTGCACTGGCTGGCAGCAACGCGCCAACTTCCGGCAGGTTATCTATTGGTTGTAAGAGTCCGCTCACCGGTGGCATCAAGGAGGCCAATGTCGGCGGCGAGCCAGGACAGGATCTGATGAAACTTGGTATTCGTGCCATTGTGGTATCAGGTAGCATGACCGATAACAGTCGTTGGGGTCTTGTTGTTGATGCAAATGGAATAAGGCTTGTGGAAGCCAATGACTATAGGAATATGTGGACCTATGCCTGTTGCGAGAAATTATTCGCAGAGTTTTCTGAGACGGCATCCGCAATAGTTATCGGCCCAGCCGGCGAATTACAAATGAGTTCGGCGTCCATCGCCTGCACTGACCGAAGCAAGGGACGCCATCCTGCTCGACATGCTGCGCGGGGAGGCGTTGGCGCGGTGATGGGTGCCAAGGGTCTCAAGTGGATACTTGTCGACGCCGGTAAAGCGGCCTTACGACAAGCGGCAGAGCCCAAAGCGTACAACGACTACAAAAAAGAATTCAGTCGTGAGTACCTGACTTCGGGTCGTCACGACCCGTTTAAATTGGGTACCAGTTCTCTCGTACCCACCGCCAATATGTTGCATGCCTTTCCTTATAAGAACCGTACTTCGGGGCGTAATCCTGAATGGGAAAAACTTGATGGTGCACGCATCGTCGAATCTTTTAAAGAGCGAGGTGGGGCTATGCACAATTGCCTGACCGGCTGTATCGTCCGTTGTTCTAACGTAGTCCATGACCGAGAGGGTAATTACCTGACGTCCGCGTTGGAATTTGAAACCCTGACCTTGATGGGATCCAATTGCGCTATAAACGATTGGGAAGAAGTAGCTGAACTGGATCGCCTTTGTGATGAAGTCGGCATCGATACTATTGAGACAGGTGCGGCGCTAGCGGTTTATATGGATTCGGGAGGTATGCCCTGGGGCGATGCGGAAGAGGTCAAACGGATCATTCGCGAGGAAATCGCGATAGGAACTGAAATGGGATTACTGATAGGTAACGGCGCACTGTCCATTGGTACCGCCAGAGGACATCATCGTATTCCACATTGTAAAGGCCAGGCGATTCCAGCCTTTGATCCACGTCCCTTTCAGGCAACAGGTATAACTTATTGTACCAGTGCACAGGGGGCAGATCATACTGCAGGTCTGGTCTTTGATCAGGACCTGAATGAAGAAGAGGCCGCTAGAGCTTCGCAAGAACTTCAGATCATTAATGCTGTTGTCGACTCTTCCGGTTTTTGTACTTTCTTAGGTCCTACGCTGGAAGAAACAGCTCGCTTTTACACAACATTCTACGGGGAAAATATTAGCGCTGAAATACTTGCCGATCTTGGCTGGCGCTGCCTGCTTGATGAATGGCAGTTCAACGAAGCGGCGGGCTTTACCACAGTTGATGACGATCTTCCTGACTGCTGTCGTAAAGAAGGGGTTGGTCCTGACAATGAAATGAAATTCACTGTAAGTGCCGCAGCAATTGCCATGGCAAAAACACGACAAACACCACGGGAAAAATTGTATAAAACTTCGCCAGCAGGTTGATTAGTAAGGACGGATGGCGACAAAGGGCAAATAAGTTTTCTTCGTTAATTTTTAGAACTGTAGATGGATTTTTTATTCAAATACAACAGGACTAATACTCAACAACGACGATGCTCTACTTGAAGCGCAGCGTCATGTGAGTCATTATGCCAGCGGCTTCGAACACAAGAGACAAGCAAAGATGGTAGAAATTTCAGTCCATCGTTGAAAGCAATCCATACACGAGGAGAAGACGATGTTGAAGGTATACCGAATGACAGTAGCGATGGCTACTTCAATCTCACTATTTTGCATGTTAAGTGTTGCAGTCGCTGCTGAAACTACTGCAACAGCAAAGATTTTGGAAGTCGCTGAAAATGTCTATCGGTTTGATGGCGAAAATGGCTATTACTCGATGTTCGTGGTGACCGATGAAGGTGTTATCGTCATTGAGCCGATTAACCCCGAGCATGCCAAAGGCTTGATGGCGGCAATAAAGAGCGTTACCGATAAACCTGTTCGTTATCTTTTGCACAGTCACAATCACTGGGATCATGCCAAAGGTGGTGCAGTTTTCAGCGAAAAAGGTGTCAAGATCCTTGCACACATTGAGGCCTATGAGTGGATGAAGGCGAACCCGCATCCAGACATGCTGTTACCCAATGAGTTTTGGACGGGAAAGCGTAAGGATATTGTTCTTGGGGGCAAAAAAATTGAACTGCACCATGTTGGTATCAGTCATGGTCTAGGCATGACCGTGTTTATATTGCCCGAAGAAAAAATGGCCTATATCGCTGACATCGTCACGCCAAACCGCGTACTGTTTGCCACAGTACCGGATTTCAATATCAAAGAATTAGTGCGTGCACTTAAGCACGTAGAAAGTCTTGATTTCAAAACAGCGATCTATTCTCACTCTGCATCAAAACAGCCGCTTGGTTCGAAACAGGATGTTACGCTAACTCGCGAATATATTGCCGACTTGCAAGCCGCCATCATTGGCGAGTTTCAGAAAGGCACAGGCTTTCTTGATATTCCTACAGAAGTAAAACTTCCTAAATATGAACACTGGGCAATGTATGATCAGTGGTTATCTCTGAACGTGTGGCGAATTATGTTGGACATGCACATGGGACCGTTCCCCTGGCATCCAGAACACGCGTACGAAACCAAGTAGTATTTTTCCGGTACTGTTATAGGCGGGATAGGATGCCCGCCAAAATAGTATATTTGTCCCTGCCACATTTATAATGTGCACAGTTAGTGCAAACAGCACGCAAAATTATTTTGCCTTAAGTGTATTGAGAACTCTCCTAATTAATTGCACACAGTTTTTCGATGTTAAAAAGAATATTTAATCTATCAGGTGATGATATAAGTGTAAGGCAAGCTTATATCTTACTTGCAGTGACTACCTTACTTTGGGCGATTGGTATTGTAATCGCACGTGCTGTGCATGATGAAATACCCTTGGTCGGATTGTCGTTCTGGCGTTGGTCTGCTGCAACGCTGATTTTGTTACCGATAGTTTATTCTGAGCTAAAAAGTAAGATTCATATCGTCAAAGCGAATTTAGGATTACTAATAACTCAGGGCTTCCTGATAATAGGTGGTGGCACCTTGCTGTTTTATGCTATGAATTTTACTACAGCCATTAACGCTACCATTGTTAATGCTACCCAACCTGCAATAACGATGGCCTTTGCATGGCTTATATTGGGAGATCGATTAAAAGGTATTCAGATGGCAGGAATCGTTTCAGCCTTTGTTGGCATAGGCATCATGATTTCGCGTGCAGACTGGCACATTATTTCTAATTTTAATTTTAATACTGGTGACTTGTTGATAATAGTTGCCATTATGGCGTACGCACTTTACTCCATCAATATTAGAAAAATGCCGAAGGACATTAGTCCATTTACAAGCTTATCGGTCATCTTTTTTTTCGGCTGTATCTTAATTCTTCCATTTTATATTGTTGAAACGATTTACGTTAAATCGTTTCCGGTAAGCGTGTTCAATATTTCCATCATTCTTGCATTGGCATGCCTGGTCTCTATCGGTGCGCTAATAATGTGGAATCTTGCTATCAGTGTTGTTGGCCCAGGACGAGCAGGTATGTTTGTTAATCTTATTCCAGTATATGGAACGATACTTGCGATTTCTTTCCTGGATGAAAAACTATTCATCTACCATGTTATCGGGATTACTCTGGTAGGTGCGGGAATATTTTTAGTAATGAGGAATCATTAGTTAGCCTGATTTAGAGAAAACTGGCTATAGTAAGCAAGCGAGCATTGTGAACTTCAATAAAGTATTTTTATTCAGAAATATTTTGATCGAAATAGACACTAGCGTAATTTCTATTTCATTCAAATAACCTTTTTATCTATTAGTTCCTGAATATCAGTTTCTGATTTTCCTAGTACATCCATTAGCACTCGCCTGTTATCTTCACCTAGCGTAGGAGGTGCTTTTTTATACTCAATGGGTGTTTCTGAAAACTTAATCGGGTTAGCAACACCGGAGACTTTGCCACCGAGAGGATGATCCAAAGTAATTTCCATACCTCGATGTTGGACCTGTGGATCGTTAAAAACTTCTTCGATAGTATTTATTGGTCCACAAGGAACGGCTACTTTCTGTAATGACTGAATCCAGTGCTCGCTTGTCCGCGTGAGCATAATCTTTTCCATGGCAGGAATCAGACTGGCACGATTCGCATTTCTTTTCGGATTAGTTTTATAACGCTCATCAGTTGCCAATTCATCAGAGCTGGCTTCTTTGCAAAAGCGCTGGAATTGACCATCGTTACCGATGGCAATAATCACATAACCATCCTGAGTTTTGAAAGGCTGATAAGGCGTCAGGTTTGGATGTTGTGCGCCACTGCGTTTGGGACACTCGCCACTAACAAAATAATTTGAGGCCTGGTTTACCAGCCAGCTTACCTGCGAATCAAGTAAGGCCATATCAATATGCTGACCCCGACCCGTTAAGTTTCGATGATGCAGTGCCGCCTGAATAGCAATGACGGCGTACATGCCGGTGGTCAAATCACCAACAGCGACGCCGACCCGTTGCGGACCTGCTCCGGCCTCGCCATCTGCATTGCCGGTGATGCTCATCAGACCACCCATTGCCTGGATCAAATAGTCATAGCCCGCGTTCTCGGCCAGTGGTCCGTCCTGACCAAAGCCGGTGATAGAGCAATAGATGATATCTTCTTTTGTTTGCTTAATTTGCTCGTAACCAAGTCCTTTTTTCGCCAGACCTCCGGTCTTGAAATTCTCGATGAATATATCTGATTCGGCTGCCAGCTCATGCACCAAAGCACAGCCTTCTGGGCTTGATATATCTAAAGTAAGTGAGTGTTTACCTCTGTTAGCACTTAGGTAGTATGCGGCTTCATCGGTGTCTTCGTCATTTTCATTCTTTAACCAGGGTGGACCCCATTGGCGGGTATCATCACCGACAAGCGGGCGTTCAATCTTGATTACTTCGGCGCCGAGATCAGCCAGAATCTGCGTGCACCAGGGGCCGGCTAGAATTCGGCTTAAATCCAGAACACGTATACCTGTAAGTGGACCTGCCATTTTATGTTCCCAAAAACAGCGAAATATTATCGCCTATATGCCGTAGTCTTGGCCCGAGCTCCTGTTCCAGCGTTTCTACTGACACAGCAAAAGTCGGGCCGCCACAGCTGAGCGCCATCACTGTGTTGCCATCTTTGGATATCAATGGCACTGATACCGTTCGCGTGTCTCGACGCCATTCTTGATCGACGAGGCAGAAGCCCCGGTCTTTTATTTGATCTATTGCATCATCTGCACGTGCTTTAAGTTCTGGCCATTCCTCGATATAGGCGGATTCAAGTTGTAGATACATTTCTTGTCTTTCATCTTCAGGCAGTCCTGCCAGCCAGGCACGTCCAATCGAGGATCGCGCGATTTCAATGCGAGCACCTATGTCGAGGCGCAAAGTAGTAGATGAATTGCCACAACACTCATCTACATACACCATACTCATACGGTCACGCGATGCCAGTGCCACGGTGCAACCGGCACTACTGGCGAGCTCTGCCATATTGTCATGCGCGAGATGGCGAACTTTCAAACCACTGAGTAAGGGATAACCGAGGGACAGAACACCAGCACTTAATTCATATTTGCCATCGGCTTTGTTTTGCTGAAGGTAGCCCATCTCGCTGAGTGTATAAGTCAGACGTGTAATACTGGGTTTGGGGATTTTGGTTAAAGCCGCGATATCTTTGTTGCTCATACTGCCGCTCTGCGCCTGAAAAGCGCGCAATACTTCCAGACCGCGTGCCAGCGATGTAATAAACTTTCTATCAGAACGTTTGCTAAGACCATGTGACTCGAAGTCCAGTACCAGTGGTTTTAGCGCGGCGCGGGGGATTTGCTGTTGTGTCTCTGACATAGGCTTTACTTAATCGCGTAGAATTTTCTGATGTAAATTTTACTTTTGCACAATATAGTTTCACAATTGATGGTTATATATAACATATTATTTCTCATAGCGAAACTCATATAGATTAACTAGGATTATTATGAAAGATTTTTCCAAAGATCCTCTGACAATTGCAGTAATCGGCGCCGGTGTGATGGGGAGAGGTATTGCCCAACTTGCTGCCAGTGTCGGAATTAATGTCGTACTACACGATCTCGATAAAAACGTCGTTAATGAGGCGGTTGATTTCGTTTATAAGATGCTTGAGCGTGCACATGAAAAAGGCAGGATGAGCGAAGCTGAATTAGCCAACAGCAAAGCTTGTATCAACAAGTCATCTGAGATGAGTAATCTGGCGGATGCAGATCTTGTTATTGAAGCCATTATTGAAAACCTCGATATAAAACAATCCTTGTTCAAAGAACTCGAAGCGACGGTTTCGGAAGAATGCATACTCGCCACTAATACGTCTTCATTGTCAGTAACCTCTGTTGCCGCTTCTTCTGATAGACCAGAACGCATCGCTGGGTTTCATTTTTTTAATCCTGTTCCTTTAATGAAACTGATAGAAGTTATCAGTGCTATTCGCACCTCTGAAAATGTCGTTAAACAATTACAACTTTTATGTAAACGACTTGGACATACGCCGGTGTTGGTTAATGATTCGCCGGGGTTTTTAGTTAACCATTCGGGAAGAGGACTCATCACTGAAGGACTACGGGTAATCCATGAGAACATTACCGAAATACAGGTAGTCGATGAAGTCATGCGAGATTGTCTGGGATTTCGAATGGGACCCTTTGAGTTGATGGATCTGACCGGGCTTGATGTGACCTTTCCTGCCTCTGAGCAAGTTTATAATCAGTATTTTCAGGAACCTCGGGTACGTCCTACACCCTTACAACGGCGACGTTATGTTGCGGGCTTACTCGGACGTAAAACAAAGCAGGGATTCTATCGTTACGAGGAAGGAAGCAAAATAGAAAAAGAGCCAGCAACGGTTCCTGAGGTCTCAGTCTCTTCTTCTTTCTGGGTGAGTCGCATTAATGAAGAACTGGCCAGCAAAATAGTTACTATTTTGAATGAGTCCGGGGTAAGTATTGATGACTCTGCTGTACCTGATAAAAACAGCATTGCTATTGTGACTCCGATGGGGCTGGATACCAGCTCTGCACTGCTTGCTGAAAACTTATCTGCGCAAAGGACCATTGCTGTGGATGCATTGTTCAATATGGATAAACGAATATGCATAATGAGTAACCCGGGCACTAGTCTTGAAGTTATAAATGAATGCTGGGTGGCATTTGCGCGTACCGGCAGAGCTGTTTCTATTATCAGAGATAGCGGAGGGTTTATCGGGCAAAGAATTCTCGCCACAATAATTAATATTGCCTGTGATATCGCCCAACAAGGTATCGCCTTACCGGAAGACATTGATGTCGGCGCTAAACTTGGCCTCGCCTATCCACATGGACCGCTTGAATGGGGTGACACTATTGGCGCGAATCATATTTTGACAATACTTGAGAATTTGCAGCTTGTTTATGGCGATCCGCGTTATCGCCCCTGCCCCTGGTTGAGACGCAGAGCCCAGTTAGGTTTGTCGTTATTGTCTGAAGAAATATAATAGTATTTTCGTACCAAAACATAAGTACTGCCATTAGCAGTGATTCTACAAATTATGCATAGAGGAATGAGTGAATGAATGAAGCCGTAATATTTGATGGTATCAGAACGCCCGTTGGTCGACATGCTGGGGCATTATCTAAAATCCGTCCTGACGAATTGCTTGCGAGAACTATACGCGAACTGGTTAGTCGTTCTGAGTTTGATCTAAGCTTAATTGAAGATGTAATTGCTGGTGATACTAACCAGGCTGGTGAGGACTGTCGTAACGTCGCTCGAAATGCAGGTTTATTGGCTGGCTTACCGCTTACTGTCGGTGGTATTACGATTAATCGTTTATGTGGCAGCGGTGCAGCAGCTGTACTTGATGCCTCGCGTGCGATTAAAACAGATGAAGGGCAGATGTTTATTGCGTCTGGAGTGGAAAGTATGAGTCGTGCTCCCTGGATTATGTCGAAGGCTGAGTCGGCCTATGGTCGCGATCAGAAAATTCAGGACTCAACAATTGGTTGGCGTTTTCCTAATCCCCGTTTTTATAAGGAATTTGGCAGTGAAACCATGCCGGAAACAGCTGACAACATTGCCAAAGATCTCGGCATAAGTCGTGAAGATAGCGATATATTTGCGTGTGCGTCGCAACAAAAATATGCGCAAGCCAAAGCTGATGGTTTTTATACGGAAGAAATTCTGACAGTTGAAACTCCCGGAGCAAGTCGAAAGGCAGACAATATTCTCGTCAATGAAGATGAGCACCCGCGTGCGGATACAACAATTGAAAAGCTCAATAGTCTCAGGGCCTTGTTCGATGGTGGTGTGGTCACAGCGGGAAATGCATCTGGGATTAATGATGGAGCGGTTGCCTTGCTGTTGGGCAGTAAAGAATTGGGCGCTAAGTTAGGAATGACACCGAGAGCAAAGGTAGTCGCTGGTGCTATTGCGGGTGTCGAGGCAAGAGTAATGGGACTCGGACCAGTGCCAGCTTCGCAAAAAGCCTTACAACGTGCAGGTATTTCATTAAAAGATCTGGATGTAATTGAAATCAACGAGGCCTTTGCGACGCAAGTACTGGGCTGTCTCAAACAACTCGACTTACCATTTGATGATGCGCGAGTGAATCCTAACGGTGGTGCTATAGCAATAGGTCATCCCTTAGGTGCATCCGGTGCACGATTAATATTGACTGCGATGCGACAGCTGGAACGGACTGGTGGTCGTTATGCTTTAATAACAATGTGTATCGGACTTGGGCAGGGGATAGCAGTGGTAATTGAACGTATCTAGACTAATTGGTGTTAACATCTGCCAATAACGACAGATTACTTATGAAAGAAGCTCAGGGAAAAGAATATTAATAATGTTTTTTGAGAATAAGGATGTGCTGGAAATAACCGCTCAGTTTGTAATGGGTGGTTTTTTCATTATTCAGGCAACTAAAAATGCCATGAAACCGGACATGGTGTTTGGTCGTTTGCAGACCTACAAATTCCCTGCCCCTAAAGCCGTCATGTGGTTTGGGATATTAATGATGTATACCGGCGGGGCTCTGCTGATGACTGATGTCTATGCAGACTTTGGCGCTGCCATTCTGATTATTTTTACGTTTATGGCGACGCTTATTTTTCAAAGATGGTGGACAGTTGAAGATCCTGTACGTCGTCCTTATAACTACCTGATGTTTTTTTATAACATCTTTATTATGGCCGCCCTGTTATTACTAATCTAGGGAGTCTAAAGTTCCGTCGTCATGCCGGTTAATACCTATTCTGTAACTAATATTTTTGACTGGATTCTGGTATTCACCAGAATGACGGCTTGTTAAATATTAGGAAAGACCTCTTCAGCAAAACGACGTAAGACATTGTGCGATCCTTCTTCATCCTGAGACGTGATGAAAATTGAAATCTCATTGATGCCGGCTTCTTTTAATTCCTTACCTTTGTTTATACAGTCCTGAGGTGTACCAGCGATACAGCATTTCATCGCGACCTCATCCGGGATAAGTTCTTTATGTTTAGCTGTTAGATCCAGGTGTTTGTAAAATTTATAGGAATCAGTGACTTCTTTCACAACATTGGCATGTTCCACACCGAGTGTCTTGGGTAACCAGGGTTTGTTTGCTATGTTGCGTGCCGCTGTGGGTCTGACTTTATCCAGAGCTTTGCTTCGGTCATCATCAATAGCCGCGTCAATCGCCGCAATATAACGAAGTGTTGATGGATCTTTGCCCACGCTTTCGGCGCCTTCAACGGCTGTGCTTACGGTTTTGCGTACGCCTTCGGCATTACCGCCCATATGACCGTCAACTATGACACCGTCACAAATCTCACCTGCGGTTCGCACCGACTTAGGGCCCATGCAGGCAAGTTGGATAGGCGCCTGACCCCATTCTTCGGCACCAACCAGACGTACCATAGATTCGGCACCCCAGGTGTTCTCTTCTTTATCTACATCCCATTGCAAAGCATCTACTTCTTCGCCTTGTAGTAATGCTCGCATAAATTCAATACGCTTACGGATTTCAGGCAATCGGGCTGGTGAGAGTCCTGCTGTGCGTACGGCTGAATCACCGGCACCTACACCTAAAACAGCGCGACCCTTACTTAGCATATTCAGGGTCTTAATGGCATTTGCTGTCACTGCAGGGTGACGAGTGACCATATTCGTTACACCCGTGCCCAGACGCACCTTTTCTGTCGCCATGGCACAAGCACCAAGAGTGACCCAGACGTCATTCCAGATCATTTGTGAATCACCCACATAAACGGTTTCGAAATCGCAGGCTTCGGCAGTTTGGGCGAGACGTACCACAGGGTCGACAACGTTTCCTGCGTGTGGCCAGATCAT
>Ga0055584_100003662_pt1 | contig 15110 bp, 29 predicted proteins | sample OSDHelmetaG_FD_58716 | JGI IMG/M metagenome (GOLD analysis project Ga0055584, IMG submission 58716) | Pelagic marine sediment microbial communities from the LTER site Helgoland, North Sea, for post-phytoplankton bloom and carbon turnover... | ecosystem: Environmental > Aquatic > Marine >... | reverse complement strand
CTTCTAGATAATCTTTGTATAGTTTTAGTTTATCTGCTAATCAGTCATTAATCATTTTGATTGTATCTGTATCTAGATCATCTAAACATTTATCCTCTTTATTTACTTCATCTCCTATGTAATTAGGTCTAACGTATAAATAAGTGTAAGCTACCTTGTGTTTTGGTAGACCTTCTAGCATTTTCTCTCTAGATTCTGGATCTTTACAGTTGTCCAGTTTATTCATTTGAGTTTCTGATAGTGAATCAACGTCTAATTCTTCTTGTAAACGACTCACTTTGTAATAAGTAAGGATTCATTTCTTTGCTAAGCATATGAAGTCTTTTTGAGCATCTACATATCTTACAAATTCTTTTTTTCTTTTTGCGTCCATCTTTGTATTTGGACGATTTGATAATTCTAGCATAGCTTTTAGTTATTAATAAGTAATGTAATTATATATTTTTTTTAATTAAAATCAAGTTATAACTTTCTTTTATAGTCTCTCATCTTAACCATATTTTTAACCTCTATGATCAGATTTACTTCTTTTTGTACAGCTTCGTTTGTTATAAGCTCTTTTCCATTTAGTTGTTTTTTATAAAGATCTTTTAGTCTTTGACTTCTTATTGATAGCATATTTATTTTCATTATCTAATAAAATATCGATCTGATCTTGTATATGCTTAATATACTTGGAATCCTCTCAGAATAATTCTATGTGTTTCTCTTTCATTTCTTCTAAATGCTCTATGTGTTTATTTTTCATCTGGTCTTTGCCCTTTTTTATATGCTATTTTGTGATCATACATCTGCTCTATCTCTTGCAATTCATTAAATAGCTCGTGTGTTTGATCTGTTTGATTATCAAATAAATCATCTAGTATTTTAGCAACTCTTTGCTTCATATCCTCTAAATGACATAATTCTTGGTTTTGTAATCAAATTCTAAAATTATTTATATGTGCCTTATTTATATTCATTTTTTTATTTTTTATAAATTTTAATTTCTTTAACCCAATTTTCAGTTTCTTCTTTTGAGTATAAAGGTTGCTCATCTAACTTAGCTTGAAACTTTGGACTGTAGTTTTTGTGTCCATTAAGTATAAGCCCTATATATCAAGGATTCTTTGATGTTAGTTTTCAAAGATCATCTCTTTTCTTACCACTAAACATAGTGATTAATTCTTGTAAATCTTTCATTAGTATCTTGTTCAATTATTAATAGGAGAGAATTCTTCTCTGCAATCTTCCTCTTTAGCTTCTCTAAGTTTCTTTATCTTTTTATCTGATAGAAATTTCCCATCATCATTTTGGATATTTGCTCTGACTCTAGTAAGTCCAGCTATATTTATACCTCACATCTCAAGGATTTTTCTAATAAGAAGCATCTCCTCTTCTGTTTGACAAGCGTAGTGTTGTAAATATTTAATGTATAACTCTATATCAGAGTTTCTTGCTCTAGGATACTTTTCAAGCATCAATTCTACTTTATCTTTTATTTTCTTTTTCATAGCTTTTTTTAAAAATTAATAGTTTTCTTTTTTCAATTTATGTATAACTCATCTTTCTCTGGATCTAAATAAATAGTTTTATCTATATCTCAGTGATATGTATGTTTATAAATTATTGTATTGTATATTAAACTAAAATACATTATATCATTTCAGTTTAGACTTAACGAATCTCACTGATCAACTGATCATTTATTTATATTGTATCTCATTTATAAATTGTTAATTTCTTTTTTCTTTAAACTATTCATAGATCTGCAATATTCAAACTGCTTATCTAGTGAATCCATTGTAGCCTTTAAAGTAAGTTCTTTAGATCTTGCTTCTTGTACTCATTTAAGATATTTCTTATAAGCATCTGAGCATCTGGCTATCCTATTTCTCTCAGCTTCACTTCCTTCGTGCTTAGAAGCTTCCATTGCTAAGATAGAGTGCTTACTCTCGGATAACATCTCCGAATTTGCTTTTGCTTGAGCGTATTGGTGTCAAACTCTCTCTATCTCTCAAGGTATGTTTTCAAAATTCATAGCTTTATTTGTTAAGTTCTATTACTTTACCATTTTTTAATTCAAACGGATCTTCTCATTTTCTATGTATAGTCATTTTTCATTTATTGATTGTAACATATCAATTCCAGTGTTCTCCTCAGAATTCATCTACAAAACTCATATGAAATTCTAATCATTTATATTTATTCCCTAGTGCTTCAAATACTTTAAATGGTGGATTCCAAGCTGTAGTAAATCTATAAGTAATTTTTCATCTTTCTTTTTGCTTAAAAGCATCTTCTCAATTTCTTTTAGTGTCCCAGTTTTTTTCTCTCCATTCATACCAGTTTTTTGCTTCTGAATTTCCGTCTGGCTCTTTTAGTATATTATTAAAATCAAATAAGTATTCATCTGATTCCATTTCATTTGCAAAAGCTCTTAATTTTTCATCAGTTGCTCAAAAAGCTTCTACTGTACTATATATATTATTTGCCATTTTTAACTTGGTTAGTAAATCATTCTAAGTCTTTCCAGATTCTCTCCATATCATCTTCTGATATAGCTTGATTGTCTTTATAAGTCTTTCATAGTTCCTTCATTTTATCTTTAACCTCTTCTACATCATAATCTTCTGATAGATCTTTATAAGTTTCTTGTGCTAGTTCTGTACCACCATCATTAAAAGCAGATACTATTTCTTTATATTGTTTTTTAGTAAACTTTTCTTTAGGTACTACAGTTGCTTCTGATTCTGGATATAAGAATCTTCCTAATCCCCAGCATACACACGCTCTTTTAAATGAATCTGAGATAGCACCTTTTTCTTTTTCAATAGATGTTTCTGATCATCAGTCCCATTTTGTTATCCACTCATCTCCTATCTTTATAGATACACCAGCAAATAATTCGCCCCTAAGCTCCTTATAATCTACTTTCCAGTTCTCCATACCACAAACTTCATCAAGTCTGTCTTGAGCTTGTCTGGCAGTTATATAGTCTAACATTTTTCCTCAAGGTCATTTTCTTTGCTTATAAGGCATTGCTTCTCATAGTTTTTTTAAATTCATAGCTTTTATTATTATTAAATACAGTGTTCTTTACAGTCAGAGCATAATCATAGCTCTCAGATCAGAGATGCTCAGCAGCATTCTGATAACTCTTCTACATCAAATACATCATTTCAGCAGAAACATATCTCTGCTCATTCGTCAAAAGTAGTTTCACATTCACTACAAGTTAGGATTTGCATAATATTTTTAATTAAGATTTAAGATTTTGTTGCTCATCTGCCCAAGCTTGATATAGCTCGTCAAATAGTTCTCAGTAATCCAGCCATTTAGTTATAAAGTCTATATCAGATATGTAGTATAGATCTCAGTCTATATCTTCTATCATATAGTCTAATTGTGGTATATCGTCTCCGATTTCTAGATCATCTAATTGATCCTTGATTTTTTTATTAATAGAGTTCATAGCTTTTATTAATTATTATTTAATGTACAGTAATTATATAGTTTTTTATACCTTTTGTCAAAACTTTTTTTATATATCAAGGCTTTTTATAATAGAAATGGCTTCTTTATAACCATAAGAAAATTCTACTTGTACATTTGAAACTTCATTTAAAGCATCTGCCCATTTGATTTGTTCATCAGATATTACACTTGGAGATGCTCCTTTTGTTCAATTTTTTAGAACACGTTTGCATCTTTTTAGCTCTATAAAGAGCAAAGCTCATCTTTTTAGTATGATCATAAAATCTGGTACTCAAGGGGATAATCCCATTCTCTTCTTTCTAATAGCTGCTTTTCTTGCTATATGAGCTGGTAGTCAGCTTTCATTTGCTATATGAGTAAATGTATAGTTATTAGCTCTTAACCAATTAGCTAAGCATTCTGATTCTTGATCTTCTGTAGGTATATTAGTCATAGATATTTTTTAGATAATCAATACATTCTTGCCTTACTCCTATTCAACTCTTACAAGCGTGTGCTAAATTATGACACCTAAAACAAAGCGTTACTCATTGATCTATATCGTTTCTATTAGCTCATCTATTAGCTTCTAGTCAATAGTAGACGTGGTGTACACTATGTGGAGGATCATAGCATAAGATACATTTATTGTAATCTCTATTAGCTATTTGCTCTTTTATTTTAGGTGTAAATTTAGCTTTCATATTAAGGAGTTGTTGTTTGATAAACTGCATAAAACTCATCACAAGCTCTATATCTAAGCCTTCATTGTCTGTTAGATACTACAAAGTAGTCTTTTCAATTAAATGTAACTTTATCTCATATTTTCATCTTAAAATATTTTATCGTGTATTGTAACCCTATTTTGTTCTTCTGGAGATAAGTAATTATATTTATCTCAGCTAAGATATTCTTTTTGATTCAAATCAAAGGTTGCTTCAAAGATTGCTGGTGTTGGCATTCAAGTTCTATTCTTATCAACTATTATTTTAGTTCATCTCAAGAAACTTGCTTTACTCTCTTCAAAATCTGTTTCAGTATCACTTGGTGCTAATAGAATAACAGTATTTGCATTCTTTTCAATATTAGAACTTCAATGTAAATCTGATTTATTTGGTAGTCTATTTTGATTAGCATATCATCTACTTAGATGTGATACTAATACTACTGGTTTCTTTATAATTTCTGTTACTTCTTTAATTGCTCTCACTATATCAGAGATTCAAGTGTACTCATTATCTCAGTGATTTAGATAGTGGAGATGGTCTATTACAAACATATCTACATTTCAGTAATTATCTCTTATAAGCTCTAGGAGTTGATTCTTATCTGGTATAAAAGATTTATCAAATATCTTTAAGTTATCTTCTATCTCTTTAGGTATTTCATTTAAAGCTTCATCTTCATATTTTGAAACATCTGTTAAATTAAGTCTATACTCTGGTCATTTAATAAACTTTCCGTCTTTCTTTAATTTTAAGTTTATATGTTTTTGTAAGTATCTATAGGCTATTTCTCAAATATCTCATTCTAAACTAAGTAATCAAACTCTTTTTCAGATACTAGCATTCTCAATAGCTATACTACAAGCAAGTTCTGTTTTTCAGATTCAACTTCCAGCTCCAATAACCACTAACTCATTCTCTAGGATTCATCATAGGTATCTATCTAGTGGCTCTATACCATACTTACAGATATTGTCTATATTTCTAAATCTTCTCTCTTTCACTGTTTGTTCTGCAACTTCTCTAAAACTCTTAAAATTTTTCATAGCTTTTTATATTAGGTTTTAAAATTTTCCTTAAACCATTTTACCACTTCTTTCCATTCAAGTCAAAGTTGATTTTTAACTAAAACACTTGGGGAGTATCCAGAATTCACATCTCCGAAGTTATAGTGCGAACTTCATCAGTTAAATATTGCATTATATTGTTCGCTATAGAAGAATCCAGTGTATTTATTACTTTTAGGATTATCACTCAAGAAGTTTCTACCGTTATTTAAGTATTTAAACTGGGGTAGGAGCTTTTCACTTACTAGATAGGCTGGTATGTTATCTATTTTTTCAAAGAACTCTTCTGTGGACGCCTTATTACCTTCATAGTTTTTTCATTGTATAAGCTTATCTATTCTCATTTTTGCTTCGTATTCTTCGGCTCTTTGTTTTATTTCTTTTTCTCTTTGTTCTTCTATTTTAGCTTTACTGGCTTTTCATCTTTGTCCTATATTAAATTTACTATCTATATCTTGCTCTGCTAGAATTTCTACTTTAGATCAGTTCTTTTGATTTATACTTCAAGGCAATCTAAGTATTCTAGCTAGATTCTTACAAGCGTGATCTGATTCATATATCTTATCTCCCCAAAATTCATCCCATTGCTTATAGACATCTTCCACTCATAGAGCATATACATCTTTATCAAAACTCTTTTCTGGGAAAGTATAGTAGATATGTAATCAGTTTCAGCTAAAAACTATGTATCTCCATAATCAAAGCATACCATCTTCTTTGATTAGATTCTTTGCGATATTTAATCATTCTTTTTTAATATCTTCATCAGTTACTTCAAAATCACAATTATTTCTAATATCTAAATCAATACAAAAATAGTTCTTGCTAATTATATCACTATCACTTGCTCTTTTTTCTAATCACTCCTTTACTCCAGATAAAAAATATACATTATCTGTAGTATTTTCTTTTACTTGATTCCAAGATAGAGTTGTAGTTAGATTATTAAACTCTATAACTCAAGTCTTTAAATGTTTTAAAAAGTTTATTGTTGCTTCCATTTTCATTTTTTATAATCTAAAGTTTTTTTTAATTCTCTTGTTTTATGATTTGCTATAAGTCATTGTCTAGCAGCTTCTAATACTTCATATAAAAACTCATCATCTAAAGCTCCGTTAGTATGAATTTGAGTTATTACTGTTTTTTTATTTCTTGTGTTTGTCATAGTTTAATATTTATTTAAATAATCTTCGAAGATATTTTTTTGTAAAAATTTATATAATCAGTGTCTAGTATTATACCAATTATTTTCTGCTATATACTTGTTATAATTTCAAATAGCATACTCAATATCTTCTTTTTTATATTTTTTTCTTTTAGTAATATATCTATTTTGTAAATTATCTGTAATTCTATTTTTTAATTTATATTTACTATTCCAATATTCTAGCAATTGCTCTAGCTCTAAAATATATTCTTCCTTCTTCTTTCTTCCTTCTTCTCTATTAGTGGGTGCAACTGTAGGTGCAACTGTAGGTGCAGGTGTAGGTGCAACTGTGGGCGCATTCAATTGATACTTCTCATAGTTTATTACCTTTATAATCACACCTCTGGGTTGTTTTTGTCGGTGTATCTGTCAGTGCGACTCTAGGAGCAATAAACAGCGTTTTACAATATCTTTTGAAACACCACATTGTGTCATTATATTTTGATATTCAAAGTATCATTCTCCAGTAGCAAACTTTCATCAATCCTTATAGAACACCTCCATTAAGATATAAATCCAGATCTTTAAATATCAAGGAGACTTATACCATATCTCAGACATCATTATTTTTCTATGTAGCTTTATAAATCCTTCCATAGCTTAAAAATTAACATCTAAAGTAAATCTATTTCCCTCAGTACTTAATCATAAGCTCCCTTCTATTTCTTCTCTATCTATTCTGAAATAAGTTCAGAATTTATGTTTTACTTGTTTTACAGTAGCAAAGGTTTCTAATACCTTATCAGTGATCTCATCAAACTTATATGATTTATCTGGAGTTCTTACCATATAAATATATATACATCAATCTTTTGGTCTTTTTTTGGATACTTTTAGCTGATTATCCGTAGCTATATAAAATGTTACCATAGTCAAAAATTAGGCAAATAAAAAACCCTTGAGCGACAATAGTATTGCTACTAATGGGGAAAATCGGCTCAAGGGATTGTTTATGTCTCTTTAACTAATGCACTTACTTCAATGATTTTCCCACAAATCTAAAGTAAAGGCACTAGAACATACAGTTCATTTAAAGGAACTGCAAGTATTATATCACTTTCTATTACAAAAGCAAAATAATTTAAAGATTACGGCTATTGTATATTTTATTTTTTATTGTCAAGTAAAAAAACTAACTAAAGGTTTTTAATCTTTGGTATCTGCTCTTTCTAGCTTGTTGTGCATAGTATTTTTCAACCATACTTTTTTTCTTTTCCATTATCTTTTTTTATTAGTAATAATTAAAAGATAATCTATTTTTTAACAAAAGCAATAGTATAATGTAGAGTTTATGTGAAGAAACACAAAAACCCCCACTTAGAAGGGTAGGTGTGCTTTGAAACTAATTTAAGAATATTAAACTTAAATAAAGTATAACAATTATAAGAATAATAACAGTAATTGCAAAGTTACTTTTTCTTTTGCCTTGACGTAGGACTATCATTATAATATAAAGTTAGGTTAAGCCCTAAACCCTATTTAACGGTGCTTGAGGGGAAACCCTCTTGTGCCGACCAACTAACTAAAAAGGAGGGAAGATATGAAACAAAAAACTCGCAAGGTTAGTAAAAAAGAAAAACGTAGACGTATTAATAAACGTCGTACTAATCGCCATAATCAATTAAGAAAGTGAGGTGATCGTATCTAACGGAGTGCTAAAACCTCTCCACTTAAAAACCCTAGTTTAATTACTAGGGCTTTTTTTATCCATTATATTTAGCTATTTCTATTTGTCTTCTTTTATTTAATCCTTTCATATACTCTCATCAAGCCATTACATATTGACTCATTATATATATAACACTTGCATCGTCTCCTCTCGCTGCATACATTAATACTCTATAGTTATATCCCGTATTGTGCATAAAACTTAATAGAGCTACCTTTTTGTTCCATTCTAGACCATCTGCTACTCTATTGATTTGTAGTAGTTTACCACCGATATAATTATGACATCTTGATCTAGCTTCTTCTATAGTTATTGTTTCTCCTTCATAACTTATAGTCCCACATCAGATAGAATATCTTTTAACGTCCCAGTAAGCTGTTAAATGCATTCACTCTAGATCTTTAATAAAATCAAACGCTAGATCTATTATTTGATCATCTGTATAAAGTTCTCATTCAGACTCGTTGGGTACACCCTCCACCTCTTGTGCGAACTCTTGGATTTCATCTACTATCTCTGATATTTCATCTTCTGTATAACTATCTTGTTCTGGTATTTCATAGTGAGCGCTTACATCTTCTAATAAATTTACTTTAAGTGTATCCAGTTGTACATTAGTCCATACTATTGATCAAATAATGTATACAATAAATATCATTGGTAGAAATAAAGATAGAGTTGTCATTAATTGAGACTTAACTTTTTTAACTCTTCTAGCTTTCTTATTCTTTTTTAAAGAGCTTTTACCAGATAGATTAATATAACTAGATCATTTTTGTTCTGATCTCTCTAGATATTTCTCTACATCTTTATCTGACCAGTGTACTAACATACTTTTATTTAAAACTCTTATTTCCTTTTTTGTACTATTTAATATATCTTTTTTTGTTTGTGTATTTTTCATAGCTTTTTTGGTTAATATTTAAAATACATAATAATTATATCATTTCTAATATCTTTTGTCAAAAAAAAGACTACCTTTTTATTGTAATCTTTAATTTTATCTCTAGTAATTAGCTCTGTATATTAAAAAAATAAGTATTTACTTCTCATAACAAGCTTGTCTAATAACTTCTCTATATTTATTTTATATGTACTTCAACGTCTATCAAAATATGAATCTATGATCATATCGTGAGCGTTGTTTTTAATCCATTTAGCTACATTAGTGAAGTGTCAGCTACTTCAAAGGTACTCTGTATAATCCTCAAAATTATCTATTTGTTTATTATCTTTAATATCTTGATAAAACTTTTTATTAAACTTAATTCATATAGAAACAGCATAACCTCTATCTATCCATTCGTCCATTTCATTTCTATCTAGTGTTCAGAAAGTAATAAGGTTTGGAACTTTCCATCCTCTCTCTTCTGCATTTTCTTTTACAAATTTATATACTTGCTCTATTCAGTCAGCACCATATCCTCAAGTTTTCCACCATTCATTACGTCCTTTATTATAAGGATCTTTTCTAGCTATCTTTTTAAGATCATCTTCTGTTAGAGTTATTCAGCAATTATATTTAAGATTAACTGCTGGAGCATAATATCTACACATTTTCTTAGTAATTTCTTCATCTCATTGATTTAGAGAGTGAAATCTCATACTCGGATTTATTTTATTCCATTCTATTATCATATACATTTATTATTAAGTAAATATTTCAAACTTCTTTTTTCTCAGAATTTAAAATAATCTTTTCAATATCTATTGAGTAAAACTATAGATATGCTAGATACACTAATTCTTCCACCCAGTTTAAGTTTATGTAGTAGTTTGAATAGTTTATACCCGAAGACAAAATTAGCTCGGTAGAAGTGAAATAAACCCCCTCATCTGCTAAAGTCTATATCGTGATCTAAGCAAATCTTTTCTATATCTTCCCATAGTTGCATTGATAGATTTGGATTAAAGTTACTAATTAACTTAATATTTCATCTAATAGTTTTAGAAAAATCATATCAATCTTTTCATCAGCATCAGTTATACCATCAATTCTGAGCTAAAAGGATCTCATCTCTATCAGATAAGTCATACTCTTTTAATTTGTCTATAGTTCTCATAATTATTTATGGTTACGCTCTTTTCTAAGATGCCTAGTTAAGATGATTGTACTTATTCAAAGCATTACTTCAAAATATGCACTATCTAATCAAGTAAACTCTTGAATAAAATAGATTCCTATAGCAAATACATATATGCTTAAATAAGAGATATGTTCTATTGAGTGTTTTTCTTCTCAATAAACAAAGACTCATTTCTCTATATCTATGAAAGTTTGAATAAACTCTCTCAGTATACAGATGAATCAAATTGCAAGGAAAATGTATCAGTAGTTAAAATCTAACATTATTTAAGTTTCTTATTTTTATAAAAATCAAAGGCATCGTAGAAAACATTTTTGTCAAAGGCATATAACATTGCCATAAAACTAATAACAGTAGTTACTCAGTTTAGTAAAGTTCTTCATTGTCAGTTATACATTTCTGGTAGAAAATATGCTGGGATTCAAGAAGCAAAGTATCAAGAGATTAAACATCAGACAAAGATTAATCCAAATTTTGCCTTTCATACCCACTTTTGTTTTGTTAGTATTGTCATTATTACTACCAGTAGTGCAGCTCCTCAGAACTCAGTTAAGTCTTTCAATAATAATATAGTATTTTTTTCCATTGGTTAGTTGGTTAATTATTGTTTTTATTTGTTATGCTACTCTTTTTACTGTAAACTTTCCAGTATCGAGCGAAGATACCACCTCTCCTCTTATAGATAAGGTATCTCCATCTGCTACAGATAGTGTCCACTCTCAATACATAGGAAACCTATCGAATGTATCCGATTCATCGTTGTTATAAGTGGCTAGTGTACTTGTTCATTGGTCTGTTCAATTCTTATGTAAAGCTAATCAAAAGTTAGTGTCATTATCAATAGTTCACATACTAATTAATGTACGGACATTTACGTATCAGTCAAAGTTTACTGTTATATTAGTAGCATTAATTGTATAATCAGCATCTACTGTTTTATATCCATTTGTTAAAGTATGATCTCCTCAAGCTGTACGTCAAGTCATATTAGCAAAAGCATACGAAGTTGATCCTCAACCTCAAGAAAATAAATTTATAGCTAATTCCGTAGCACTATCGGCAACTCATACTGCTTTTTCATTAGTTCAAGGTGTAGTAGATATTGCACCAGCAGTATCAGATAAATAATATGTAGAATTAGTTGTTAATCAACTTTGATTATTGTCTACTCAAGCTGTATTTACATTTACAGCAGCACTAGCAGAAACAGTTTCATTAGCAAATCAAACAAATTTAACTTCATCAGCACTCGTAGCATCTGTTTTATATACTTCAGTTAATGTTTCAGTTGTATCAACAGTTGTAACAGCAAAGTTTTTATCTCTTCAAGATAGTGTTCAATCCCAAACATTAGAACTATTAATACTATAAAATTGTCCTCAAGCATATACATCACTTCCATTATAATTCCAATATGAAAAATTTGTACCATCATTAGCTCTATCTGTTTCAATAAGTATATAATAAGTACCACTTCATAATGTTTCATTAGTAAATGTAAATGTTTCATCTGTTCAACTTCAGAAACCTCACTCCGCAACAGTATTTGAAGATGTTGCAACTAGTGTTCAAGATGTGTCTGAATAAACTTTACAAGTTAAATTTCAACTTCATCAAGCTCACGCATCTCTTAGATTTGCCACTATACTTTTTAGTAATCTATTTGCAGCACAAGTAAATGATTGTCATTGTTTTTGATATGTTGTATTATATCAAATAGCTCAAGCATTAGCAAAACTAGTTCCAGATAATGAAGAAGCTTCACTAACATCAGGAAATACTCACATTCTTAATGCATCTCAAGCAGTTAAAGCTTCTCAAGCAGTAAATTCAGATTGAGTTACATTAGAGCTTCCACCTCAAGTAGAAACTTTATTATCCGTGCTATTAAAATTTATTCAAGCCATATTTTATAATTATTAAGCTACTCTATCTACAACGAACTTACCAGTATCTAAAGAGGTTAATACTTCTCAACGTATAGACAAGGTATCTCCATCTGCTACTGATATATTCCATTCTCAAGCCATAGGAAACCTATCGAATGTATCTGTTTCGTCATTATTATAAGTAACAAAAGTCGATGTTCATTGATCTGTACCGTTTTTATGGACGGCTAATCAAGCATTTGTATCATTGTCTAACGTACCCATACTTATCATTGTTCTAACGTTTACGTATCAGTCAAAATTACAAGTAATAGTTGTTGCTCCAACTGTAAAATCTGAACTATTTGTATATCAAGAAGTTAAAGTATGGTCTCCACCAGCAGCACGTCAAGTCATATTAGCAAAAGCGTGTGCTGTATAACCTCATCAACCTCAAGAAAATAAGTTTATGGCAATTTCAGTTGCACTTAAAGCAGTTCAAACTGCTTTTTCATTTGTACCAGCTGTAGTAGATATTGCTCAAGCTGTATCTGATAAGTAATAAGTAGAATTTGTTGTTAATCACGTTTGATTTTGATCTGTACCAGCTGTATTTACATTTACAGCTTCATCACTAGAAACACTTGTGTCAGCAAAACCTATAAAACCTATTTTATTAGCATCACTAGCATCTGTTTTAATTGCTCAAAATGCATCTCTAACAGTTACAGAAAAATATCTATCGTCAGTAGACCTTGCATTCCATACATTAACGTCACTTACATAATATGCTTGTCCTCAAGCATAAGGATTACCTGTGTCTGTATACCAATTTAAAAAATTACTACTATCAGCAGAACTATCTGTCCTGACTTGTATATAATATGTAGTAGCAGGGTCTAAAGGTATTCAGTCAAAATTCCAATCATACTCTGTTCCAGTTACTACAGTAGAAGCGTCTAGTGTATTTGTTGAAGTACCCAATAAAGTAGTACCAGTATCCGAATATATATATCAAGTTAAAGTTCAGGTTGGACTACCAAACGTCCTTAACTTACTCATAAATTTATCTAATTCAAAATATCAAGTTGCCTCAGTTGTAAATGATTGCGCCGAACCTATCTCATTCACATATCGTCAAATTGAAGTAAAACCAGATACACTAGTTCAAGAAAGACTAGAAGCGTCAGCACTTGTTGTATATCAAATTGTAACAGCGTCTCAGGCTGTCAATGCTTCTAAAGCTGTAAAAGAACTTTGAGTAGCATTAGAAGATCCTCAGCCAGTAGAAGCTTGGTTATCTGTATCATTAAAATTTATTCAAGCCATTCTCTTATATTTAAAATGTAAACCAGTTTGTTCAATCACTATATACTCTAGCTACTCAATAGTTAGCAGTGATTGTAATAGTAGAAGCTCAATCTATAGTTTCACTTCATTCTGTAGCTATTGTAATATTATTTGTAGCAGCAGCTCAACTTTCGTCTTTTATTATTTTTATTCTACCAGCAACTACATCATCTGTATCAAGAGTAATTGTACGAGCAACAGAGGTATCAGTAACTCAAATAATCATTTCAGCTGCACTATTTGCGTCTATGGCAGTACCAGTTCTTGTAACTGTAAAATCATTTGAATATATACCACTCTCTACTGTTTTATTAGTAAGAGTAGCAGAAGCAGCGTTTTTAGTAGCGTCCGAAGTATTATCTACGTTTCATAATCATACAGCAGACTTATTTAATGTTTGCCAAGATTTATCTCCTCTCCAATATTGAGAAGTTGTACCAGCAGATATAGTTCACTCTTTTGCATCTAAAGCAGATTGAAGATCAGTTTGATTAGATAATGTTCAAGTAATTTCTCCCCATTCTCCTCATCAAGCTCCTCAAGATTGTGGATTAGTGTATCATCAAGTATAACTCATATTATTGTTTTAAGATATATTCTTCCAATAGCTTTTGATAGTTTTTATCTAGATCATTATATTCATTTTCTAGATCTTTTACACTTTTTTTCAAGTTAATTATTTTTTCTTCTTGATCTTCTATGATATTTTCATTATTCATAACTTTATCAAATATCTCTGATTTTTCTTCTTTAACGGTTTTTTTATACTCTTCGTATTCTGTTTCTGCAAATTCTAGTTTCTCTTTAGTGCTTCTAATTCTATCTTCTAGATCTGCTAAAGTATTTTGCATTCTATCTAGATGATCCGAATAAACTTTTTTATTTTTTAAATATTGTTCTGATTCTTGATGATAATCTCTTCTTAATCATTTAAGCTCTTCTTGAGCAAGTCTAACTTCTGATCGCTCTAGTTTAACATCTATTCATAATCTATTAAATTCTCTTTGCCTATCTAGTATATCTTGTTCTAATTTTGTGTACGACTTGTTTAGGTCTATTAAGGCATTTTGTCTCAATTTAATTGCATCTGATAAGTCCTCATAACTCTTTTCTTGTTCTTGTAGAACAGTAAGTCTATTAGTGAGGATTCTTATCTCATTATTCAGTCAATTTCTTTGAGTTAAAGACATATTAAGCTATTCATATTATTCAATTAATAGTACAACTAGATCAAGTAGCAGTTCAAGTTCATTTAACACTAGCTCTTACATATTGAGCCTTAAATGGATTTGCTATCTCATACTGACCAGTAGTTGTAAATGTATATTCTCATAGACTAGCAGTAGCTGTACCACCATCTATAGCTAAGAAAGTTTGTTGATAAAAATCTATACCATTATCAGAGTATTCTAATTTTAACTCCATAGAAGTTAAAGATCATATAGTTAGATCTATAAATAAAACACTTTGATTAAGTTCTTGTATTCTATTATTGTCATCAACTCATAAAACATCTGCTGCTACATAACTTGCTGTTAGTATAGCTGCCGATCTTATTTCTCTAGCTGTATATTGTAAATTACTCATAGTGTTATAATTAAATTTTTAAAAATCTTCTACCCAACGGATAGCTGCTGTAGCATCTGTTGTTGTTGATGTTGCTCTTACTGCTAAAGTTAGG
>Ga0055584_100003660_pt1 | contig 15114 bp, 8 predicted proteins | sample OSDHelmetaG_FD_58716 | JGI IMG/M metagenome (GOLD analysis project Ga0055584, IMG submission 58716) | Pelagic marine sediment microbial communities from the LTER site Helgoland, North Sea, for post-phytoplankton bloom and carbon turnover... | ecosystem: Environmental > Aquatic > Marine >... | reverse complement strand
TGTGGGTTGTCTCCCCGTAACGAACTTGAAGGCAACAGCCTCGCTCCTTTACTAAAAGATCCCGAGGCTATTTGGCCTCACCCAGCGTTAACAACCCATGGAAAAGATAATCACAGCGTTCGCACGAGCACCCATCGTTACATTCGCTACCGTGATGGATCCGAAGAATTATATGACCTGCAAAATGATCCCAATGAGTGGAATAACATTGCCAGCCAACGGGAAATGGAGACTTTGAAATCTCAATTGCGAAAACAGATTCCATTCAAAAACGCTGAGCCTGCAATCGGGCCTCAGCGCCGGAAGAGAAATTCATCAAAAAAATAGCCCGACTTGCCTCAAACCAACCATCTCTAGTAAATCATCGCCTATCAAAATGCTAAATCTTTGTCGAACTCGCTCCAACTGCAGAGAGATCACTGTAAACGCACAATTACTCATTTTGTGAAAAGGACACCGCGAAAATAAATGCACGATTCTAATCCTAGTTCCAGACTCGGCTTCGCGTTTACAATTTTTCTAACGCTGATCTGGCTGTCTAGCCAGGCAGTTGCCCAACCTGCAATCAGCGGTCCAAACGAGATCACCCAGCAAAGCACCCCGCCCCCCCAACAAATTGTAAAAGTCATTGTCAATCGAAAGACGAATCAAATCACGTTGATCGGAAACCCCGCAGACATTGCAATCGTTAAGCGAGCGATTAATTCGATCAATCGAGTTAATCGTCGACCTCCTGCGCCGGTGGTCAGCAAGAAAGTTGTTTTGCATCGTCAACTGGCGGAAAATGTAGCAACTGCCTTGCGCAATGCACAACCCTTTTTAACGAGTCGGGCAGGCAAAATAACGATCACAGCACTCCACACCCCCGAAGCTATTTTTTTATCGGGACCGCCAGCACTAGTGGAACGAGCTAAAGAATTTATCGCGACCCTCGATCATTGAGTAAAACAAGTTGGGAATTTACTCAAGTAGATCAGTTTCAATCGGCTACCATTCGAAAAACTTCGCCACGATTCCGTGGCGAAGGATAGCAGAGGGTGTTCACTTGGCATTCTTATTTAGTGGCTCAGGAACGACGAGTGCTTTAGGGAAATCGGCGGCGCGATCTCCGCCACGTGTTTCCAATCGTTTGTTTTGTGAACTGCCCCTTGGTTGATTCATTGGAATATCCATTCCGCCTAAATCCGCCATCATTTTATAAAGCCGATTTTCCATCGCTTTGGCTTCCTTACCAACACTTGGATTGCGGATTAGATTATTTTGCTCCATTGGATCTGCTTGAAGATCGAAAAACTCGTCGGTATCCCACAGTCCGTAATACGTTGTGTACTTATATTTATCACTTCGTAATGAAAAGACTGTTGGTGATTGTGGAAAGTTTTTCTCCCAATAGTAAGCGTATAAAAAATACTCTCTCCAGGGCACGGACTTTCCCTGAGCCAGTTGAATGAAACTATCTCCATCCATGTGAGCCGGCTTTTCAAGTCCCATCGCTTCCATCACCGTCGGAGCGATATCGATATTGGCTACCATTTTGTCCACCACCGTTTGGCCTTTAAAGAGATCCGGGCATTGCATCAGCATCGGCACCCGGATGGATGTCTCATAAGCGACTCGCTTGTCAATTAAACCGTGCTCGCCAAACATAAATCCATTGTCACCCATATAGATAACAAGCGTTTCATCATGAATTCCCATTTTTTTAAGTTGTTCCATCACAGCGCCGACACTGTCGTCGACAGAACACAATGACTCGCAATACCTTTTGTAATATTGCTCAACATTTAGATCACTGTGATAAGGGAAGTCGACCCCGTGCCAACTGTTACGCTGGTCGAGCAACCATCGAGGTAGGTTCCTCTGATTATCATCCAGCTTTTGTTCACTCGCCGGTCGGGCAAATGGCTTGTCCGCAAACTTCTGATCGTACTTCTTTTCCGGCGTGAAATTAGCGTGGACGGCTTTATGAGAAAGATACAAAAAGAAAGGCTTCTCACTCGCTTTCTGATCTTCCAGGAACTCAAGCGCATAGTCCGTCAGTTCAGTTGTGATATACCCCTTTTGCTTGACCCTTTCTCCGTTGACGTTCAATGTGTAATTCGGACCGGGGGCCAGGTAATGCCCTTGCCCCTTGAAACTGACCCAATAATCAAACCCGGGCCGGGGCCGATCATGGTGACCACCCATATGCCACTTACCGATGAAGCCGGTTGAGTAACCAGCCTTCTGTAAATACTGTGGGAAAAACAAGGTTCCCTCTGGCACCATTCGGTTGTTATCAATGACCCGGTGGCGAAAAGTATATAGCCCGGTCAATATCGACGCCCGGCTTGGCGAGCAAAGCGAGGTCGTTACCAAAGCATTCTCAAAATGGACTCCATTAGCAGCCATTGAATCCATGTGAGGAGTTTCGGCAAACTGGTGTCCTAGAAAACTCATCGCATCGTAACGATGATCATCACTTAAAATAAAAACAACATTTCTGGGTTTCTTGTTTTTTATTTTGACCGGCACAACATCAGCAGGGACAGGTTGTACTGAATCGTCAATGGCTTGCAAGCTGATAGTAGGCAGCAACAGCATTACCAAACTACAGGTCAAAAAAGATCTAATCACAGCAATTTATCCTTGGAATATAAAACAGCGAACTACGACATAATCATACACAGGAACCCTCATGCGCCGCCACTGACTCCTGGTAAAACTAAATTTATTGAGCTTGTATCTTGTATTTTTGCATTAATGATTCAGTTACCTCGTTGAGTTTTTCTTGATCCAATGCTGTGTCGTACATAACAATTTCGGAAATCTGCCCTTTAAAAAAGAATCGATTCCGTCGATGCCCACACCCAATCACTTGAGAGGCAGTTACCGCGAGGCTCCCAATCGGATCTCCGGATGCGACAACTTCGCCATTTACAGAAAGCTCAAAAACATCTTGCTCAACACTATAGCGGACTGCACAAATCTGCGGTTTGTGGGATGAAACAGGTTTTACATTTTCAAGTGCCTCCATCTGAAAGGGAGGCACGTTTTTGTTTTGCCAAGACAAGGTAAAGCTACCCGCCTCACTTTTATCGCGACGCTCCAATACAAACTTTGTTTGCCCACCCAAAACTAAAAGATGACCATATCCAATTTCTTCGAGCGGCTCGAACTGGCAAACAACCAACGCGGTCGCATCCGCTTTCAAACTCAGGGGGGTAGTCGCAAGAAATTCCTTACTTTCGAAGCCACCGAATCGAATGGCTGGCAAACCTCCAAGCCCGCTCTCGGACCATTTTGGACGGCGGCTTGCATTGACTTGCCAGGCGGATGATTCTAGGGTTTGATCTTTGCGATTCGATGAACGCTGAGCAAGATTTTCCCAGGATATCACCCGGCCTCGGGAATCGGTTTGAACCCCCTGCCCCGCTTCAAACCACATCAACAAATGCTCCCTATCGACCAATTCTGTGACTTCGTTTCGGTTCTCTAATTGCCGAGAATCAGCAATCGAAGTCCGAATGAACTGGCTTGGATTGGCATCAAACAACTCTGCTGGAGTTTCCCCTTCTCTCTTAACTCGTACGCCCATCGCGTCGGTTAGCCGCTGGCTGTCAGGATTTAAATCGGACGTCTGAGGATGACTTGTGACTAACTCGACCTCTCCTTTAAAAACATGAGTTTCGGTATCGCCGTTTGAATCAACGCTTACTCCAAACTCAGTCCCATGATCAATTAACCGGCTACTTGGAGTTAATATTTCAAAGCCAATGGCCGAATCGGGAACCACGGCCGTCAACTTTCCCGATTGAAGAAAGCCGCTATTGTCGGATAAAAATTCAAGATTGGCCGGGCCCTCAAGCGTGACTCGAGCGCCTTTTCGAAACTCAACCACCACCACGCCTTCCAGCAAAATAATGGATTGTCCAGACTCAAAAGTGGAATCGGCAGTACTCCACTTTTCATTTTCTAAAACACAGTCAATTCTTTGGACAACTTCTGCAACTCCAGACATTTCGGATTTCAAGGGAGCGGCCTCAGCCTCTCGAAGGCGGACAATCTCCGGCTCACTCAAAGTTCGTGTAAAGAAGAATGCAAGGGTCGTCAAAACTACCGCAATGGCCGCAATCGATGCGTAAGTCAGCAGTCGCCGACGCAATGACGGGGCTGGCTCTGTCTCGATTCCTGTCAATGAATTCCGACGCACCTCGGAACGACCAACAACCTCATCTCCCAATGATTCTGCAATTTCGGATACCGACTGGTCGAGGGACAGCATCCGGGAATAAAACACCCTCGCGTCTTCGTCGACCTCTAAAACATCTTGAAGACGATTAAATTCACCTGGCGAAATCGCTCCGTCAATCGCGCGAAAAATTAATTTTTCGATCTCTTCATTCATCTAAGGTTCCTCTGCCAGACGACGTTCGACACAACTCAGCAATTGCTTTCGAAGCAGGTTCATTTTGCTGTACAAACGACGTGATTTTTCACCATTCTCTCTCGCAATTCGCTTCACTGAATCACCAGGTCGATAAACACTTAATAAGAGTCGCCGAGAGTCCACAACGAGCTGACTCAAACACTGTTCAACAGCCAACCGCTCCAATTCTCGATTTTCTATTTCCTCGAATGCATCTTCAGCCAACTGCTCAAGAATATGTTCTCTGAAAACTAGTCGGTCGCGTGCCCAATCTCGCTGGCAACTCATGACCTTAAACCTCGCAATGACACACGCCCAACGTATAAACTCATCGCTTCCCTGAGCTTGCTCCGGGAACGCTAAATCACCCGACTCAAAATCAGAGAATTTACGCCAGCACTCCAACGCCGTTTCTTGAACTACGTCATCAACTCCCTGGCTCGACGGTAGTAGCGAACGAATAAAACGTCGAATTGCTTGATCGTTTCGGGCGAGTAGGCCTACGAAACGGCGATAGCGATCTTCCTGAGAATTATTTTTGTCCAATGTTGATGCCCCCACGAACGTCATTCCACAATCACAACGATTTACCAAAAATTACAGCTTTTTTTCAAAACAGAAAATTTATTGCCTGAATTCGAGCCAAAACGAATTTTCGATGATCCAGACGATTCCATCGGGCAATTCCAATTCAAATATAGATGAGGTCGTCTGGCATCGCGTGATTCAAAATTCAATTTTGCCCATAAGCCAAAAAATATTTGGTAAAATTTTTTGAATCAACCGTAAATCGAACCGCCAATGGAATAACCTTTCCAAGCGAAGTATCCTCTGCCCGACTGATAACTTCATTGGCGTGCGAATCAACTGGATCTTCACAACGCCATCCCTTTTTATCATTCATTTTTTAAGGCACGTTTCCGTTTCGGATTCGCGTCGCAAGCACATCCGCAGATATCTCCAATATGAAAACTAAACTACTGCTTCTTTGCTTAGCTCTAACCTGTCATCCGCTGACCGACGCTCTGGCGGTTCAGCAACCCAATGTGATTTTGATCATCTGCGATGATCTCAATGACTACGTCGAAGGCTTTGGCGGACACCCCCAAACTCAAACTCCCAATATCGCTCGTTTGAGTAAGACCGGTGTTACCTTCGCTCAGGCACATTGCAACATTCCCATTTGCGGTCCCTCTCGGGCAAGCCTGTTTACTGGCATTTACCCACACCATTCCAGCTGCTTCGGATTTACAAAATGGAATGAATACGAAGTTTTGAAGAATTCCCGAACATTAATGGATCACTTTCGAGCCAATGGATATCTTACGCTGGGGACGGGTAAGTTAATGCACCACTTGGTTCCCAAGGAATGGAACCAATACGGCAACCCCGCCGACTATGGACCGTTTGCGCTGACCGGCAGTGATCGCGTAGCGCATCCGGATGTCCCGGCACCCTATCGTGAAATTGGCGCTGTCGACGGTTCCTTCGGCCCATTAGTCGATATTTCCGGTCGGACTAATCAAGATGGAGTTCCATTTTCATGGCTCACCGGCGGCTGGGGCAAAACGCGCGCGCTCAACATTGCGACACAAGAAAATCGCGATCAAACTGCAGACGAGCTCAATGCTCAATGGGCGGTCGATCGCCTTAATGAATTCGCAGAAAAACCCGGAGACCAGCCTTTCTTCATGGGCGTGGGTTTTATTCGACCTCATACGCCACTCGTTGTTCCCAAGCGTTTCTTCGACCGATTTCCCCTCGATTCCATTGAGTTGCCAGAAATCAAGGAAGGAGATATCGACGATACGTTCGCCCTTTCCATCCGCGGAAACGTCGCTACGAAAGAACCGAATTCACAACGCACCATGGACATGGGCAGCCGGTTGTATCAGGACCTCGTCGCGTCCTATGAAACCCGGGAAGAAGCACTCAAACGATTCATCCAGGCCTATCTTGCCAGTGTTGCTTCGGTAGATGAGTTGATCGGAAATATTATGGATGTCGTTGAACAAACTTCTCTCGCCGACAACACCATCGTCATCGTAACCAGTGATCACGGATGGGGTATGGGTGAAAAAGACTATCTCTACAAGAACTCTCTATGGCAGGAAAGTACGCGAGTCCCACTTGTCATTCGCGCTCCCGGAATCTCACAAGCGGGAAGCGTTTCCGAGCATCCTGTTTCACTCATTGATATTTATCCAACATTGGTTGAGTTGTGTGACCTCACCGGTGAAACAATGAAAAACACAAAGGGCCGGCCACTTGATGGATTCAGTCTTAAACCAATTTTAGAAAACGCCAAAACCAAAGCCTGGGAAGGGCCTGAATCTGTACTTACCGCGCTTTATAAATGGCGCACCAAGTACAATCCAGCCAAAGAAAATTATTCCCTCCGGTCAGACAACTATCGTTACATCCGCTATGAAAATGGAAAAGAAGAGCTTTATCAAACCAAGTCAGATCCGCATGAGTGGAACAATCTAGCCACCGACCCAAGCCACGCCGGATCACTAACTGCTCTTCGAAGCGAGTTAATCAAACGAATTCCTACAGAAGAAGATTCGATTCCTAATCAACCAATTTTTAAACCCAAGAAACCAGCTCAATCCAAGGCTCCGGTTAGCGATAAACCGACAGTCGAAAAAAAAACCGCTGAATACTGGAAAGCTGAATATTTCAAAAAGCACCCAGACGCTGATACGAATGGAGACGGAATCCTCACGTGGCCGGAACGCAAAGCTCATAAGCCTGCCACAGATTCCAAGCCTGCACCGAATGCAAAAATTCCAAAAGCAACAGATAAGAAATTTGATTCTCCACAACAAGAAAAACAAATGTCGGACCTGCAATGGAAAGATAATTTCTTCAAACTACATCCCGAATCAGACACCAATCAGGATGGTGCTTTAAGCTGGCCTGAATATAAAAAATTCAAAGCCGAACTGGACGAAAAAAATAATTAAGAGAAACCGCCTCTCTTCAAAAGCACAGAACATTATCGGTCGGCCAACCTGTTTTTGAATGCATTTTCTTATCTAAAAAGATACGTAAACCATCTACTTATTTGCCTCCATGGATACCAATGAGACCTCTGCAATTTTTGATTCTCACACTTTCATTTACCAATTTACTGTTGGCAACCTCAGTAAATGTGGTTGCCCAAAACCAAGCGGTAAAGCCACCGAATTTAATCGTCATAATGACCGATGACCTTGGATACGCCGACGTGGGCTTTAACGGTTGCGTTGACATCCCCACACCCCACATTGACTCGATCGCAAACTCCGGCGTGAAGTTCACCAACGCTTACGTCTCGTACTCGGTTTGCGGCCCCAGTCGCGCCGGTTTCATCACCGGTCGATATTCGCAGAGATTTGGATTCGAACGCAACCCGCAGTATTTGCCGAGCGACCCCAACATGGGGCTTCCGTTGAGCGAAACGACTCTTGCCGAAGCCCTTGGAAAAACGGGTTATCGGTGCGGAGTCGTTGGCAAGTGGCATCTTGGCGCCCATCAAAACCACCATCCACTCAATCGAGGGTTTCATGAATTTTACGGGCACCTCGGCGGGGGCCATCGTTACCTTCCAGAGGATCTCACTCTTGAGGATAGTGCCGCAGCAAGTAGTGAGAATGAAAGTTACCGGACTTTAATATTAAATGATCGCACACCAGTCAAAACGAGCAAGTATTTAACGGACGAATTTTCGGATGCAGCCGTCCGATTTGTAGAAAAAAACAAAGAACAGTCGTTCTTCTTATTTCTCTCGTACAACGCGCCGCACCTGCCTCTGCAGGCAACACCAAAATATTTAGAACGATTCAACGAGATAAAGAATCCGAAACGAAAAACTTATGCCGCGATGGTCAGCGCTGTAGACGATGGAGTCGGGCAACTACTTGAAACTCTAAAAGAGAACAACCTGGAACAAGACACGCTTCTCTTTTTTCTGTCCGACAATGGTGGGCCAACGACAAAAAACGCATCTCGAAACAATCCACTTCGCGGCAATAAAGGTGACGTATGGGAGGGCGGTTTTCGCGTCCCCTTTGCCGCACGCTGGCCTGCCAAGTTCCCGAAAGGCAGCGTTTATGACCTTCCGGTCAGCTCGCTTGATATTTTTGCCACTATCGCAGCCTTAAGCAGTGTCAAGCTTGATGAACAGCGACCACTCGATGGCGTCAATCTCGTGCCTTACGTCCGTGGGGAAATTCAAACTCCACCTCACAATGCGATTTACCTTCGAAAATTTGATCAGCAGCGCTATGCCATAAGACGTGGTGACTACAAGCACGTCGTTCCTGTTAAAGGCGGCAAATCTCAACTTTACAATTTAAAAAACGATATTGGGGAAACTAAAAATCTAGCTCTTCAGGAACCGGATACTCTTGCGGAGCTGGAAGCGTTACGAAAAACCTGGTCTGCGGAATTGATCGACCCAATTTTTTTAGGGCTTATCCATTTGCCATCCTTTCAGAAAAAGCAGACTCGCAAAACACCTGAAAAAACGGGGCAGAAAAAATGAAACTGTTCCTCATCAGCACGTTCGCGATCCTCTGCACCATCAACCAATATATTGCTGCCGATGAACGTCCCAACGTTGTCCTCATTGTGTGCGATGATCTCAACGATTATGTCGAAGGCTTCAATGGACATCCCCAGGCCCACACACCTTCGATGAAGGCTTTGGCGAAATCCGGAGTCTCTTTCGATTGCGCTTACAGCAACAATCCTGTTTGCGCACCCTCGCGGTCGAGTTTTTTAACCGGCATCTATCCACACACTTCCGGCAATTTGTTTTGGGGAAAATGGTTTGAAAACCCTGTCTTAAAAAACTCAAAAACAATCATGGAACATTTTCGGGACAACGGCTATCACGTGGCTGGATCTGGAAAATTAATGCACCATGGCAAGCCTGACGAATGGAGTGATTTCAAATACCGCGCAGATTACGGACCCTCTATTTATGACGGGAACCAGCGAGTCGCCCACCCTGACGTGCCAATGCCATTCCGAGCGATCGGTCCTGTAGATGGCTCGTTCGCACCGCTTTCCAGAGTGCCCTATGCCGATGACGGCAATCCGGAAAGTGGATGGATTTATGGCAACTGGAAAAAACGGCAACCGTTTCGTTACGTTTCAGAAGACGATCGGGATCTGACCCCTGACGAACGAAACGCCAAATGGGCGGCGGACCAAATTCGTAATTTTGCAGATCCAGAATTCAAGTCTCCATTTTTTTTAGGCGTTGGATTAATCCGTCCTCACACGCCCATTCACGTCCCGAAAAAGTTTTTTGATTTATTTCCAATCGAGAATATCCAACTGCCTGTTATTCGCCCCGGAGATGCCGAAGACACCTATTACGCAGACGTCTATGCTCCCGAGCAAAAAGGCCTGCGCTATTATCAAACATTGTTAGACTCCTACCCCTCGCGAGAGGATGCTCTCAAGGCATTCACTCAAGCTTACCTTGCGGGAGTCGCCGCAGTTGATGAATGCATTGGAGAAATTGTCGACGCGATTGATTCCTCCCCCGATCCTTCAATCCGCGACAACACAATTATCGTGGTAACCAGTGACCACGGATGGAACATGGGTGAAAAAGATTACCTGTTTAAAAATTCACCATGGGAGGAGAGCACCCGCGTCCCCTTCATTATTCGCGTACCTGGTTTGAAAGAACCAGGTACGCGCTGCCAACAACCAATTTCATTGATCGATTTGTATCCAACACTAATTGATTTATGTGCGCTCGCGGGGGATACACGTAAAAACAAGCAAGGGGCAAAACTGGACGGCCACAGCATCCGCCCACTGATTGAAAATCCTGAACAGGGAAATTGGGAAGGACCTGACTCCGCACTCTCAATGATTTTTGTTGGAGAGTATTTAAAACTCGACAAGAATCAAAAGTTCAATCTCAAAAATCAAAACTGGTCTATCCGCTCAGCGAACTGGCGATACATCCTTTACCGCAACGGAAGCGAAGAACTTTACGACCATCACAACGATCCACACGAATGGAATAATTTAGCAACCCATCAAGATTACCAATCGATGTTGCAATCCATGCGCGTTCGATTGAACGAAATGGTTCCCGAACTTCAAATCAACACTCAAAATTTTAACTGACGTTTACTTATGCAACCATTGAAAATGAACTCCGCAGTCGCATCTCTCTGCTTTACAATCTTTGTTGCGTTCAGCGGTGTTAGCACATCGACCGTGCTGGCCAACGAACCTCCCAACGTCATTTTATTTCTAATGGATGACATGGGATATGGCGATTGCCGGGCTTATAATGCAGACAGCAAGGTCGCTCTTCCCAACCTCGAACAGCTCGCCACCGACGGCATGCTTTTCACCGATGCCCACTCTCCTTCGTCCGTTTGCGCACCAACTAGATACAGTGTTCTAACAGGCAACTACCCTTATCGTGGCAGATTAGAAAATGGCACATGGATTTTCCATCAGCCCTCGCAGGTCCTCGACGGCCAGCGAACAATTGGCCATCTAATGAAAAATGCGGGCTACCACACCGCATTTTTAGGAAAAGTGCACCTCGGTGGGCAGATGTACAGCAAGACCACTGGTGAACCTATCTCATGGAAATACGATTTCAGGGACATTGATTTTTCTCGACATATTAAAGACAGTCCATTCAGTTTTGGGTTCGACTATGCCTACGAATTGCCACAGGGAATTCAGGGACCGCCCTATATCGCCTTTGAAAATGGCCTTCTCGACGGGAAGCCCCAGGAGTTAAAAATTTGGGAAGCAGGAACCCATGGCAATTCCGTCATCTTAAAAACTGGATTTGGAACCCCGGACTGGGACTCCTCCCAAATTGGGCCGATCCTTACCGACAAAGCAATTCAGTTCATCGATCGACACATTTCTAATAATCAGACTTCCGGCCGGCGCAAACCTTTCTTTATGCACTATTGCACCGAATCCTGTCATAAACCACACACGCCTCCGCAAGAACTCGATGGCGTAAAAATCAAGGGTGCGGCGGGAGATGCTCACCTCGACATGCTCTTCGAGGCAGATGTAACGCTTGGAAAGATGATCGAGCGACTTCGGCACCACGGTGAACTAGACAATACCCTGATTCTTTTTGTGAGTGATAACGGTGGACTTTCGAGAGGCAAACCGGGAGCCCAAAAACTCGGACACGATTCGTGCGGTGGACTGCGCGGCAGCAAGGCTTCGATTTGGGAGGGCGGGCATCGCATCCCCATGATCGTCCGCTGGGGTGATGGCACACCCACGGGGTCAATCATCGCTCCTGGAAGTCGTTCGGATGCCTTAGTTGGGCTCCAGGACATTTATGCAACTTTTGCTAATTTGACAGGCCAGGCGGTCGATTCCAAGCAAGGTCTCGATAGCGAATCTTTTCTTCCCGTACTCAATGGCGACCACCTCGGTTCCATTCGAAAATCACTCTTTGTTCAGGCCAACGCCGAACCACGCTATGGGCAGCAACTCGCAAAAATGGTGCGAATGGGTGACTGGAAACTCGTGACTTCCCGTGAGCAGGAGCCACTTCATTTATTTAATCTAGCCTCTGATTTAACAGAAACAAACGACCTGTTGAACGACGAAAAACAACAGACCAGAGTCAGTCAAATGCGAGCGGAATTAAAACGGATTGTGGAAACCGCTCGCAGCACCGAACCGTTACCTGTCTCCATTTTTAAGCCGACGGTTTCAGCCACTGACTCAAAGATACATTCTGATTCAGCCAATCAAGTTCATACCGATGAATTATTCCAACCAGCACAAACGTTGAAGTTAAGAATCAGCGATCAATCTGCGGGGAACATCAAACGAACTGGAGATCATTGGATCGTTCAGGGTACCTCACCGCTGTCTATCGAATTTGTTCCTGACGACGGAGAGAGGTGGGATGTTTCAAAATTCCGACTCGTCGGCGTCCCGCTGTTGAATCGCGAATCCGGAGTAACGATCGTCGATGGCAAGTTAAACAATAGTGATGTGACAGGCTGGTCGCGGCATTGTGTTGGGTTCGGTGTCGCACCTTCCAAAGAAGCTTCGATGTTGGGATTTGTGTTTCCTCAAGAAGAATCTACCTATCAAGGTCCGGCTGTCTTCCGCGATCAATTGTCTAAACCCGACGGGCACAGGATGCACTGGCGACGATTTTATCCGGCGGATGTGCGGACTCTAAAACTGGACATCCAATCCTCTACAGGCAAAGTAGACCTTCAAATTAGCGACCCTGTCGTTTGCTGGGAAGCCACCCAAGAGCGCGACAAAGCCCTCCACGCAATGCCCTATTTAGATGAATTAGGGCAAGTCAATTCTCTCGACTGGCCAGGTAAAATTAAACAGGTCTCTGATCTCAAGGCAACTCTTCTTGAGGAATTAGCATCTGCAAAACTAACTGCTAATTCCAAAAATTGGACTCGCTTCGGTGGCTGGAAAGACGGACCCAAACAGAATGCGACCGGTCATTTTCGGACTGAAAAAGTTGCTGGACGCTGGTGGCTGATCGATCCGGAAGGCTATCTTTTCTTTTCTGTCGGCGTCTGTCTTGCTGGAGATGAATCGGCAACTCCTCTGACCCAAACCCGGCGAGATTCTGGTTTTTTCGAATGGCTACCAGATGAGGGTCACAACCTCCGCTGGACCGGTCTCAAAAAGAATCAAGGGCGAGAATTCGTTAACTTTCCAGCCATGAATTACGCCAGGGCGTTAGGTCCTAACTGGAAGAAAATTAGCCGAGATGGAATCCACGATCGAATGCGGACGTGGGGGATCAACACCCTCGGCTCTTGGAGCAGCAAACCTCTTCAAGAGGATGCCAAAACCGCCTACACATTGATTGCCTCCATTTGGTGGCAGGCAGGAAAAAAACTCCCTTCTCCGTTTCGCGACGATTATGAATCCGATTTGCGGAAATGTCTTGAAAAATTCGCCGCGGCAAAAGATGACCCTTATTGCCTGGGATTGTTTTTGGGTAATGAATTCGAGTGGCCAGATCGACTGACTCCCGTTATTTTTGAAATGCCGGATGATGAGTCGACTAAACAGTGGGTACTAAAACAACTTAAGGAAAAATATCCATCTCTCGAAGAACTCAATCTGGCCTGGGAAACAGATCATGCGCAATGGGACACGGTTCTCAAATCTGAATCCACTAAGATTCCTGCCGCCGCAAGAAACGATATCGAACCTTACTACTATGATTTTGCTAACGCATTCTTTTCCAAATCCAAAAAAGTAATGAATGAAGTGCTGCCGAATAAGTTATTTCTGGGCTGTCGTTGCCACCGTGGTCCCAACGTCCTCGGGCGAGCCGCGGCCGGCCATGCCGACGTATTTTCAGTCAACGTCTATGATTCCACGGTTCGCGCCTGGCAGGTTCCCGCAAATGTCGATATGCCTATTCTCGCTGGAGAATTCCACATCGGTTCCGTCGACCGAGGCGTGCCCAGTCCGGGGCTTGCGTCGGCCTGGAATCAACGACAGCGTGGGCTCGCCTTCAGCAATTATCTCTCGACCGCACTTGCCGATCCCCGGTTTGTGGGAGTTCACTGGTTTCAGTGGATTGATCAATCGGCAGCTGGAAGAAAAGATCGTGAGAACCACCAGTGCGGATTTGTCGATGTAACGGGGCGATCCTACCCGGAATTCGTTCACTCGGTTGCCCATGCAACCCAGCAGATGTATCAAGCCCGAACTGACAATAATGCCAACCGTCTAAAGATCCTCGGGGAACTCATTGCACCGCCACGAAAGGTCTCGCCGACAGACCAGCCAGCACCCGTGAAAAACCAATCGACCAAAATGTTACCCCCCGCTCAAACAAATACTCCCCTGCCCAAAAATTCGGTCACAGAACAAAGCGGTGAGTATTGGAAAAATAAGTTTTTTGAACGTTTTCCAAATGCCGACACTAATGGTGACGGTACATTGTCTTGGCAAGAGTTTAAAGTTCATAAGAATAAGATTGAAACTGAAAACAGTGACCACGATAAATAACGCGTAAGCAAACCAACTTTTAACTTGCTTGGAATTCCCATGAAGTCGTTTTTCATTTTACCGACTGCCTTCGCAGCGCTTTCGTTCCTTTCGGGCGGTCTTTTCCTTGATGGTCAGGAAATAGATTTCGAGAAACAAATCGCGCCGATTTTTGCTGAGCACTGCGCTCACTGCCATGGAGAAGATGATCAAGAGTCTGGATTGAGACTCGACCGCCGCGGGCAAATGCTCAAAGGGGGAGATTATGGCCAACCCACAATCGTCCCTGGAAAGCCCGAAAAAAGTTATTTGCTCGAGGTGGTGAACCACACCGACGAAGGCATGGAGATGCCGCCCGACGAAGATAAAATTCCAGCCGCAGAAATCGAGTTGCTAACTCGCTGGATTTCCGAAGGGGCAAACTGGCCAGGGCAGATGCAAGCCGTCGAAACCGTCAAATCCGATCATTGGTCATTTCAATCAGTCGTCCGACCGCCGGTTCCGAAAACCAAGTTCGCAAATCCTGTCGACGCTTTTCTAGTTAAAAAACTGGCAACCAAAAATCTCAAATTTTCTCAACCTGCGGATGCCGTTTCTTTAATTCGCCGTGCCTCAATCATATTAACGGGGATCGCCCCGACTCCTGAACAAGTCTCCAGTTTTACGAAAGAATTTAAATCGAATCCCGACGCTGCCTATGAAAATCT
>Ga0055584_100003658_pt1 | contig 15126 bp, 14 predicted proteins | sample OSDHelmetaG_FD_58716 | JGI IMG/M metagenome (GOLD analysis project Ga0055584, IMG submission 58716) | Pelagic marine sediment microbial communities from the LTER site Helgoland, North Sea, for post-phytoplankton bloom and carbon turnover... | ecosystem: Environmental > Aquatic > Marine >... | reverse complement strand
TGATATAGTGTCGCCAAGCAGATCAAATTGAAGTCAATTCTCGTCATAATAAACAATGCTTTGTGTTGTTTGCCTGCCGAAATAGAATCGACTTCACACGTAAACAACGTAGTGTTTTAAGGTGAGATTAATGAAAAACCAATTCCATATTGTTCTAGTTCTACTTATTGGCGTTTTGTCGTCATTTTCCAGTCAGGCTGAATCTGCAGATAGCGTGTATTTAAACGGCCGAATTTATACCGCTAATGATGAGCAAAAATGGGCTGAAGCTGTAGTCATCAAAGATGGCGCCTTTGTTTTCGTCGGCGACAATGCGACTGCCAGCCAGCATATTGGCGCCCAAACAGAGCAAGTTGATCTTGGTGGGAAAATGGTTATGCCGGGTATCCATGATGCACATAGTCATATGCTCTGGGGAGGTCTGAATAGATTATTCGAATGCCGTCTGCCGCTTGGCGCCACAATTGATAAATTGATTGTCAAACTAAAGGAGTGTCAGAAGGGTCAGGCAGAATCAGAATGGCTGATCGCTGGCTCTATCTGGTCGGAGCAGTTACCAGGTGAAAGATTCCATAAATCGCTTTTGGATAAAGCTTTTCCAAACACACCGGTCTATATTGCTGAAGGTTCTCAGCATAATGCATTTTTAAATTCAAAAGCGCTGCAAGTCGCAGGTATAAACAAACAAACCGCTAAACCTGCTGGAGGAGAAATCATAAAAGATGCTGCCGGTGAGTTGACGGGTGAACTTGTCGAAACAGCGACCGTGCTTGCGAGTAAGGACTTTGAGTCAGCACCGGAGCCACAACGACTTGAAGCATTGCAATGGGCGAGTCGCTTGTTTAGTAAATTCGGAATTACATCGACACAGGAAGCCTCTGGAAATGAAATTGTGCTACGAACTTTCAACATGATTGATGAGAAAAAGGGCCTCAATCAATTAGTTGCAGCGCATATTATTTGGGGAAGCCCGAAATTTGCATTTACTTCAAATGAAGTAATGGAAAACCTCGTTAAAAATAGAAAGCAGTTTGCAAGTGAACACGTAAAGGTAGATTTCGTCAAAATGTGGATAGACGGTACACCTACACCACCTTATTTTACTGAAGTTGCTATTGATCCTGAAACAGAAGTAGTTGATCCAAAGAATCTCCTCATACCAGCTCCAGCGCTTACTGATTATTTAATTCATCTCGATGCTTTGGGCGTAAAAGTGAAAATGCATGTTGCTGGCGCCGGCGCCGCTCATGTTGCGCTTGATGCTGTCGCTGCGACACGAAAGGCGAATCCAGATTCGAAGATTATTCATGAACTTGGTCATACCGGTTTGCTAATCCCTTCCGATTTTCCACGCATGAAAGCACTTAATGTAGCCGGAGATATGTCACCAAGCATCTGGCATCTGTATGGGGCGACAATGGGTAATCCACCATTGCCCGCGTGGCAATTCAAGACGCTCCAGGAAAATGGCGTGCTAATGACAATGGGTACAGATTGGCCTGTCACGGATGATCCTAATTTTTTCCCCGCGCTGCAGGGTTTGTTGGATCGCGGTTATGAATCACTGGATTTAGACAGTGGCTTGAAAATGATGACCATTAACGGCGCAGTTTCACTCGGCTGGCAGGAAAGACAGGGCTCGATTGAAGCAGGTAAAATAGCAAATATGATTGTTCTGGATCGTAACCTGTTTGACATACCCCAAACGGAAATCGGTGCAACTATTGTTTTAAAAACTTTGTTTGAAGGACGTGTTGTTCACGAGTAAGTAATCATCAAGCATTTTTTAAAAGCGGTCTGAAATAAGTTCTTACTAATGTCATCAGTAAAAACTGAATTACTCGAATTGAGTGAAGTTGCTGCGCGAAAGTTTGATATCCCTGCGATTAAGAAAGTTTTCATGCCGGAACCGCAACCATCGCCGGACAAGGATTCCGAGTTTGGTATTGTCGTGCTTGATGATGACTCTTCTGGTCTTTATTACGCCTGGATGGGAGATGCACAAACAGGGATGAATCAGCGTTATGCTGATCTGGAGTTTAGTGGCATGAGTGCACTTGAGTTGGCGCACTATTTCAATCGCGAGCATGAAGCTGATCGTTCTCTTGGTTTAGCGGCAATTAACGCAATCAGCCAAAGTGTTTTTCGACAGAGTAATTATCAATTAGATACTGCGACGAATTCCATGGGTGAACTTGATGTAAAGGAAAATGATCACGTCGGCATGATTGGTTATTTTCCGTCTTTGGTTCGTCGTTTGCGTGCTCAAAATGTGCAGGTGACGGTAATCGAAAAAAAACTACATCTTGTTCAAGCTGATGAGCAGGTAAAGGTGACCTTAGATCCCCGTGTATTGTTGAGCTGCAACAAAATTTTGTCGACCGCTTCCACTCTACTAAACGATTCAGTCGATGAAACCCTGGAATATACAAGGTCGGCTGAGGTGGTTGTGATTGTCGGGCCGACTGCAGGGTTTTTCCCAGATGTTCTGTTTAGTCGAGGCGTAAATTGTGTCGGCGGTTCGATGATTGTCGATGTCGACCTGGCGATATCGAGACTCAGTAGTGAGCAGGGTCTAGGTGATGCTGCAAGAAAGTATGTCATAAAGAAAGACAATTACCCGGGACTTGCTGAACTGTCTTTGAACTGATTTTGGCTGGGGTTTCTATGAGACTCTGTATTAGCCGCCGTGCGCATTACCTTAAGAATGATTATCGCTTGGTGCCTTGTCTCTGGCTGGAGCTTGCTAATTACCACTATAATGTCCTCTGTATTATATAAATCATAATAATTTTGGGGGAACAGAAAATGGCTGAAGATGACAGACATGCTGGAAATGTAATTTTATTACGAGTGGCTTGTGTGAGTTTATTAATCGCCCTTGTACTTGCCTGGTGTTTGGTGGGTACACATGCGATGAAATTACCGGCTGCGCTGGAGTTATTTAAGGCGCCTGACAAATTATTGTCCGCACACCTGGATTTCCTGATGATGACAATGTTATTACTGGGTTTTTACGCAGCTAAAGTACCATTGGCAATTTATGTGCGTATTCCCATGGCGATTGGCTCTATTACCAATCCTGCTTCGTTTTTGATTGAAGCCGTGGGTATAGAGAATGGGCCGATAGTGGGTGTTTTTGTTATGACGTCAATTACTTTAACCACATTTGGTTATGGTATGGCATCAATCAAGGTGTTTCGTTCTACACTCAAGTGACAGCTTTTACTGAGAAGCTCTAAATTCTGCAGGCTGTTTCGTAATTTACGAAACAGCCTGTCAATTACTTTTTGAATACCATTTTTATCCTAAAAGTGTTTTAAGCAATGCAGTTACCAATACGAAATACGACAACTCAGTATGGTTTCGGAGGAAGGATTCTGCATTGGAGCAGTGTAGCTTTGTTATTGGTGCTTATTTTTACTTCACTTGAATTCGAAGATTTGGAAGCGGGTTCAGAAAGGGTGGAGTTAATACGAAAGCATGCGTCGTATGGTTTGATTTTTCTTTTCATAATGTTGTCGCGCTTAACCTGGCGATGTAAAAATATAAACCCCGTACGTTCTTACAGCATAAAAAGCTGGCAAAAATTCTCGGCTTTCTTTTTACATCGCTTGATTTACGCCGTAATAATTACTCAATGTGTGGCGGGTTTATTGAGTTTATCGTTTGCTGGCTCTGGCATTCCTTTTTTTGATTTTTTTGAATTACCCGCTTTGTTGGATAAACATGATGAATTTTATTCGCTTAGCGCATCTATACATTTCGTTTTATCAATTGTCATATATCCCTTATTCGCCATCCATATTTCAGCGGCAATATATCATCAAATATTTGGGGTATTGGATGACTGAATTCTAAATCACCTTTAATCTAAGGTTCTTCCAAAATCACTTGTATACCGATTGTGATGAAAGTCTGAGCTGTTTCACTAATTTCAAAACATGCACTCAGCTCTGTTTACTATGGCTGTTATCTCGCCAATATAAATAAATGCATAAGGCTTTTTATTGTTATGATACGCGCCCGGAAACACGGTAGTGCCTCAATTTTAATTTAGGACGGGTAGTCCACTTATGCCGAATTATGTAATGAACGCTAAAGAGTGGGGCATGCTTGTTCTGATTTCTTTCACCTGGGGTCTGTCTTTCTTCTTTATCGAAATAGGTCTGCGTGAGCTTGAACCCTTTACGCTGGTGTTCTATAGAATCTCTATCGCTACTCTTATCGCTATTGTCTGGCTGTATGCCAGCGGTAGACGTTTACCCATTGACAGATTGTCATGGAAAAAATTCTTCATTCTGGGTGCTATGAATAATCTGATTCCATTTAGTCTTATATCCTGGGGACAGGTGTACATTGATAGTGGTCTGGCGTCGATTTTAAATGCAACCACGCCTCTATTTTCTGTGGTAATTGCCCATTTTCTTACACGCGATGAGCATATGACCCGATATCGCGTGGTAGGCGTGTTGCTGGGTATCGTTGGCGTAAGCCTGTTAGTGGGTCCGGAAGCAATATACGGGCTCTCTGCAAACGCCTTGGGGCAATTTGCGATTCTGGGGGCTGCACTTTCATACGCTTGTGGGGGAATTTATACACGTCATTTGAAAGATATGCCGCTTTTGGTTGCAATGACAGGAACGCTGATCGCGGCATCTGTACTGACATTTCCCTTAGCCGTTATTTATGAGTTTCCTCTCAGAACGGATATGCAATTGACTACTCTCGGCGCTTTATTAGGCATGTCAGTGTTTGGCACGGCTTTCGCCTATATGCTGTACTTTTATGTGATTAGGCGAGTCGGTGCAACCAATGCCTTACTGGTTACTTTTCTTGTGCCTGTCACGGCCTTAATGATGGGAGTGATGATCCTGGGTGAGTCTTTGAGTCAACACGCACTTCTGGGCATGTTTGTTATTTTTGCAGGACTACTTGCCGTGGATGGACGTCTAATTCGCAAGTTTCGAAAATAACAGAATTAATATTGCTTACTTTAGCCCGTATTTATTGCGTTTAATCGTCTTCTTTTTTTAAACTCTTTTTCATTTCATCGAGCTCCCTGTCCACCTTGTGCATATGGTCCAGCATTGTGTCTAAGGCATTTTGTATAGGGTCGGGCATATCTTTACTCGCACCGTAAGCATCGAAACCGATCTTCTTCGCCATCGCTTCTCTTTGTGCTTCTTTACCATCCATGTCGCCGTCTTTGGTTGCGACGATATGACCGGGAATCCCAACGACAGTGGCACCTGCTGGGACATCTTTCACGACCACAGCATTTGAGCCCACTCGTGCACAGTTATTCAGCGTAATTGGCCCAAGAATTTTTGCACCTGCGCCGATGACGACATCATTCATCAATGTGGGGTGACGTTTGCCCTTATTCCAGGATGTGCCACCAAGTGTTACGCCATGATAAATAGAGCAATCATCTCCGATCTCGGCCGTTTCACCAATGACAATACCCATACCGTGATCAATGAAAAACCGATGGCCAATTACCGCACCGGGATGAATCTCAACGCCAGTGATGAAGCGCGCAAGGTGCGCGCCTATACGGGCGAGTAGATAGAGTTTGTTTTTCCAAAGCCAATGATTGAGTCTATGAATCAATATTGCATGCAAGCCCGGGCAGGTCACGAGTGTTTCAATACTCGTTCTTGCGGCAGGATCACGATCGAAAACGACCTGAATATCTTCCTTAATTGTCTCAAACATAAGCTGTGTATTAAATCAGATTGATAATTAACTATTTAATTAAATTCTTGATACGTTCATATTGACCACGCATTTTCTTAATGGTTTCGTCTGTATCAAGTAATCGTTCTCGTTCTTTGTCTACGACTGCGGCTGGTGCCTTGTCGACGAAACTACTATTTGCAAGTTTGCTCTCAATACCTTGTTTGGTATTTTCTAACTTATTCAGTTCCTTTTCCAGTTTTGCCAGTTCAGCAACCGGGTCAATCAGGTCAGCAAGAGGCACAATAATAGTCATTTCACCGGCCAGGGCGATAACTGCGTCATCACCTTCTTTAGCGACTTCCGTAATAGATTCGATCTTAGCCAGGTTTGCCAGATAGTGACGGTTATGATCAAGCCATTTTTTTTCCTGATCGCTTCCGCCCTTTGTCTGTACAGCAAGTTTCTTGCCGGGCGCAATGTCACGTTCACTTCGAATTCGACGAACGTTCAAAATAAAGGTTTTTACCCATTCGATTTCAGACAACGAATCTTCATCTGTTTGCAATTCATTAAGGTCAGGGTAACGTTGCAACATTATTGATGGCCCATCGCGTTTGACGATTGGTGCAACGCGTTGCCACAATTCTTCAGTAATAAATGGCATGAAGGGGTGCATCAAACGTAAAAGCACCTCCAAATTCCCAACCAGGGTGAGTAAGGTGCCACGTTTGACTGTTTCTGAAGCGTCTTCACTATTCAAGGTTGTTTTGGAAAGTTCCAGATACCAGTCGCAGTATTCATCCCATGTGTATTCATACATTGCCTGAGCCGCGAGGTCGAAACGATAGGTACGCATACCTTCAGTCGTTTTCTCAATTGCCTGAGACAAGCGGGTGTTAATCCAACGCTCAGCCGCACCCAATTCACTTTCACCTTCATTTAGATTCAATGCTTGTTGTTCAACATTCATCATGACATAACGGGTAGCATTCCAAAGCTTATTACAAAAGTTTCGATAACCGCCAATTCGGCCAACATCGAAATTGATTCCTCTCCCCTGTGTCGCCAGCGCAGCGAATGTAAAGCGCAGAGCATCAGTGCCATAGGACTGAATTCCTTCCGGAAAATGCTTGCGTGTAGATTTTTCAATCTTCGGTGCCAGTTTTGGCTGCATTAACCCTGTGGTACGTTTTTTAACCAGTGTGTCGAGGTCTATGCCATCAATTAAATCAATAGGGTCAAGAATATTGCCCTTGGATTTCGACATTTTTTGGCCTTCGTTGTCACGTACCAATCCGTGTATGTAGACTTCCTTAAAAGGCACATCACCCATAAATTTAATACCCATCATAATCATACGTGCGACCCAGAAGAAGATGATGTCAAACCCGGTCACCAGTACACTGGTTGGGTAGAAAGTATTCAGTTCTGGTGTTTTTTCAGGCCAGCCCAGAGTTGAGAACGGCCATAGCGCCGATGAGAACCAGGTATCCAGTACATCAGGGTCTTGCTCAAGCTTTAAGTCCTCAGCCAAGTTGTGTTTGTTCCGGATTTCTTTTTCATCTCGACCAACGTAAATATTGCCGGCGTCGTCATACCAGGCTGGAATTCGATGGCCCCACCAAAGTTGTCGCGATATGCACCAGTCTTCGATGTTACGCATCCATTCGAAATATGTTTTCGACCAGTTTTCGGGCACAAACTTGATATCGCCATCTTCCACAGCTTTAATCGCGGGGTCGGCTAGAGGCTGGATTTTCACATACCATTGATCGGTTAAATAAGGCTCGACCACCGCGTTGGATCGATCGCCACGTGGCACCATAAGTTTATGTGGTTCGATTTTTTCGATTAAATCCAGTGCTTCAAGATCCGCGACGATTTTTTTGCGCGCGAGGTAGCGATCCATCTGGCGATAAGCTTCAGGTCCATTTTCATTAATCTCCGCATTAATTGTGAAGATATTCAATAAAGGTAAATCATGACGTTTACCGACGATATAATCATTAAAGTCATGGGCTGGTGTGATCTTGACACAGCCAGTACCGAATTCAGGATCGACATACTCATCGGCTATGACCGGGATCTTTCTGTCACATAGAGGCAACTCGACCTCAGAACCAATCAGTTCTTTGAATCTTTCATCCTCAGGATGAACGGCTATGGCGGCATCCCCGAGCATAGTCTCTGGTCGGGTGGTGGCGACAATGACAACTCCCTTGCCATCTGCACGCGGGTACTTCATATGCCACATGAAGCCATCTTCTTCCTCTGAGATCACTTCGAGGTCGGAAATAGCCGTGTGTAATACCGGATCCCAGTTGACCAGGCGTTTGCCACGGTAAATCAAGTCTTCTTCATAAAGACGAATGAAGACTTCCATTACCGCATCAGAAAGACCTTCATCCATGGTGAATCGTTCTCGTGTCCAGTCCATGGATGTACCCAGGCGTCGAGACTGACGATTGATCATATTCCCAGACGTGTCCTTCCAGTCCCAAACAGCTTCGACAAATTTTTCTCTGCCAAGATCATGCCGGGTGAGTTGTTTGGCTTCTAACTGTCGTTCAACAACCATCTGTGTCGCAATCCCTGCATGATCTGAACCGCACTGCCAGAGCGTTTTGTCACCCTGCATACGATGATAGCGTGTCAGAATATCCATTAAGGTTTGTTGAAATGCGTGACCCATATGCAGGCTGCCAGTAACATTCGGGGGCGGAAGCATAATGCAATAGCCAGTTTCACCGTCTTGAGGGGCAAAATATCCCTGTTGCTCCCAGTTTTGATACCAGTCGCTTTCGATTTTTTGCGGCTCGTAAGTTTTTTCCATGATCTGACTTCTTATGTTGGGTTAAGAGTTAAACAAATTTGCTGACAGCATTATGCCGTACACGGCTAGTGGATTAACAGAAAGAGATACAATTATTTTTACAGGAAGCGTTACTAATTCGTTGAATGGAATTCAGATGTCTTTCTCACGATCATTTTTATCGCTCTGGATTTCATCAGAGGTACCGTCGTCATCAGTGTCAGAGTGATTTTGCTTGATATTAGCTTGTGTGCGCAATTCTTCAACGATACTGTTTTTTATATTGTCTTTAAGCAGATGGACTAGTTGATCCAGCTCACCTGAAAACTTCTGCTCTAATTTTTCGGCGAGTTCTGTTATTTGTAGGTCCATTTGTTCAAGGTCGACGTCTTCTTCCTCTTCTTCATTCTCAATTAAATCGGAATCCGTTATTAATTCATCAAGAACAGGGATTTGAATTTTTTCGGGCGCAGAATTCGATTCATCGTTATCCAGCAGTGACTCGAGTTCCTCGAGCTTCGCCGTTAATACATCGTCGTTTCCGTTCTGATCAGGAGGAGGCATTTGCAGTTCTTAAATCGTTATTGTGCATTTCGAAGCCGGCTTGTCGGTACTCCTTATATCGTTCTCTGGCTTGCAGCTTATAAGATTCATCAGCAGGTACGATTTCTACTACACGTTCGAAATCGCTGGCGAAGTCAGGAATATTTGAACTTAGGTTTATGAGTACCTGTGTGCTGTTCGAGTGCATGCCTTCCCAGCCAATAGTGATGCTGCTGGTGTTTGCCTCGTCCGCGTCAATAAGACAGTGCGGGAGAAAACTAATATCACTGTGTGTCCACAAAAGGTCATCCAGAGCCACGGCGTCGTCCCGGCTACTTGCGTGAATATATAAAGGCAAGGTTTGTCGGTAGATTTTGGCGGCTAAATCACAGGTAAATGCTTCCCTGGTTCCCTGATCTGAAAGTATGTAGAAATCAACTCTGGCCATTTGTGCAAAATTAATCTGCGTGATCGAGCAGATACTGGGTCAATAAAGAGACTGGTCTGCCGGTTGCACACTTATTCTTTCCGCTTATCCATGCCGTTCCCGCAATGTCGAGATGTGCCCAGTGAAATTTCTTTGTGAAACGCGATAAAAAACAGGCCGCGGTTATGGTGCCAGCTTCACGACCACCGATATTGGCCATGTCAGCAAAAGGGCTGTCTATCTGTTGCTGATATTCGTCCCAGAGTGGTAATTGCCAGGCACGGTCACCTGCAGTTTCGCCAGCATTGAGTAAATCTTTTGCGAGCGGATTATGATTACTTAATAGTCCTGTTGCGTGACTACCGAGTGCCATTACGCAGGCACCGGTGAGAGTGGCGATGTCAACCACAGCGGCGGGATTAAAACGCTCGCTATAGCTAAGGGCATCACAAAGTATCAAGCGCCCTTCTGCATCTGTGTTTAACACTTCAATGGTTTGCCCCGACATACTGGTGAAAATATCACCTGGCTTTGTCGCAGTACTGCTCGGCATATTTTCAACGCTGGGGACGACACCAACAACATTAATTGCCAGACCCATATCAGCAATCGCGCACATGGTACCGAAAACAGATGCGGCGCCACACATATCGTATTTCATTTCATCCATAGCCGGAGAGGGCTTGATGGATATACCTCCGGTATCAAATGTAACGCCTTTTCCAACCAGTACGACAGGCTTACTGTTCTTTTTACCGCCGTTGTATTCAAAGGTAATGAGTTTGGCTGGCTCTGCACTGCCCCGACTAACTGAAAGCAGGGAGTTCATTTCCAGTTTTTTCATTGCCGCTTCGTCCAGCACTTTAACTTTGAGTGATTTATACACTTTGGCAAGCTGTTGTGCCTGGCTGGCGAGATGGCTGGGTGTGCAAATATTACCGGGTCTGTTACCCAGATCCCGCGTTAGTTTAATGCCTTTTGAAAGAGAAACACCTATTTTTGCTGCCTTGTCGCCTGAAGGTAACTCACGACGAGAAGGTACGGTTAAAGTGATTTTTTTCAGAGTCTTCTTCGAACGCTTGTTTTTACTTTTAAATTCCTTGAATTCGTAGAGGACGTGATTTGTGAATTCGACCGCACGAGTTATCTTCCAGATATGATCGCGTCCTTTCACATTAAGCTCAGACAGATAACTTACCGCGTCATTGGCACCGGTGGTGTTCAGCTGTTTGACACTATTTTCAATTATTTTGCGGTATTGGCGCTCATCGAGATCACGTTCGCGACCACAACCTACGAGTAACACTCTGTCGCAAAGCATACCTGGCACATTGTGCAGTAACAGGGATTCCCCCATTTTGCCCTCAATATCGCCGCGTCTAATTAAGTTAGACAAATATTTCTTGCTGGCGGAATCGATTGCCTTAGCTGCTGTCGTAAGTTTACGGGATTCGCTTACACCGACTACGATGCAGGCAGTTCTTTGTTTCTCGGGGCTACCGCTTTTGATGCTGAATTCCATATTATTCTGTAGTATGTAGTTGATTGAATTGATTGTTATTATTTTGTGCTCAGCATACCCAAAAGGCAACGAGCTCTGACGGTCAATACTACCAAATGTATCCGGCTAAAGCTTGTAGCTTAATAAATCATTGGCGTCGATAAAGTATTTATGATTCTGGAACGTTATATATACCGTGAGATTCTGGAGAAACTTCTGTGGATTATCGGCCTATTGCTGCTGATCCTTGCCAGCAATCGCTTTGTGGGCTTTTTAGCAGATGCAGCCGACGGCGAATTGCCAGGTGAATTGGTTTTGCAGATGTTGTCTATGAAAATGCTGGCGACTTTGCCCAAACTGTTACCGATTTCATTGTTTATTTCCGTCACTTTGGCATTGTCGAGGCTCGCTCAGGACCGAGAGTTAACTGTGATTTCTGCTTCCGGACTGGCGCTGAGCTTTCAGATAAAAACCGTCTTCAAGTTTGCCCTGGTTTTTTCCCTGCTGGTTTTTGTCGCCAGTTTTGTCGTTAGTCCCTGGGCTGTTAGCGGCGTCAGTAGCCTGAAGGGTATCGCGGAACAAGAGTCTGAAATTTCAGGGATCACTGCCGGTCAATTCAAGGAATTTAATAAAGGCGATCGCATTGTTTATATGGAAAATATGTCTGATGACTCACAACATATGGAAAAAGTGTTTTTGCAGGTGCGACAACACAATGATCTTGGTGTGCTTAGATCCGACACCGCAGAGTATGAATTTAGTGAGCGTACGGGTAGTCGCTATATCGAATTTCAGAATGGCCGTCGCTACGTTGGTAAACCGGGTAATCTTGATTACCAGATTACAGAATATCGCACCTATGGCGTACTGATAGAACAGGATGACACTGCTAAATCTGTGGTAAGACTCGAAGCAATTCCAAGCCTGAAGCTACTTGGCTCGGATGTCCCCAAACATGAAGCTGAATTGCAATGGAGGATGTCCTATATATTCTCAACCTTATTGCTGCCTGTTCTGGCGGTCGCATTGAATGGCTTGTCGTTTCGTGAGACTCGTTATGTTCCTTTGTTCATAGCAATCATGGTTTACTTCATCTATAGCAATTTACTCGGTATATCTAAAACGCTGATCAAACGAGATGATATATCTCCACTTATAGGAATGTGGTGGGTGCATCTATTATTGGTTCTGACAATTATTGTCATTATTCAATATCCCCGAGTCCGTTACTGGCACCGTCGAAATGCTACTAATAAGCAAGAAAGTGTTCAGAACTAGTATGATTTCATGAAGATCATACAACGCTATTTCACCGTGACCCTGGTTGGAACCTCGATTCTTGCTCTTAGTGTATTAGTTGCATTGTTTGCGTTTTTTTCGTTGATTGATCAACTTGAGGAAACTGGCACGGGTAGTTATGGCGTGGTGCAGGCGATTAGCTATGTGTTGTTGACCATACCGCGATTGGCCTATGAGTTATTTCCTATCGCTGCCGTTATTGGGAGCATGGCGACACTTGGAATGATGGCACAAAATAGCGAACTCGCGGTGATTCGAACTGCAGGAGTGTCAAAAGCTAATTTAAGTCTTGTGTTAGTTAAATCGGGTCTGGTTCTTGTCTTTATCGCTATGGTCATTGGTGAATTACTCGCACCAGTTTGTGAACAAAAAGCTCAACATATGCGATCTATGGCTTTAACGGAGCAAATCGCTATGAAAACTAAATACGGTTTCTGGGCGCGGGATGGCAACAGCTATATCAATATTCGTAAGGTCTTACCTGCCGGAAAAGTTGAGCAGATTTTCATATACGAGTTTGATGATAATGATGAATTGCGTAGTAGTATTCATGCACAACGCGGTGAGTATGAAGATGGAAAGTGGCGACTCGAAGATATACGCCAATCCGTACTAGGCAATGATATTGTCGAGAGCCAGCACTATGACCTGGCAAACTGGGGCTCTTTACTTGATTCGGAAATGGTCAATATTCTAATTGTAAAACCAGAGTATTTGACCTTCTGGGGTTTGATCAGTTACATCGGCTTTCTCAATCAGAATGCGCAAAACGCGGAGCGCTTTGAACAGGCCCTATGGGCAAAAATCGTTCGACCGCTATCGATATTGGCTATGATTGTTCTGGCTGTGCCACTGGTACGAGGCACATCTCGATCTACTGCGATTGGACAAAGAGTATTTGTCGGCGCATTAATTGGCATTATTTTCCACATAGGCAATCAAATTAGTGGTCACATGGGTGTTGTATATGATTTGTCGCCCGCTATAAGCGTAACTGTGCCTACATTGTTATTAAGTTTGATTACGCTTTTCATGTTACGCAATCATGCGCCTTAAGACGAAACCTGATTGATGTATGAACTACTCACCTGTCTGTCTATTTCAGGGATAAACGATGAGTTTTAGAACGTCAATTTTGTTAGCACTGAGCTTTTTAATACAAACCTTGACAGGTTTTGTCGGCGCTGACGAGATAGTCGATCATAAACTAATTGCACCGGGACAATTAGTAGATGTAGGCGGTTTTCGGCTGCATATACATTGTCTTGGTAAAGGCGAACCGACAATCGTGCTGGATTCTGGCACCGGTGGCTTTTCACTGGAGTGGATATCTATCCAGAAAGTCATGGCAAAACAGACAAGAATCTGTGCATATGACAGGGCTGGTTATGGCTGGAGTGATATGGGCCCTTTGCCACGTACAAGTAAACGAATTGTTAATGAACTTCACACCTTACTCACTAAATCCATGATTCCTGGCCCTTACATTTTGGCAGGCCATTCATTTGGTGGCTTTACCGCACAATATTTTGCCAAACAATATCCGCATAAGATTGTGGCATTGATGTTAATAGACTCTTCTCATCCTGAGCAGGTTGATCGCTTACCGAGAAAAGACAATCATTCTAGTAGATCATTTCCAGAAAGAAGCAGGACATACACAGTCTCAAGAACTGTTTTGCACGAACATTATCCAAAGGAAACCGCCTCTTTGGCCTATCAATTAATGTCATCATGGAAATACAGATTTACTGTAGAGGAAGAGATGCAGAGTCTTCCTCAAAGTGCAATCGAGATACGTGAACTGCAATCTATGTCACCACTGCCACTGGTGGTACTTACGCGAGGCAAACGGGTCTGGCCCCATAATAGATTAGGAGATGAAATGGAAAAGGTTTGGATGCAGCTGCAAAGTGAACTTTCAGATCTGAGTGTTAACGTTGTTCATTTGATTGCTGAAAACAGTGGTCACTCCATTCATCTGGATCAACCGGGGTTAGTGATCAGCGCGTTAAGAGATTTGCTAAATACGGAAGCGCTTCAATAGCTATTGTTGAAATGTTGAGAGACAAAAAGAAAAGCCCCCGTCACAAACTATGACGGGGGCTAAGTAGCGTTAGTAATTTAGATTGAAGCTATCTGGCTTGTTCTATGTAAAGAAAGCCAATACCAGCTGATACACCTAAACCTTTATTTGTTTCCAGAGCTAAAGGTTGAAGGCTAAGGCTCTGATTACCGGCACCGACAAGTACTTTCGCGCCGAGACCAACACCAACCGAAGCGGCTGCCTGTCCACCCACATATTTACCCGCCAATGTATACGACCCCGGGTTAGCATTAGAGGTTGCTGAGATGACCGCGAATGCCATATTTTCTTCAGTCTTAAAACTAAGATCCAGACCTAGAGCAATCCCGGCTTCGCCACGATAACGTTCCAGCGTTCCCTGATTGTTAAATGTGCAACTCACATCAGCAGTAGAACGAACCAGTAAATTAGTACGTGAACCAGCCACGACGCTGCATTTTAATACACCGATTTCAAGGCCGGCACTTTCTGCGCTGACAGCTGTGTTGAACGATAAAGCTGATGCAAGTGTAATAATGAGTGAAACAGACTTAATTAAATTTAGGTTTTTCATGGACGTTTTCCTTCTTTTCTTAGATTGTGATTTAAAAAATTAATAGATACATAAACTATAATACAGCGCTTAGTTTTCTCAAGAGAATCATCATCTACTCATAGGCAAAACCGGCCACACCAATAATGACGTCGGTTTCCTGAATATCGTATTCGATACCAATTGTACCCCGTCAGCGCCATGTGGACCAAATAGCCTGATTGCCTAAGAGATAGATTTA
>Ga0055584_100003657_pt1 | contig 15127 bp, 14 predicted proteins | sample OSDHelmetaG_FD_58716 | JGI IMG/M metagenome (GOLD analysis project Ga0055584, IMG submission 58716) | Pelagic marine sediment microbial communities from the LTER site Helgoland, North Sea, for post-phytoplankton bloom and carbon turnover... | ecosystem: Environmental > Aquatic > Marine >... | reverse complement strand
CATATGAATAAAATACTATAAACATTAACGCTACTATATTTGTGAGCATAACCTACTGAAAGTTATACGATATGGAATTTGAAGAACTTAAAAAATATTTGTTAGATAAACCTGAAACTATTGAAACGTTTCCATTTGGTGATGATGTCCATGTTTTTAAGGTTAAAAATAAAATGTTTGCGCTTATTGGTTGGCGAAAAGATTTAATGATGCTTAACCTAAAATGTGACCCTGATGAATCTGTAGCACTTAGAGACATTTTTCCTGCCATTACAGAAGGCTATCATATGGATAAAAAGCATTGGGTATCAATCTACTTTGATGGCACAGTTCCAAATGGAGAAGTAAAAAGACTCGTTGATAATTCTTTTATGCTAGTAGTTAAAAAAATGACTAAAAAAGATCAGCAATCAATTTTAGTTCATCTTTAGTTATATCAGTCCGAGTTGCTTCAAACTCTTAAAAGAGTCTTCGCCAATAATAACGTGGTCGAGTACATCTATTCCCAGTAACTCACCGCACTCAATAATCTTTTTTGTAATTGCTATGTCGCTGTTGCTGGGGTCTGGATACCCCGAAGGATGGTTATGAGCAAGTATTACTGCGGGCGCATTTAACATCACCGCAGTTCGTAATACTTCACATGGGCGAAGTTTAATGCCATTCACTGTGCCAGTTGCTACAGTTTCATAATTCATTACGCCATGTTGATTGTTTAAGTTAATAACGATGAATTGTTCTTTTGCCTCGAACTTTAAGAAATTAAAGACGCTATAAACCAACTCGGGCGACTCAAGCATTTTGCCTGTAATATCACAGTTAACTTCAGTAAATTTATAGCGAACTTCAATTTCTCGTAAAATCGGCATTAAGGTAAATCCTTCTTTTTACCTGTTCTGCATACACTGCAAATATTGGGACTAGAACATCGATTACACTCTACCGTATAGCAACGCTCGCATCGCCTTAAAAATCCCCAGCCACTGCACATTGGGCATCTACCTAATCTTGCCATTGTTATTTTCTCCCAAAACCTTTCAATTGAGTGTCTAGCTCACCAGCTTGTGCAGCACCGATTAGACTTTGTATAACGCTCGTTAAGCGATTTTTATCACCGACCACTACCGTTGCTTTACCTTTTGTAGCTTCAATCAATTTACTGCCATATTTTAGATCGATGTAGTAAGTGTCATTGATAGCGTAAAACCAAGGTTGTATTCGTTTTGGCACTTTGACTTTATTTTTAATTCCCGTTTCTGAATCCGTTACCCACTCTTCTTTGTAAGCGGTAAAAACTTCATTTTCGAGTAAACATTTTGCCATTTCGTATTGGGTGTTTAATCGGGTAATTAACTTAGCTCGACGCTGTAAAATTGGGTCTGAATGGTTTCTAACGGGTCTTGCGGTAAACTCTAAAGTACTCAGTACAGATTTACTTGATGATGTTGCCATTTGTTCTTCCTTTTGGTTGTTTTATGCACAAACTGTAAAGTCAGAGGATCCAGAAGAGCAACCGAGAAAAGGTAGATTTATAATGATTTAGTGGTGTTAGCGAGAATAGTTGTTAATTTATTGTAATTTCAACCAATAATTTTGTACCAAGCCTATAAAGAAAATGTCTAAAAACTAATTTGGTGATATAGTAAATTCAACAAAATTCTAAGCTAAATTTGACGATAACATGAGCTAGGTACACATGGATAAAAAAAAACTTACGGAACGAGATATTTGTACAAAATTTATATTACCCGCAGTTAAAAAAGCTGGCTGGGATATTCACACACAAATCCGTGAAGAGGTTTCTCTTACTGCTGGGCGCATTGTTGTACGTGGGCAAATGGGCGCACGCACTAAAGGTAAACGTGCCGACTTTGTTCTTTATCACAAGCCTAGTCAACCATTAGCTATTATCGAAGCTAAGAAAAATACACTGCCTATTTCCGCAGGCATGCAACAAGGTTTAGGTTATTCAGATATTTTAGAGGTGCCGTTTGTCTTTAGTTCAAATGGTGATGGTTTTATCTTTCACGATAAAACAGGGCTTTATCCTCAAACTGAGCAAGAACTTAGTTTAGATGAATTTCCTTCACATGAAGAGTTATGGTCTAAATACCAGCAATGGAAAGGCTATAAACCGCAAGAGTTAGCTGCAATAACCCAAGATTACTACGAAGATGGTAGCGGTAAATCACCTCGCTACTATCAAATGCATGCCATTAACAAGACGGTAGAAGCAATTGCTAAAGGGCAAGATAGAGCCTTGCTAGTAATGGCTACAGGCACAGGTAAAACTTATACTGCCTTTCAAATCATTTGGCGGTTGTGGAAAGCAGGGATCAAGAAACGTATTTTGTTCTTAGCCGACCGTAATATCTTAGTTGACCAAACTAAAACCAATGATTTTAAGCCATTTGGTAGTGCCATGACTAAGATCACAGGCAGAAAAGTTGATACTTCATACGAGATATTTTTATCGCTATATCAAGCAATAACAGGCCCCGAAGAATCACAAAAAGCCTACAAGCAATTTTCACCTGACTTCTTCGATTTAATAGTAATTGATGAGTGCCATCGTGGCAGTGCAGCAGAAGACTCTGCATGGCGTGAAATATTAGATTATTTTGGTAACGCTTCCCATGTTGGTTTAACAGCTACACCAAAAGAAACAGAAGAAGTATCTAACTCTACGTACTTTGGTGAACCTGTTTATACCTATTCATTAAAACAAGGTATTGATGACGGTTTCCTTGCACCATATAAAGTAGTTCGAGTTGACCTAGATAAAGATTTACAAGGCTGGCGACCTACTAAAAACCAGTATGATAAAAACGGTGAATTGATTGAAGACCGTATTTATAATCAGCAAGATTTTGACCGCAATATCGTCATAGAAGAACGCACTCAACTGGTCGCTAAAATTGTCAGTGACCATCTAAAAGCAACCGACCCAATGGCTAAAACTATTGTTTTTTGTCAAGACATCGATCACGCTAATAGAATGCGACAAGCACTTGTTAATGAGAACCCAGAGCAAGTCGCTAAAAACCGCAAATATGTGATGAAAATAACGGGTGACGATGCAGAAGGCAAAGCTGAGTTAGATAACTTTATAGATCCTGAATCACCATACCCTGTTATCGCTACAACGTCAGAGCTTATGAGTACAGGGGTTGATGCTAAAACCTGTAAATTAGTCGTACTAGACCAACGCATTCAATCTATGACTAAATTTAAGCAAGTTATAGGGCGTGGCACTCGTATAGACGAAGAATACGGCAAACTTTGGTTTACCATTTTAGACTTCAAAAAAGCCACTGATAGGTTTGCTGACCCTGAATTTGATGGTGATGCAGAAGTTATTTATAAGCCTAATGGTGGTGACTCAACAGTACCACCAGAAGATGACCCTACAGAGTCTGGTTTAGGTGGTGATGATGGAACAGAAGGTAATGATGACGGTTTAGATGAACCTTATCTAACAGGCGGCGACGATCCGTTTACTGGTGGAGAGGAAGGTACAAACGAGCCAAGAATTAAATACGTTGTGAAAGGCGTTACCGTTAGTGTGCTTGCTGAGCGTGTTCAGTACATTGGCGCAGACGGCAAGCTAATCACCGAATCAGTAAAAGACTACACAGTAAAAACCGTTAAACAAGAATATGCCACCTTGAATGACTTTGTTCGTAAGTGGAACAGTGCAGACCAAAAACAAGCGGTTATTAAAGAACTGCAAGAACAAGGTGTTATCTGGGAAGCGTTAGAACAAGAAGTAGGCAGCGATTACGGCGCTTTTGATTTAATATGCCACGTTGTTTACGGGCAACCACCGCTTACACGTAAAGAGCGTGCTGAAAATGTGCGTAAACGTGACGTTTTCACCAAATACGGTGAACAAGCCAGAAAAGTATTAGACGCCTTACTAGACAAATATGCAGACAAAGATATTGGCACTATTGAAGAAGTGACTATCTTAAAGCATGAGCCATTTAATCAGTTAGGTCGCCCAGTAGAGCTGCTGCGAGAGTTTGGTGGTAAACCCAAATACCAGCAAGCCATACAAGAGCTAGAACAACTTTTGTATGACGATGCAGCCAATAATTAATTAAAAAATATTATCAGCGATAGCCTAGTTTTTCATAAGGCTATCCATTTATGAGTCCTTTTTTACGAGTTTAAGAAAATATGTCAATTACAAGTATTGTTAAATCTATTCAAGACATCATGCGCAAAGACGCAGGTGTTGATGGTGATGCCCAACGCATCGGTCAAATGGCATGGTTGTTATTCTTAAAAATATTCGACGCTCAAGAAGAAGAACTTGAGTTAATGGAAGACGATTACGAGTCGCCAATTCCTGAAGAATTATTATGGCGTAACTGGGCAAGTGACAAAGAAGGCATTACTGGCGATGGTATGTTGGACTTTGTGAACAATAAGCTATTTCCAAAGTTAAAAAACCTACATGCTAGCCCAACCAATAACGCTCGCGGATTTGTAGCTAAAGAAGCATTTAGTGACGCCTTTAACTACATGAAAAACGGTACGCTACTTCGCCAAGTGGTAAACAAAGTAGATGAAATCGACTTTCACTCGTCTAAAGAACGCCACATGTTTGGTGACTTATACGAGCAATTATTAAAAGACTTACAATCGTCAGGTAACTCAGGTGAATTCTATACACCACGTGCAGTCACTAAATTCATGGTTGAAATGATCAACCCGCAACTAGACGAAAAAATCATGGATCCTGCCTGTGGCACGGGCGGCTTCTTAGCGTGTTCAATCGACCACTTAAAAGCCAATAACAAAATTGAAGACGAAGCTGTTAATAAAAAGGTTCAACAGCAAATTTATGGTGTTGAGAAAAAGCAATTACCGCACTTGTTATGTACCACTAATATGCTGTTACATGGCATTGAAGTCCCTAGCCAAATAAAGCACGACAATACATTGGCACGCCCGTTACGTGATTACACCAATAAAGACAGAGTAGACGTAATTGTTGCTAACCCACCATTTGGCGGCATGGAAGAAGACGGTATCGAACTAAACTTCCCTGCGGCATACCGTACTCGCGAGACTGCTGATCTGTTTTTGCAGTTAATTATTCACTTACTTAAAGAAAACGGAAGAGCCGCTATTGTACTGCCAGACGGCACATTGTTTGGTGAAGGTGTAAAAACAAAAATAAAAGAAAAGCTTTTAACTGACTGCAACCTACATACTATCGTGCGCTTACCAAACTCAGTGTTTGCACCTTACACCAGTATAAAAACCAATATATTGTTCTTTGAAAAAGGTAAACAAACAGAAGATGTTTGGTACTTCGAGCAACAATTACCTGAAGGCATAAAGGCTTATAACAAAACTAAGCCAATGAAGGCTGAAGAATTTAAGACTTGTAAAGACTGGTGGCAGAATAGAGAAGCTGAAGAATACCAACACCTCGCTTGGAAAGTGTCTTTTAGCAAAATAAAAGATAATGGTTTTAATTTAGATATCCCAAACCCTTTCGAACCTGATGTTATATCTCACGATCCTGATTACTTGTTGCAAAGCTATCATGAAACTCAAAATGAAATTAACACATTGAAAGATAAGCTGAAATCTAGTTTGACTAGATGCCTTGGTGGTGAAGAATAATGCAAGGTCTACATGAATTAGTTTCCAATAATCTAGACATTTGGTTAGATGCTCGCCAAGAAAGTAGCTCATCTGGCCGTGGGCGAAAAAGTAAGAGTAACTTATATGGAGTTCAGAAACTCAGAGAGTTGATATTAGAGTTAGCTATCAGAGGGAAACTAGTACCTCAAAGTAATACAGATGAACCTTCTAGTGTAGTAATTGAAGATATCAAGAAAATTAAAGCTAAGCTTGTAAAAGGAAAAGTAGTTAAAAATAAAAAAATGGTAGATATATCAGAGGCTGACGTCACACACGAAATTCCTAGAACATGGTCTTTTGAGCGGCTTGGGAATATTGGCAATATTTTCAATGGAAATAGTGTCAATGCAAGAATTAAAAACGAAAAATATTCAGGGTTATCTGAAGGGTTACCATTTATTGCAACTAAAGACGTAGGGTATGGATTTCAAGCTTTAGATTACTCAAATGGTGTTTTAATACCAGTTAATGAACCTAAATTCAAAGTAGCTAAAAAAGGTGCCGTCCTGATCTGTTCTGAAGGCGGAAGTGCAGGGAAAAAGTGTGGAATCACATCCCAAGATATTTGTTTCGGTAACAAATTATTTGCTAACGAATTGTTTGGAAATATAGTGCCAGAGTATATTCTTGCATACTACCTCTCGCCTAGCTTTTACAACCAGTTTCAAAATTATATGACTGGTATTATCGGTGGAATATCTTCTGCTAAATTTAGCGAGTTAATTGTCGCCATCCCACCGATAGACGAGCAAAAGCGAATAGTCAAAAAGCTGAACCAATTAATGGCTTTCTGTGATGAATTGGAAAGGAAGACTGAAGCTAATAAATCTACTTTGGATAATTTGGCTGACGCTTTGCTCCATAGTTTAGAAAACTGTGAATCTAGCGTAGAGGCTAAGTTTAACTGGCAAGGGATTTTAGATAATTTTGATCTGATTTTTACTAGTGCAAAAAGCATTCAAAAGCTCAAATTAACTATTCTACAACTGGCTGTATCCGGAAAGTTAGTTAGTTCAGAAGAACCTGATGAAGAAGCTTCTAAGTTACTGGAAAAGATAAACACATTTATTAATGAAAAATATGAATCGGGTTTATTAAAGAAAAGAAAAGTTCAGATCAAAGAAATTAGTAGTGTTCTTCCTATTGCTCCAAACTCTAAGTGGTCAGTTTGTAAGGTTCATGAGATAAGTGAATTAGTTACAGATGGCACTCATAAAACTCCTATCTATCAGGATAATGGTGTGCGGTTTGTTTCTGCTAAAGATATTTCAACGGAAGAACTCGTTTTCAGCGACTGTAAATACATAAGCGAAGAAGAACACGCTGAACTGACAAAACGATGTAAGCCTGAATACGGAGATATATTGATTTCCAAAAGTGGTTCTATTGGTACGGTAGTTGTTGTTGAAGACAAAGGAGAATTTAGCTTATTCGAAAGTCTTGCTCTTATTAAGTACCCACAACATTTAATTAATAAATATTATTTACAACTAACCCTCCAAGCTGCCTGTAACAATTTAAGTGATGGACATATTAGAGGGGTTGCAGTAAAGCATTTACATTTGAACGTTATTCGCGGCCTTAAAATATTAATTCCACCTTTGAGAGAGCAGATTCGAATCGTCAAAAAGTATAATGAGCTAGCGACGATTTGTGACAACTTAACTGTACTCATAAATAAATCATCTCAATTTCAGATGCTGCTAGCTGATGAAACAGTGCTTCAGGTCAATTAAATATGAGATTGAAATCAGTTTTTATAAGTGAGTTTAAGAACTTAAAGAATTTTGATGTTGCATTTGGTGGTGATAGCTTCATAGATATCTTTGTAGGTAAAAATGGTACTGGGAAGTCTAACTTTTTTGAGGCGTTAATTAGTATTTTTCATCATCTATATGAATATGGTAACGACGAAGCAGAACTCTATTTTGACTACAAAGTAGTCTTTGATATTGATGGTGAAGAAACAACGATCGAGTTTAAGAATGGTTCCTTCGAAGTTAATGGCAATGAAAGAAAAACACTATCTAACGTACCATTACCTGAAAATGTACTTACATATTATTCAGGGCACAATGAACAAGTATCTGAGTTAGTTAGCAAGTATCAAGAGTCTTTTGCTAAAAAAATTATAAATGCAGCCTTTGATGAAACGCGCAAGTTCATAGGAATAGGTAACGAGTACAAAGAATTGCTACTGGCTGTTATTTTAATGCAGCTTGAAGACAACAAGTCGAGAGAGTTTATTTGCCAAAAACTTTCTATTACTAACGTAGCACCACTCCTAAAACTTGAGCTAGTGCGTCCTGCTTACGCGAATTCTTCAGTATTCGATATGAATGAAACCAATGATCCTGAGCAAAGATACTGGAAGCCGCAAGGCATAACTAAAGACTTTTTAGATAGACTTACAAAGTGTGTTTCTAAAGCTGGAGATAATGAAACTCGCACTGAAGGTTTTTTATCTGATAGCAATAAATACGTTTTATATTTTGATATAGCAGCGATTCAGCAAGAATTTACTGACTATTCGTCACAAGATCTTTTCAGGCAACTAGATAACCTGGGAACTCTAGGTATGCTGAACAGTATTAATATTCCTGTTGAGATTAACGATAAGCAAGAAGCAAATATTTCATTTTTTAGTGATGGTCAATTTCAGTCAGTATACATATACGCCATATCTGAATTGTTCAAAGATAAAAACTGTATAACATTATTAGATGAGCCAGATTCGTTTTTACACCCGGAATGGCAATACGACTTCCTACAACAAGTTGTTGAAATTACTGGTGAAGCAGCAAGCAGCAACCATGTTTTAATGAGCAGTCATAGTGCCGTCACATTAATCCCTCATAACGAGCCTAAGGTTAAGTTTTTTGATATCAAAGATAGCTTCGCTAATTGTTATGAGTTACCTAAAACGATAGCTGTAAAACGATTAAGCTCAGACTTAATTAAGTATTCAGAGCAAGAGCAATTGTTGAGTATTATTAATACGATTCAAATTGAGAATAAGCCAGTATTGTTTACTGAAGGTAGTACTGACCCTGTAATTATAAAGACTGCTTGGTATAAATTATTTGACGAAGAAATGCCTTTCATCCCGTTTTATGCTTTTAGTTGCTCGTATATCAATCAATTAATTACAGACGAAAGAATACACAATGAAATGGGTAATCTTCCTATCTTTGCACTATTCGACTTTGATCAGGCATTTAATCAGTGGAACAGTTTGAACGGTGACGAACTTGAACAAAATCCATTTAGAGGACTGACTAAGAAGTGGGTTAATGGTGAATCTTACGCATTTATGCTGCCCATTCCTGATCACGAAGATATTAAGCGCCAAGTTTTCAAGAATCATCAAGAGGGTGAAACATTTGGTGGCAACTCTAGCTGTGAAATAGAACATTTGTTTTACGGGCAAGCATCTACCGAGCAATTCTTTGCGGAAGAACCCTGTGTAGGTGGGAGTAAAATCTCTTTCAAGTCAGACGGAAACAAAACCACTTTTGCCAAAGAGGTGGTCAACAATCTAGATCCTGCATGTTTCGAAGTGTTCAGGCCGATGTTTGAATTCATTAAGCAAAAGTGTGAAGAGCTAGCAGCACAACAAGCAGCATAAGGTGTACAGATGGCAATTTATCAAGTTACAGACAACGAAATTAAAACAATCTCACGCACGACCTTTTCAGTATCAGGACTAAAAGAACGTGAAGACTTGCAACGTCTGCTTAAACGTCAAATTGAAATTATATCACCAGAAACTTTAGTTGTTGCTGAAGAGTTTGGAGAATGGGCTTGTGCCGCTCTTGTTAAAAAATCTAAGTCCGATATTTGTCATGACAAATATAGCTCTTCTTATGATAGAACTAAAAACTACACATCATTTGATACCCTTTCTAGCTGTCTAGATTCAGGTGGTCGTTTACCGAAAAACTATAAAGGTAAAACAACAAGTGGTACTGATAGCAAAAATTCTTCAACTCTCAAGCAGTATCAAAATACAAGCACAAAGTACTCACGTAGTCAATTTGGTAGTGGTTGGGCTGATTTAGATAAAGATTGCCAAAACTCAAGAATGGAAGCACTTATTTCTCAATCTGTCGGTCAAATTCATTATAAAACAACAAAGCAATGCAAAGTTAAATCAGGTAAATGGATATCCCCATTTACGGGTAATACAATATATGATGCTTCTGATATTGATATTGACCATGTTGTACCACTAAAATGGGCATGGGTACATGACGCTGATAATTGGTCAAAGGATAAAAGAATCAAATTTGCTAATGACCCAGCAAACTTACTAAGTGTTGAAGCTAGTTTGAATCGACAAAAAGGTGCTAAAGGGCTAGATGAATGGCTACCACCTAAAAATCAGTGTCAGTATATAGCTCGCTTTATTAGAGTGTATAAAACATACGGTTTACAATTAAATAGTTCAGAGTTCCGACAATATGCAACTATAAAGCAACTGCATTGTAATAACTAAGTGATAATTTGATTATCTAGTCAAACAGAAAGGCAACTATAAAACTGATAAGTTTACGTTTTATTTAATGTATCAAAAGTAATCACGTATCTGATATGATTTATACAGACGGTTTCAGAACTGAGATCTCTGCTATTGCATTAATAAATGATTATATTACGGTGAAACTATGTCTAAAGTTGATATTTTGAAATACAAACTACTTGAATTGGTTAATGAAATAAATAAGAAAGAAAAAGACATCAAATTAATGTTTAACCAGCAAGACGTAAAAGTTGAAAATATGAGTGTTTCAGGTGCGAATGGTAGGCTGTATGTTTTTCCAATAAGTACAGACTACGATGTTTCATTAAGTGGGGAGTCGTTAGAGTTAAGCGCTTATGCAGCCATGCAAGAGTTGTTCGGCAAAGAGCATGATGGCTTCAAGCAGCCAAATAGTAATACAGGGATATTTACTCAACCATACTGGCGAACAGATAATTTCGAACTAGTAAAAAAGGCAGTGTACATCTATTCTAAAACAACTAAATAATCAATCACTGCATCTCTCTTTAATCTCGCTCAATACCGCGTTAGATAAAGTAATTAAACTTTGTTTAGCGTGGTAATCGTCATAGTTTTTAGGCTCGTCTGTGCGTCTAGTAAGCTCGCTAAGCTTTAAGTGCAGTGTCATTAGTACTTCGATACTAGGCACAATAACGTTACCTTTCGTTTTCATGCATTTTAACGCGCCATAATAATTAGAAGCTCGCCCTAAGTAATCACGACTGAACGCATGTTGTGACTTACACAATTTATTCTTCTTTAATACTTCAAAAACATTATCAAGCTCACTCATAGTAAACACCTCAAAATAACAGGGTCACATCACCCTAATAGCACTGTATTTATCAAATCATTATATTTATTAGCGAAAAACGTAATTATGGGGACGAAAATAAAAAGCAATAAATAGCGGTGTGACTGGCGATATCTAGCGAATTGTATAAAAGACACTGCTTTGCTAGTAAACGATGCGATTAATTAGTGCTTTTGATAAATAACAATATTAGATAAGGAAATCTATATGAATCGAAAAAACAGTGAAGGTAATTTAATTTTAACTAACACACAAAAATATCTTGCTGCACAAGTCGCTCGATCAAATTTTAAGCCTGATTTGTTCGGCACGTTAACATTTTCAAGTGACCCATTTAACGGAAACGTTAACTTATTCGATAAGGGCTTAACTGAACAACAATATGATCAAGTTGACAAGCATATTAGTATGTTGCTTAGTCGCCTTAATAAGCAATATGTAAGTAATCGATGGTATAAGAAATCTAAAACATTGCTTATACAGTCAATATTTTCAATTGAGACACATAACTTACGTTACCACGTGCACTTTGTTGCACAGACACCTGTAGGTTATGAGCAACATGACTTTAGATGTGACATACAAGACTATTGGCATAGCTTACCTTATTGTTACAAATCGCAGGTTGATATTCAGCCCGTAGAAAGCATACGAAAATCGGTAACGTATATCTCAAAAGATTTTGAAAAAGATAGCGGGTTAGGTTATTCAAAGTATACAAATTTTTCTTAAAGCAAGCGGTAGCATACTATAGCGAGTTAGAGAAAATGACGTGAAGTAAAAAATTAGTCGTATGTAATGTACGCTTAAACTCTGAGTTCTACCTAAAATATCAGACATCTTCACTCTTAAAGAAAGTCATTCAAATAAACAACTCAAAGAACTAAAGTAAAGCAATCTACATTACCAAGCTTGTTTGTTATCGAGTTTACGAGATAAGACAAACAAGCGCAGGTACTTGATTGACGAAGTCAGACAAGACTACTTACTAAACAATTACAACTTGAATCACTCAGTCACTTAAGGCTATGCTATTAAAAGTGCTATAAGACTTTATTAAGCATTTGGAATAAATGACGTTGTCTCTTAAAAGACAACTTAACTACATCTAGTTGAAGCAATTAACTTATTTAACTTAAAGTGAGCTCTAGTGAAAGTTGTCTTAATAAAAAGCAGTGACGCTCGCGTATCTCGTAAAGGTAATATAAAAAAAGAACCTATTACCAAGAAAGGAGCCAGTAAAGACGAAGCCAAAAAAGCACCTTTGAGTTGGAAGGAATACTTAACTGAAACACAAGCGGATAACTTAACAATCACTGATATGTATCTGTTTTTGGAATACAGAGCATTACTTCAATCAGATACTTATGCCCGTTATTGTCGAGCATTAAGAGCAGGTCGAGGACATAAAAAAGCACAGTCGACTTTGTCAGACATAGAGCCAGAATATAAAAACATCCAATCTGTTTATTCTTTTTGGGGAAGGCTTGGTGGCGCTAATCGGCAAGCAGATACATTCTTATTATGGCTAAGAGATAACGCACATAAAGTAAATCGATTAACTACTGAACACATTAGTTTTGATGGTCAAAAAAATTCAAGAGTTCAAGTCACACTCCCTAGTGATTACTTACCATCGAAAAATATTGAAAAACTTAAGCAAGCATTAGCGAGAACTCTCAACAAAGAGCTTCATTACTACAAAAAGGCGAATCGAGCTAAAGCCAAAGACCAAGCTAATCTTTATCGAATAGAGCAAGCGTTAGATATCTATTTCTTAAAGAAATATCATAAATTTAATGGTCATCAATGTGCAGAAGTTACTAAGGTTAGTAATAAAAAGTGTTGGCGTGAATTTGTGGATATTCACTTTTCTTCAGGCATTATAATATCTAATGATATAACACCTTTAATAACTGAATTAACAACTGACGCAGAAAAGATAATCACATCAGCATTAAATGGCACATTTCCATTCTTCAATTCATCGAAAGCACAATCTAAATACTTTTAATAGTCCTTAAAAACGACATGAAAAAAGTGTCTTTTTAACGCATTATTCACCTTAGTAAAGTTGATTATAGTCTTCCTCAAGTCAAAACAGAGGAGAATATTATGACTAAACACAAAACACGTAAAGCGTTACCACGCTTATCAATTTCAAGTGAAGTTAATCGTCTTAGAAAAAAATGGAACACGCATTACAACGGCATGTATTTAGATACAGAAAAGAAAACCAATGAAATCTTAGCCGACTGCAAAACAGCAGTTGATAAAATTCGCTCTGTAAAAGAGGAATTAAGAGGGTTAGATAATGCGCTAAAAGCACTAGGTTATAAGCCTAACTCAGCAAGCACCATTTATCACAAAATGTTAATGCTTGTTATGTCAGATACCTATGATGACTCAAGACGGAAATCTATATCTCGTTGGGCAAAGGCTCTGCTCGTAGCTGATGCGAATGGAGTTACGGGTGCTGAACTTGTTCAGTGGATTGAAGATAATGGCGGCATTAATGAAATTGCTTACCCAGAAAAAGATAAACAGAAAAAAGTAGAGCTTAGGGAAGAGCGTATTGCTACTGCTGGCACTTACTTTACTGAATTAGCAAAAGTAGAAGCTAGCTTACCGGCATCTAAAGGCTCACCTAAACAAGCAGGGTTTGTTGTTATGCTTGGAGAGGTTCAACCTGACTTTTCAGTTAATGTGCTTCGTTTCTATCAAGGTGATAGCTTGATAAATCAATTGCTTGAGCAAGAAGGGAAAAACAAAGGCATTAGCAAGTCAGTAAAACACATCGACACAATTAATGCGAAAGCAAAAGCTGAACATGCCAAAGACGATGCCATTGCAAAAGCAATTAAAGCTGAATCTGCAAAGGCTAAAAAGATTGCAACAGATAAAGCAGCGAAAATTGTGACAGCTTCTAGCAAAGAAACAGCTAAAGCTAAGAAGCAAGTTAATAAAGGGGCTAAATGATGGCTAACTTTGAAGATAAGCATAAACCCACGTCAATTAAGCAGGTGGTTTTTGAAACAGATAAGCTTGCAAGTGACATTCAAAAAATATGCAAGACCTCGCAAACCAAACCTATTTTACTATATGGTTCATTTGGATTAGGTAAGTCAACAATAGCAAAACTTTTACCGTTTGAAATTGTTCCGAATATAGATAAATTTGCAATTAAATGGATAGGTGCCGATAGCATGCGCGACTTTACGACTAAGTCACACGATATTGAAGCACATATAAAGTGCGGCTTCTATCAGTTTTCTTGCATCATTATTGATGAGTTTGATAATTACGAACTTGAATTTCAACGGGTGCTTAAAAATATAGTGGATAAGCACAAAGAGAACTCATTATTTATTTTTACGACTAATTATATCGATAAAGTTGATCAAGGTATTCAAAGTCGCTGTAAAAAAATCGCTATTACGCCTCCTGAGCCAGAGCGTTGGGTAGGTCGATTTACTGAAATATGTGAACTAGAGTATGTTCCTGTGCCTAGTGACATCGACATTATTGCAATGTTATCTAAAGTTGATGACGGTCGTGAAGTAATGGAAATAATTGAAGATTACTGTACCAGTATTCAAGCGGCACAAACTAAAAACTCACTTAAAAAGCAAAGGCTGCCTAATAATGCAAAAATTAAATAGTTATTAGATCGAGGTGTGAAATGAAGTTGTCTCTTTTGTATTATCTTTTAAGAGACAACTTATTAAACTTAAACGAGTTCAACCGCAGCCGCTAACATTGAGTCATTCACGTCAATATAACGCTGCGTAGTCGATAAATGCTGATGACCTGCAAGGGTCATTAGCACTTTTGCACTAACACCCTTGTGAGCTAAGTTAGTAATAAACGAACGTCTACCAGAATGACTTGTACAATTATCTAATCCTGCCGCTTTATATAATCGACCAAATAACTGACATAACGCATTAGGCGAGAATTGACCTTTTTGTGATGCAATCAGTGGTTTATCGTTTTTGGTTATATCAATCACTTGAGCGTATTGCTTTAATAAATTAGATAAATGCTTATTAATAACAATAGTACGCGCATGACCTTTAGATTTATCCGCTGACAAATAAATAAAC
>Ga0055584_100003656_pt1 | contig 15127 bp, 13 predicted proteins | sample OSDHelmetaG_FD_58716 | JGI IMG/M metagenome (GOLD analysis project Ga0055584, IMG submission 58716) | Pelagic marine sediment microbial communities from the LTER site Helgoland, North Sea, for post-phytoplankton bloom and carbon turnover... | ecosystem: Environmental > Aquatic > Marine >... | reverse complement strand
GCGGCCTTTCGGATCAGGGCTTTCAGCTTTGAGAAGGCCATCTCGATCGGATTGAGGTCATGCGTACCAAGGTATTAAGCGCGCCGCCCAGTCGCCGGATTTCCTCTATATCGCGCGCGTGCTCTGGGTCGTGAAGATGCTGTATTTGAAATCGGTCGATACCAAGCGTCTCAAGACTTTCTTCGGCGGAACGCCGGACCTGATCGACGTCGAAACGGCCGGTTTCCATGTCGCGATCAAGTTTGGTCGAGATAATAAAACCGTCAGGTAGCCCCCCCCCCCACGTTCTCAGATCACGGAACCGATGTGTTCCTCGCTGCGGCCAAATCCATAGTTTCGGGAGGTGTCGATCAGATTTACAAGGCTGTCGAATATCGTATTGATCGTTGCCCGCGCGGTTACTTCGTCAACATCATGGACATAGGTGTCGGGCATGCCGCCCAGAGCAGCCGTCCCAAAGCCGAGTGACGTCACTTGCAGTCCGGTTGTGCCGATTGGATGCCGCTTCATGCCTCAACTCTTTCCAAGATAGAACGCGACCAGGATTGTCCCGGTCACGCTGGTTGTACCGCTTAGGTTCGCGTCTTTACGCCACTTGAGCGTTGGCTCGCCACAGTCGTCAGCACAGCCGCAATGATGATGACTGCGCCGGTTGAGGCCTGCACATAAAAAGAGGGCACTTGTGCTAGCGTTAGCAGGTTGTTGATTACACCAATCAAGAGCACACCGCTGACGACACCGATGATCGTCCCCTTGCCGCCACCGAGGCTGACACCGCCAATCACTGCAGCCGCGAACGCCGAGAAGATGATGCCTTGGCCTTGTGTCGTCACCGCTGAGTCTAGACGACCGGTCAACAAGACGCCAGCGAGGCCAGACAGCAGTGCGGCAAAGAAGAATGCCGACCAGATGACACGATCCACATTGATACCTGCGGCGCGCGCAGCTTCTTCGTTGCCGCCTACGGCATAAAGCGCACGCCCGTAGCGGTGAAATTGGAAGACCAACCCAACAATGGTTGCAACGACAACGAACACGATGACGGCAACTGGCAGGCCCAAGATTTTTGCCGAACCCAGATATGTTAGTGCTTCGCCGGGCGAATAGATCGAACGCCCATTCGAGATGATCAACACACCGCCACGCAAAAGCACCAGTAAACCAAGCGTGGAAATAAATGGGTTAAGGCCGACTTTGACGACCATGAAACCATTGAACAAGCCGATCAAACCGGCTGCTCCCAAGGCCACAAAAAGCGCCATCCAGCCTGGCAATTCCACCCCGTAGCCACCGGCTGCGGCGGGCACCAGCATCACTGCCGCCAACATCGGCGCAAAACCGACGACGCCTTCTAGCGATAGATCGAGGCGCCCGATCAAAACGACAAACGTCAGTCCGATCGTGGTAAGGCCGAGAACGCTGACTTGTTCAAGAATATTGATAAGGTTTCTGGAGGTCAGAAACGCAGGTGCGACGAATGCTCCGACGATTATCAGCAACAGTAATACAGGAAACATCGTGAAACCCTGAGCCACAAATGCGCTGCCAAAGGCAGACAACTTGGACGGGCCGGTGTCTTGTGCGTTTGAATTCGAAGTGGTATCAGCTTGAACGCTCATGCCACGCCCTCCATATGCAAAATTAGATCTTTAATGCTGTAGTCTCCTACCAACTCGTCCACGATTTTCCCGCCGAAGACGATGGTGACGCGGTTTGCCAACTGTTCGATTTCGTCCTCTTCATCCGAGACGACAACGACGCCCAAGCCTTTGCTCGCGAGGTCGCGTAGCAGCGCATATAGTTGCTCTTTGGCACCAACATCGACTCCTCTCGTCGGACTGAGCGCCACGATCACGTCTGGACTGCGGCAAAGTGATCGGGCAAAGACGACTTTTTGCTGGTTGCCGCCGCTCAATTGGCTGACGGGTTGTTCTAGGGATGATGAAATCACGTTGGTTAGGCGCGCAAGCTGAGCAACAAGGTCTGCTTCTTTTCGGCCTTTAATGAAGCCAAGCGGACCAGAAAGAATATCAAGCCCGCCAACAGAAACGTTCTCGCGCACGCCCAGAATACCGACATAGCCGCTTGCATGACGGTCGGTCGGCACAAATCCGATGGTAGGAAGAGTCCCCCGCGGACTGGTGACCTGGCCGCTCTGGGGTATTTTCTGCCCTGCAAGGATCATCGCGAGGTCTTCCTTGCCGCTACCGACCGGCCCAGCCAAAGCGACGATTTCGCCGCGGCGCACTTCGAAATCAATGTCCGCGGTTGCGAATTTGTTCACGCGCAGGCCTTTAGCTTGAAGCAGGATCGGGGCGGATTTATCCGTATGATCTTCGCGCGCGCTGCGCACTGTTTCCTCGCCCATCATCAGGTTTGCGATTGTCTCGACATCAAGCGTGCCTACCGGTTCGCGGGCCTTTACGACCTGCCCGTCGCGCATGATGGTTACTATGTCCGCAACCTCGAATACCTCGTCGAGGTGATGAGAGATGTACACGAAGGAAATGCCAGCGTTTTTCAGTGTCTTGACGTGTTCGAACAGGACCCGCTTTTCGGCATTGCTCAGCGCCGCGGTCGGTTCGTCCAGGATCATCACAGGCACACCGCGGCTAAGGGCCTTAATGATCTCCAGCAATTGGCGTGTGCCGGCGTCCAGTTCCCCGGCATGTGCATTGGCGCGGATGTCGATGTTCCATTCGTTCAACAGCGCGGTCGCACGTGCCAGCATCGATTTATGGCTGATCACGCCAAACTTCTTCCTGATCAGCGGATTTTCGATAAAAAGGTTCTCGGCCACAGTTAGATGATCAAACAGGCGCGGTGTCTGCTGTACATGGGCGATATCGTCCCGGATGAGCGCGGCATAGTTCTGGCCAGTGGCTTCAAACCTAGTGTCTGAAATTCTGATGGCGCCGGTATCGGCAGAGGTGAACCCGCTGAGGGCCGAAACCAAGGTACTTTTGCCTGCGCCATTTCGGCCGACCAGGGCGTGAACCTCACCGCGCATGACGGTAAAGTCCACGCCCCGAAGGGCACGTGTCGAGCCAAAGGTCTTGGTGATATTACGCATCTCTACGATGGGATGTGAATTTTCCATAATCTCCAACTCGACGTTCTTTTGCAGTTTGGCTAGCTCAGTTCCCGACTTGGTTGCCCCAAAGATCGCCCGCGTCGACGTTGTCAGCGGTCACCAGCGTAGCGTTCAACTGGTATTGTGGCCCAACCGGAGTCTCAATCACGCGACCATCGTCGCGCGGGCCGATTTCGATGGTGCCACCATTGAACACCAGTTCGATCAGCTCGGCCGTCTTCGTTGCATAGGCGCTCAGTGGCTGCGAAACCGTGGCGTCCAGCTTGCCCTCGCGAATCAAACTCAGACCCTGAGGTGTGCCGTCAATGGCCACACGGATGACGGAGCCATCTTCGCCAACTGCGGCGCCTAGGTCCGCAGACTTCAGTTGAGCGTTGACGGCGGTTGCCATCAGTTCGGACGCCATGAAGATACCGTCCAGCGTCGGGTTTTGCGTCAGCACGTTCTGGGCAGCATCAGCCGCCATATCTGCGGTCCATTGAGTGGGGCGCTGGATCAGTTCGACGTTTGGAGCGAGCGCGCGCAGGGTATCGGCAAAGCCGTTAGAACGGTCAAGCCCGTTTGGCGTGTTCAGGCCGCCCTGTAATTCCAGCACGATGCAGCTGTCGTCAGCCGAGCAGGGGTCATTTGCGAGACGGCGGGCCATCTCTTCTCCGCCTTGCACACCGGCGTTGTAGTTGTCGGCACGTACAGTTGCGGTCACTTGACCACCAGCTGGGCCGTCATCGATCGAAAAGACCAGAGCGCCGGCTTCGTTAGCACGCTTAACAGCGGGAACGATGCCTGCCGAGTCGAGCGGTGCGAAAACAATGACGTTTGCGCCGTTAGCAAGCAAGTTCTGCAACGCATCAACCTGAGCTGCGATATCGCCATTCGGGTCAGGTGCGCCGACAAGGGTAAAGCCCTTATCGTCGAATGCCTTCAGCGACAGATCGAGCATTAGGGTCTGAAAGTCGTCTTTCAGGAATTTCGGGGTCATGCCAACCATAATGTCCGAATTCTCTGCAGCGGCAAAATTTGCTGTCGATGCCAACATGGCAGCGCTGAATGCAAAGGCTTTATTTGTGAGTTTCATGTTTTCCTCCAAGTTGATGATGGCCTTGGCAGCTTTCTTTGAAAAGCCTGCTGAGCCGGTCCGACGCAGTTGAAGCGTCTATGTATTGCGAGTTCCGGCCTTTCCTATCCACCAAACACCGCAAATCTCTAGTTGAATCTATTCGGCAAATGACGTCGCCGTTTGCCTGTTCTGTCGTCTCATAATTTCTCACAAACGTGTGGTCCTCCCGGTTAATGGTCGGTGACTGCAGTTTGCGTGGTCAAGCCTGGACCTCCGAGACCTTCACCATCCGGCCTTCACGCATTGAAATGTAGGCGGCTTCGGCCAGGATCAGGGCCCGACGCCCGTCTTCGAAACTTGCTAGCGGTGTTGCGCCCTTCTCGACGCAGTCCACAAATCCATCGATTTCCGCCATGAAGGCTTCGAGATAGCGTTCGAGAAAGAAGAGCTGATAGGGTTCACTTGCCTCAACGGTCTTCGCGGAATAGCGGCGCAGTTCGTGTGGCTTGCGGTTGTCGGAAATGATCATCCCGGCGCTGCCCATCAGCTCGACCCGCTGGTCATAGCCATAGACAGCTGTGCGCGAGTTGTTGATGTGGCACTGCTTGCCCGAAGCCGTCCGCAGGATGAACATGGCGCTATCCACCTCGTTCAGTTCTGCACCGAGGGCCGGGTCGATAAGGGCGCCGCCGATAGCGAACACTTCGGTTGGCTCTTCGTCCAGCATGAAACGGGCTAGGTCGAAATCATGGATGGTCATATCACGGAAGAGACCACCGGCCTCTTCCAGATAGGCGCGTGGCGGAATGGCGGGGTCGCGGGATGTGATGATGACCTGATGCAAGTCACCAATGTCGCCCGCAGCCATTGCCGCACGGACAGCAGAGTGGCCGGGGTCATAGCGGCGGTTGAAACCAAGCTGAATCGGCACGCTGGTGCCTGCAATCTTTGCGGCACATGCCTCGACCCGGCCAAGGTTCAGGTCGATAGGCTTTTCACAAAGCGCGGCCTTGCCCGACGCGATTGCCATTTCGATATAGTCGGCATGGGTTGGGGTTGCGGTGGCGATTAGGACCGCGTCGATCTGGTCTGAGGCAAAAATCTCTTCGGCGGTGGTGGCCGCTTTGACGCCTTGATCCTGGGCTACGCGGTCGGCGGAAGGCTGGTGGATGTCATAAACGGTTGCCAGCGTCGCTCGTGGATGGCGCGCGACATTCGCCGCATGCATCTGCCCGATCCTACCACAGCCCAAAACGGCAATTCTTAACATCGTGCTCCCCTCCCAAGGTCGAATCGAACGCACCGTTTCACTCGTTAACGCAATTTATGTTGCATACACGTATCTAGTCAACATAATTTCTATAAACACCAAGCCTGCAATTTTCATTGCAGAATTTTTATCGCGAGGTGGGAGTTGCATGAGACTTTCGAAGTCAATTAAGTGGCTGTACAATTGTGCCGCGTGAAAATTTGACTTTGTGTCAGATAGTTATTGGGCGTTGATCCATTCAACGCCAGCCGGATGCTATCGACTGCAATCGCAACTTCGCGATCGAAGTCATGACCGATTGCAAAGTCCATGATGCCATCCTCAAGCAACTTTCGCGAGTTTGTGTTCAGCTCGTGGCCCATGAATACTGTTTGACCCACAAGATTTTCGGCTTCGAGTGCTCGGCCAATACCAAGATTCGCGCCAGAGACGTTGTAAATCGCGGCAGGGGGGCCGCTCTTTGAAACGTAGCGCCTGACCGCTTCGTAGATGATTTCAGGACTTTCATCCGAACTTACCTTTTCTTCGATCGTCAGTGACGGGAATTCTGATCGCAAGATCTGCCGAAATCCCTGCTCGCGGTCCAGCTGGCATCGAAAGGGAACGCTACTAACTAAAAGCACTTTCTGATCAATGTTTTTGGGCAGGAAGCGACCGCAAAGCCACCCAGCTGTTGCGCCCGAGGCAAACTGATCGGACCCGACATAGACAGTTCTGCCAGACGAAGGCAGATCGCTTGTTAGACAGATCACCGGAATCCCTTTGCGGGTAACGTCTCTGACTGCGTTGTTGATTGCGGGGTGTTCTCGCGCAACAAGGATCAAGCCATCTGATTTTTCCGCAAGTGTATGAATACGTTTCGCAAAAGAAGACGGGTCCACCATATGCGAGACCACACTTTCAGTCGAGATACGGGCTGACAGGGTCTCATCCTGATACTGCTCAGCTGCTGCATGTGCGGCCTTGTTGAATGAGTGCCCCGACTCTGCAAGCAACGTCAGGTTAAGCCGTTTGTTGGATGGGGCGTCATCGCCGGACTCAAGAGCGGGTCTATATTGTCTGACCAGCGAGTGCGATAGGCCTTGCTGCAGTATTGCTTGAAATTCCTTGTATCCTGAAAGCCCCAGGGCTTGCGCGAGGCGTACAACGCTAGATGCGTGCACACCGCAGTGCCCTGCGACTTCTGCAGTTGAAAGCAGGGCGGTCGATCGTGGATTTTCGATGAAAAAGCGTGCGAGCTTTCGTCCCCCTTTTCCTAGGTCGTCCTGCATTACTTCCAAACGGGCAAGCAAGGCCTCGGCTGTTTGTGGTTTTGAAATTGGCTTGTTCATTCCGGCTTCTCCCTGCGCTGAAAGTAGCTGGTTATTGCGTAAATGCAATTAATACTGCAAATGCAAATTGCATAGTGCCGGGTGGGGATCCTGCAACGAAGCGGAAGCATTCGCGGCAACGCGTCTTTGAGGAAAGTTGTTATTGAATGTTTTAGGAACCGGTTACGGTTGGAATCCTCGGTGCATCACTGTCTTTCTGGACCCGCGCTGCGACCGCAAGTGCCAAGGCTTGGGCAAGGCACATAGGCGCCGCCAGGGAGCGGGAAAAAGTGTAATCATGCTCGGGCACTGAAAAAAGCACAGACGCGGACTTCGCCAATGGACTGAGTGTACTGTCAGATATTGCAACGATGGGAACACTGGACGATGCGATTTCTTCTACAATGTTGACGACCTCGGTTGCGTAGAATCGAAACGAGACGGCGAATAGTACATCGCACGGCCCCATCGTGCGCGCAACATGCGTGGCCAAACCTCCACCGTTGTCCAGTAAGATGCAGCGTTTGCCCAACATGGTCAGAATGTAACGCATTAATTCGACGACGGGAGCTGAACGAAGTTGTCCGACCAGGTAGATGACCTCTGCCTTTTCGAGAAGGTCAGCAGCTTGCGCCAAATCTTCCTGTCTAATTGCGCAGATCATATCTTGCAGCGACGCGATGTCGCGCACGACCAGATCACGCAGAAATGTTGCCTCAGAATGGTCGCCAGAGGCGCGCAATTCAGCATCAAGTGCCTTGACACGAGCATCAAAGCCGGGCGCGGCCGTTGCAAGTCGCTTTTGATAGAGGGTCTGCAATTCTTTGAAGCCAGAATATCCCAAGGACTGCGCAAATCGCACAAAACTGGACGCGTGGATTCCGCAAACGACAGCAATGGCATTCACGGACAACACGGCCACCTCGTTGGGATTCTGCGTCAGGTAAAGTGCGATTTTCTGATAGGTTTTACTCATCTTGGCGTGCCGGTCATGGACAAGCCGGATCAGGTCTTCGTAATCCTGTGGAGGTGCGCTGTCGTCCATGTTCATAGCTCCTTATCTGCTTTCACCCAGTCGCTCGGAGACGCGTGATGCAGCAATTTTTCGAAGGCATCGGGAACTCCCGCAATATCCATTCAAGTGCTCTGTTCTTCAAGCCGATTTTCGGATGGTCGTAGTTCGGCCCTCAAGGCAATGCCTGAACTGGTGTGTTTGTAGTGAAACCGAATACCTCAGGCGTCAATTGCCGTCCTGTTCACGATAAGATCAGGGTCGCCCTTTCCCGCGAAGTAATCGATCACGTTCTGAACGGACATCACGGCCATCCGTTCCGCGGCTTCCAGCGTGAGCCCGGCGATATGTGGGCTGAGAACTGCCTGATCGAAGGCGAGCAGGGGCGATCCGATGGTCGGTGGCTCGACTTCAAAAACATCAAACCCGACGCCCCCGATCTGGCTTGAGCGAAGACCGGCGGCAAGGGCTGCCTCGTCGACAACGCCGCCGCGTGCGGTGTTGACGATGATGACACCGGGTTTCATAACAGCGATTTCTGCCGCACCGATGACAGGGCGATCTCCGCGCGGTACATGGACCGAGATGAAATCGGCCCAACCCAACTCTGCGTTCAGATCACTGACTGGGCGCACCGGGCCTTCGGGCCAGCCGTGACGTGCGAGGTAGGGGTCATATGCGCGTACCTCCATTTGAAATCCTGCGGCCATCCGCGCCAGATTTCGACCGATTCTGCCGTATCCAAGGATTAGCAGCCTTTTGCTGGAAATCTCCTGCTGCTCGAGAAGGTTGCGCCATCCCCATTTGGCGGAATCCCGCACAGCATTGTCTGCCCGGACCGCGCGCTTTGCGGCGGCCAACATCTGCATCATCGCGTGTTCTGCCACAGAGATCGAATTGACGTCACCCACGATCATCAGCGCGATCTTGTGCTCGTTAAGCGCCGCCAGATCAACAGCGTCGTAGCCAACGCCATGACGCGAGACAACCTTGAGCTTCGTTCCGCGTGCTACCGTCTCCGCCGACATTGGCTGAGTGCGGATCACCAGCGCATCGGCTTTGTCGATCAATGGGGCGTAGGAGGCTTCCGAGATTTCCTCGATGTAGGCATGGGTGAATCCACGCGTCTTGGCATTTTCCAACAGGGCCAAACCTGCAGGATGTAGTTTTCCGGCGACAAGTATATGCCGCATTAGTAGCCCTCCTTGATGGCTATCTTGGCGCGGCCTTTGGTCAGGTCGCGAAACTTCGCGACCGACGCAGACGCAGCTGCAGCCATAAGGCGGCTGTCGCCCGATACGGTCGTCATGTCGTAGCCCCATTTGATCGCCCTGGCGGCATAATCCGGCGTGCCGCAATGCAGGGCCGCGCGGATACCATTGGCCTTGCAAGCGGCCACGATCTGCTGGATTAGCGCGATCATTTCAGGTTCTTCGCGGTCAAACGCAGGCGGCAAGCACCCTTCTTGGGTGCCCAGCGTCAGGTCGGCGGGGCCGACATAAATACCGTCCAGACCGGGTGTGGCGGCAATCGCGTCAAGATTGGCAATGCCTTGGGCGGTTTCGATCATAGCAAAGGCCAGCACCTGTTCATTTGCCTCAACCCCATAGCCGCCATAGGCGATATTGGCGCGGGTCGGGCCAAAGCTGCGCTGGCCATGCGGCGGATAGCGCATGTAGCTGACAAACGTCGCGGCTTCGGCCGCGTTGTTGATCATCGGGCAGATGATGCCGAGCGCGCCTGCATCGAGTGCTTTCATGATGATTCCGGGCTCCAACCACGGCACACGCGCCATTGGGACCACGCCAGAGGCGCGCATCGCCTGGAACATCGGCAGCATCGAGGAATAGTCGAGCGCGCCGTGCTGGACGTCGATGGTAACAGAGTCATAGCCTTGCGCGGCCATGATTTCGGCGGTGAATGGATTACCAATCGACAGCCAGCCATTGATCGAAGGACGGCCATTTTGCCAAAGCTGTTTAAGGTTATTTTTGATCATTGCACCGCCTCCTTAAAACACGATCTGAGCGAGCTTGGTGTCGAGGTAATCCTCGATCCCCTCGGTGCCGCCTTCGCGGCCCATGCCGGAATAATTGGTGCCACCGAACGGCGCCTCGGATGCGGCCAGCGCAAAGCTGTTGATTCCGACCATGCCCGATTTTAGCGCTGCCACAGCAAGCCTCGCCCGTTCAGGCGAGCGGGTAAATGCATAGGCGGACAGGCCCATTTCGGACGCATTGGCGCGGGTCAGCACTTCGTCATCCTCAGTGAACCGGGTGATAGCGGCGATGGGGCCAAAGTTTTCTTCGGCAAAGACCCGCATGTCATCTGTGACGTTGGTCAGCACGGTTGGCTGATAAAAGTGGCCCGCGTTGAAGGCGGTGGCTCGGCTACCGCCCAGTTCTAAAGTAGCACCGGATTTCACGGCCTCGGCGACAATACTGTCGATTTCGCTTAGGCGGCGCGCGTTGATCAGCGGGCCCATACCAGTGGCGGGGTCCATTCCGTCGCCCAGTATGATTTTTTTTGCCCGCGCAACGAAGCCTGTGACAAAGGCGTCATGCAGACTTTCGTGCACAAAGAACCGATCGGCGGTGACACAAACCTGGCCGGCGTTGGCGAATTTGGTGGCGACTGACATATCGAGCGCCGTTTCAAGGTCAGCGTCATCGTGGATAATGCACGGCGCGTTGCCGCCCAGTTCCATCGACACTTTCTTGACCGTGGCGGCGGCGTCGCGGATCATCTGTTGCCCGACGCGGGTGGATCCTGTCAGGGAAACTTTGCGCACGCGGGCATCGGCCATGACGACATCGTAGGTGGCAGAGGTGCTTCCGGTGACAAAGTTCACCGCACCGTCTGGTAGTCCTGCGGCGTGGATACAATCGACCAGAACCATCGCCACGCCCGGCGTCTGAGAGGACGGGCGCAAGACGACGGAGCATCCTGCCGCCAAAGCGGGGGCGATTTTGCGGGCGGGCAGAGCAGCCGGAAAGTTCCACGCGGTGAAGACGCCCACAATGCCGACTGGTTCGCGCGTCACCTCGAACCGGCCACCGGGGACGCGGGATGGGATGATACGGCCATAGATGCGGCGCGCCTCTTCGGCGTACCAGCGGAATTGATCGGTCGCCAAAACCCATTCGCGTTCGGCCTGCGCGATCGGCTTGCCGGTCTCAAGCACGTTAATTTTGGCCGCCTCAGCAGCACGGCGAGTCATTTCATCGGCGATACTGTGCAGAGCGTCAGCACGAGCAAAACCGTCCAATCCGCGCAGCGCGGTCAGACCACCTTCCGCCGAATCAACCGCCGCTGCCGTGTCTGCAGCAGAGGCGGACGGGACCAATCCAAGCGGTTTTTCTGTGACTGGTGACAGCACTTCTGCTGTTTTTCCAGCTTCGGCCGATACCCAGCGTCCATTGATATAAAGCCCAAATTTCTCATACATTTTGCGTTTCTCCCTACTGACAATCAAATCCAAGACCTGCAGGTCCAAGATGTCCGTCACACTGCATTCTGCAATTTAGCAATAAAGATTGCAGATCTATTGTTCTGTCAATAAGTATTCCGTATTGTGACTCAAGCAGCAACGCAGGAGAAAGGGACATGACCCACAAAACGGTCCGTCTGACCATGGCACAGGCCCTAGTTCGCTATCTTTGTAACCAGTTCACCGAAATCGACGGTGAACGTGTGCCGCTTTTTGCAGGTGTTTTTGGGATTTTCGGTCATGGGAATGTGACCTGTCTGGCTGAGGCCCTCGAAGCAGTGCAGGATCAACTGCCGACTTGGCGTGGCCAGAATGAACAGTCGATGGCACTTGCGGCCATCGGCTATGGCAAGGCCAAGCTGCGCCGTCAGATCATGATTGCCACATCGTCGGTTGGGCCAGGGGCAACCAACATGATCACCGCAGCTGGTGTGGCCCATGCCAATCGCCTGCCGGTGCTTTTGCTTGCAGGTGACACTTATACAAACCGCTTACCCGACCCGGTGCTTCAGCAGGTTGAACATTTTGACGATCCGACTGTGACGGTCAATGACGGCTTCAAACCGGTCAGCCGCTATTGGGATCGGATCACCCATCCGGCTCAAATCCTCGCATCCCTGCCACAGGCCATCGCGACGATGCTGGACCCGGCCGATTGCGGACCAGCCTTCATCGGGTTGCCTCAGGACACTCAGGAATTGGCCTATGATTATCCGCTGGCGTTCTTTGAGGAGCGGCTTTGGACCATTCCACGTCCGCGCCCCTCTCGCGATCAAATTGCAGCAGCGGCTGCGCTTTTGAAGACAGCAAAAAGGCCGCTGATAATCTCGGGTGGCGGTGTGCGTTATTCCGGTGCCAGCGAGGCACTTGCGAAATTTGCCTCAGATCGCAGAATTCCGATGGCGGAAACAATCGCTGGCAAGGGGGCGGTAGTGCACAATCATCCAGCTTATGTTGGGCCCGTAGGGATCGAAGGCACTGATGCTGCCAAGGCAATGGCTGAAACGGCGGATATCGTGATTGCCGTCGGCACGCGGCTGCAGGATTTCACCACTGGTTCGTGGACGACATTTGCGCCCGACACCCAGTTTATCAACATAAATGCCGCGCGGTATGATGCGTGCAAACACCGGGCGTTGCCGGTTGTCGGCGACGCTTTGGAATCGCTAGGCGAGCTTAACGCAGCTCTTGAAGATTGGGCTTGCGATCCGGCTCGGATGGTAGATGCGCAAGGGCTTTACGCCGACTGGAACACGATGCTGGACGAAGGGCAGGCACCCACCAACGCCGCGACGCCCAGCTATGCGCAGGTCATTGCAGTTGTGAACAAGATGGCAAGGCCAGAGGACACGCTGATCGCGGCAGCGGGCGGATTGCCCGGGGAGACTGTCAAGAATTGGCGGGTCAAAAGCCCGCACACGTTCGACTGCGAATTCGGCTTTTCCTGCATGGGCTATGAGATTGCAGGCGCTTGGGGACACGCAATGGCGAAGGATGGCAACGGCACCCCGATAGTCATGCTGGGTGACGGGTCGTACATGATGATGAACTCGGACATCTATTCTTCGGTCCTGACGGGCCACAAGATGATTGTCGTCGTGTGCGACAATGGCGGCTTCGGTGTCATCAACCGGCTACAAACCGGAATGGGTGTTCCAGGCTTCAACAATCTGCTGAAAGACTCGCGGGTAAAAAACAAGGACAGCCCGCTGCGGGTTGATTTCGCCAAACACGCTGAGGCAATGGGTGCCTTGTCGCGCCATTGCGAAAGCCTTGCCGATCTTGAAGCCGCCATGGAGTGGGCGCAAGGCACGGACCGCACGACAGTTTTGACAATTGCCACTGATGCGCATGTCTGGACACCGGGCGGGGCAGATTGGTACGTAGGCGTGCCAGAAATATCGGACCGGGAAAGCGTGCAAAAAGCGCGTGTGGGGCAAGCGGATTTCCGCAAGAAACAGCGCCAGGGAGTGTGACCACATGAGACAAGCAAAATTGGGCATCGCCCCAATCGCCTGGTGGAACGATGACGACGCATCGCTGTCGGACGATGTGACGCTAGAAGAAGCACTTAGACAGGCCTCGGTCGCTGGCTTCACCGGCATGGAGACCGGACGCCGCTTTCCGATGGACATGAATGAACTTGGACCGAACCTTGATCAATTTGGCATTTCGGTTTGTGGGGGCTGGTTTTCGGGCCTGCTCCTTGATGGCGATATCGAGGCAGAGAAAGACAGGATCGCCGCGCAGATGTCGTTCTTCATCGCCGCTGACGCACCAAGTATTGCATACGGCGAAACTGCGCAATCAATCCAAGGCATCCGCAGCGCGCCATTGGCCACCAAACCTAAGTTGACAGAGGCAGAGATTGCCGCCTACGGCCGCAAGATGTCGGACTTTTCTGACTGGTGTGCCGGGCAGGGGATGCCGATTGCCTATCACCACCACATGGCTGCCGTTATCGAGACCGAAGAGGAGCTTGACCACTTCATGAAACACTCTTCGGTGCCCCTTTTGTATGATGCGGGTCACATGGCCTTTGCGGGTGGCGATGTGATGCGCGTGATCGAGAACCACGCATCACGAATTTCCCATGTCCACACAAAGGATGTCCGGATGGACGTCATCAACAGCGTTGACCGCAGCAAAGAAAGTTTCCTCGATGCGGTGATCAAGGGCGCTTTTACAGTTCCCGGGGACGGTTCACTGAATTTTGGAGAAATCGTTAAGGCGCTCGCCGCCAGCGGCTACGAAGGCTGGTTCGTTGTTGAAGCAGAACAAGACCCGGTGAAGAACCCACCACTGGAAATGGCCAAAGTCGGCCACAAAGAATTGCTGCGAGTGATGGCAGCGGCAAACTACGAGGTAACAAAATGAACCGGATTGACGGGAAAATCGCTGTTGTGACGGGTGGTACGCAAGGTTTGGGCGCAGCGATCGCACGCACCTTTGCATCGGCGGGCGCTGCAGGTATCGCCATCGTCGGCCGCGGGGCCGAAAAGGGCCGTAAGATCGCTGAGGCGATCGAGGCGGAGACGGGCGTCCCAGCGATCATGATCGTAGCTGATCTTGAAAACATAGAAGACGTTCGCCGGATCATGGCCGAGACTGACGCCCGGTTTGGCAAGGTAGACATTCTTGTCAATGCCGCCGGTCTGACAGATCGGGGCAATCTGCTCAACACCACGCCCGAACTGTTTGACCGTATGTTCGCCGTAAACACCCGAGCGCCGTTCTTTCTTATGCAAGATGCAGTGAACATCATGGAGCGTGAAGGTATCGAGGGACGGATCGTCAATATCGGCTCGACCTCGCAGCATGCAGGTCAGCCATTTATCGCGTCTTATTGCGCGTCCAAGGCGGCGTTGGCCACTTTGACGCGGAACTCTGGATATGCCCTGATGCGCAACCGTATCCACGTCAATCAGTTGGATATCGGCTGGATGGCGTCCGATCATGAGCGCGAATTGCAGTTAGTCGAATCCGGCGATCCAGACTGGGAAAAGAAAGCGGCTGCAGGCCTGCCTTTTGGTCGTCTGCTTGATCCCCAAGAAGTGGCGCGCGCGGTTCTTTGGATGTCATCTGATGACAGCGGTATGATGACGGGCACAGTAATTCAGTTCGACCAGTCGGTTTGGGGTGGCTACGATGGACAGGCACCTGTGCCAACAGAAAAACTGAAGGCATAGATGATGAAGATTCATGCTTGTGTCGGGCCGATGGAGGCTCGGACATAGATAGAGCTTCGGCCTATCAAGGGCTTTGTCACGTTAACTCAGTTGCACCAAAATAGCCGACGCTACCCCAAATCAAGCAGCCACAATTTCGAACCATTCAGCGAATGACCTGGCGCGAGTTTGATGGAGAGTTTGGCGAGAGATCAGATGACGTTGC
>Ga0055584_100003654_pt1 | contig 15129 bp, 15 predicted proteins | sample OSDHelmetaG_FD_58716 | JGI IMG/M metagenome (GOLD analysis project Ga0055584, IMG submission 58716) | Pelagic marine sediment microbial communities from the LTER site Helgoland, North Sea, for post-phytoplankton bloom and carbon turnover... | ecosystem: Environmental > Aquatic > Marine >... | reverse complement strand
GTGCCATCGATCCTGTTCCAGGCGTGATTTGCTGACAGACGCAATGGTAATGGAGCATCTTTAGAAACTGATCCCAGAACGAGCTTGCCGAACCCCTTATCCCAGCCGCCATCGCCAAAGATTATGCCACCCTTATTTCCAACAACCCATTGTAGCGCGGTGTTATGGAGAAAATAATAGAGCTCGCCGTCTTTTATGGTGCTGTAAATTCGGCCACCACCCGTGGAAAACAAATGATCAGCGTTCTGCCAGCCCGATCCGATCGCGCGACTGCTGACCATCCATGCAAAATCCTGATTGTGGCGGTAATAGAGGAGCTTGCCGTCGCGGGCGATTGCGTAAATCACCCCATTTCCTCCAGCAAACACCTGCCGGAATTGATGCCATCCGGTGCCGATTTTGCGACTGGTCATCGTCCATTTCTGACTCTCGTCATGACGATAGGCGAGCAAATCACCGTTCTTCCGGATCGCATAAAACAGATTGTCAGAGCCGGCAAAAACATGCTGGAACTCATGCCAACCAGTGCCCCGAATGTTTTATCGTGGTCTTCCAGGTCCTGCGTTACATGGGTCGACTAAACGGACGTCCGTTCCTTGCCCGGGGCCGATTTAAGCGCATCCGCCAGAGCCACGGCATATTTTTCATCAGGTTCCAGGACCGACGCAACTGACCGCACATGGTGATGCGTGGGATCGACGCCTGGCGGCGTGGTGCCGTTCTTCTGAAACTCCGTGACCGCTTTGCGCAGCAGGTTACGGGCCATGATGATGCCGTTATCGGTTGAGACCAGATTTTCACGGGTCCGGTCACAGATCGGGCCCATGGATTCCTGCAGGCTGGCATCCTGCATCGCGATGCCTTTGACGCCGGAATAGTAGATGCCCTTTTTCTGGGCTTCGCGATCAATCAGATAGTCATTATCTCGGTTTTGCTTGGGAATGAATGTCCCCGGCACATACTCATTGTGAATGCCATGACCATCCTTAAGCGCCTGCCGTTCCTTTTCGCTCAAGGGGCGGGTTGGATGATAGTCATAGCTCCAGGCCCAGCAGTTTTCGTCGTCAATCGGCACCCAGAAATGGCCATGCTGCGGATGATCGGCGCGCGGCGGAATCATCGTAAAGGTTGGGCAGACAAACTGGGTGATCCGCCAGTAATAGCGGCCTTCTTCAGCATTGCGGCGCGCCCCGATATAGAGGCCACCGTCTGACGGCTCAACTTCGAATATCGGCTTGAAATCATTGAGGTTATACTCGTTGCCCTTGGAACCTTCAAACAACGGATCTGTGTTCAGACCGGTGCCGTGCAGGAACGACACATGGCTTGAATCGATGCCGCCTTCCATGGCCTGCAGCCAGTTGGAATATTGCAGACGTTTGGAGGAGAAAGTTTGTTCCGGTGCGACCGTGCAGAATTCCCATTCGGGCTCTGGTGGACGGTTTTCCGGGTCTCCCATATGGGTCCATAGAATGTCACCGACTTTAATCAGCGGATAGCTTTGCAACTTGATGGACTGGCAATAGCCGCTTTCTTCTGGTTCAGACGGCACATCAACGCACTGGCCGGTATGGTCATATTTCCAACCATGATAAGGGCAGCGGATACCGTTTTCCTCAACCCGGCCAAACCACAACGAAACCCGGCGATGCGCGCAGAATTCCTCGACAAGCCCGTAATTTCCTTCTGTGTCACGGAACGCAACCATCGGTTCACCGAGCAGCTTGACGCGCACGGGCGGGCAATCATTTTCAGGAAGTTCGTCAGCCAATAATGCGGGCATCCAGTACTGGCGGAACAAATCCCCCATGGGCGTGCCTTTATCGGTCTGGGTCAGTAACTCGTTTACTTCCTTGCGAAGCATCAGCCGTCTCCTTGTCTTACTATAATACCGGCGCCCATAAAGGCGACGCACCCGTTTCGGGGCTTTACGGCAATATCACTAAAATTGTGCCAACGCGCTACGTTGGATGGCGCGGAAATTATAGGAACTGTTCTTGCACGTCAATCGATCGCACCCCTCTATAAGGGTTTATCCTTATGCTTTGTCTTCTTGCCTCGTCATTGACAGCTATGCCCCTAAAGGGCAGAAAAGTTTGAAGAACACAAAGGCCGTCCTTCTTAATAAAAGAGACCCGAGCTATGCCGATAATCAGCGCCGATGGAATCGAAACTCGTTATGAAGTTATGGGTGATGGCCCAGCTATCCTGATGTACGCGCCTGGCGGCTTTGATGCCCGCATTGAGCAATGGTCAAACCTCGGCGTCTATAAGCGCATCAAGCTGCTCGATCATCTGCCGGCTAAATACAAATGCATCCTGTTTGACCGCCGCGAGAACGGCCAGTCGGGCGGTCGTGTAGAACGCATCACCTGGCAGCATTTTGTTCGCCAGGGTGCGGGGTTGCTCGATTCGCTGGGTATTGAAAAAGCGCATATCATGGGCGGCTGTATGGGCTGCGCGCCGGTTGCTGCTTTTGGTGTCGCCCATCCTGAACGGACTCTGTCGATGGTACATTACTGGCCAGTCGGCGGCGCGAAATATCGCATCAGCAGTCACCAGCGCTTCGCCCGCCATCTCGCCTTCGTTGAGGAAAACGGCCTGCAGGCGGTGGTCGATCTGGTGCACAGCCACGACAAAAATTTCTCCGGCGATCCTCGCGGCGGACCGTGGGGTCAACCGATCCGCAACTCGGCGGACTTCGCCGAGACCTATGCCGCGCTCGATCAGGCGCGCTATTTACTGACGGTAACCGCACTGTATCGGGGGCTGTTTGACCGCGATACCGCCCCCGGCGCTGAGCCCGAAGAGCTGCTCAACCTCGATATTCCAACGCTGATTGTCCCGGGGGCCGATGATTTCCATGCGACATCCGCAGCCCGCTATTTACAGGAATGTATTACCGGTTCTGACTATTGGGATGTGCCGGTGGATGAGCAGACTGAAGAAAATGCCCCGCAACGCGTCCTTGAATTTCTCGACGGCGTAACAAGCGCCTAACAGCAATCGCCTTCGCCAGTATCCTCAAGGGACCGTAATAACCATTTGACTGGAATATCGCGTTCCGTCACTGCCGCGACCCTGGCAAAAACCTTGAGGCGGTATCGGGTGTCGTCTTTCCAGAAAATCATATTGGTCTCAAACGGCGGAAAGCCCGGCTTGGTGCCGGGGTCTTCAGACACCAGAATGATTTCGTTCTGATCGACCTGAAACCGTTCGCGCAAAATTTCTTCAACCCGGGAAATGTCTTTTAGGTTATCTGTCGCCGGGGCAAGCCGTCTAAACATGGAACGACACCTGGTCTCACTCACGCAGCGCCCGCAGGGGCCCGATTTCACGGGACACGCAATGAAAATCCGCGGCCCGTCTTGCCTGCACCCTGCCGCTTTGATAGTTGTTAGTCAACTTCATCCAAGGGAGATATGAGCGTGGTCGAAAAAGTAAATGCAGCCGTTCGCGTTGCGCCTCAAGTAACAGAATTTCGGGAATATGATATGCCGGATATCCCGCCGGAAGCCGCGCTGTTGAAGGTCGAGGTCGCCGGCATCTGCGGCACCGATGTAAAGTTTTATTCCAAGCCGCCGTTCGAAGGCCCTGTCATTATGGGTCATGAAAATATCGGCTATATCGCGAAAGCCGGGAAAATCTTTCAGGAACGGCGTGGCCTTAAAGAAGGCGATATAGTTTTTGCCGAACATTATGTCGGGTGCATGGATTGCGAATGGTGCCATAAGGGCGAGTACCGGCTGTGCATGTATACCGACTGGCGCCGTTTCCCCGAAGGGCTGCGCTTTGGCTATACGCTGGCCGAACGCGCACCGCATCTGTTCGGCGGTTTTGCAGAGTATATGTATCTGCCATGGAACTCTGTCCTCCATAAGGTTCCCGACGGATTGTCAGCTGAACATGCCGGTGTCGTGACACCCATGGCCAACGGTATTCAATGGGCCTTGTTTGATTGCGGCGTCGGCTACGACAGCCGCGTTCTGATCCAGGGCCCCGGCCAGCAGGGACTTTGCAATACGATTGCATCCAAAACTGCGGGCGCCTCGCTGATCATCGTGACCGGCACCAGCAAGGACGTCAAACGGCTGCAGGTCGCGAAAAATCTCGGCGCCGATGTTGTGATCAATGTTGAGGAAGAAGACCCGCTCGAGAAAATCATGGAAGTCACTGGTGGCGAAGGCGTCGATGTCTCGCTCGATTGCACAGCCGGTGCCGGTACCATTCCGGTTCTGCTCGGTATCGAGGCTATGAAACGCAAAGGCGGAACGCTGCAGATCCAGGGCGAAGATGTTCCGGATTTCCCGAACTTCCCGCTGGGCAAGATCGGCAATAAATACATCACCGTCAAAGCGGCACGGGGTCACAATTACGAAAGTTGCGAGCTGGCGTTAAAACAGCTGAATTCTGATCGCTATGACATCGGCCAGATCACAACGCATAAGTTCGGTCTCAAAGATACCCATGACGCGATCAATGCGGTCGGCGGCAGTGGCGACGTTATTCACGTCTCCATGATGCCCTGGGCCTAACTTTAGGCCGGGACTGAACGTGACACGGGAATCCAGCGACGACACGCGGATTCCCGTTACCGTTCTGACAGGGTTCTTGGGTGCCGGCAAAACCACCCTGCTCAACCGAATATTATCGGACCTCTCCGGGCAGCAATTCGCGGTCATCGTCAATGAGTTTGGCGATATCGGCATCGACGGTGATCTGATCGAGACCGGTGATGAAGAACTCATTGAACTTAGTAGCGGCTGTATCTGCTGTGTTGTCCGCGGCGACCTCATCCGGACGATGCGTTCTCTGCTGACAGAAAAACCAAACCTCGATGGCATCATCATTGAGACCACCGGTCTCGCCAATCCGAGCCCGGTCATCCAGACCATGGTGATTGATCAGGTCATTGGCGCGCAGTGCCGTTTGGATTCCGTTCTGTGTGTCATCGATGCCGTTCATATAATTGATCAACTTGAAACGAACGAAGACGCCGCTGACCAGATTGCGTTCAGTGATCACATCGTTCTGAACAAAGTTGGTGATGCCACTGTCCCTATTGCAGATATTGAGACACAGCTTCGCCTGATCAACCCGTTTGCTCCTATCACCCCGACCAATCGCTCAGATGTTTCGGCCAGTGTTGTCCTCAACCGGCATGGATTCGATTTGGACCGCGTTGAAGCGCAACTACCACCGGAATATGAAGATCACGACCATACGCATGATCACCATCACGACGACCATATCGATCGCAGCGGCATCACCAGTATCTCCCTAACCTGCGATACGCCCCTGGATGCGGACCGGCTCGAGGAATGGCTACAGGACCTCCTGTCTCGCCGCGGCAACGATATTCTGCGAACCAAGGGTGTGATCTCGATTGACGGTGAGGACAGGAAGCTGGTCCTGCAAGCGGTCAATATGATGACTGAAGGTGACTTTAGCGGGAAATGGGGTTCAGGGCCCCGGCAATCACGGCTGGTTTTTATTGGCCGAAACCTTATTTCGGATGAACTACGCGACGGATTTCAAAACTGTCGGTCGGCAGTCATCGCGTAATTTAGGAACTCAGATAAAAAAGAGGGTGAAATCCGGGGGAATTCCCGCTATCACCACCGCAGAATTTATAGTCCATGTTGAGCTAGATTGAGGCCGTAATGTCAGACGCAGCTACGCTAACCTTGTGCAAAAAATCCGATGTCCCCGAAGACGAGGGTTTTAAGGTCGAGAAAGACGATTTCTCACTCGCCGTGTTCCATGTTGAAGGTGAGTTCTTCGTGCTTGATGACCTCTGCACCCATGGACCGGGGTCGTTGTCGCAGGGCTTCCTCGAAGGTCACATTATTGAATGCGATTTTCATGCCGGCTGTTTCGACATTCGCAGTGGCGAGGTTACAGCCCCGCCCTGCATGATTCCGATGCGGACGTTCAAAGTAATCGACGATCCCGAGAACGTGGTAATCGAATTACCGCAGGAATAAATACGCGCAAGACAAAGCTTTAAAACGACAGAATAGGGAAGCTAATCATGACCAGAATACCGCCCCTCAGCCGCGAGGAAATGGATGACGCGCAAGGCGCTATTTATGACCGGATCGTCAGCAATAATGGTCGTGTCGGTTTTGGGCCGGCAATCGGTTACGCCTATTCCGGCCCGGTCTGGGATCTTCATAACGTTTCGAGTTCGTTTCTGCTCGATTGCCCTATAACCAATGCCCAGGTCCGTATCGTTTCGCTGATGACGGTTAAGCACTGGAACGCATCCTATCCCTGGAGCGCACAGGCCAAGACCGCGATGGGTGCAGGACTATCGAAAGAAATAATCGAAGCGATCAATGACGGCACCCAGCCTGATTTTGACAATGACGACGATGCCGCTGTCTATGCCGTCACCAAAGAGCTTCTCGAGACCGGCAATTTATCAGATGACGGGTTCAAAACAGCCGAGGCCGCGCTTGGCAATCAACGCGTAATTACCATCGTCCATACCATCGGGCATTTTTGCACGACCGCCATGATGGCCAATGTTGTTGGCTGTGTCCCGGCGGCGGATGCGGTTTCGATGTTGAAGGGATAGAGCGAGCAACCTCTTTATGTGGGAAGACGGCCCAAAACCTTAACATTATCTTAACCTTAACAAACAACGATGGCTGCTGGGAGCGTCCGCTCTCTTTCAAGAGAACTTTCTACCAGAGACTCAGCCATTGACCCGATCCTTATTACCTCGCCAAGCCCTGCTTTTATGGGGTTTTTTGGCTCTGTCGGCTAGCCAGAGCGGTGCCGCCGGAATACCCGCCGATCTCACAGCGCTTTCCCTCGAGCAGCTGATGAATGTTAACATAGCGTCTGTATCCAAAAAATCGCGGAAGGTTTCGGAGTCCGCTGCAGCGGTTCATGTCATTACCAGCGAAGATATTAGGCGATTCGGCGCTACGTCGACTCCGGAGCTGCTCCGCAATGTACCTGGCCTAAACGTCGCCCGGATTGATTCGAACAAATGGGCGATCTCCGCTCGCAGATTTAACGCTCGCTTTTCCAACAAGCTGCTCGTGTTGATGGACGGCCGCAGCCTCTACACGCCAATCTTTTCCGGCATGTTCTGGGATGTTCAGGACACGTTTCTCGACGATATCGACCGTATCGAGGTTATCCGGGGTCCCGGTGGGACAGTTTGGGGGGCGAATGCCGTTAACGGTGTGATTAACATCATTACCAAAAGTGCAGACGAGACAAATGGCACCGTTATCACCGGTAGAGCCGGCACAGAAGAACGCGGCAGCTTTGCCGGACGACATGGTTTTTCGATAAACGACCACTCGAGTATTCGCGCCTTTGTAAAACACACAAAGAGAGACAACAGCACCCTTCCCAGCGGGCAAGCTGGTTCCGATGACTGGGACATCAAACGCGGTGGATTCCGGCATGACAATAGAATGCTGGCTGACGGCGAGCTTATGATCCAGGGTGAACTCTATACCGGGAATGCCGGGCAATTTGTCTCGGCCCCTTCGCTGAGCTCTCCCTTTACGGAAACCTTTAGTGATGACGCGAGCCTCAACGGTCAATTCATTCTGGGACGCTAGTCATCGTCAAAAGATGGAAGCTCCCAGACAAGCGTTCAAACCTATTTTGATCGCGCGATTCGCCGGGGATATCACGCTAACGTGGCAACAAACATCTTTGGTTTCGAAGCGGAAAAACGGCAGAAATTTGGCAAGATTCACGAAGTGATCGCCGGCATCGGCTATCGGTTTCATAGAGACGATATCGGCAATTCAACAGATGTTGCTGTTAACCCGACGCATGACACATACCATCTGTTTAGCACCTTTGTGCAGGATGAAATCACCGTGACCGATACGCTCAAGGTCACGATCGGGTCAAAATTTGAACATAACAGCTTTTCGGGATTTGAGATTCAGCCATCTGCTCGCGCCTTGTGGCAGGTAACACCGAATGACAGCGTCTGGACGTCCGCATCTCGGGCTGTCCGTACCCCGTCGCGCGCCTCCGATGGCGCAACACTCAATAATTCCGTTTTTCCTGGTACGCCACCGATTCAGGCCAGAATTTCTGGTACGACAAACACCAAATCTGAAGAGCTCATAGCACTAGAGATTGGTTATAAGACGCGCCCCCTTCCGACCCTCAGCCCGGACTTTGCAACGTTTTACAACATGTATGACAATTTGCTGACGACGGATTCGGGAACCGCGTTCGTCGAAACATCGCCAACGCCAGTGCACCTCGTTCTGCCATTGATCTTCGCTAGCAATATGTCAGGCGAAGCCTACAGCTTCGAATTAGGGGCGGATTGGCGCCCCAAAGACTGATTACGCATCGGCGCCAGCTATACCTATTTCGAGCTTGAGCTCCACCGCAAACCGGGCACCGCACTGGCTTCTAACGAAGCTGCTGAAGACCGCGATCCACGTCATCAGTTCGGACTAACCACTCAGTTCGATCTTCCCAACAATATTGAGATCGACGACACGGTCCGCGCCGTCGACCGTTTGTCTGAACGCAGTGTCAGCGGCTATGCAACAGCCGATTTACGGGTGAGCTGGCGCCCCCGCGAAAACATCGAGCTTTCCATCGTTGGCCAGAATTTAGGGCAACCACGACATAAAGAGTTTACACCCGAATTCCTTTCGACCCAGGAAACGGAGATAGAACGGTCGATCTATGGTGGCATTAAGGTGAATTTCTGAGATTCAGCCGAGCCCAGCATTGGTCCTTATAGTTTGATGTCCTTCAAATCCAGAATATTCACTTTTACCGCCGCCGCTATTGTGGCGGCTAGCCTTGCGTCCGGTACGGCAAGGACTGCTTCCAATGAAGGACTTATCAAGGCCTCGTTCGTTTTTAACTTCATCAAATTTATTGACTGGCCAGACAAAGCCTTTGCAACGCCCGATCCGCCGGTCAATTTATGCATCTGGGGCAATGCGCCCGGCGCAGAGGCGATTGGGGCTCTAGGCGCCAAGAAGGCGAAGAACAGGGACATCGAGGTCCAGCGACTACAAAATTCCAAGAACATCGAGCGATGCCATGTGCTTTTTGTTGCCGGGGCAAGCCCAACCAGACTCAAGGCTTTGCTTGGCGCAAGCCATGGCAAGAACATCTTAACGATCAGTGATGTACAAGACTTTGCTCAACGTGGCGGGGTCATTGGATTGTTTCTTTCCGGCCGCAAAATGCGTTTCGCGATTAATCGGGGTGCCGCTGAACAATCAGGTCTGCGGATCAGTTCGCAACTCCTGAAGCTCGGCAAAATCGTTGCCACGGCGAGGCCCTCGCCATGAATATTTTCGCCAGGTTCAAAAACTACTCAATCAAGAAAAAGCTGGTCCTGCTTTCCGTCTCGATATCAGCGGCAGGCCTTTTCCTGTCTGCCGCGACATTCATGGTGTCCGATTATATCCACGTCAAAGGCAGTATCTTTGCGGAACATCAAAGGCTTGCGCGCAAACATCGTCGCGCCGCTTGCCTTTAAGGACGACAAGGCGGCCATCGACATCCTCAAATCGGTTTCAAGCGTCAGCGCAATTGACGCGATATTTATTCATGGTGAAGACGACAGAGTTTTCGTGAAGCTTGGCAAAATTCCATCCTCGTCGCATCACAGCGCGCACGCCGAACCTGACGACAATGGAAATTTCCTCCACCATATCTTTTGCGGTCGCAGCATATATATCAGCGAACCCGTTTTTCTCGACCAAAAAGTGATTGGCCGAGTACATCTGGAATTCAACCTGGGTCAGTTGCAGTCCAGATTAAAGAATATTGTGGTCCTTGGCGCCGTTCTGACACTCATCCTAATCGTCGTATCAAGTGTCATTGCCCTCTGGATGGCGGGTGTTCTGTCACGACCAATATTCGGTCTGGCCAGCCATATGAAAACAGTTTCTGAAGAACAGGATTACGCCCTGAGAGTGTAAAAAGAGGCAAATGATGAGATCGGGCTTCTAGTCGACGGCTTCAATGCCATGTTGCGCACCATTGAGGAACGAGACGATGAGCTCGACGCCTATCGCCATGATCTGGAGGCGCTTGTCGTCGATCGTACGAATGAGCTTGAGACCCTTAATCAGGACCTGATTACGGCAAAAGAAATTGCTGAAAAAGCCAGTCAGGCCAAATCCGATTTTCTCGCCAATATGATTCATGAAATCAGGACGCCGATGAACGGCGCCCTTGGCATCGTCGATTTACTAAGCCGCACTAATCTGTAGGAGCGTCAACGCAATTTCGTCTCCAAAATCCAGCAAAGTGGGGAGAATTTGCTGACCGTCATCAATGACATTCTTGATTTCTCTAAAATCGAGGCCGGCAAGCTGGATCTAGATCTTCGGAATTTTGATTTACGCCAAACTGTTGAAGATCAAATGGATCTATTGGCTGACAGCGCGCACCAGAAAAACCTCGAGTTCTGTCTTTTCTTCTCCAGCGACTTGCAACCAGTAGTTCGTGGCGACCCCAGCCGACTCCGTCAAATCCTGACAAATCTCGTGGGTAATGCCATCAAGTTCGCAGATGAAGGCGAAATCTCGATTAAGGTTTCGCATCAGGAGAGTAGCGGACAGGACATATCTGTCCATTTTGAAGTGACCGATACGGGGATTGGCATCTCTGCCAAAAATCAGCCCGATCTATTTGCCTCATTCCATCAGGCGGATAATTCAGCTTCGCAAAAATATGGTGGCACCGGCCTCGGACTTTCTGATTGCGAAACAGCTGGCGACGATAATGGGAAGCGATATCGGGCTCGAGAGCACTCCAGGTATAGGCTCTAACTTCTGGGTAGAGGTCACGCTTGTGAAAGGCGATTTCGTCCGTCCAGAACAACCGGTCGTCCCCGACGGGCTGCGTGTCCTAATTGCAGATGACAACCGGACAAGCTGTAAGATTATGGAGCAATACCTCCAGCGTTATAATATTGATTGCCGTTACACCACAGACCCGCAAGTGGTTGTATCCATTCTCTCTGAGGCAACACAGAGCCAGCCGTTTGATGTTGCCCTCATTGATATGGCAATGCCCAATCTGGATAGATTTCACTTGGCACGCCGCATTCGTCAGAATGACGCCACTGCAAACACCCCGATCATAATCCTGTCGGCCCTCACAACCGACAATGAAGACATTCTGATTGCGGACCAGACGGTCAACGCCTACCTCACCAAACCGGTTCGCCAATCGCAATTGATTAAAGAACGTTGCAATGTCGTGAGCGAGGAACCTCTCCCGAAAACCAAGATACCCGCGGAGGACAGTGAATGCAGCGGTCAGAAATCTGTTCTCCGGGCCAACATCCTTTTAGCGGAAGACAATGAAATCAACCAGATTGTCGCTGTTGAACATCTCGAAGAGCTGGATTGCCATGTCACTATTGTCACCAATGGCTGGGACGCGGTCGAGGCCGTGCAACGTGAACCCTACGATCTGATCTTTATGGATTGCCAGATGCCTGAGATGGACGGGTTCGAGGCCACCAAAGCCATTAGAGAACATGAACGAACAACCGGTCAGCACATTCCTATCGTCGCCCTAACCGCCCATGCCCTCGCTGATGATCGCCAAAAATGCCTCGATGCCGGCATGGATGACTATCTGAGCAAACCTTTCAAACCGGAGCAGCTCAAGAACACTCTTTCCCGCCATCTAAAGGCAACCACCGAGAAAACAAAAGAGACGACAATCGACCAGAAGCACCATGCCGGACCAGAAACCGAACTCGACACTGGACTGGACGCCGCAATCATTGAGCCCTTACGGACCGGCAAGCCAGACCTCTGGAAAAAACTCATCAGCATCTATCTCAAAAACACGACTGAGACACTCGAGACGATGGAACACGCTCTGGTCGAGGGTGATCACACATCCATGCAATTGATGCTTCACACCTTGAAATCGTCGAGCGCCAATGTCGGCGGTATCAGTCTGTCTGAACTCTGCCAGAACAATGAGACTGCCTTAAGCGAAGAAAAAACACCGATGGTCCCGCCCGATTAGCGGAAATTCGCCGTGAATTCGGGATAATCGAAAAAACCTTTGAAAAAGACATTAAGGGCAGCACTTCCGAAAAGACATCGGCGATATAAGTGCAGAAGGAACTCCGCACTTCAACTATTCAGTCGTTGAAATTCTCGCGTAGCGTGGTGCCGCTATAGTCTTTTTTCGACAGTCCGCGTCGCTGCAGCTCTGGTACAACGTGTTCGACAAACTCTTTAATATTGTCGGAGGCATGAAACCCGCGTGCCAGAATAAACCCGCCATTGGCGCCGGTTTCGTAATGCATCATTTCGAGCTTATCAACGATCTCCTTTGGTGTGCCTTCGGCCACCAAAACACGTTGTGACATGTAATCCCGGCCAAATTCGCGGACCGTCATGTTGAGGTCAGTCGTTTTCAGGAGTTCATCGAAGGTCCCGAGATTGCCTTTCTGCTCGCGGACCTGATCGGCAAAATCCGTCAGCGTCATGCCGAGTTCTGCGGTTGAGAAGTCAACACCGAACCATTGCGACATTTCAATAAGCCCACCTTCAGGAGGGACTGAATCAAGAAACGCCTGTTCCTTGGCGCGCGCCTCAGAGACGGACTCCGCGACCTGAACGCGGACCGACCATAAAATACCGAGATCGCGTGGCGTGCGGCCAAACTTGGCCAGCTTTTCATCAATGGCTGCGCGGTGCTGTTTCATGCTTTCAACCGTGCGCCGGGTGCTGAATTGCAGATCGGCATATTTGGCAGCCAGATCCATGCCGGGACCGGATGATCCCGCCTGAATGATGACCGGTCTTTGTTGAGGCGACGGCAAAGCGGGCAAAGGGCCACGCACATTGAAATAGTCGCCCTTAAAATCAAGCCGGTGAACTTTTTCGGGGTCAAGAAATTCGCCGCTCTCGCGATTCATAATGACGGCGTCAGGTTCAACGCTATCCCATAACTCACAGGCAACCTGCAGAAATTCCTGGGCACGACGGTAGCGTTCGTCGTGATCCATCATCTCCTCGAATCCCCAGTTCATCGCCTCCCATTTATAGGCCGATGTCACAGCATTCCAGGCAATCCGTCCCTTGGTGACATGATCGAGCGCATTGAACGTCCGCGCGCAATGGAACGGATGGTGATAGGTGGTCGACATGGTCAGTGCATAGCCAACACCTTGCGTCAGCCGTGCCAGAATGGGGATCATTGCCGTCATGTCATGACGTGGCCACTTTACGCCGTTGCGCACCACAGCATCATGGTTGCCACCGAAATCTTCAGAGGTGCCGCCCGTATCGCCAAAAAACAGCAGATCAAATCTGCCCTGCTGCGCGGTTTTCGCGATGTCTTCATAAAATTCCGAGCTGCTGTAATAGGGATAGCCAACCCAGGAACCCGGCATGCGCCATAGAAAATCGGTATGGAGAAAGGACAGGTCGGCGGCGAGATGAATGGTTTCGCGCTCGGACATGATTGTCTCCTACTCGCTGTTTTGGTGGTCGGCAGCGTTAATCAGACCCCATATATAACTCGGCGACAAGGGCAGTTGATTTGGCTGCAACCCGAAAGAGGAAAGGGCTGAAGCGACAGCATTGGCCATAATCCCGCCACAGGGCAGGATACCGCCTTCACCCCCACCTTTAACGCCCAACGGATTGATCGGTGATGGCTTTTCTTCCAGCATGATCGCGCGAATATTCGGGAAGTTGGAGGATTGCGGCACCAGATAATCGGCCAGCGTGCCAGTCACCACCTGGGCATTCTCGTCATAGATCATATGCTCGAGAAAGGCACCACCAAGCCCCTGTACCATCGCGCCAATCGCCTGACCATGCAGGGTTATCGGGTTAACGATCCGACCAACATCCTCGACCATCAACATATCAATCAGCTCGACATGCCCGGTATTGGGGTCAACAGTCACATGGGCCGCCGCGGAACCGTATGCGTATGTGTGTTTGTGATTATGGAAGGTTTCTTCTACCTCCGGCACATCACCGGCCAGATCAGCGAAGCGAACGCTGCCGCCATCGCCCGCCCGTACCAAACCATCGATAATCTCGAGAGACTCTGGTGAACAATCGAGCTTTTTCGCAGCCACTTCACGGATATGCTCACCCAGTTTTTCGACAGCCAACAAAATGGCAGAGCCACCCATCACGGTGGACCGCGAGTGATAGGACCCAAACCCTTCGCTGACGCACGTTGTTGAACCATGGAACAGCTTCACCCGCTCTATTGGTAATTCCAGCGCGTCGGCCGCGATCTGTGTCAGTACTGTCAGCACGCCCTGCCCAACTGCTGTCGAGCCCACAAAGACATGGACATCGCCATCTGGCTGCAACACGACTCTCGCGTTCTCACTGGGGCCCGCAGCGCCACCTTCGATAAAACACGCAACGGCGAGTCCGTGATAAAGCCCGTCGACGAGTTTCCCCCGCAGCTTCTCTTTTTCCGACCAGCCAAACTCTTTGAGGCAACGGTTTAGCGTCATCAGATAGTCGCCGCTATCAAACTCTTCCTCACGTTCGACCGGGCGAATCGTGGCGATAGAATAAGGCATCTCTTCTTCGACCACCAGATTGCGACGGCGGAATTCCACCTGATCGATACCAAGCTCTCCAGCGACGATGTCAAAGAACCGTTCCCGGAAATAATCAGTCTCGAAACGACCCGGTCCGCGATAGGTTCCGATGGGCGCCTTGTTCGTGAGCATTGCGTGGGACTGGATATCGACATTTGGGACACGATAGGGCCCTGACATAAACTGCGCGACGTTGCGCGGGCTGATCGTGCCGTTGGTCCGGTAATAGGCCCCGGCATCGACCCAGACCTCGCCCCGCAAACCGAGAATCGTACCATCTGAGGCACAGGCCATCTCGATATCGCAATCCATCTCGCGGGCATGACCCATGGTCAGAAGATGATCACGCCGGTCTTCAATCCATTTCACCGGTCGTCCGGTAAGGCGCGACGCAAAGGGAATGAGAAAGTCTTCGGCGAAAAACTCGCCGCGCGCGCCAAATCCGCCACCGACATCACTCTCAATCATATCGATGGCGTCTTCAGTCAGCCCCATCATCGCCGCAAGCATTTTCCGATTGGCAAAAGGCACCTTGGCCGCGCCCTCGA
>Ga0055584_100003653_pt1 | contig 15130 bp, 17 predicted proteins | sample OSDHelmetaG_FD_58716 | JGI IMG/M metagenome (GOLD analysis project Ga0055584, IMG submission 58716) | Pelagic marine sediment microbial communities from the LTER site Helgoland, North Sea, for post-phytoplankton bloom and carbon turnover... | ecosystem: Environmental > Aquatic > Marine >... | reverse complement strand
TGAGGGATGGCTGATCTTTTTTCTGGCACCTCTTGCCATGGCCGTTGCACTGGTATCTCTCACCAGGCTGGACAAAATGCTCTTATTCATTGGACTCATAACACCTTTATCGATCAATCTGGCAAAAACAGGACTTGGAATTGGAGTGAGCCTTCCCTCAGAACCAATAATTTTTGGAGTGATGATATTGTATCTGCTTCGGATTCTGAATGATAATGGTATCGACAAGAAAATATTTTACCACCCCATAAGTTTGTCAATCATATTTTATTTAACGTGGATGTTCATAACGACGCTGACCTCCTCCATGTTTATTGTTTCGCTCAAGCAAACTATGGCAAGATTCTGTTTTATTGTTGTTTTTTTCTATTTGGGTTCACAAGTATTTAGAAAATTCAATTCTATAAAAAGCTTTTTGTGGGTATATATTTCAACATTCACTATAGTGATTGGCTACACTCTTTTTAACCATGCCAGTGCTGGATTCACTGAAAAAGCGGCTCACACTTCTATGGTACCATTTTACAACGACCATACTGCATATGCCGCCATTGCAGCAATGTATGTTCCAATTTTAATTGGATTCATAGCAGACAGGAAATCTGTTAATTGGCAACGGTTGTTATCAGTGACTCTGCTCATCTTGTTTATTACAAGCCTTGTATTATCATATACCAGAGCATCATGGGTAAGTTTGATAGCGGCCCTTTTATGTTATCTTGTTTTCGTTTTGAGGATAAAAACATGGATTGTAATCAGCATGATATTTCTGGTTGTCGCTTCATATTTAACGTTCCAAACACAAATAACTATGGAACTTGAACGTAACGACGAACAATCTTCAACTGATTATGCTTCTCATGTCCAGTCTGCTTCCAACATTACAACGGATGCTTCCAACGTTGAAAGGTTAAACAGGTGGAGTAGTGCATGGAGAATGTTCTTAGAGAGACCTGTCTTTGGTTGGGGGCCTGGCACGTATATGTTTCAATATGCACCGTTCCAAAAGACAGATGAAAAAACCATCATTAGCACTAACTTTGGTGAAGGGGGAAATGCTCACAGCGAATACATTGGTCCTTTAGCAGAACAAGGCTTAATTGGATCTATAGCATTTATTCTCGTTGGCATTCTGACTATTCTGAGAGCCTCACATTTTATTAGAACCTGTAAAGACCCCCAGAAAGTTATTATGGCTAAATCATTGCTTTTAGGGCTTATGACTTATTGGGTGCATGGAATGCTTAATAATTTTTTAGATACGGAAAAAGCTTCATTGCCTTTTTGGGGATTCATCGGTGCATTGGTGGCACTTGATGTGTATCACAATTCAAATCAAGTGAAAGTCGACGATACGGAAAAGACTCAGTAAAGGAGACGGCAACTTAAAAAGGTAACATCATCATTGTACTCTACATTTTCTCTGAATAATTCAAATTCAACCTGAAGGTTCTTGTGCAGCTGTTCCATTGAATCTACAGCCAATTGGTCTTGCAACATTGTTTTTAATTTGGATTCTCCTAAAGCTACCCCATCAGTATTTTCCATTTCAGTGATGCCATCAGTGTACAAAAATAAAATAGAGCCTGCTGAAAAATGCACTTTTCCTGTTTTTAGAAATGGTAATTCATCAAACATCCCTAATCCTGTGGTTCCACTATCTAGAATCACAACATCTTTATCACTAATCAGCATTGGGGGATGATGTCCTGCGTTTATATATTCAATTTCTCGCGTGGTCTTGTTCACTTTACCAATAAAGAAAGTGATGAATTTTTCGCCTTTCGCTGATTTGTTAACACAGCTATTTAATTCTAAAACTATCTCCTTTAAAGATTGATTGTTCTTGACAAGAGCATGTAAATTTGCTTGAAAATTTGACATCAATAAAGCGGCAGAAACACCTTTACCTGACACATCAGCCATACAGATGATCGCTTCATCCTGATTTAACTGAATAAAGTCATAATAGTCACCTCCAACTTGATGATGTGGAATATATGTGGCCGACACATCCATAAATCCATGAAGATTCAAGTCTTGTGGAAATAACATGGCTTGCATTTCGGCTGCCAGTTGTAATTCTCTTTGAACTGCTGCTTGCACGAGGCTTTCTTTAGCCATCCTCTTATTCTCAATTGCAACAGATATTACGTTGGTGATAGTATGTAAGTATGAAGTAGCTTCCCGTTTATTATCGAACACAGAGTCCGAGATCCCGCCAACAAATGCATATGCTATTGGAACCTCATTATGTAATACCGGGATGAAAGTTTCAAACTGACGCATCCAATCAGGTAGTTTACTGGAAGCATCATCGAATAGGTTGATCCTTTCAATCAAATGAACAAGCTCGTCACTTTGTGTAGGTACCGTTAATCCAAAAGCAACTTGCTCATTCCAAATATCTCCTTTAACAATAAGAGAAAGTCTGCCGAAATTCAAGTGTTCAAAAACTACTTTTTGATATATCTCATATAATTGACTAGCAGGCAAATTATAATTGATAGCTTTTGTGATTTGAAGCAACCAATAAAGTTGAGTTTGCTGTAGAGCAAGCTCTTTATCTCGTGTATTATTTGTGATACTTGTCAACTAATATGAATTTATAGTTTTCGAATGATCTCTGGAATTCGTTTCATAGCGATCAACTCTCTCATTTTTTCTCTTGCCTCAGTTGCAGGACTTCCAAAGTAGGTGACTCCTGGCTTAAGATCCATTCCAATGCCCGACTGAGCCAAAACCACCGCCCCTTTACCTATAGTAAGGTCTTTATTTACTCCAACCTGTCCCCAGATGATGACATCATCTTCAATAGTAACAACCCCAGCAATACCAACCTTTGCGGCAAGCAAACAGTTCTTACCGATCACCGTATCATGTCCGATATGTATATGGTTATCAAATTTAGTGCCTTCGCCAATTACAGTATCACCTGAAACTCCCTTATCAATCGTACACCCTGCTCCGATCTCAACATTATCCTTAATAATAACTCTACCACACGATTCCATTTTACTGAAATTATCAGGATACCTCTTGAAATAAAAAGCATCACTTCCAATAACTGTGTTTGCATGAATGATAACATTATCACCTATTATACAATGGTCGTAAATAACAACACCTGGATGTATTATAACATTATCTCCAACCACTACATTATTACCTATGAAAACTCCAGGTTGTATAATAGAATTCTGACCAATTTTCGACTTCGAAGAAATCAATTTGTCTGAAGCTTCAAAAGGTCGGAAATGCTTGGTCAAGTGTACATAATCTGAAAATGGATCTCTGGTAAATATTAAAGATTTTCCCTCCGGTGCTTCCATTTCTTTATTAATTATTACAAATGAAGCATCTGAATTCAAGGCCTTTTGATAATATTTAGGATGATCAACAAAAGTTATATCACCTGATTCAACCATATGAATTTCATTTATTCCAGTTACCAGAGCATCTGGATTACCAAGTACTTTCCCTTTGATCAGATCTGCAATTGAGCCTAAAGAAATGTGGTTTTTGAATTTCATATCCTTTGAATGTTTACAAATTTAACAATTCAACCATGGCACAAATACGCGATTATTAATTGAGTTTCAACAAATGTTATAATTAGTACCAGTAAATTCAACATGAACTCATTATTACAAAACAATATAATAAACTGATATACAATGCTTTATAAATATTAATTTTCTTTTACAAGTGCATGAGGTTTCGGGATTAGAATTTGAAGTTCATAGATGTTAAAAGCGTACCTTTGCACCTCAATTTTAAATAGTGATGCAAGCAGTAAGAAACATAGCAATAATCGCCCACGTTGACCATGGCAAAACCACTCTCGTGGACAAAATCCTTCATCAGTCAAAACTCTTTAGAGATAATCAGGAAGTTGGTGAATTAATTCTTGATAACAATGATCTTGAACGAGAGCGTGGAATTACTATAGTTTCAAAAAATGTTTCTGTTAAATACAAGGATGTTAAGATCAACATTATTGACACACCTGGACACGCAGATTTCGGAGGAGAAGTAGAACGAGTTCTTACTATGGCAGATGGTGTTTTATTGTTGGTCGACGCATTTGAAGGTCCTATGCCGCAAACCAGGTTTGTACTTCAAAAAGCATTACAGGCTGGATTGAAACCGATACTTGTTATCAATAAGGTTGATAAAGAGAATTGTCGTCCTGATATTGTTCATGAAAATGTATTCGATTTGTTCTTTCATTTAGATGCAACAGAAGAGCAATTAAATTTTCCAACTTTATATGGATCATCTAAGCAAGGGTGGATGTCAAAAGACTGGAAAGAGCCCACAACTGATATTACTCCTCTCCTAGATACGATCATAGACTACGTACCTCCCGCTCCAGCAAATGCTGGAACACCTCAGATGCTGATCACTTCATTGGATTATTCCTCCTATACCGGACGTATCGCGATAGGAAGGGTACATCGTGGTGTACTTAAAGAAAATCTACAAGTGACGTTGGTAAAAAAGGACGGCACCAGAGTAAAGTCTAAGATCAGGGAACTTTTCACTTTTGAAGGTTTAGGACGAACTAAAGCGGAGTCGGTATCAAGTGGTGACATATGTGCGATTACAGGACTTGAAAATTTTGATATTGGTGATACTGTTGCCGACCTAGAAAATCCTGAGCAGCTCCAACCGGTTGCAGTTGATGAACCAACTATGAATATGCTGTTCACAATTAATAATAGTCCATTCTTTGGTAAAGAAGGAAAATTTGTCACTTCCCGCCACATTAGAGACCGACTTTATAAGGAATTAGAAAAAAACTTAGCATTACGAGTTGAAGAAACTAATACACCTGATTCATATCTCGTTTTTGGAAGAGGGATTCTGCATTTGTCTATTCTGATCGAAACCATGAGAAGAGAGGGCTATGAGCTTCAAGTGGGTCAGCCTAGGGTTATCACCAAAGAAATTGATGGTGTTAAATGTGAGCCAATTGAGGTGTTATCAATCGATGTTCCTGAACAAGTATCAGGAAAGGTCATTGAGCATGTGACTCAACGAAAAGGTGAGCTTCTCATCATGGAACCTAAAGGCGATCTTCAACATCTGGAATTCGAGATACCTTCAAGAGGTCTTATTGGGTTAAGGAATCAAGTCCTAACCGCTACTGCCGGCGAAGCCATCATGGCGCATCGATTTAAGGCATTTGAACCATGGAAGGGCAATATCCCTGGCAGGATCAATGGCGTTCTTATTTCTATGGAAAAGGGAATTTCTACTCCTTATTCTATTGACAAAATGCAGGATAGAGGAGAATTTTTTATTGATCCCGGTGAAGAAGTATACGGCGGACAAGTAGTTGGCGAACACATTCGTCCGGGTGACTTAGTTATCAATATTACTAGAGCAAAACAACTCACTAATTTCAGAGCATCGGGAAGTGATGATAATGCAAGAATTGCCCCCAAGACCGACCTTTCTCTTGAAGAGGCACTAGAATATATAGAGGGTGACGAATACGTTGAATTAACACCGAAGTGCATCAGGATCCGTAAGATCTACCTTGACGAAAATGAGAGGAAGAGACGATCACGAAATGCTGTTGCATAGTTCATCAACTAGTCTTCAGACTTATAAATAATATAGGAGTCTAAATCTGTAACATCACCATTGGCAGAAACCGTAAACCTATATTCTTTATTAGCCAAGGTATCCATCATTATCACGATCCTATCTTCACGCACCATGTAAGGCTTTAGAATAAACTTGCCAGTCCGCTGAATAACACCATCTTTTTTCATAAGAACATTCAGTGAGTCATCAACTATCAAAGTAGAATTTTTTGATCGGAATTCAGTAGATACAATATGATTCAATACTGACTCGTCTGAATATGGGTCTACTATAATCACTGTATCGACATCTATGTTTATAGCTTCTTTACCATGAAAATAGTATGTTGATTTTTCACTTCTACCACAAGAGGTCAGTAATATTGTTGAAAAGCAGCATATAATGTTTATGAATATCACTTGTATTCCTGACATGGATAGATCTAAGCTACTGAGATGAATAAAGTGTATGGGAATATGTCATTTTACTCGTTCAACATAGGAACTTGTTCGAGTATCAACTTTGATTTTTTCACCTTGATTTACAAATAATGGCACATTCACTGTAGCACCTGTTTCAAGGGTTGCGGGCTTTAAAGTATTAGTAGCAGTGTCACCTTTGACACCTGGCTCAGTATAAGTTATTTCAAGCTCAACAAAAGTAGGTGGCTCAGCCAAAATTGGCTCATCATTCTCAAACGCCACCTTAACGATCATTTCTTCTTTTAAGAATTTTGCGGTTTCACCAAACATCTCTTCAGGAACATAAACTTGTTCGTATGTTGAACTATCCATTAGAACCAGATTAGCACCTTCTTTAAAGATATATTGCAATTCTTTATACTCCACCCTGGCCAGGTCAACACTTTCACCCGATCTAAAACGAGCTTCTGCCAGTTTACCGGTTTTTAGATTTCGTAACTTAACTTGATAAAATGCCCCACCCTTTCCAGGAGTTCTATGTAGATATTCAATAATGATACATAAACCACCATTATGTCTGATCACGGACCCTACACTAATATCACTTGTATTTGCCATACTAAGTCAATTATATATTTATTAAAACGGAAAAGGCAACGTTGAACTAACGTTGCCTTTTATAAGTGTTCAATTATTGTTTACGCCCGAACAACTTCAAAGTTTACAGTAAGAGTAACCTCACGATGCAACTGTACTTCAGCAGTATAAGTTCCTAATGCTTTGATTTGATTCTCCGTAAATGAGATCTGCTTCTTATCAACTTTATGACCCATTTTAGCTAATACATCAGCAATTTGCTGGGTTGTAATAGAGCCGAACAACTTTCCATTTTCCCCTGCCTTGGCAGGAATGGTAAGTACAACATTCTCTATTGAGGATCTTGTTGCTTCAGCATCATCTTTAACCTTTGCAAGCTTGTGAGCACGCTGTCTAAGTACCTCTGCATTGATCTTACGGTTTGAATCATTTGCCAGAACAGCATAGCCTCTTGGGATCAAGTAATTGAGCCCATAGCCATTTTTAACCTTTACCACATCATGTGTATAGCCAAGGCTTTTTATATCTTGTTTTAGAATAACTTCCATTTTGTAGATTCTTATTTTAATAAATCTGTAACATAAGGCATTAATGCCAAATGACGGGCTCTTTTTACAGCCTGAGAAACTTTCCTTTGAAATTTCAAGGAAGTACCTGTCAGTCGACGAGGCAGTAGTTTGCCCTGATCGTTAACAAACTTGGCTAAAAATGTAGCATCTTTATAATCAATATATTTGATGCCTATCTTTTTAAACCTGCAGTATTTCTTTTTACTGACCTCTACTGCCGGAGGGTTGAGATATCTTACTTCGTTATTTGCCATGACCTGATTAAGATTGTGTTACAGTTTCTTCTTTCTTTTTGATGGATGCATTTTTACGCTTTTTGTCATTATAAATAATGGCGTGCCTATCAAGTGCAACAGTTAAAAAACGCATAACCCGCTCGTCTCGCTTGTACTCAATCTCGAGCTTGTTTATCAATTCTCCATCATCCTTGAATTCAATCAGGTAATAGAACCCTGTGTTTTTTTTCTGGATCGGGTAAGCCAGCTTTTTCAACCCCCAGTTGTTCTCATGAACAATTTCGGTACCGTTATCGGTGAGGATTTTTCTGAACTTGTCGACTGTTTCACTTACTTGCTCCTGTGATAATACAGGATTCATAATGAAAACCGTCTCATACTGTTTTAACATGCTTTTATTTAATTGTTTATAGTCCCCGTAAAAGGGAGGGCAAATGTAAGAATTCTTCATGAAATGGGCAATCGTAGTCTAAAAATCTTCCCAACAACGGAGGATTACAATCCAGCTATCCATTTAGTTGATTTTCAATAGAATACGGTCATTCGTAACGCAAAGCCTCAATTGGATCCAGTCTGGCAGCTTTGATAGCAGGGTACAAACCTGAAAGGACCCCTACCACCAAACAAACAAAAATGCCTGAAAAAATCCACTTCCATGGGATAATAAATGCAGCATTCATTGACATTCCCATCAAATTACCAATGAGTATTCCCATAATAATCCCTGCTATTCCACCTATCTGACAAATTACTACAGCTTCTGTAAGAAATTGATTTCTGATGTCAGTTCTAGTGGCGCCAGCTGATTTTCTGATACCGATTTCACGGGTTCGTTCTGTTACCGAAACCAGCATAATATTCATTAATCCAATTGCTGCACCCAACAAAGTAATGATCCCGATAATGGTTGCAGCAATGGTCACATAATCTAGTTGGCTTATCAGGATATTAGCCAAACTGTCACTTTTCACTATCTCAAACGAATTCTCAATTCCTGGCCTATCTCCTCTAATCACTCTAAACAAACCCGTACTCTCGCTCGATGCTGTTTCCATAGCAAGTATATCCGAAACTTTAACAGTAAGGGTATAGGATCTTTTTTGATCACCAAATCTTATCTTAACATTACTTACAGGAATGATACAGATTCTGTCATTTGCAAACCCCATACTTGATCCTTTTTCATCCAACACTCCTATCACTCTATATTTATTATTACCTATGCTGATCAATTGATCAAGGTGCTTCTCGGTATCAGGAAATATTGTTTTTATCATCTCACTACCAAGTATCACAACTCCTGATGCAGAAGCAATTTCATTTTCAGAAAAGTTTCTTCCCTCTTTTAATTTATATCCGGATACATCAAGATAGTTATGATCTGATCCCACAACCAAGATATTAGGGTTTGATTTCTGGTCTTTAAACTTTACAACTCCTAGTTGTGTAGCGAAAGTAGAAATAGATATGGTGGATGGATATGAGAACATGCGCTGAAAAGAAATGGCTTCTTCATATGTAATCCTTTCAAACCGTTTTGGCTTAACCCCATCTTTCCCGATCCTTATACCTAAACCTGAATTTCGTATCGTAAATGAATTCGAACCCATGCTAGAAAAATTACTGCTAATTGAACTTTCAATAGCCTCAATTGCAGTCAATATCCCTACCAAGGCCATAATCCCGATGGCTATGATCAATGCTGTCAACACTGTACGTAGCAATTGACCCTTGATAGCTCCTAGAGCTAATCTCAAATTCTCTAGATTAGATTTCATATCTTGAAATATCACATATTGAGCTTGCTTGTGCAAATTTGATCATATATCGTGATAAATTCATGATTTCTTAATCTTATTATCATTATAATTGTAGATATAAATAAATTCAAAGGATCAACTTATGAAAAAATTAATTATTCCATTCATTCTTGTTTTCATGGTAGCAGCATTTAATGCATCTGCTCAAACAGAAAAGCAAAAAGTTAAACCAGAAAATCAAGCTGTCAAAAGTGAAGTTAGTTCAAGTTCAGATACTCAGGCTTCCACGTTAAAAGCTGTAGAAAACGACCCGCAATCAAAAGGTAAAGCATGTTGCAAAAAAGGTTCAAAAAAATCTTGCTGTGCAAATAAGAAAGAAAAGTCAAAGGGTAAATCTGACTCCATGAAGAAATCTTCGGAAGAATCTTCAGAATCAGATAAAAGTGACGACTAAATTAAATTCAATAAGTTTTCTATAACAAATACTAAATTACCGCTTGCTATAAAAATCCCGGAATCCCCGGGATTTTTATATTATAGGAACTTTACTAGTTCCGTTAATGTTGTGACCTTTTCTGCATTCACAACTTCTTTGTGCTTTTCTTCCGGATCAAAAAGAACTGCGTTGACACCTGCATTCAGTGCACCTTTTATATCTGTAGCCGGGTTGTCACCAATCATCACACATCTATCATGATCTGTATTGGCTAACCTTACTGCATGATCAAAGATCTTTCTGTGAGGTTTTTTATACCCCACTTCTTCAGATATATGGATATGTTTGAAATAATCTGCCAATTGACCACTTTTCAGTTTTATATGCTGAACTTCCAAAAAACCATTTGTGATGATATGTAATTCGTACTTATCAGATAGATAATCCAGTATCGCAAATGTTCCTTTCATAACATTACCTTTTAAAGGACACCTTGACAAATAGGAACTGGCAAGGTCATCAACTAGTATATTATCGTAAACATTATGGGCACTTAAAGCTTCTTGAAACCTTCCTGTTCTCAAAAATTCCTTTGTGATCACACCATTGTCATATTGATCCCACATACGATGATTTATTTCGATATATGATTCAATGAATGCGAGAGAAGAAATCACTCCAATTTCCTCCAGTTTAAAATCAACATATAACTCTTGAAGAGTTTCCCTGCTGTTGGTATCAAAATCCCATAATGTATGATCCAGATCAAAGAAAACAGCTTTAATATTTTTCATCCAAAGATTCTTTCTTTTAATTCAGCAATGTTTACCACATGAAAGATCTCGAATATACTAGTGAATGTAACTGACCAAAAAACGATCGAACAGAACATATAAATAAAGATCTTCAACTTATTCGATTCAAAACTATTTGCAACAATAGTACCGATTGGAATAGACAACAATACTGGAGTAAGGAATGCAACTCCAATTAATCCGTATCGTCTCCAGATTCTTACAAACTTTCTATTTCTTTTTGAAAATATCTTTCTTATAGGGGGTGTAGATTTACTTACATATGTATAATTTATAGCAACACCATCCTCAGTAGGCTCTGGATCTGAAAATATAGACTTCTTCTTAACGATCTTTTTGAGCCTGCCTTTTATCCAATCCCAAATAATCTGAATTTCTAAACTGAAAAACGTAAACACCCAAACTCCTAACATTCCACCGATCACACAATATACCACAGTTTCAAAAAAACTGAAATCATATCGGTCGTCGAAATACGCAAATGGAGGACCAGCAACGAATTTCACACTGCTAAGAAGAATTATTAGTAATATCTTGACGAATTCGCTCAATCTGGTAACTTTATACTATATGAACGAATATGCAAAGGAATTGTTCTTTTTGTTATTCGAATTAACTCTTTGAGCCATATGCAAGATCACCGGCATCACCCAAGCCTGGTACAATGTAAGCCTGTGCTGTCAACTCTTCATCAACAGCTCCGAGCCAGAGCTCAACCCCTACAGGTAAATGCTTTTTAACATATTCAATACCTTCTGCTGAGGCAAGAGCAGCAACAATATGTGTAGTTTTTGGCTGCCCTTTTTGCAAAATAGATCTATATGTCAAAGCCATCGATTGACCAGTTGCTAACATAGGGTCACACAATATTAATATGCGATTCTCTAGATCGGGACTAGCAATATATTCTAATTTGATATCAAAGCTCCCGTCTTTATGGTGCTTTCTGTAAGCAGAAATAAAAGCATTGTCTGCGTGATCGAAATAATTCAATATTCCTTGGTGTAATGGCAACCCTGCCCTTAATATAGTAGCTACCACAGGCTGTTCAGATAGAACCTGAACCTTCGAAATACCAAGAGGAGTTACAATTTCAGCTGGCTTGAAAGGAAACGTCTTGCTTATCTCCATGGCAGCTACCTCACCTATTCTCTCAAGGTTTCTCCTAAATCTCATTCTGTCTTTTTGAACCGACGCATCTCTTATCTCAGAAATAAACTGTGAAACCAAAGAATTTTGTTGACTAAGGATGTGTATCATATATATCTAAAGGTTATTTGAACCATCTGAATGGTATAGGTAAATTGTTGTAGCTAATGTGTAAATATACACTTTCAACAGATCCGAAACCACGATAGAACCTCGCAAGATTTTCGTCGTTTGATCCTTCAAAATCAAGAATACCGATGTGCTGACAATGATCATTTATAAAATTATCAATCAGGTAATGCATCGCTCTCAGATCACGTCCTTTTTGATTTGCCCCAGAAAAAAGAAACAAGGCAGCCCGAGGTTCAACCAAAAAAACTGCCCCTGCACATGGTAAGCCATGTTCATCTGCTACGGTATAAATTGAAACTTTAATTTTTCTCTGAGCAACATTCACTATTTGCTTCAACAAATTATAATGACTTTCATTAAAATCACTAAGAGAGGATCTTTTATTTTCATCAAATAGTTTAATTATATCATTAATGTGGCCCTCTCTGTTCAAAACAAGGTCATTTCCTCTTGACTTCTTGATATTTCGCTTGTGATTTTCAGAGTATGCCTTAAAAATGGCATCATGAGAATTACTCAGGTCTAGCCTGAGATTTATATTTTTAGAAAGTTCTACATCTATTCCTTGTACTGCATTATCATACCTTAAGTTGATCTCCATGAACTTAAAATGCTCTATACACTTAGATATGTATTGGCTACAATCCAAGAGTCCAGTAGTGGATGTTGAGATTAATCCTAATTGTTGTGTGAATAATGGCTGTCTTAAGTAGTTAGTGAAATATTTATTCGCTTTAGTTATCGGGAACACATCCTTATATCCTTCACCGACCAGACCATCCCAGCCCGGAGAAACTATATCAAGGAACCAGGAGTATGCACAAAGTGTCCCATTAGGAGCGTCGGTAATCGTGCGGTCCCATAGCACCTTATCAATTTTAGCATGATTGAGATAATGTATCATTTGCAAGCTTCAACGATCATTTGTTTATATACAGGTTTCCATCCTTTCCAGATCTCATTTTCGCTGAGTGATTCGTTATGCCACAAACTAATAAAGTCTCCGTCAACAGCTTTTACTTCATTGATCAATGGTGTGATCACAGACATCGCTTTATCAGAATGGGTCTTTAGATAGTATTTCATTGTAGCGTCCATGATTGCAAAAGGGTGGATCATTAAACTGGTCTTTTGTTCAATGTCGAGATCATAGAAATGATATGGAGTACAGATTCCAGCTCTAAATCCCGGCTTGAGTGCATACCCCATGGTAAAGTCATTTTTTATATCAAGCTCTATGAGTTTTCGGTATGTTTCAGGGAACTTAAGAACCAAAAAATGTTGTCTGCTATTAAAAACATCTCGCTTTAATATCTGACGCAAAACCTGAAGTTCCTTATTAAGCTTGTGAGGTTGACTGTTAGAATTATATGACGGATGAATACCCGTTTGAGCATAATCAGCCAAAGATTTTATCAGTGTACGTAGTTTCCTCGAATTGGTAGGTACATTTCTGTCATTGGTTCCATACTCTGCCAGCAAAAAGAAATAGATAAGTTCAAAATTAAATTCTTTTTGTAGGTCAAGCTGGAGTTCATACGTGTCATAAGGGTCCTTTAATACTCCAAACAAAACTTTTGTACGTTCGATAATCTCATCGAAATTTAATCTGACAAGGGATTTCAAATAAGCACCTGTTGTTCTTAGGATTCCTTTCTCTAAATATGCCCATGCATTATCAATATCAATAGTTGAAATAAATCTGTATTTACGCTTTGGAAAATGAAAATCAGGATACCTTTCCAGTATAAGGTCTCTTATTGCATATGCATAAATATTAATAACTGGCTGATGTAAAAAATCCTTCTTGAAGGCTATACTTTCAGGTGCATTGAACCTATCATGTTCATCTCGGTGGTGAGGCAAATATTCCTCATAACGAGTTGCCATATAAAAAGAAGCCGAAAATGGATCGAATGGAAGAATGTACTTAGGATGAGTAGCAAAGATTGCCTTAGTATTGTTCCAGTCAAGAACAGAGACGTTTTGATCAACAACTCCTTTCTCAAAGAGTAACCCAGATGAGTATATAAAAATCTCATCTGATATTGGTTGATAGTCGTAACTGAATTTTGCCCTGTTTGAAGTACCGAATACTTCTTTATCATTTGTAAGATGATAATCAATATTCAAAGTGTCCCTGAATATAAGATCCAAGGTATATTTTACCCTTGGTGTAATCTTTGAACAGAATATATCAATAATTGGAGATTCCATCTTTCGATGCTAAAATACCTAATAAGTGGTTAATTCTACATGATACCCTCATCAACAAAACTAAAATAGCCTTGGTTTGAAAAAATAATATGGTCTAGTACCGCTATATCAAGTAATTCACCTGCCTTTTTTATTTTACTAGTGAGCTTTAAATCCGCTTCACTCGGCTTGAGGTTGCCACTTGGATGGTTATGTGCTAGGATGATTCCGGATGCAAGATGGTCTACCGCAAATTTATAAACCAGCTTAGGATCAACAACAGTCCCTGCCACACCTCCTTTGCTCAACTGCAACTTTGTTATCAACTTATTTGACCTGTCAAGTAATAAAAGCCAAAATTCCTCATGCCTTAGATCAGCTAAGAGAAATCGCAATGTATCAAACACCATTTTACTACTTGTTATCTTCGAGCTGGTCAATTTTTCCGGTACAACTTTTCTGTTTCCTAGCTCAAATGCAGCCAAAATTGCAATAGCTTTAGAGATACCTATGCCTTTTGATCGGCTTAATTCTTCCGGACTTAAACGTGATAACCTATGAAGGTTATTGTCAACTGATAATAATAATTCACGCGCCAGGTCTACCGCACTTTTAGACCCTGAACCTGTTCTGATTAATATTGCTATCAATTCAGAATCGGAAAGAGTGTGCTTACCTTTAGTTTGAAATTTTTCACGGGGCCGGTCTTCCTCTGCCCACATGCTAATTGGTTGATTGATCATTATAAAAAGCAATTAAAATAATTGAAATCTGATCAGAAAAAAATACCCTTCATGTGGCTGAAGGGTGAATTAATTAGGACTTACTATAATATCAGGAAAGAGCCTTGATCCGATTCATCAAACCGGATTTCAAGTTTGCAGCTTTATTTTTATGGATCACGTTCTTCTTTGCTAGCGTATCAACCATTGAAACAAATGATGGAAGCTTTGATTCAACTTCCTTCTTAGTTGTCAATGCACGAAGATCTCTTAATGCATTACGCATGGTCTTCGCCTGATAACGGTTGTTGGTCTGTTTGATCTTGTTCGACCTAATCCTTTTGATTGCTGACTTATGATTAGCCATATTACTTTGTTTTTAACCACCTTCAGTACTTCACTGTTAGTGGATGATTATTATGTAGCCCGTACGGGAATCGAACCCGTGTTTCCTCCGTGAAAGGGAGATGTCCTAGACCCCTAGACGAACGGGCCGAA
>Ga0055584_100003651_pt1 | contig 15133 bp, 16 predicted proteins | sample OSDHelmetaG_FD_58716 | JGI IMG/M metagenome (GOLD analysis project Ga0055584, IMG submission 58716) | Pelagic marine sediment microbial communities from the LTER site Helgoland, North Sea, for post-phytoplankton bloom and carbon turnover... | ecosystem: Environmental > Aquatic > Marine >... | reverse complement strand
CTCCAATGGTATAGATCCAGAATATGCAGTGATCGGTAGAGTAGCACGAAGGATATGGGCGAAGGCAATGAGGGAGAAGTATGGTGCCAATGACCGCTCTCAAAAGCTCAAGTACCATATTCAAACATCTGGTAGGTCTCTCCATGCTCAAGAGATAGATTTTAATGACATAAGAACCACTCTACAGGCCCTTTACGCGATCTATGACAACTGTAACTCACTGCATACTAATGCCTATGATGAAGCTATTACAACGCCTACAGAAGATAGCGTAAGAAGAGCTGTGGCGATACAAATGATTATTAATACCGAATTAGGACAAGCTAAGAATGAAAATCCATTGCAAGGGTCATTCATTATTGAAGAATTGACAGATCTGGTAGAAGAAGCAGTATTGGTTGAATTTGATAAAATCACAGAACGAGGAGGCGTTCTCGGAGCAATGGAAACCATGTATCAGCGCAGTAAAATACAAGAAGAGAGTCTTTATTACGAAACATTAAAACATACAGGTGAATACCCTATCATTGGTGTTAACACATTCCTATCATCTAAAGGATCACCTACTGTTATTCCAGATGAAGTGATTAGGGCTACCACAGAAGAGAAAGAACTACAGATTAGTAATTTAAAGGTTCTTCATACTCTAAATCAGAATCAGTCATCACTTGCTATTAAAAACCTTCAGGAAGCTGCTGTGGCCAACCATAATGTATTTGAACAATTGATAGAAGCAGTTAAGATTTGTACGTTGGGTCAGATTACAGATGCTCTGTTTGCTGTGGGAGGGCAGTATCGACGAGGTATGTAATGCTGCTAAAAGCAAGGAAAAAATCTAGAGACTTAAAAGTCGATATATTGAATAATTGATTCTTTATGTAAACCTATTCTTTGAAGATAGGTTAAGAAAATGTCCATCTGCCAGACGATCAAGTAATCAGTACATAAATAAATCAAGCTGAAAATTCTAAATTTTGAATACCTCAATTCAATTAGAATAATTCATGTCATTTATTTGATTATTGCAATAAATGATTTGAATACTGCAATGTTTATATTAGTATATTGTTTGATAATTGTAACGTTATAAAATATCAAGATTCCGTCATTTCCAAATGAATTATACATGGCAGATTTCAATTTAAAAATTAATGGTAAGGATTATAAAGTTGCAGCTGATCCCAATACTCCAGTTTTATGGGTTTTGAGAGATGATCTCAACATGGTAGGTACAAAATATGGATGTGGAATAGCTCAATGTGGTGCATGTACAATTCATCTTGATGGTGTAGCGATACGTTCATGCGTGCAGCCCATCTCTTCGGTAGAAGGTAAAGAAATAACTACAATAGAAGGTTTATCAGCAAATGGGGATCATCCTGTACAAAAGGCTTGGATGGAACATGATGTGCCTCAATGCGGATACTGTCAGGCAGGTCAAATTATGAGTGCTGCCTCATTGTTAAAAAATAATCCAAATCCTTCTGATATTGACATTGATGTTGCTATGAATGGCAACATTTGTCGATGTGGTACATATACTAGGATCAAAACTGCCATTAAGACTGCTGCTAAAAATGTCTAAGTAAATCACCCTCATTTATCGAACTTGAAATAAGATCATGTCACATATAAATACATCAATAGGAAGAAGATCATTCATGAAATCTACAGCAGCAGCTGGAGGTGGAATGATTTTAGGATTCAGCTGGATGGCATCATGCCAGCCAAAAACTGAAGAAGAACTATTAGAAATGCCAAATGAATGGTTTGAGATAAATTCCTACCTGAAAATAGGTGATAATGGCGTGACAACCATCTATACACCCAATCCAGAATTTGGACAGAATGTAAGAACATCTATGCCGATGCTTGTAGCTGAAGAGTTGGATATGGATTGGAAAAAAGTGATTGTTGAGCAAGCTCCTTATCATGTTAGTAAATATGGATTTCAATTTACTGGAGGAAGCAGAGGAATTATGGCTAGATGGGAACCATTACGAATGGCAGGAGCGACAGCTCGTCATATGTTAAGACAAGCAGCAGCTACTACCTGGAATGTTCCTTTAGAGGAGATCACTACATCAAAAGGTATGTTAGTCCATGAAACCACAAAGAATAAAGCTGGCTATGGTGAAATGGCGTCATTAGCTGGGACATTGGAAGTGCCCGAAAAGGTGGAATTAAAAGCGATAGGAGATTTCAAAATAATTGGTAAGTCGCATAAAAATGTAGACATCAAAGACATAGTAACTGGTAAGGCGATGTTTGGAATGGATGTACAAAAGGAAGGGATGCTTTATGCAATGATTATACATCCACCTGCTTTCGGTATGACACTGAAGTCCATGGATGAATCAGCAGTGAAATCCATGCCAGGCATCAAAGATGTAGTGACGATTAAGAGTTATAAAGATGATTTTGCCAAGGGAGGATTTGACACAAATGCATTCCCTGAAATAGTCGCAATAGTAGGCAATTCAACATGGGAGGTGATGTCTGCTAAGAAGAAACTCAATGTCGATTGGAGTCCTTTTAAGGCATATACTGAGACGATAAATGGATTCAGAGGAGAGCAAAAGGTAAACATACCTGCAGGTTTAGAGTCAACCCAGATTCATAAACAAAAAATGGCAGAACTAGCAGCTAAACCAGGAAAGGTGGTGCGAAAAGATGGTAATCCTGAAGAAGCATTTCAAAATGCTGCTAAAGTTTTAGAAAGAACCTATTCCGCTCCTTTTTTGGCTCATAATTGTATGGAACCGTTGAATGCTTTTGCTCATGTAAAAAGTGACAAGGCTACTATATCAGCACCTATTCAGATTCCTAATTTTATCATTCCTACTCTATCAGCCAGTTTGGGTATCCCGGCTGAAAATATAGAGATGGATCTACCTCGAATGGGTGGAGGGTTTGGACGGAAGGCTTATGCGCATTACGTGGTGGAAGCAGCACTGATTTCACAAAAAGTAGGTGCTCCTATTAAGCTTATTTATTCTCGGGAAGATGATATGACTCAAGGTATATACAGACCTGCATATCAGGCCACTTATAAAGCAGCTCTCGATGAGAATAATAATCTGATTGCATTACATGTAAAGGCTGGTGGTGTTCCTGAAAGTCCTTTATTTGCTAATCGTTTCCCAGCAGGAGCATTGGATAATTATCTAGCAGAAGAATGGGTCATAGATTCTAATATCACGATAGGGGCATTTCGTGCACCAAGATCTAATTTTATGGCGGGTGCAGAGCAGGCATTTCTAGATGAAGTGGCTACTGAATCAGGAAAAGATCCCATTCAGTTTAGATTAGATCTTCTCAATAGAGCAAAAGATAATCCTGTGGGAGATAGAAATGATTATAATGCAGAGCGGTATGCAGGAGTATTAGAATTAGTAAGAGAAAAATCAGGATGGGATGAAAACCCAAACAATTTGAATCGTGGTGTGTCTGCCTATTTCTGTCATAATACTTATGCTGCCCATGTTCTCGATCTAAGTCTGGAGGAAGGAAAGCCGATAGTAGATAAAGTATGCTGTGCGATAGATTGTGGTGTAGTAGTGAATCCTGATGCTGCCACTAATATGGCTGAAGGTGCAATAACGGATGGTATTGGAAATGCCTTTTATGGAGAGCTTACTTTCGAAAATGGTGTTCCACAAAAGAGCAATTTTGACAAGTACAGAATGATCAGGATGAGCGAAGCGCCAAAGGAAATAGATGTACATTTTGTGCAGAATGAAAAATCACCTACAGGAATGGGTGAGCCTCCTTTTCCACCTATTTTTGGAGCTGTAGCCAATGCACTTTATAAAGCAACAGGTGAGCGACATTATAGTCAGCCATTTTTAGGAGATAAAAGAGTACTGGGTTAAGTAGAAAACCAATTCTGTCAAATTTTTAATTCATAAAAAACAATTAATGAAAAGGATTTTAATTGGACTGATTTTAGTCCTCTCTGGTATACAATTGTGCTGTGCTCAGCCATCAGACATTGAGAAAGAAGTAATGGAACTCTCTAAAGCTAAATGGCAGTGGATGGCTGATAAAAATGTTGCCAAATTGGAGCCTCTGTTTCATGATAAATGCAAGTTTGTACATATGAGTGGTTCATGGAAGAAAGACCGCGAACTGGAGATTATAGAATCAGGAAGTATATGGTATAAAAATGCAGATGTGCACGATGTTGCGGTGGAAGTAATCGGTAATACTGCCGTATTATGGAATCGTATCACTCTGATAGCTCATGTGAGGGGAAATGACGTATCCAATGAATTCACAGTCACTGAAGTGTACCAAAGAGAAGGTGAAGACTGGAAAATGCTTGTTTTTACCTTTAGTAGTGTAAGAGACTCTCATAAAGTATCACATTAAGATTATGTGATTTTAATTAAGCCCTAATACTCATTTACATATCTTTTTACTCATTTGAAGTACAATGACAACAAACAATCAAAATGTAAATAGACGCAACTTCTTAAAAACTTCGGCTTTAGCAAGTGGAGGGTTTATGATCACTTTCCCCGAGCTGTCTTCTTGCTCATCGGAAGAAGGAAAAGATAATCTGATGAATGAGTGGTTTGAATTAAATGGATATATAAAAATTGGAGACAATGGAAAAGTGACTATCATGTCCCCTAATCCTGAAGGAGGTCAAAATGTAAAGACCTCTATGCCAATGGAAACTCCTGTTGGTGAAAGGAATGACTATGATGCTGCTCGATATGCTGCAGTGTTAGAATTGGTAAGAGGAAAATCGAAATGGAATGAGCAAAATGAGTTGAACAGAGGAGTAGCAGTTTACTATTGCCACAATTTTTATTCCTCTCAGGTCCTCGATTTAAAAATAGAAAATGGTCACCATCAAATCGAGAATGCCTATTGCGATGTAGAAAGCGGTATAGTAGTTGGATCCTGATGCAGCTATAAATCTCTGCGAAGAAGCAATAGTAGACGGTATAGGGAATGCACTTTATTGTGAAATGACTTTTGAAATGGGAGTACCACAAAAGAACAATTTTCATCAATATAGAATGATCAGAATGTCAGAAGTTCCGGATAACGTTAAAGTATATTTTGTTGACAATGGAAAGGATCCAACTGGATTAGGTGAGCCGACATTTCCTCCAGTTTTTGGTGCATTAGCCAATGCGTTATATAAAGCAACCGGTAAGCGATATTACGATCAACCTTTTGAATTAGAAAAAAGCATAAATGGATAGAAAAGAAACATTAGAAGAATTTTATGCTAAAAGGTATAATGACATTCCTTTGTCATTACCCAAGGAAATTGACCATTTCAATATATTTCCCCTTACAACTAGAAAGAAAGATGAAACTAGGCAGCTTCCATATAGAAGACGGGATTACTACAAAGTGATGTTCGTCTTGGGTGAGGTAGGGTTTCATTATGCAGATAAGTCGGTGAGAATTAAGAAACCTTCTTTGGTGTTTTCTAATCCTTTCATACCTTATAATTGCGAAGATTTACATCTTGTAAAAGGTGGAAAGTATTGCATTTTTAATGATGCCTTTTTTCAAAACTATGGCTCCATAACGAAATACTCCGTATATCAACCTACAGGCAATCATGTCTTCAGTCTTTTAGATTTAGATCTAGAATATGTAAAGAATGTATTTGAAAAAATTCAAACAGAATTTGATTCTGAATATGAGCATAAGTATGATGTAATACGGAATCATATTCTTGAACTCTTGCACTTTGCCATGAAAATGGAACCTCATAAAACCATTAATCATGGTTCTCAAAATGCCGCGCAGCGGATCACCACACTATTTTTAGTACTGCTGGAGCGTCAGTTTCCTATTGATGATAACCATCCGAGCATCAGTTATAAATCTCCATCAGAATTTGCTCATCAGCTCAATGTACATGTCAATCACTTGAACAGATCAGTCAAAAATGTATTGCGTAAATCCACATCTCAGGTTATAGCAGATCGATTGATACAAGAAGCTAAATATTTACTCAAGCACAGTTCATGGAATGTTTCAGAAGTTTCCTATGCATTAGGATTTTCTGAACCCTCTCATTTCAATCATTTTTTTAAAAAGTATCTAAACTCTACCCCGTCCCAGTACCGCGAATCAGACAGACAATGAAATTTTTCAATTTTCATATGATCTTTTCTGTTTCATTTTAGCTGCTTATAGATCATTCCTATTCTCAACAGCTTTTCCATTCCCCTTCTTTAGTGAATGCTCTTGTTTCTAAAAAAAATTAGGATGTCATTAATATATTCTGGATCAACTCAGAAGTATCTACTTTATGCTGCAGGAGAAGTTTTGCTCGTCATGATTGGTATTGTCTTAGCATTGCCGGTGAATAATTGGCTTGTAGCACGTAAAGAATCATCGAAGGAATTAATACTCCTAAAAACCTTAGAGCTAGATCTTGCCGAAAACACAAAATCCACAATGGCATTTATCACTAAAGAAATAAATAAGCTGGAGAATAAATAACCTAAGTAGAACAATACATCAGCGATCATGCCCATCAAAAGCTGACAACACAATTTTTACGAAATGTTAAAAACAATAGTAAGATGCAAAATAAATTAAGCTGGGAGGCATTTTCAAATGATGAGCGAAATAAAGTGATTGAAGAATTGAAGAACACTATATCTTCTAGTGCTGGGTATATTATAAGTTTTAATATGTTCTCTGATCTTGCCCTAGCCCTTAGTATTGAAATTGAAGAAAACAAAATTAAAACACTACATACTGCACTTTCTTTGATTTTAAAAATATCTGACTTAGATCTTTACAAAGTGAATATGGAATCAAAAAAAGAGTGGCTTATAAATATGAATATTTCTTTTAGCAGAGGAAAGGGAAAATTGAAGCAAGAAATTCCTGAAGTACCGGGATAAAATCTATTTCAAATAAGACCTAAACTTCATAAAAGCAGTGTTTATCCAAACTGTTAAGAATAATCCTCTATAAATGTTATTGTTATATATCCATTCTCAAAAAAACGAAGGTTGATTGTAATTAATGGAAGCCTCCATTTATAATCTATGACCTTTATCATTTATGATAGCGATATTGATCATACTAATTAAATAGCAATATAGAGACATTGGATCAGGCAATCGAAAAATATGAAAAGCAACGATTTTCTGCATCTTATAGCACTGCTATTTATTCCCTTTATTGGAAGTTCACAGTTCACTTTTTCAGGAGAGATTCGGCCAAGAATGGAATATCGCCATGGTTTCAAAACATTGGCCTCCGAAGATCAAGCAGCAGCTGTTTTCATAGACCAAAGGACACGATTTAGTATTAATCACATATCCAATTCAATACATTACCTTGTAAGTCTTCAAGATGTACGCACCTGGGGAAATCAGCCTCAACTTGTAGTGAATGGAGGCACTAGTACAGGCCTTCATCAGGCATGGGCTAAGTTATTTCTGAATTCTAATTGGGGAGTAAAGATAGGTCGCCAAGAGATCAAATATGATGATCAGAGGATTTTCGGAAGTGTGAATTGGGCACAGCAAGCCAGAAGCCATGATGCTTTCATACTGATGTACCAAAACGATGATTTCATTGGTCATGTAGGATTGGCTTTTAATCAGGACAGACCACAGTTGGTTGGTACTAATTATACAGTTCCCAATAATTACAAATCACTTTAATATGCATGGTTTCAAAAAAAGTGGAATGAAAATTTACAGAGCAGTTTTTTATTCATCAATAATGGTGTACAAGTAGATGATCCTAACGGCTCATTTGATACTAATTTTAGCCAGACATTAGGAAGTAGAACAAAGTTTAAGCATAATAACATTACTTCTCATATAGCTCTCTATTATCAAGGAGGCACCACTCCTGATCAAACGAATTCTAAGATAAAGGCCTACTATTTGGGATGGGACTTTGCCTATGCAATTTCTTCTAACTATACTTTACAAGGAGGAGGTGAGATCATTTCTGGTAATGATCAATTTGATCCTGATTTGGAAAACAATGCATTCACTCCGTTATATGGAACAAATCACAAATTCAACGGCCTTATGGATTATTTCTATGTGGGTAATCATATCGGGAGCATAGGTTTGAATGACTTTTTTGTAAATACTCAATACAAAAAGAATGTCTTTAATTATTCTTTGGGTGTCCATATGCTTCAAGCCAACGCTCCATTTCTTGACCCTGATTCTGGATCTACAGCGCCAAATTATCTAGGTACTGAAGTAGATATCACAATTGGATGGTCACTCAATAAAGAGGCTTCCCTACAAATAGGCTATTCCCAAATGTTTGCCACCGAGTCAATGGAGATACTTAAAGGTGGAGAAAGCAATTCACAGAATAATTGGTTTTGGACTATGCTCATTATAAAGCCATCGTTAACACTAGATTAAAAAAAACAAGAATGCCTATAAAAAGCTATCTCGCAATACCAAGAGAACAACAAAAAACTGAATTGGAAAATGTTTTGTCTACACTGCCAGAATGTGAAATAATTCCTTCAGAAAATAAGGATGTAATTGTAATAGTGACTGACACTCCAAATGAAAAAGACGATTCATTACTATTTAAAAAAATCAATTCTCTTGACCAGCTAGATTTAATCACACTTGTTTCAGCTTTTGATAACTGAATATTTAAATCATAAAAAAAAATGACATTTACTTATAGACAGAGTCGCCGATATTTTATTAAAAAATTAGCTCGTAGTTCGGCGTTAATTGCAGCATCGACCATGTTTCCAGGTATCATTTTTCCTCATGATCAAGTGGAAGGTGCTCATATTTCAGGGTCTATAAACTGGCAAAAGTCACCTTGTCGTTTTTGTGGAGTTGGTTGTGGATTACTCATAGGAGTGTCTGGGGGTAAGGCCGTAGCAGTAAAAGGAGATCCAGCTAGCCCTGTGAATAAAGGATTATGTTGTGTAAAAGGATATCACTCTGTGATGGCTCTTTATGCAGAAGACAGGTTGACACATCCTATGATACGTCGGAATGGAAAATTGAAAAGAGCAACCATGAATGAAGCTCTTGATCTGATCTCCCAGAAAATGAAAAGCACTATAGAAAATCATGGCAAAGATGCAGTTGCCATATATGGATCGGGACAGTGGACCATACCTGATGGATATGTTGCCTCCAAGTTTTTTAAAGGTGGTATAGGTACTAATAATGTAGAAGCCAATGCAAGAATATGTATGGCTTCAGCTGTAACAGGCTTCTTGACCACTTTTGGTATGGACGAACCAATGGGTTGTTATGAAGATATAGATCATGCTGATGTGTTCGTATTATGGGGCAATAATATGGCTGAGATGCATCCAGTTCTATTTTCAAGATTACTGGATCAAAGACTGAAGAGAAATGTAAAAATAATAGACTTAGCAACTCGTACCACACGGACTAGTGCGGCGGCTGACCGTTCTATACTTTTTCATCCTCAGACTGATTTGGCCATTGCTAATTCTATCTGCTATGAGATTGTTAAGAATGGATGGATGAATTCTAATTTCATACAGAATCATTGTGTCTTTAAGTCTGGAAAAACAAATATTGGTTATGGTACTGAGGATCATTTTGCGTTCAATGACGAGGCGAAGAATAGTACACTAGAGGAGTATAAGAGCTTTCTTGAAGATTATAGACCTGAGAATATTGAAGAATTGACAGGAGTGTCTGCTAAAGATATAAAGTATCTCGCCTCACTTTATGGAGACCCAAATAACAAGGTGATGTCATTGTGGTGTATGGGTATGAATCAACACACAAGAGGTACATGGATCAATAATCTGGTTTACAATATCCATCTTATCACAGGTAAAATATCTACACCAGGAAATAGCCCATTCTCACTTACAGGCCAGCCTAGTGCATGTGGTACAGTAAGAGAAGTAGGAACCCTCACTCATAAACTTCCTCATGGGGTGGTGATGAATGAAGCTCATCGCAAAAAAGCAGCAGAAATCTGGCAAGTACCTCTAGAGAACATCCCATCAAAACCAACTTACCATACGGTAGAGATGTTCAGAGCTCTCGATAGAGGAGATATTAAGTTCATGTGGATACAAGTGACTAATCCTATGGTGACGATACCTAACCTCAATAGATATCGAGATGGAGCTAAAAAGGAAGATAGATTTATTGTTGTTTCTGATGTTTATCCTACACCTACCACAGATATAGCCGATGTCATATTACCTGCCGCTATGTGGATAGAAAGAGAAGGCATGTATGGCAACTCAGAGAGACGTACTCAGCACTTCGATCAATTGCTACAGCCACCTGGAGAAGCTTTAAGCGACACCTTACAACTAATAGAAGTTGCTAAGAGAATGGGATACGGCCACTTATTTCCTTGGGATCGAGAAAACCATATTGAAAAAATATGGGATGAATATTCCAAATTTCATGAAGGTGAAAAGCATGGTATAGCACCATACACTTTACTCAAACAAAGATCAGGAGTTCAATGGCCATATGTAAATGGTAAAGAAACAAAATGGAGATTTAATGCTAAGTACGATCCTGCTTGTAAAGGGGGCAGTTTCGACTTTTATGGCAAGCCTGATGGCAAAGCATGGATTTGGTTGAGACCTTATGAAGCCCCTGCCGAATCACCTGACAACAACTATCCTTTCTGGCTCAATACTGGTCGAGTATTGGAGCACTGGCATACTGGGTCTATGACTCGAAGAATACCAGTCCTGCATAAAGCTGTGCCACATTCATATGTAGAACTCCATCCTGAAGATGCGCTTACATTAAATATCAGAAATGGAGAAAAAGTAAAAATATCTTCACGCAGAGGGGAGATTGTTATGACAGCATCAATAGACGAACGCGGACAACCGAGCCGGGGGCAGGTATTTGTTCCATTCTTTGATGAAAGCTTACTTATTAATGAGTTAACCTTAGATGCATTCTGTCCTATATCCAAAGAGCCCGATTATAAAAAATGTGCTGTCAAGGTAGAGAGATATCATGGTTAGAAAATCTAAAAATAGTGCAGTATGAAGTCTCAATTAATTATAATGTTCATGTTCATAGCACTTATGCTTGGTACTGTATATATAGTTGGTACTACATTATACGATGAAACTCATACCGAATATCGATCTAGCATCAATTCTCAATCCGAAGGCTCTATTCCTTCTGAGAGGTCCGTATTTACAAGAGCCGATAAAGCATTTATTCACATAGAGATGCCTGAGGGAGATAAATCTCTTTCTACCTACTATAAAAATAGAGCTTACCCAGGAGCTCCACCCACAATTCCTCACCCTTTATTATCAATGAAAGGAATTGGTGCGGAAGCTTGTCTTCAGTGTCATCAAAACGGAGGTTATAGCAATATGTTTAAAGCATATGCACCTATCACACCTCACCCTGAATTGATCAATTGTGTTCAATGTCATGTAGGCTCTATGACCGAGTTAACATTTAAAAAATCAGATTGGTTAAAAATTGCCCCACCTTCTATAAGCCAAGTACCTATGCCAGGAGCGCCTCCTCAGATTCCTCATGATCTTTTCATGAGAAGTAATTGCCTTTCGTGCCATTCAGGTCCATCAGCACCCAAAGAAATCAGAGTGTCACACCCAGAACGTATAAACTGTAGACAGTGCCATGTTCCTGCTGGAACGGAAGGTTTATTCATAAAGCCAGACGTAGATAAATTGATTTTCAAGAGATCTATGTCCTCGTTTGGACTAGAGTCTCAGAAACTAAATGATGATGAAGTTGATAAAATATCTAATTGGGTAAAAGCTAAAAATATAGACTAAAACCATGAAGAAAAACTTTGTGCTATTTGTAATTCTGCTTGTAATTCTAGTTATATCCACAGAGATTATACCTAAGACTTTTGGTAGTCACAAAGAACATCATTTACTCGATAGAATTAGACATCATCAATTGCCAGCTGATCATTTGATGTTTAATCATCCCGATAGTAATTTATACCATCAGGTAAATTGTGACAGTCTTAATAACAATTGTTTTTTTACTGAGCGTAGTAGTGTGTTGACAGCAAGCACTTCTTGTTCTAATTGTCATGATCAACCTTTAGAATTGCTTAAAAAGCAGAGCAATTCTTCAATAAAGAGATCGCATTGGGATGTCACTTTATTCCATGCTGACAAAAGTATAATGACCTGTACAACTTGTCATTCTGAACAAAATATGGATCAGTTATCCACCCTTACAGGAGAGGCACTACTTTTTGATAATAGTTTTAAGCTTTGTGCCCAATGCCATTCTACACAATATACTGACTGGAAAGGAGGAGCACATGGTAAGGAGCTTTTAGGCTGGCAAAGCCCAAGAGTGGCCAAGACATGTGTAAGTTGTCACAACCCCCATAATCCAGGATTTCCAAAGAGATTTCCAGCGAGATTAAATACGCAAACATTACAAAATTAAAAAAGTAAAGAGTTATGATTTTTGATTTGCTAAAAGGAAATATCTCTATCGAAGACATTGCATTTTCCAATAAAAAGACCATTTCTTCCAAAGGAAGTTGTAAGTGTGGAGGAGATTCCTCAAAGTGTCAATCTAATAATGAAAAAGACTCAGATGAATATGATCAAGTCTTCAATAAGAAATTATCTAGAAGATCTGCTTTTTCTGCGATGACTAAAAGCTTGGCAGTAGGAGCGGGGCTCACACAATCAGCATGTAATCCATTCTCTAGTAGTGAAAAGTCTGAAATGCAGTGGGAAGAGTTTTTCAAGAAAAATTATCGCCTTATGAGTGATAATGAAAAGGATCAAACAGTTCATAGATTGACCAGTTTGTATGAGAAAAGGACAGGTAATCATGTCAATATTAGTACCGATGATCCTAATGAAAATGTACTCTACGGATATGCTTTTAATATATCCCAATGCAAAGGATATATGGATTGTGTGAATGCATGTGTGAAAGAAAATAATCAAGATAGAAGTTCTCAGATGCAGTATATCAGAATACATGAGATAGAAAATGGACAAATAAACTTCGAAGGAGCAGAGGACAATTTTTATCATGAAGTTCCAGCAGAAGGACATTTTTATATGGGTACTCAATGCTATCATTGTGAAAACCCACCTTGTGTGGATGTATGTCCAGTTGGTGCTACCTGGCAAGAAAAAGACGGCATTGTAGTCATTGATTATGACTGGTGCATAGGTTGCAGATATTGCATGGCAGCTTGCCCATATGATGGTAGAAGGTTCAATTGGAAAAGCCCTGATGTGCCTGAGTCTGAAGTCAATTTAGTACAACATTACTTAGGAAATAGGCTGCGTAAAAAAGGAGTGATGGAAAAATGTACATTTTGTATTCAACGGAGTCGTAAAGGGAAAAATCCTGCATGTGTGGAGGCTTGTCCCACTGGTGCAAGAATATTCGGCAATTTACTCGATCCTAATAGTACTATTCGATGGGTATTAGATAATAAAAAAGTATTTCGACTAAAAGAAGACTTAGGTACCGAACCCAAATTCTGGTACTTCATGGACTAGACATTTATAATCTCTAAGTGATACAAGTGTAATGATTAATGAATTCAAAATATTTATCCAGTTTGTAAAAGGGGGATTTAAGGTAGCCTTGTTAGGAGACAAAACCTATCATTTATGGATGGGTTTACTTACATTTTTAATGTTAGCAGCCACATTTGCCTATTCTATACAAATTAAAGAAGGATTGGTGGTCACAGGTATGAATGACCGCATCAGTTGGGGTTTATACATTTCCAATTTTACATTCTTAGTAGGGGTGGCAGCAGCAGCTGTGATGCTAATTCTACCAACATACATACTAAAGGATATCAATTTTAAACGTGCAGTGCTTATCGGAGAAGGGCTTGCTGTTTCAGCATTGCTGATGTGTTTAGCTTTTGTAGTAATTGATTTAGGAGGCCCAGCAAGAGCATGGCACTTGATACCAATCGTCGGTTTTTTTAACTTTCCTAACTCTATGTTAGCTTGGGATGTAATAGTGCTGAATGGTTATTTATTCCTTAATATCACCATTCCTTTTTACATTCTATATTGTCACTTTAAAGGAATAGAACCTAACAAAAAAATATACCTCCCAGGAGTGTTCTTGTCAGTGTTTTGGGCTGTAGGCATTCATCTGGTTACGGCGTTTCTTTATGCAGGTCTTCCAGCTCGCCCTTTTTGGAATTCGTCATTATTGGGCCCTCGATTTTTAGCATCTGCTTTTGCAGCTGGGCCAGCTTTGATCATATTGATTTTAGATTTTATTAGGAAGCATTCAGAGTTTGAAATTTCAAACATTACTCTTCGTAAAATTGCATTAATAGTCACAGTATCTGCTCAGATAAATCTAGTAATGCTCTTTTCAGAACTATTTAAAGAATTCTATGCACCTACACATCATAGTCTTAGTGCTACCTATCTTTTCTTTGGATTAGAAGGGAAAAACAGTCTCGTTCCATGGATTTGGACAGGAATACTGATAAATGTCACAGCCACAATTATGCTTACTATACATTATATCAGAGACAACACTAGGAATCTTTCATTGGCTTGCATTTTACTCTTTATTGGGATTTGGATTGAAAAAGGCCTAGGTCTTATTGTACCAGGATTTATTCCAGGCCCATGGGGTAAGGTTGTAGAGTACTCACCAAGTTGGATTGAGATAATCATAACATTAGGTGTATGGGCAATGGGTGCATTTATCTTTACAATTCTTACCAAGGTGGCTATTGCTGTAGAGACTCAAAAATTGCATCACAGTTGATTATTCTTGTTCTATTGTTTCTAATCATTAGAAGAGAGAGAATCCTGGTACAAACTAACTGATATCTTTTTTTATGAATACTTATGGACTATTACTTCCTCCAAATACAGAAGTCATAGCCTTAGAAATTGAGATTAAACTAATAAAGGAGTAATGTATAAAAGTATTTTGTGGACTAGTGGGGATAAGTGAGTAGAAAGTTACAATTTCATTTGGAGGGTATTAATTTTCATGAGCCAATAAGGCCAATATTTCAATAGGATAGATAAAATACCTAAAGTAACTCTCCCAAAATTTAAAGATTGGAGTGAGACCCTAAGATAGGTTCGACAAGAAAACGTGCCAGGAGAATTCCCTTACACGGCGGGTGTGTTTCCATTTAA
>Ga0055584_100003649_pt1 | contig 15140 bp, 12 predicted proteins | sample OSDHelmetaG_FD_58716 | JGI IMG/M metagenome (GOLD analysis project Ga0055584, IMG submission 58716) | Pelagic marine sediment microbial communities from the LTER site Helgoland, North Sea, for post-phytoplankton bloom and carbon turnover... | ecosystem: Environmental > Aquatic > Marine >... | reverse complement strand
GATATATTTTGTTTGAAGGCCCTGCGAGCGGGTTGGCCGGTGGCGCGAGCGAACAAAAAACTGAAGGAAAAGGACCGATTGCAAAGTTCCTGCCTGCTGAAGCGCAAGACGAATTGCGTAAGGCCGCTGCGCTTGAAAGTGGCGACGCTGTATTCTTTGTTTGTGATACCGGTGACCGCGCAGCGAAATTTGCAGGTAAAGCACGTGATGCAATTTGCAGTGCGTTGCCGGAAGGACATGGCAGTGCTCGTGAAAAAGGTGCTTACAAATTCTGCTGGATTGTTGATTTCCCAATGTATGATCAGGATGAAAAAACCGGCAAGATTGATTTTTCTCACAATCCGTTTTCAATGCCGCAAGGCGGGCTGGAAGCGCTGGAAAATAATGCGCCGCTTTCCATCCTCGCTCATCAATATGACTGTGTGTGCAACGGGCATGAACTGGCTTCCGGTGGTATTCGTAACCACAAGGAAGAAATCATGGAGAAGGCCTTTGCGTTGGCTGGTTATGGTCGCGATGTGCTGGAGAAAAAGTTTGGCGGCATGTTGAACGCTTTTAAATATGGCCCGCCGCCACATGGTGGCTGTGCCTTCGGCATTGACCGGATGATTATGATTTTGGCAGATGAACCGAACCTACGCGAAGTCTATGCTTTCGTGATGAATGGTGCGTATGAAGATCCGATGATGGGGGCCCCGAGCGAACCTGCGCCTGAACAACTCAAAGACCTCCACCTCAAAGTCATCCAGCCGATGAAAGCCGTGGGCGATGAGGAGAAAAAGAGGGCTTAGCCTTCTCAAGGATAGACAATGATCACAAGTTACGATCAGCCTCTTAATATCCCATACGTTCTAGATGAAGAATCTTTGCGTAAAGTCTATCTTATTTTTTTTAAAGAATTCAAAAAAATTACAATTCGTGCAAACTGCAATGATTCAACGTACAAAGAGTTCTATGATTTAGAAGAGTTATTAAACTTTGAAAACAATTCAAGTCGTCGAATTCTTGAACTAAGACTTGAAAGTTTTCAATTTAATCATGATAAAATTGATTCAGACGAAGAGTATAAACGAGCTGAGCTACACTTTCGGAATGCACGGTACTTGCCACCTGTAAATCTAGAAATCAAAGGCGAAGACAAATTTGTCCAAGGGTTTAAGGATGAAATTGGTCATGTGCTTGAAGGAATAAAGCCTTGGTATTGGTTTATTTCCAAATGCAATTTTATATCACTTTTTCAGAATTTACTCCTAATAATATGTCTATTTATGTTTTTGATAGGACTCTATTTAAACAGGTCAAATTTATCCGGTACATTTGAAGAAATTAATATAAACTGGCTTTTTATCTCCCTACTGATAGCAAGCCCCTTTTTATTGGGGTGGCCTTTAAACAAACTTCGAAATGCCTTATTCCCTTCGTCTTTCTTTAAATTAGGGCAACAAAAAAATAAATATGATCAGTTGCTCAAAATTCAAGGATGGTTTTTTAAATTTCTTATACCAAGCGGTTTAATATTATCATTTTTTAAAATAGCGTTTTTCCATTGAATGAAATGGATCCCGGCCTACGCCGGGATGACGATGAGAGGGAGTTTTGTGTCTTCGCACCTCCGCGGTAAAAAAACCTCATGCCCGCTTGATTTCTATCAAGTAAACATCAGGTCATTCCCGTTACGCTGTACCTCGCACAATCAACAAAAGGAGCACATCATGATCACGAAAGTATCTGGCGATATTTTGCTGAGTGAGGCGCAAGCGATTGCCCATGGTATTGCGCCGGGCGACCATTTTAATCAAGGGTTGGCGCTGGCGTTGCGCGAACGATTTCCGGCGATGGCAAAAGATTTCCGCCATTATTGCCATCAGGATAATCCCGATGCGGGCGGTGCGTGGTTGTGGGCTGGCCCAGAGCGTGTGGTCATATGCTTGACAACACAAGAGGCCGCGAAAGATAAGAAATCAAATCCCGGCAAAGCACAGGAAAAGCATGTTAATCACGCGCTGAAAGCGCTGCGCGCTCTTATCGAAAAAGAGGAGATTAAGTCTATTGCTTTGCCGCGGTTGGCGACCGGTGTCGGTGGCATGGAATGGGGGACGGTGGAAGCTCTGATTGAGAAATATTTGGGTGATCTCGACACGCCTGTTGTTATTTACGAAACATACATAAAAGATCAAAAGGCGCAGGAGAAGCTTTCCAAGGCGGCGTAGGCATTTTTTTGTCTTTTTGTGTTTTATTTTACATTCTCAGGCCTTCGTGATGGGAATTCCGCACGAAGGCCCTTTGTTATGTATTTTCAGCAAAAAAGCTGTGGTTTGTTTGGTGGTTAGGGGCAGAGTGCAATTGTTCCGATTCGTTCCCCATGTTATCCCATAAGTAGCAGTATTTAGCGGCGCCCGCCGCAACGATACGGCTTGTTTCGATTTAACGTTCTCCTCTTGTCCCCTAACGACCCTGACCCATATTTCTACCTGAACGGTTTCTAATGGCTTCCAGTGTGAACTTCACGGCTGATTCAATGGATTCTGTATTTTTCTGCAGAGGTGCTGAATGACGGATGGTGCGCACATTCCTGTTATGCTTAACGAGGTCATCGCGGCATTGGCTCCGGTGGTTGGGGAAGTTTATGTCGATGGCACATTTGGTGCGGGTGGTTACACGACAGCATTTTTAGAAAATACGGATTGCACAGTCATTGCCATAGACAGAGACCCGACAGCGCAGGTGCAGGCCGCGACGCTTAAGGAAAAATACGGTGATCGGTTGCGATTCGTCGCGGGATGTTTCGGCGATGCCGCTGATCTGGTGTCTGAATCGGTGGACGGCTTTGTACTGGACATCGGTGTTTCATCAATGCAGCTGGATGAAGCAGAGCGTGGTTTTTCTTTTCGCGCGGACGGGCCGCTTGATATGCGCATGGATACGGATAGTGGCGAGAGTGCTGCTGATATCGTCAATGCCTGTGGTGAAGATGATCTGGCTGACATAATTTATAAATATGGCGGTGAGCGTTTGTCTCGCCGGGTTGCGCGCGCCATTGTCGAGGCACGTAAGGAAAATAAAATCACACGCACGCTGGAGCTGGCCGAAATTGTACGGCGTGTTGTGCCACGATCCAAAGACGGTATTGATCCAGCTACGCGCACTTTTCAGGCACTGCGTATTGCTGTGAACCGTGAGTTGGAGGAATTACAAAACGGGCTGGAGGCTGCCGAGAAAATTTTGAAGGTAGGTGGGCGATTGGTTGTTGTGTCATTTCACTCGCTTGAGGATTCTATTGTTAAAAAGTTTATGAATGAACGTGCGGGGCGTAGCGGTGGTGTCTCACGCCATTTACCTGTTGCCGAAGGCCCTGTGAAGGCCCCTACGTTTTCATTGCCATCAGCAAAAGCAATTCCGGCATCGCCTGCTGAGGCATCGAGCAATCCCCGTGCGCGTTCAGCTAAAATGCGTGTGGCCATTCGTACTGATGCGCCTGCATGGAAGGAGGCCGCATGAGTCGTCGTAAAGCGCGCGTTTCAGTCCTTTTGGCGCTTGTGATCGCGGTGTTGGCGGGGACGGCTCTGTTCCGTGTGTCGCAACAGGTGCAAACAGCAGAAGATGCAGAGCGACATTTGCGCATATCCGTGGCCAGTGAGAAAGAGGCTATACGTGTTCTGGATGCGGAATGGGATTACCTCAATCGCCCTGATCGGTTGGAAAAATTGTCGCAGGAATATCTGAATATGCAACAACCACATACAGAGCAGATAGAGCATACACCGGCTGTATTGCCAGATGTCATGTCGCCTGTAATAGAAGCGCAAACAATTGCACTGGATAAAGGTGCGCGGACGCCTATGCGTGTGCCGTATCCCCGGACAAAACCGCAACGCCAACAACCGCGTGATTTTCAGAGGTTGCTGGATGATGTTGCTCCGGCCGCGGGAGGTGCGCGATGAAAAAATACCTCCCTTTTCGTAGAAGTATGCGCATTATCGGTGAAAAACGAACCGCGCTTGATACCGCGCGTAGTCGTATTACGATCGTGAGCGCGCTTTTTGTGTTGGGTTTTATTATGGTGGGTGTGCGGGTTGTTGATCTAACCTTCATTCAAGGCGAAATGCAGGAATTTTCAGTTGCAACAGGCAGTGGGCATAGCAGAGTAAAAGAAGACAAAGATATTCCGCGTGGTAATATTACTGATCGCAACGGTATATTATTGGCGACATCGTTGAGAACGGCCTCGCTTTATGCTGATCCGGCAATTATTGCGAACCCTAAGGAAGCAGCGCAGGCGCTGGTCAATATTTTGCCAACTCTTTCCTATGGCGATCTTTTGCAAAAACTACAGCGCAAGGCGCGTTTTATCTGGATAAAGCGCAACTTAACCCCGGATGAGCAATTTGCTGTTCTTTCTTTGGGTGAGCCGGGGTTTTCATTTCAGTCTGAGTGGCGGCGTATATATCCGCAAGGCCCCTTGGCGGCACATATTGTGGGTTTCACAGATATTGATAGTAACGGTATCGCTGGCATCGAGCGCAGCTTTGATGGGTTGCTTGAAGATGGTGCCTCGGATTTGAAGTTAACGCTCGATATCCGGGTGCAGCATATCGTCCGGCGCGAACTTGAACGTGCCATCAAAGATTTTAATGGCATTGGTGGCGCTGCTACGGTTGTTGATTTGTCGGATGGTGAAATTCTCGCAGCAGTTTCTTATCCTGATTTTGATCCCAATGACATAGGTGCAGCAGACGATAAATCAAAGTTCAATCGTTTGACGCTGGGTGTGTATGAGTTAGGCTCTGTATTTAAAATTTTCTCATCGGCGGCTTTGCTGGAAACGCATGGTGTGCCATTAAGTACCGGGTTTGATACGCGTGAGCCTTTGGTTCGTGGGCGCTTTACTATCCGTGATTATCACCCGGAAAAACGTGTTCTGAGCATTCCTGAAGTTTTCATGCATTCTTCTAATATCGGTGCGGCGATGATGGGAGAAATGGTGGGAACACAAAATCTAAAGGATTTTTATGAGGATCTTGGCCTGTTGTCACCGCTTAGTCTTGAAATCGAAGAGGTTGGGCGGCCGCTGGTGCCGGAGCCCTGGCGGGATCTCAGTACATTGACGGCTTCATTTGGGCATGGCATTGCTGTGTCGCCTTTGCAGATGACCGTAGCTGCCGGGTCGATTGTGGCTGATGGCACATTGATTCGTCCGACATTTATAATTCCGGAGGGCGTAACGGGCGCGCCTAAAAAACAGCCTGAAATCCGCATAATTTCGCCGCAAACTGCACACAGGATGCGGCAAATGATGAGACTGGTTGTCACTGACGGCACAGGAAAAAATGCAGCTGTGTCCGGTTATCGTGTTGGTGGCAAGACGGGAACGGCGGAAAAGCCTGATGCGCGCGGGCGCTATGATCGTAAGAAACAGATTTCATCCTTTATTGGATTTTTCCCAATGGATGCGCCGCGCTATGCCGTGTATGTGATGGTCGATGAGCCAAAAGGGACGAAAGCTTCATTTGGGTATGCCACAGGTGGATGGGTAGCATCTCCGGCTGTGAGGAAGATTATTGAAGGCATGGCTGCCGTGTTGGCAATACCGCCGATGGATTTACCTACGGCACAGGATTTATCTGCGCCGCTGAGAAAATATGTTCATGATGATAAGGGAGCAAAGCACCTTGCGTCTTTCGGAACTGACTGACATCGTCCGGGATGGTCCGGACCCAGAAATTTTAGGACTGAGTGCTGATAGTCGGCAGGTTCAGCCTGGATTCTTATTTGCCGCACTTCCCGGTGTGAGCATTGATGGCGCACAGTATATTGAAGATGCTGTAAGCAGGGGTGCTGTCGCTGTTGTTGCGCAAAAAGGCACGAAGGTGCCTGATGGTATTGTTTTGATTGAAGAGGGCAACCCGCGGCGCAAAACCAGCTTGATAGCGGCAAGGTTTTATGGACGGCAACCTGAAAGAATTATTGCTGTTACGGGCACAAATGGCAAAACCTCTGTTGTAAATTTTGTACAGCAGATTTGGGAATCGTTGGGTTATAAGGCTGCCTGCATTGGTACATTGGGTGTGCGTGGTGCCGGGATGGACAAGGCAGGGTCGCTAACAACGCCCGATCCCATTTTGTTGCATGCGGTGCTGGCAGATCTTGCTGCTGCGGGTGTCACGCATGTGGCAATCGAAGCATCAAGTCATGGGTTGTCTCAATACAGGTTGGATGGTGTACAGGTTAGCGTTGCCGGATTCACTAATTTATCACGTGATCATTTGGATTATCATGGTCACATGGATGATTATCTGGCCGCTAAGACACGCTTGTTTGCGGATGTTTTAGGAGAATCTGGCGCGGCTGTTTTGAATGCAGATATTTCTGAATATAAAGCCCTTAAAAAGATCTGTAAGAAACACAAAATTGGTTTTCTTGATTACGGGCGTCATGGCAAGGGCGTGCATTTGAAGTCATGTGATCCTTTGCCGCAGGGGCAAAAAATAAAAATTGAGATAGGTGGCCATACAGATGAATTGGTTTTGCCTGTGATAGGTGGTTTCCAGGCTATGAATGCGCTTTGTGCGCTGGGCATTGTTATTGCCGAGCGCCCTGATGATGCCGCATGGATAGATAAGTCCATTAAGGCGTTGCCCGAATTAAAAAGTGCACCGGGACGGTTGCAGCTTGTTGAGGGGCATCCAGAAGAAGCAGCCGTTTATGTTGATTACGCACATACGCCGGATGCATTAGAGAATATTTTAAAGGCATTGCGTCCGCACACAAAAGGGCGCTTGTTTTGTATTGTTGGTTGTGGCGGTGATCGTGATGCCGGTAAGCGCGCAGTGATGGGCCGTGCCGCAGATGAAATGGCCGATATTGCAATTATTACGGACGATAATCCGCGTAGCGAAGATCCGGCAAAAATACGGACAGCTATGATGGAGGGCACAAAGAATGCGCGTGAAATTGGCGGGCGACGTGAAGCTATTCGTGCGGCAGTAAAAGAGCTGAAAAAAGGAGATGTTCTGGTGATTGCCGGCAAGGGGCATGAACAAGGACAGATTGTTGGTGATCGGGTAGAGCCGTTTGATGATGTAGAAGAAGCGTATAAAGCAATTGCAATTGTAAAAGAGAGTATGGCGGCATGACGGGCAAAATGGACATCATCTGGACAGCAAAGGAAGCAGCAGCAGCTACGGGCGGCACTGTGCATAGCGATTGGGTTGCGATTGGCATCTCTATTGATACACGTACGATTAAAAAAGGTGAGCTGTTTGTGGCGCTGAATGGTGATGCGCGTGATGGTCATGAATTTGTAAAAGATGCGTTGGCGAAGGGTGCGATGGCGCTTGTATCCCATGTGCCGGATGGCGTGGATAAACATGCGCTTTTGATCGTGCCGGACACGCTTGTGGCTTTACAGGATTTGGGACGCGCAGCACGATTGCGCACGGGCGCAAAAATAATTGCTGTAACGGGATCTGTCGGAAAAACGGGCACAAAAGAAATGCTGGCTTCTGCGTTTGGCGTGCTCGGCCAAACATATGCCAGCAAGGCATCCTATAATAATCATTGGGGTGTGCCTTTATCGCTTTCCAGTATGCATGCGGGATGTGATACGGGCATTTTTGAAATCGGTATGAACCATTCCGGTGAGATTACGCCGCTGTCGCAAATGGTGCACCCTGATATAGCGATTATCACCACCATTGCACCTGTCCATATGGCGCACTTTGAGTCAGTGCAGCAAATTGCGGATGCCAAGGCAGAAGTTTTTGATGGCATGAATCATAATAGCGCCGCCATTTTGAACCGTGATAATGAATGGTTTGCGCACCTAAAGGCATCCGCCGAGACAAAAGGTGTCAAGGTGTATGGGTTTGGTGAGCATGAAGAAGCGGATGCACGTCTTGTTGATTGTATGGAGGCTGCAAACGGGTCGCGTGCCAAAATGCGTATTGTTGACGAAGAGGTTTCGTTTACGCTTTTGATGCCGGGGCGACATATTATGATGAATGCACTGGCTGTGTTGCTGGCGGTCAAGCTGGCGGGGGGTGATGTTACAAAAGCGGCCAAGGCATTGGAGACGATGGAGCCGCTTGCTGGGCGCGGTTTGCATGAATATATCGATATTGGTGATCCCAAAAATCCTGTGACGCTGATTGATGAGAGTTATAATGCCTCTCCTATTGCTATGAATGCTGCGTTTAAGGTGCTGGCGCTTATTGACCCGGGACGTGGTGGGCGACGGATCGCCGTGCTGGGTGATATGTATGAGCTGGGGCCGAATGCAGCACAAATTCATCGTGATTTATGTTTGCCGCTGGAGGCGGCGGGCGTTAATCTCGTTTATACAAGCGGCCCATTGATGAAAAGCCTATATGATGCGTTGCCGGCGCCCAAGCGTGGCGGGCATGAGGATGATACTGTTGAGCTCGCAAAGATTGTACCGGAGGTTTTGGTGCCGGGAGATGTGGTGATGGTTAAAGGATCGCGTGGCGGCGGCCAGACTCCGCGTATGAAGGTGGTTGTTGAAGCCCTGCGCACACTGCCGGAGAAGCTAAAAGGAAAGAAAACCGAGAATGCTGTATAATATACTGACACCGCTGGCAGATGAATTTATTTTCTTCAACCTGTTCCGCTATCTGACGTTCCGCACAGGCGGTGCGGTCATGACATCGCTTATTATATGTTTTTTGATTGCCCCGGGTATGATTCGGTGGTTGCGGACCAAACAGGCCGGAGCCAGTAATATCCGTGCCTATCTGGAAGAAGCCCATGCCAGTAAATCTGGGACACCAACTATGGGTGGTTTGATGGTACTCATCTCTGTAACAATAAGCACTTTATTGTGGGCGGATCTTTCCAATGCTTTTGTGTGGTATGCATTGCTCGTGATGGTCGGATACGGGGCGATCGGATTTGGCGATGATTACCTGAAGCTGACCAAAAAAAATTCCAAGGGTTTGCCGGGTAAATTAAAGCTGGTGGCTCAAATTGTCATTGGCGGTATCGCAACATTAGGGATTATGCAGTCATTGCCAGGTGATATGAACATGCATGTGGCTATTCCACTGTTTAAACATTTGTTTGTTTATTTGTCGTGGTTTTTTGTTGCGTGGTCATTGCTGGTGATTGTCGGCGCATCGAATGCTGTAAATTTAACAGACGGACTGGATGGTTTGGCGATTGTACCGGTAGCTATTGCGGCGGCTTGCTTTGGGCTTATTAGTTATCTAGTCGGTAATGCCGTTTTTTCTGACTATCTAAATATTCCTTACGTGCCGGGTACGGGGGAGCTGGCAATTTTATGCGGTGCACTTGTTGGCGCAGCCATGGGCTTTTTATGGTTTAATGCCCCGCCTGCGATGGTTTTTATGGGTGATACGGGGTCATTATCCATGGGTGGCGTTCTGGGGGCGATGGCCGTGATGACAAAACATGAGATTGTACTAGCCATTATCGGCGGGTTGTTTGTGTTGGAGACTGTATCGGTGATTGTGCAGGTTGTGTCATTTAAATTGACGGGCAAACGTGTATTCGCCATGGCGCCGCTACATCACCATTTTGAGAAAAAAGGATGGTCGGAACCAACCATTGTCATCCGCTTCTGGATTATTGCGGTGATTTTGGCACTGGTCGGGCTGAGTACATTGAAGTTGAGATGATCGATTTAACGAAATTTGCAGAAACGTTAAACGGAAAGCCGGTTGCTGTGTTTGGCCTCGGTGTGTCTAATCGTGCGGTCGTGAAGGCTCTGGCGGCTGCAAATGTAGAGGTTGTGACAGCGGATGACACGGAGCCACAAACAACACGCAGGCTGCTGACGGAGAATATGGCGCGTTTTGCTTGCCTGGTGTTGACACCGGGTGTGCCGCGATCACATCCGATAGTTAAAAAAGCGCTGTGGTGCGGTATGGATATTGTTTGTGACATGGATATTTTACATTGTTGCGGGCATGGGCGAAAAACAATCGGTATTACCGGTACAAATGGGAAATCCACGACAACGGCGCTTATTGGCCACATATTGAATGAATGCGGTGTGCCAGCAGCGGTTGGTGGAAATATCGGCCGTCCGGTGCTTGACCTTGATATGCCGCCTGAAAATGGGGCTTTTGTGTTGGAGATGTCATCTTACCAACTTGATTTATGCCCGAGCTTTGCGCCCGATATAGCTGTTTGGCTGAATGTAACGTCCGATCATATAGATCATCATGGGTCGATGAAAAAATATGTTGCGGCTAAGAAAAACATCTTCCGCGGCAGTGGTAATGCTGTCATCGCCAAGGATGATTCATACGGTCTGGAAGCTATAAAAGAAATAGAATTGAATAAGGGGCGCATTGTGCATGCTGTTTCAATGCATGATGAAAACATGCCTGATTGCAATGCTTTACCTGGTGCGCATAACAAGCAGAATATGGCGGCGGCCTTTGCTGTTGCCAAGATTATCGGGCTTGCTGATGATAAAATTTATGATGCTATGAAGACTTTTCCCGGTCTGCCGCATCGTCAGCAGTTCGTGCGCGCGCTTCATGATGTGCGTTGGATCAATGATAGTAAGGCAACAAATCCGGATGCTGCATCAAAAGCATTAATATGTTATGATTCTATTTACTGGATTGTCGGCGGTCGGTCAAAGGAGGGCGGCCCCGGCGATCTGGTTTCTTACATGGATAAAATCCGCCACGCTTTTCTCATTGGCGAAGCGCAGGAAGAATTAGCGGAATGGATGAAGCAAAATAATGTTTCATATGAATGCTGCGGTACGCTGGAAAAAGCTGTGATGGCCGCACATGACAAAGCAAAATCCGGCGATACTGTTCTTTTGTCCCCCGCCTGCTCCTCATTTGATCAGTTTAAGAGTTTTGAGCATCGCGGAGAGGCTTTTATGGCCTTGGTTCATAGTCTGAAAGAGAAAGCAGCATGAATTTGAACTTTAGTGTGAACAGGCTCTTTTCTCGTACGGATCAATCAATCTTTGGCCTTTGGTGGTGGACAATTGACCGTACTTTGCTGGCCGCATTTATTATATTGATGATTTGCGGTGTGGTTTTAGTGGCCACGGCCAGCCCTCCTGTGGCGGCGCGCATCGGTCTGGGGCAATATCACTTTATTATACGGCATCTGATTGTGATGATTCCGGCCTTTATATTGATGATTGGTATGTCGTTGCTTTCACCGCGTACAGTGTGGCGCGTCGCAAGCATTGCATTTGTCGGCGGTATTGTTGCGATGATTGCTGTTTTGATTTTTGGCATGGAAGTTAAAGGCGCGCAGCGCTGGTTGAGCTTGCCCGGTTTTTCATTGCAGCCCAGTGAAGTTGTCAAGCCGACCTTGGCTATAGTGGCAGCATGGATGATGGCAAAACAAAAGGAAAACCCAACATTTCCTGGCAACAAGATTGCTGCCGGAATGTTTGTGACTGTAATTCTTTTGCTTTTATTACAGCCTGATTTTGGAATGACGGTCGTTGTGGCTTGTATATTCGGTGCGCAAATGCTGCTGGCAGGTTTGCCGTGGCGCTTTGTGGGGGTGTTGGGCGGATTGGCGGCGGCATGTAGTGCCGGGGCTTATATTACCCTTGATCACGTTAAAAGCCGTATTGATCGTTTTTTGGACCCCGGTGTCGGTGATAACTATCAGGTCGATCAAGCCTTAACGGCCTTGCGTGAAGGCGGGCTGTTTGGTACCGGACCGGGGCAAGGGACAGTGAAGCTTCATATCCCTGATGCGCATGCGGATTTCATATTTGCTGTTGCCGGGGAGGAAATGGGGCTTTTGTTCGTTGGTTTTATTATCCTGTTATTTGCTTTTATTGTGCTGCGTGGCTTTAACCGGATCATGGATAGTGATGATATGTTTGCTGTGCTGGCCAGTGGTGGATTATTGGTAATGTTCGGGCTGCAGGCATTGGTGCATATGGGTGCGAATGTACACATGTTGCCTGCTAAGGGTATGACATTGCCTTTTATCAGCTATGGTGGATCATCGCTTCTGGCAGTATCATTTTCAGCAGGGGTTATTTTGGCCCTCACGCGCGGTAAGAGCAGGCAAGGTATTGCGCGTGGCAGCCGCATTGCAAAGGGCGGCATAGCGACGGAGAGAGCATGAACAAAGAAAAAAAATTAATTCTCTTGAGTTCCGGCGGCACTGGCGGGCATATGTTCCCGGCGGCGGCTTTGGCGCGTGATTTGATATCGCGTGGTTATCGTGTCGAAGCTGTTACGGATGAGCGCGGAAAAAAATATAAAGATAATTTTAGCGGTGTGCCTTTTCACGTTATCCAATCTGGTACGTTGGGTACGGGTATTAGTGGCAAGATCAGTGGCATGGCACGGCTCAGTGTCGGTATGGTGCAGGCTTTTCGGTTGATAGATCGTTTGAAGCCTGCTGTCGTTGTTGGTTTTGGCGGTTACCCATCGGTGCCAGCCATGTATGCGGCGCAAGCCAAGCGCGTTCCCACTATTATTCATGAACAAAATGCTATTATGGGCCGCGCCAATGCATTCTTGGTGCCGAAGGTTGAGCGCATTGCCTTGTCATTGCCTTATACTGACGGGCTTGAAGATGCCGATGCTGTGCGCAGTGTGGTGACAGGTAATCCTGTGCGTGAGGATATAGCTGCGCTTTATACGCGTCCGTATCCTGTGTTGGAACCGCAAGGACCGTTGCGGTTATTCGTAATGGGAGGCTCACAAGGCGCGAATGTTTTTTCTGAAGTCGTGCCGGCAACACTGGCAAAGCTACCGGCGACTTACAGAGCACGGCTGGAGGTTACCCAGCAATGCCGGGAAGAGGATATGTCTTTTGTGCGTGGTGCCTATGACAAGGCAGGGATTAAGGCGCGACTGGAAGTATTCTTCACTGATGTCGCGAATATCCTGTCGCAATCACATTTGGTGATTTCCCGTTCCGGTGCCAGTACTGTGGCTGAGGTAACGGCTGCCGGGCGCCCGGCTATTTTTGTGCCTTACCCGTATAACCGTGATAATCAACAAAAAATTAATGCTGATGTCGTGGCTGATGCGGGAGGTGCATGGGTGATGACACAAAACGGTTTCACTGTAGAAGCTCTATTGCCTCGGATTGAGATATTTTTACAGGCGCCTGAAACATTATTCCGTGCGGCAGAGGGTGCCCGCAGCTGCGGTAAGCCCGATGCGGCCCGGCGGCTGGGGAATCTTGTGACGGCGATCGCATCAGGCTGGTAATGCTGTGATTTAAGGCTGGTTTAGGAAAGAAAAAGCCTTGGCGTTTTCAGGGTCTTGGTGGTAAAAGCTTCTCATGCGTATAAGACCACAGGAAACAGGAATTTTGCACTTTACCGGGATTGGCGGAATCGGCATGAGCGGTATTGCCGAGGCTTTACATGCGCTTGGCTATCATGTGCAAGGTTCAGACATTGCTGAAAATGCAAATGTACTGCGTTTGCGTGATAAAGGCATCAAGGTTTTCATTGGTCATGATGCACAAAATATTGAAGGTGCCGCGCTGGTGGTCGTATCATCCGCAGTTAAGGACGATAACCCTGAACTGGTTGCCGCACGCAGCCATCGTCTGCCGGTAGTGCGGCGCGCAGATATGCTGGCTGAGCTGATGCGTCTGAAACGGGCAATTGCCATTGGCGGTACGCACGGCAAAACAACCACGACATCTATGGTTGGTGCGATGCTGGAAGAAGGCGGGTTCGACCCCACGGTCATTAATGGCGGTATCGTTAATAAGTATGGCACGAATACACGTCTGGGCAGTGGCGAGTGGATGGTGGTTGAATCAGATGAAAGTGATGGCACGTTCACACGCTTGCCTGCGACAGTTGTTGTCGTCACAAATATAGATGAAGAGCATATGGAGCACTATGGCGACTTTGATGAAGTACGCCGTTCTTATCGCCAGTTTGTCGAAAACATTCCTTTTTACGGCTATGCTGTTTTGTGCAGCGATCACCCGGAGGTGCAGGCTTTAATCCCGGTTCTTTCTGATCGGCGCTTGATTACATACGGCTTTAATCCGCAGGCTGATATTCGCGCGCAGAATGTACGCCCCTCGCCGCAGGGCTGTACGTTCGATGTGGTAATGATAAATGGCATAGAATTAAATGATATATGGCTGCCGATGCCCGGCAAACATAATGTGCAAAATGCGTTGGCAGCCTTGGCAATTGCGCAGGAAATGGGGATTGCACCTGTTGTGATGAAAAAAGCACTGGCTCATTTTTCTGGTGTAAAACGCCGCTTTACCAAAACAGGTGCCGTTGACGGTGTGACTGTGATTGATGATTACGGCCACCATCCGGTAGAGATCGCCGCTGTGTTAAAGGCTGCGCGCGGCTGTGTTGCTGAAACAGAAGGACGGGTTATAGCCGTGATGCAACCACATAGATACTCACGCTTATCTGCTTTGTTTGATGAATTTTGTACATGTTTTAATGACGCAGATAGCGTGATTATTAGTGATGTTTATGCAGCAGGCGAAGCACCCATTGCGGGTGCTGACCGGGACGGGCTGGTGGACGGTATTCAAAAGCACGGGCACCGCGACGTACAGATTCTTGAATCTGCCGATAAGCTGCCGCAAATGATTGCAAGCATGGTACGGGAAGATGACTTCGTTATTTGTTTGGGGGCGGGCGACATTACAAAATGGGCGCAGGAATTGCCAAAGCAGCTGGAAGATATTTCAAGCCGCCGTAATAAAAAACGAAAAGCATAAAAGTAATCTTATGATTGTTCGGGGCGCTTTGCCACGACAATGGGATAGCCACTGCGGGTGCGAATAATATTTCTGATTTTGGGCCAGTCAAGAAGATGCACATCCTTGCCGGCGGCTTTTAATATCTGCTCCATATCACCTTCGCTCATTTCGTAATTTGGTGTACCGCCATTTTCTTCGATAGTATTGGCTTGTCCAATAGATGTATGGGCTTCGATAAAAAACTCATTCTCAATCCATGCGGCTTTAACGGGTTGGTCGACGACGGTCACTAATGTGTTCACTGGTACTTCGGGCCAGAGTTTTAGAATGTCTTCAGGGTACATCCGGATACATCCTGAGCTGCTACGCCGTCCGATACCGAACGGCTTGTTGGTGCCATGAATGCCGTATTCCGGCCACCCCAGATATAATATATGTGTGCCCAGCGGGTTATC
>Ga0055584_100003648_pt1 | contig 15141 bp, 13 predicted proteins | sample OSDHelmetaG_FD_58716 | JGI IMG/M metagenome (GOLD analysis project Ga0055584, IMG submission 58716) | Pelagic marine sediment microbial communities from the LTER site Helgoland, North Sea, for post-phytoplankton bloom and carbon turnover... | ecosystem: Environmental > Aquatic > Marine >... | reverse complement strand
TCCCAGATAGTCGCCAACATCACCACGAACCAGAATTTTACCATGACTCATTCTCTGACCAACATGGGTAAGTAATTTGCTGCTTCGTTGAATACGGATGTTTTCAGTATCAGTGCCTGCAATCGAAAATAGTTTGCTTACAGCTACTTTCTGATTACCACTTACTAGCTTTATTGCTGCAATTTGGGTTTTATTTTTACCAGCGAGAGTGTCAGGCGTCAGAGGCGATAAATCAACTGGCAGCAATAGTTGTGACTTCAGAGTGAATACTAAAGCGGTCATGACAAAATATTCCGGAGCTTAAAATGATAAGGGCCTAGTTTCCCACCGTAGTTACCTGCACTAATCTGATAAATACCCTTTTTAGGACCAAATTTACAAACTTCGTTTATACCTGCATACATCGCTTCTCTAATGGCCTTTTCACTCAAACCATCGATGACAATCTCCAGTACTGAACCTATATTTTCTGAAAGTTCAGTTTTTACCTGACCTTTCAAGGTTGGACAGTAAATCTCATTGGTAGAGGCCGGCATAAATTTATATTTAGAGCCGATTTTTGATCCTGAGCCAACAACGCCACCCGGGAAGGTCGTAACCGCACCATTAACCTTACCAATAGCCTCGACAGCTCGCTCACAAGCGGTTAAGCCATGTCGCGAGGTCTTCGCATATACAAGGAAGTTGCCACCGCCTATCGCGGGTACAATCCCGGTTGTTTCTTCGCAGACAAATTCGCCATGCATGACCGGTATGCGCCAATATCGAATGCCGTTTACTTTTTTTGATATTTGATAGCCATCACCAAAGTATCTAAGACTCCGACCAAGCGGTATCATCTTTTCACTATGACTACCTGAAAAACAGGCGCTAGTAGCGGTGGTCATTACAGATTGGCCGACGCGTTTAGTTAATTGATCAATGAGTGCCGATTTAGACATAGCAAAAATAATGATGGCAATACCTGGTCTACCATCTGGAGTTTGCTCTGGTTTTAACTCTCCTTCGATACCGGCTTCACAACCGCAGGCGATTACGGAGGAGGCAAACCCTGTTAGTGAATTAGCAGCACGGTATGCCCACTTTAAAGTCATCGCCGTAATTATCAGACGCGTGGCTTTCATAGGGAAAGCCTCGGCAAAGGTGTTATCAATTTTTACGCCATTAATTTCCATTGCTTACATGCCGCCTGAAAATATAGAAATAAGGTTTTGTGTCAAAATATTTATGTTTTTATGTTTCATGATTCAATCAGATATTGATTTACGATTTCGCATTGCTTAGTTGGGCTTGCAAGGATGAGTAACTAGAGACTCTCTACCGTATCCAAGGAGTTCGTCATCGCTGATTTTAAAATTGCTCATTTTCATGCTGTGATAACGGTCAAAATATTTCTTTAAATGTTTTTCCACGCTAGCGTCGTAATCTGGCTTAACAACATGTGTGGAACCAGAGGGGGTACTAACAACTTTGCCCTTTTTAACAACAATCTCTCCGTTTTTGAATACATAATCAGGAGAAGAAAACATAACTTCCTTATTTTCATGTTCACTGTAGATAGTAATGTCGGCGCAAGCATCAATACCGAGATGACCTCGATCTTTTAACCCAAGACTTAAGGCCGGAGCCGCCCTGGTCATAGTTGCAATCTCATACAGAGAGTATTCCCGGTCGATACTATCCAAAATAGATGCAGCCCGGGCACTTTTATTAATGGTAGATAACATGTCATTACGAAATGACTTATCCATGAGAAGCCGAATTAAATGTGGATACATTGTGAATGGCGCACCATTTGGATGGTCGGTGGTTAAAAATATACGCCAGGGATCTTTTGCAAGTAAAAATATTTCTAAGCCAATACACCATTGCAAAGCATTAACAAAGTTTTTGTCGCGATAACGAAAAGGCACAACACCACAACCAGCATCACACTCGATATCCATGCAGACCCATTTGTCCGGATGAGCATGAACACTGCCTTTGTACTGCATCATTGAGTCGCCAGATGCCGTAATAGTTTGACCAAACATAATCTGACCGACATCGAGAGATATGTTTTCGTTACTATTTAGAGCCTCGGCAATATGTGCCGCCCCAGAAGAAAATTTTCGGTCACCCTCTGTCCCATAGCTAAGAAACTGGACATGCGTTAAATGAATGGGAAGACCTGCCATTGCATCGACAGTTCTCAGGGTAGTATCGACATTGCCTGGTACACCGAGATTACAACCATGTACATGTAAAGGGTGAGGAACCCCAAGCTCATGCAAGGAGCGAGCGAGCACCTTTAAAATTTTACGTGGGCTAAGATTGTAAAAAGAGTTGTTATCGTCAAGATCAAGTTTTCTCTGATTAAATTTGAAGGCGTTAATTCCACCCGGGTTAACAATTTTAATGGCCATGGCCTGAGAAGCATGCATGGTCCAGGCAACATAATCATTAATAAGGTTCTGGCTTTTTTTGCCTGCGATTAGTTGCAATAAAAAGTCATCATTACCAAGCAGAGCATAGGCACCTGTGTCGACGATGGGTGTGTCCGCCATTTCCATGTGGGCCTGACGGGCATTTACCGGCAACATCGCAGGTTCAAAGCAAGAGGTATAACCCATCTCGGCGTATCGATAGCCTGTAGTCAAAGTTGAAGGTGCTACATAACCACTTCCGGATCGGGTGACAGAGTTCGCCCAAACCGGATCTTGCTGATGATCTTCCGGAAGCATCATTCGCGCAATATTGACCTTGCCTCCACCTATGTGCGTATGGATATCAATTCCACCTGCCATGATAACTTTATTGTTAACATCGATGGTTTTATGGACACGTTCATTTTTCCCAGGTTTCTTTACAATTTTTCCATCGTTTATATATAGGTCACGCTTTTTGCCTTTGACTCTATTCGTAGGGTCGTAAATGATTCCGCCTTTTAGTCTAGTTAACATCGCTTTACATCATCTGCCTTATTTTCTTCAGGATTTCACTACCACTCGACAAACCAAGTTTGCGTAGTTTTTTCAATGGCAAAGTTACCGCACTATCGGTTCGAATTAAATTGCCGCTATGGTCGATACCGGGAGTACCGATCGGGATATACACCTCGGCTTCTTTGGCATATTTCCGAGAAGGTTTAGAAATTACAATTGTTGGTATTTCTGTCCGAGGTGCAGTGAGGTTGTTGTCAAAGCTGGATAACCATAATAGAGAATCGACGCTTTTATTTTTCAGGTTTTTCTTTGTCGTATTCGCATGTGGATCGTAAGCAGGATACCCCTGATTATAGTTGAAACGTGAGGGATAACCCGTTTGCCAGGCACATACATTTATAAAAGATAGGCCACCATTGTTCCCACCTAGTGATAATCCTGCGAATCGCGATTGTTGATTGATTTCCTTGATAAGAGACGAAATCGATTGAATAATCGCATCTCCATCAGTAGCAGAGAATTCACTGGCATCCCAAACAATAACTCCGTATTTTGCAGTCTTGATACGCTCAACAATTTTTTTCAATGCAGACAGTCTGCGAGCAGGTATTACGTTGGCTTGAACCTCAAGACCTTTATATAAAGCATGTATAACTGAAACTGTTTCATTGATTTCTTTCTCAGGACATTTGAGTACGCTTGGCCGTTTTCCCTTCGGACTAACACCCGCTTTACTATTTAAGTCTTCACCAATATAAACGATGTCGCGAGCATTTCTTTTTAATCCAGCAAGTGAGGCCTGATCCCATATAAGTCTTTCAAAAAAGCGAGGGTACTGAGTTACAGCATCTGTTCCTATGAAAATGACGAGGTCCGCTCTGTTTTTTAACTCAGCCAATGTTGTCGTAATCCAGCCCTGACTTTGTAACACCAAAGTATTGCTCATCATTCCCTCACCATGGGCATGATCAACAATTGCTCCAGATTTCTCCGCTAGTGCCAAAAGTTCACGGCTGCCTTCAACATCTGTACTGCAACCGGCAAATAGTGGCTGAGCAGACGTTTTTAATATGGAAGCTGCATGTTCTAGAGCAACTTCCAGTTCTACACTCTCTCCATGGATGGCAGGCCTTACTTTTCTCTCATTACGCTCAAAACCTTTAACAGCTTTGGGACATCCGTGACGTTCAAGTGATAACTTCTCTGAACTATTCCTAATGGAAAGATCATCACAGAGCAGGCTGCAAAAAGGGCAAACAATATCCCTATAAAGCTTTGATGAATCATTTGAAGTCATAGATAGAAAAGTCTCGAGTAATAGCAGTGTGTTCTACTTGTTCAGAGGATATATAGAGAGACGTGAGTACAAGGACTACGTCAGTAAAACGGAAGGATTACCCCAGCAAATCGAGCATTTCGTCGATATAGGTATACTTTTCTCTGGGTTTATCTTTAGGTTTGCCTCGATCAATTTCACTTTGATCGATTTTTTCCCATTCATTGAAGCTGACATAGCGGACGTTCCTGGTTTGTAATAGTTTGCACACCCCATCGGCGCCGCTTTTTTCCGTCCCGCAATCTAGCGTTTGTAAATCATCCAGTAGAGACTGAATTGTGGCAACACTGTCTGCGCGGTTGGTGCCAATGATACCAGTTGGCCCGCGTTTAATCCAACCAGTCACGTACAAGCCTGGGAGAGCACTGCCATTTTCGTAGATACGACCATCCTTGTTCGGAATCAGGCCATTTTTTTCATCGAAAGGTAGACCAGGCATAGCAACACCACGGTAGCCAATACTCCGAAATAATAGAGCTGTGTTTAACTCAAATGTTTCGCCGGTACCTCTAGCGGATTGTCTTAGTGCCTCGCCGCTAAGTTGGTTATGTTCAAATACGACCTTTTCCAGATGGTCTGTGCCAATCAGCTTTTGCGGGCTTTTGAGGAAAGTGAAATGACAAATTCTGGCTTTATCGACATTATCAATTTCTGCCAGTTTGCTTAATTGCTGATAAATTTTACGCTGACTAGAATTGCCTTTATCCTCGAGCTCAGATTCACTTTCTGGATTCAGGAGCATTTCTTTAGGATCGATCTGGGCATGACATAATTCCAGGTTTTCGAATTCCCTTAATTCTTTTGGCGTAAATTTAACCTGCGCAGGGCCGCGTCTGCCGACAACATAAATCTCACGAATTTTACTTTCTGCAAGTGCATCAAGTGCATGTTCAGCGATATCGGTATGTTTAAGTTCATCAATAGATTTTGCCAGAATGCGGGCAACATCGGCAGCGACATTACCTTGACCGATAATGACAGCGGTCTCTGATGTTAGGTCAAATTTACGTTCTCGGTAATCCGGGTGCCCGTTATACCAACCGACAAACTCAGTTGCTGTATGACTTCCGTCGAGGTCTTCCCCAGGTATACCGAGTTTACGGTCGGATTCAGCACCATTAGCGAAAATAACGGCATCATGGGTTTCGGATAATTCAGCAACGCTAAGATCTTTGCCTACATTTACGTTAGCCAATAAGCGAAAATCCGGAGATTCTGCAATTCTGGCGTAAACTTGAATTGCTTGTTTAAGTTTGGGGTGGTCTGGAGCGACTCCACTTCGTACCAGGCCATAGGGCACCGGTAGTCGTTCAATCATATTGACCTTTACAGCCAGCTCGGATTTTAAAAGTGCTTCACAGGCATAAAACCCACTTGGCCCGCTACCGACAATAGCGACAAGCAAGGGACGCACTTTTGCACCTATTGCTGACATACTCGTTATATAGCAGGCTATTTAATCAGTAAGTAAGAGAGCAGAGCCTAAAATCCTAATTCGGTCTTTCTTTCTTCGGCGCCTGGCAGGGGGTCCATTTGGTCTTCACATACAGGAAGTTCAGCTGCTTTCTCTGCATTAATCTCAATCCATTTTTCCTTGCCTTCAGGTAGATCATCTACTTCAAATATTGCTTCTACCGGACATTCAGGAATACAGGCACTACAGTCAATACAAACATCAGGATCTATATACAGCATGTCGTCGTCGAAATGAAAACACTCCACCGGACATACCGTCACACAATCAGTGAAACGACAGCTTTTACAATTTTCTGTGACTATGGTTGTCATTCTTCTCTCCCATTTGTAGTGATTAAGACAAATACATTAATGCTTTACGTATCATACAACAAAATTTCGCCGCGGTTGACCTCTATTAAATCGCCGCACCAGCGCTGATATTGGCCCACAATTTGATCATCGCTAATCGGCAAACCAAGTGATTGCAGATATATCAGATATAATCTCAGATAAGTCGGTTGATATAGGCATGAATATCTAAAAGTGGGCAATAATTTTGAATTATTCATGGAGACGACTGAACCTCGACGTAAACCGGCTCCTGTTCTGATGCCAAGTTCACCAAGTACAATAATCGTGCCTGCCAGCATATTTACGCCGGTAAAGTCACCACTATTGCCACCAACAACAATCATGCCATTACGCATGGCATGCCCGACTTCATTTTTTGCATTACCATGAATGATAATTTCTCCACCGAGGATCCCTGCCGGGCTGCCTCTATATGCACTACCAACCATATGGCCTGCATTGCCTCGAACCTCGACGCGCCCCCCGACCATCTCTGGCGCCAGCCAATCCGCAACATCACCCTCAACCAGTATTTCACCACCTGACATAGTTGCGCCCAAATGCGCGCCTGCATCACCTTTAATACAAATTTTGCCCATGCTCATGGTAGAGCCAATATGTTTTATTTTAGACAGGTCACCTTCGAGGATAAGATGATCACTCTTTTCTCCCGATACGTTGAAAAAATCGCCTATGCTTGCTTTTTGATTGCCATGTTCGACAAGTTGTTTTTCAATTTCAGTTTTGGATAAACTCAAAAAATTGTCCGGGCTTATCAGATCAGCCTCCAACGGAACGTCAGGCGCTGTGTGTAGGCTGAGTTCTATAGTCATGCTAATTCACCGTCTAAAATGCTATGCAGGCTAATTTTGTATTGACCAAGATTACCGCCATAATTTCCGGCAGATATTCTTTTTATGCCGGGTTTTGCGGCGGCCTGAATCCCAACTTGCATGGCTTTGCGAACGACCGTCTCATTCAGTCCATCAATAACAATTTCCAGGACACAATTAATACCTGCTTCGAGTTCTGTGTTGGGGCTAACTGCTCGTAGCGTCGGACAATAGGCATCATTTGTGGAGGCCATCAGGGCTTTATAACGTGAACCCACTTTACTACCGCTGCGGACCACACCATCTGGGAAGGGCAGAATTATGCCATCAAGCGTGCGCATAGCTTTGGTAGCCGCTGTCGCAGCGCGCAGGGTTGTTTTTAAATCTTTGCCGAGCAGGATAATGTTACCGCCTCCAACAGCTTCCTGAACGCCAAATCTTTCATCAACCAAAAACTCTCCATCCATAACCGGAATTCGCCATAGGCGCTGTTCAGTAAGTTTTTTACTGATCTGATTTCCGTCACCAAAATATCGTAGTTGACCACCAACGACTACGCTATCTTCTGATTTGAGACCACTGTAACAAGCGGTAGTAGGGCAAGTCATGACACATTGACCAACGCGCTCGACAAGTCGTTTGCCAATACCTTTGACGTCCATTGCAAAAAGTAAGACGCTAACGCCAGGGCGTCGATCGGGTGTTTCGTCAGCGGGAATTTCTGCTTCTATACCTGCTTCACATTTGCAACCGATAACTGAAGTGGCAAAACCCGTCATAGATGTGGCGGCTGCCATAGCCCACTGTTTTGTTTCTGCTGTTATTACAACGCGCGTAGCCCACATCTTGAATGCTTCAGCAAAGGTGTCATCGATTAAGGTGGATTTTATTTTCATTATTTAAAAATAGATTTCGTCGACTGAAAAGTATCAATTAATCGTGGGTATAATTTCATGGTCATGTAAGTAGCTATCATCAACGGCATAGTTTTCAAATTCGATAGAGTAATAATCTTCAAAAAATGGTCGTACCGATTCCACGATGGTTTCGTCATAAGCTGGTGTCACATGTAATAGCCTGCCTGTGTGATCTTCGCAAAACTCATGATTAGAAATTATCGGCATACCTGATTTAAAGACATAACGTGGCGCATTAAACATCAATTCCTTGTCTTGTTGATCATCATAGATAGTAATGTCTGCATCGGCACCGATACCGAGATGCCCCTTGTTCTGTAAGCCAAGACATCTGGCTGGTCCAGCGCGAGTGATTATTGCAATTTCGTTAAGGCTATATTCGCGATCAAGATCGGCAAGTAGAGTTTTATTTATCGCCTTTTGATTTGCGCGCGATAATTCCTCTCTTCTGAAACTACTGTCCATTAACAATTTAATTAATTTGGGGTAATTCATAAATGAACCGCCATTGGGATGATCAGTAGACAATACTATCCTCCATGGATCTTTAGATAACAAAAATAACTCGAGGCCGATTGCCCATTGCAAAGCATGTACATAGACATGTTCCTGATATTTAAACGGCACGATGCCGCAACCGCTCTCGCATTCGGTATCCGCATTGACCCATTTCCCCTTCGCAATTCCTCTCAACATATAGGCTAATGGTGCATCTGCAGTCATGATTGTGGATTTGCCAAACATTACCTGACCGACATCACAACTAATATTAGAATGATCATTAACGTAATCCGCGATTTCTCGCGCAGCTGATGTGGGGTTTTTACCTAACTCGCCGGCGTAACTATGAAATTGAATATGGGCCAGGTGCACTCGACGATCGCCAGCGGTACGCATTGTTTCGAGAGTGGTTTTATAATTGCCACTATGCCCCAGGTTATTACAATGTACATGTGGAGGATGAGGTAAGCCCAATTCACCAACAGCATCGATAAAAGCATCAATGATTTGTCGTGGACTGATGTCCGCTTCAGTTACCTTTTCATCAATATCAGACACATTTGAGTTTTTCCTGCCTTTCCATGGTTCGTCTCCGCCGGGATTGACCAACTTTGCTGTGTAGGCTTTTGTTGAGTTAATCCACCATGCTACTGCGTGTTTAAACTCTTCTCTGCGACCTTCTTTTAGTAACTGTTGTAAAAAGATATTGTTCCCGAGCAGAATATAAAAACCTTTATCTATTACAGGTGTGTCAGCCAGCTCTTCCAGAGTATGACGGGCACCAATTGGGGTGACTGCAGCTTCCATGGCGGTGGTATAGCCTAAAGTTGCATAACGATATCCCGTTGCGAAGGTCGAAGGCACTGTGCCACCACTTCCTGAACGCGTGTGCAGCGTCCCAGGGTGAGGATCATGTCGATGATCTTCAGGTTGTAATTTACGTGCTAAATTTACTTTCGGACCGGCAATATGACAGTGGATATCGACGCCACCAGGCATGATTACCATGCCGCTGGCATCAATTTTCTTTGCATCATCAGGAACGGATTCAACTATCTTCCCATCTTGAATACAGATGTCTTTTATTTGCCCATCGATATTATTGCTCGGGTCATAAACTGTGCCGTTAGTAATACGGATATAAGATGTCATTAAATTATTAAGCCTGACGTGATTATTATTTTAATAGAGTCTGTATTTGCGCCTTATTATTTCATCGGCGCTGCAACTTTTGAGATACCTGCCCCTGATGATTGACTCTTTGCCACCATCAGTTCATGTACACGTTTTTTTAAGGCCGTAAGAATTTCTTCGTCTGAGGGGAAGGGAGATTCAAATGCAGGACGCAAGGTGATGGGTACATCATCCATACGATAAGCCGTGCCCCCTGTGTTAATTCCATAGGTGGAGGTTCTAAATGCAACATGCGCTAATTGACTAGTTGCTGTTTCTTTGGTGTCCAACGAGATAACCGGTATTTTATGCAAGCAATCAATCGCCGCCTGTGGAAAATTCGCTGCAGGATCACTGGCAATTATTAAAGCAGTATCGGCATCTCCTCTAGATAGAGTGTCAACAGTAGTGAATTCGCCGGGGTTAAATCGTGGGTAGCCCTTGCTGAAATTAACGCCAAATGGATAGCCAGTTTGCCAGGAGACAACATTGTCTGCTCCTGTGACATTACCGTGCCCGCGAACTGGTTTAGCAACGAAATGTGTAAACTCATTCAAGTCTGTTGCCAAAGCCATGATTGCGCCGGAATTAAAATGGCGGCCACGTGTCATGGTTAAGCCCATTCCCATAAACAAGACGCCGTAATTACAGTTCTTCATTCTGTCGACCAAATCAGTCAACACCTCTAGCGAGATACCGGTCTCTTCTTCGATTGATTCATCCACAGTATGGCCCTTTACCAGGGCTCGCATTGCCCACGCGAGTTCAAAATCCTTACCAGGCTTTACCTGCAGGAAAATATTAGCTACTGGTGTGCTTGCTGTCCTGCGCACATCGACGAGTACTACCGTACGATCTTTCTTTCCATTTGGGGTGAACATGCCCTTCGGCGTGACCGTATAACGGGTAAAATGGCGGGGATGTGATTCCGCCGGGTTTCCACCCCAGTACATAATGAAGTCAGCTCGGTTTTTGACTTCACCAAGTGTCATCGTGCTTTCTCCTACACCCTGAAAGGCGAGTCCAGAGGGACCATGACAAACTGAAGTTGTCGTATCTATTGTGCCGCGAATGTAATCCGTAATTGCAACTGCCTGACGCTGTGCTTCACAGGTTGTATCGCTGAGACCATAGGTGATGGGAAATTTGGCTTTTGTCAGCACCTGAGCGGCTTCTTCTATTGCTTCTTCGAGACTGACCTCATGGCCGTCTATCAGTGCAACGGGGCCATCCTGAATCGTGTGTTCTGCAAACCAGGCTCTACCAAGTACGCAAGCATTCTTGGCTTTGGTGATTTGTTTTTTGTCGAGATCGACGGTTAATTCCATGTCGTCACAGACGCAGCCGCAGAATGTACAGGTGGCATGCTTTACGATCTTGATGTTATCGCTCATGAAGAGGCCTCATACTGTGAGAAAGGGTGTAATTCTATCATGCTGCAACCTTTTCGACTTGAACCTGCAGGTTTTTCGAAATTGGCATACCAGAGCCACCAGTGTCGCTTTCCATTAGTCGGCTTGAAGATGGGCCATAGGCTATAAAGAGCATGCCTGTGGGCAAGTCCTTAACCTTTTTACTTTTGCAGGTGGCAGTGAATTCGCCTATTTCATTACTCAGTTTAATCCTGTCACCCTCCTGCAAATCAAGTCTAAGCATATCTTCTTCATTCATTTCCACGGTGGAAGTGACTTCAAGATATTCTTCCTTCAATTTACCTTTATTAAGGGAAGTTCCTTGTTTGTTTGAGCGGCCGGGAATAAGCAACATGGTTTCAGGCATAGATGACTCCATTGCAGCGCAGCATAAATTTATAAGTTAAATGCATCTGTAAAGTCGGGGATAGATAAAGCCTGCGCCTTCAATCAATAGAACCCTGTACACTTAATTATCACTTTAATAGTTGATGGTCAAATTTCTTTTATCAGAAGAGATTTAAATTGCAAGCCAAGTTACATCATGAAGTTTCAGATTGTTTATTGTTGCTCATATTAGCCGAATTTGAAGGACTGCAGTACTATACCGCTAACTGAGAAACTGATGTCAATAAGAACAAATGTTGCAGAGCAAAAATAATATAACGATTAAGGTGAGCGCTCCAGCCCGTTTGCATCTGGGTTTTCTTGACCTGCATGGAGGGCTTGGACGCTTATTTGGAAGTTTGGGTATCGGTTTGAATGAGATCTACACGGAGCTGGATGTTCGCAGCTCAACTGAACCTGAATACATTGGTGAGAGTGCGCTTAGAGCACAAGAATACGCTGAGCGAATGTTGGCGCACCTCAATATAAGGAGCAGCGTTCGATTACAGGTACATAAAGCCATTCCAGAGCATGCAGGTCTTGGCTCTGGTACACAAATGGCGCTTGCAGTGGGTACTGCGATATCCAAATTATTTGACGCTGGGCTATCACTTAGTGATATAGCAAGAATATTAGATAGAGGAAATCGTTCTGGTATTGGCATAGGCGCATTTGAAAAGGGAGGTTTTATTGTCGATGCGGGTAGAAGTGCGACTACCGAAGTCCCTCCTGTTGTTAGCCAATTGTATTTTCCTGATAGTTGGCGGTTTGTGTTGGTGCTCGATAAAAAACGCAAAGGAGTGCATGGTCAGGAAGAGAAAAAGGCCTTTGGCACTCTCGCAAAAATGGACGAAAGCTTATCTGCTGATTTATGTAGACTGTTAGTGATGCAAATATTGCCGGCAATTGCGGAGCAGGACTGCGAACTGTTTGGTTCGGCTGTCACTACTATTCAAACTAGTATGGGTGAATATTTCAAAAGCATACAATCTGGTATATACACAAGTGCTGAAGTGGGCGAAGTGTTAACGCGCTTACAAGAAATGGGCGCTAGCGGTGTCGGACAAAGTTCATGGGGACCGACTGGTTTCGCCATTTATGCCAGTGAAACAGATGCCTATCACGCTCTCAAAGAAACACGTAGTAATTGGCCGTCTGATAGCAATCTCGAACTAATGATTTGTAAGGCACATAATGAGCCTGCAAGCATAATTACGAAAAAGAATAATTACGATAATCCTGAAGCTTTGCTTGAACAAGGCTGATTACGTTTGTCACAGGCACTTTTTAACACTGAATTCTCAATAAATATTTACAAGACGCATTATTTGATATGAAAGATCCCTATTTGTTGCATATGTTTAACCCTACCAAGAATGTCAGCCCTTTTGATGTCAACATGGCTTATGAAGCGGACTTTGATGGTGTGATTCCATATAGCAATGTCACCGTTGAGGAAGTTTATGGTTTAACACAGGATGCTATTTTTTCCCGCGGCGCTACGGGTGTAAAACGCACTGGAATTTTCATAGGCGGACGTGAATTTGGTTTAGCTATCGATATGTTGAACCAGGCTAAAACTGCTATGGTGCCTCCATTCGAAGTGTCAGTTTTTGCCGATCCGAGTGGTGCTATTACTACGGCTGCTGCACTTATAGCACTGGTTGAATCCTGGGTGACAAAACAAACGGGTGCAGGCCTGGAAGGTAAAGTGATACATATTTTTGGTGGAACAGGCCCTGTTGGTATTTGTGCCGGAATTCTTGCCGCCTCCTGTGATGCCGAAGTGTACATTACCAGCCATAGAGGCGCGGATGTCGCGCAGCGGATCGCGGATGAATATAATGCTCGATACAAGGTGAAAATGCATGGAGCGGGAAGCGGCACGGAGCAGGATGTGCAAGAATTTTTGCAGGACTCTCATGTTGTCATTGGCGCTGCCAAAGCAGGTGTTCGCGTAATGAGTAAGAGTCAACTTGAACTAGCGACTAACCTTATTGTTGCAGCTGATGTAAATGCAGTCCCTCCGGCAGGTATCGAAGGGATAGATGTCAATGATATGGGGAAAAAACTAGAACTTTCAGGCGCGGATGTACTTGGTATAGGCGCATTGGCGATAGGTAATCTCAAATACAAGGTTCATTTTGAATTATTTCAAATGATGAAAACGACCAGCAAACCGGTGTATCTTGAGCACACTCAGGCCTTTGAAATTGCGAGAAAACTTTTAAATAAGTAATAGTTCAGGCGATTGTTTGATGCTGTTGGCCGTATAAATAGGTAAATAACCAATGTTTTACCGCAGCTTGTCTCTGCTGCGTACACGAATCAATTTAATAAATTAAACATAATCAAAATTCTTTATGAATACCAATACTGTAGCGACAAACCCTCGTCTGAATAAACTTACTGAACCGCTGGTTCGAAATATGATTGAGCATGCGTCCGAGCTGCGTGTTTCAGTCACTAAACTGGAAAACCAATGCACCATCATCGATGCAGGTATAAATGCTGTCGGTGGGCTAGAGGCTGGTCGACAGATTGCGGAGATATGCATGGGAGGCCTGGGCAGCGTTAAACTCAGGGCCTCGACAAATTTTGAACGTTGGTCATGGCACCTTGATGTACATGCGCAAAACCCTGTTCTTGCCTGCCTTGCGAGTCAGTATGCGGGGTGGAGCCTGTCACATGGGGAAGGTAAGGGTGCTTTTAATGCGCTGGGTTCAGGGCCAGCAAGGGCAATAGGTAGTAAAGAACCCTTATTCGACGAGTTGAACTACCGGGATGAGAACGAGACGGCTTGTATGGTGATAGAAGTCGATAAGCTACCACCGCTTGAACTCACCGAAGAAATTGCCAAACGCTGTAATATTTCTGCAGATAAATTAACACTGATTTTAACACCTACCTCCAGTTTAGCCGGAGCAGTGCAGATTGTAGCCAGAGTGCTGGAAACGTCTCTGCACAAGGCACATGCATTGGGGTTTGAATTAGATAAAATCATTGATGGCGCTGGTAGTGCACCTATGTGTCCTCCATCGCCAGATTTTCTAAAAGCCATGAGCAGGACCAACGATGCGATTTTGTTCGCTGGTCAGGTACAGCTTTTCGTGAATGCGGAGTCCAATGAAGCTAAAGAATTGGCAGAAAATTTGCCCAGTAGTGCATCTTCCGACTACGGACAGCCTTTTGGGGACATATTCAAGGCGGTTGAGTATGACTTCTATAAAATTGACCCGATGCTGTTTAGTCCAGCGAGAGTGGCAGTCACATCCTTGCAAACAGGGGATACTTTCCATGCCGGGCGAGTTGATCTGGATTTGCTGAATAAATCATTTTCCTAACTTTAAAGAGACTCATTATTCAAAAAATGGATCGCTATTTAGCCAGATTTAACTGAGTACGTACTGAATATGTCTGCGCAACGCAAAACGCTGGAAACGCTGGTGAAGAACAGCTTTTTAGGCGAAATAACAGCCCTTAAGCCAGGCAATGTGAGCCGCTATGCCGATGGTCATGGCATGACCAGCGCTGATTTTGTTGAAAGCGCAGATATTACCTCCCCAATTCTATGTGATGACACACTCAGTCTCGGGGAAAGAATATTTTTCAGTGTAGAAGCGACCATGGAAAAGGTTGGCTGTAATACAAACCTGGGTATGATTCTATTGTTTGTACCAATAATAAAAGCTTATGAATCAAATAGTAACGGAACATACCTCCAAAAAGATTTAGAAGTTGTCCTGAACTCGATGAATAAGGCTGATGCACAACTAGTTTTCCAGGCAATCAGCCTTGCGAACCCGGGCGGGCTTGGTCGTGTGGACAAGCATGATGTTAAATATAGTC